>Ga0302185_10002218_pt1 | contig 12922 bp, 10 predicted proteins | sample II_Bog_E1_1_FD_200231 | JGI IMG/M metagenome (GOLD analysis project Ga0302185, IMG submission 200231) | Peat permafrost microbial communities from Stordalen Mire near Abisko, Sweden - II_Bog_E1_2 | ecosystem: Environmental > Terrestrial > Soil > Wetlands > Peat | place: Sweden: Abisko... | reverse complement strand
ATTCCATATTGCAATTTGCATTGAATGCAGCTTATCCTGGCAGATACGATTATTGCACCTATACCAACGCATCAGGGGCCGACAATATGTCTATCCTGTTTTATGACACACAGAAATTGGGTTTTGAGAATATCGTATCTTCTTATGCCAATATCACTGACTTTAACACTTATAAACTTTACTATAAAAGCGCTGACCTGGCTACTACTCACGACTCTGTATTTTTGTATGTAACCCTTAACCACGATAACAGTGGCAGCGGCACCAGCGATGCGGCCACAAGGGGCATGCAGATAGCAGGTGAAATGGCGCAAATAGAAACGCATTTCACCCAACTACCCAATATGCTTAACATGGGTGATTTTAATACCCATAACAGCAGCGAAGCCTGTTACCAGACGTTGACAGACCCTACCGATACCAGTTTCCGTTTTTACGATATGCCCTTTTACCCTGATGCGGTTTACACTTATCCTGCTGACTGGGACGATAATCCCGGCACTTATGCACCAAATCTTACAACATCCACAAGGCTCACCAGCGTACCCAATGGATGCGGATCAACAGGAGGCGGCAAATCGTGGTTCGACCATATTTTTGTTTCCTCCTCAATTGTAAATAATGAAGCGGGCCTGAGTTATATACCTCATTCTTACCGCACTATTGGCAATGACGGAGACAGAGTTGGTATTTCAATTAATGCTGCACCGACCAATACATCAGCGCCATCGGCTGTTATTGATGCATTGTTTCAGATGTCTAATAAATACCCGGTCATGATAGACCTGGCCTTAACTTCATTACCATCATCTGTTGCGGGATTGCAAAAGGCAGGCGAAGAAAAGGTAACTGTTGTTAATCCTGTTGGCGGGCAGCTTATTATTCATTTCACCAATGATGTGCCCGATGCAGTTAATGTGGTGTGTATGGATATGCTGGGGCGTGTGCAAATGAATAGTGTTATTCATCCTTCGCAGGCAATGACAGAATTGCCATGTACCCTCGCGCCGGGTATTTACTATTTAAGATTTACAACGGATGACAAAATAATTGGCCAAACAATGATCACCAAAGAATAAAATGAGCTATAAAATATTCAGACATCCCTTCTTGTTTTTATTGTTTGTTATATGCGCAAATGCATCTGGCGCACAAACGGATACTTTGCGTGTGATGGGTTATAATGTGCTTTATTATGGCAATGGTTGCCAGGGGCCAAACGGACGCTACCATACTTACCTGAAAACAATTGCCGGGTTTACCAATCCTGATATTATTTCATTAGAAAAAATGGCATCTATACCAGTATCTGCCGATGATAAGAATGCCACTGCCCCAATCGGTTTTGCGGATTCCATTCTTGCCTATGCGTTCAATGCCGCATTTCCCGGAAGATATGCATATTGCCCGTTTACCAATGCTTCGCGCTCAAACAATATGGCTGTATTATTTTACGACCAGCATAAACTAGGCTTTGTATCTATTGTATCTTCTTACGCTAACCTTACTGATTTCAATACTTACAAACTGTATTATAAAGACCCTAACCTTGCAAAGACACACGATACTACTTTCCTTTATCTCACGCTTAACCACGACAAATCGGGAGATGAGAACGAAGCAGTAAGGGGGGCGCAGATCGCTGAAGAAATGAAGCATATTAAAGAGCATTTCACCCGCCTGCCTAATATGATCAACATCGGCGATTTCAACCTGCACAGTTCCAGTGAATCCTGCTACCAGGCCCTGACTCAGCCAGCCGATACGAACTTTCGTTTTTCTGACCCTCCGTTTTTCCCTGACCATATTTTTTCCTACCCTGCTGAATGGAATCATAATCCGGATTTTGCTGCTTATTTCACCACATCAACAAGGGAATCTGCAGGCATTCCCAATTCATGCGGTACGGGTGGCGGCGCTAAAGGCTGGTATGACCATATTTTCGTTTCGGACTGGCTGGTAAATAATACGGACTACATCCGCTATATCCCTCACTCCTACCATACCGTAGGCAATGATGGCAACCGGTTTAAGATCTCTATAGATAACAGGAATACTCACATAAATAATGCGGCTCCGCCGGATGTGATAGAAGCGCTTTACCAGATGTCGAACAAATACCCGGTAATGCTGAGCCTGGAAGTAACACCCAATACAAAGGGTACGGGCCCTGCCAATCCCGAAATTGCCGGTGTGAAAATTTTTACCAGGGAAGAAATTACGCTCGACAACCCTGTAAATGATCAATTGATAATTCACTTACCCGATGCAATGAAGGGGGAAGAAATTTCTTTAGAGTGTGTTGATGCAGATGGCAATTCGCGAATGAAAAAGAAACTGAACACAAAAAATACGGATATACATTTGAATTGTAAATTAGCTCCCGGCACCTATACCGCAAGATTTTATACCGAACACAATGCCATAACGGAAATAAAGTTTACCAAACAATAATTATTTTTATCTGTAACTGTGTATATATAGTTTGACCCCGTTCAGGTATTTTTTATAGCTTCGTATATTCTGAAAAATGAATTCCGGGAATGAAGCAAAGGATGAGGCACTATATTTATTGCAGTTTTTGGTGGTTTATGCTCATCATGCCCGGTTTCTTTTTCTCGATCAGTTTGCATGCCCAGGTAAAACCCAAAACTGAAAACATAACCCCTGCAGGGCCCAGCAATCTTAAAGTGCTTGAAGAACACAAAGACAAGGATGGGAATATAGTGCGTACCGTGGAATACAGCAAGAGCGGCAACCGCATTACAGAGACACAACTTATACGGGTACTGCCAAACCTGCATAGGCCCATCAACCCTGATACGCTGAACAAAGATTCCGTGATGGTGGTTGTCAATAAATCGCACTATGTGGTAGAGGTATATTACCGCCGCCGGATGGTGAGGTCTTACAAAGCGGTGTTTGGCCCGAAACCTTTGGAAAATAAGATAATGGAAGGCGACAGGTGCACGCCGGAGGGCTGGTTCATTATACAGACTAAAAACCCCAATTCGAAGTACCATAAATTTCTGCTGCTCAATTACCCTAACGACTCCGCCATAGCCCGGTTCAACGATATGAAGGCAAAAGGCGCACTGCCAAAATCGGCCCGGATAGGTGGGGCGGTGGGCATACATGGTATCTGGCCCGGCGGCGATGACATGATAGAAAAAGGGGTGTGCTGGACAGACGGCTGTGTAGCCATAAAGAACAAAGATATTGATGAACTATATTCATTTGTAGGGGCAGGAACAAGAGTGTATATAAAGAAGTAAGCATTTTGTATTTTTGACAAAAGTTATAGCATGAAATTTGCCGATCTTGATTTGAATAAAACCTATACTTACGCCGATTATTTCAAATGGAAGTTTGAAGACCGCGTAGAGTTAATAAAAGGAAAAATTTTTAAAATGAGCCCTGCGCCAAACCGGTTTCACCAGGAACTATCGGGGTATATATATAACAGGCTGTATGTTTTCCTGGAAAGCAAATCCTGTAAAGCTTATTCAGCGCCTTTTGATGTGCGCATTCCACGCAAATCAAAAAACGACAAAAACATAATTACAGTACTACAGCCGGATATTTGCGTGGTTTGCGATCTGTCAAAATTAGATGATCGTGGCTGTATAGGCGCCCCTGATATAGTAGTGGAAGTGCTGAGCCCAGGCAATAACGCTAAAGAACTGAGAAAGAAGCACGAGGTATATGAAGAAGCCGGAGTAAAAGAATATTGGGTAGTAAGCCCCCAGAACAGATGGTTCAAGGCATATACTTTGGTTAAAGGAAAATTTGCAGAATCACAATTTTTAGTGACCGGAGATATAGTTCACTCGTCTGTTTTATCAGGCTTTTCCATTGACCTTGCGGCATTATTCCAAAAGATAGGCCCGGAAGAGGGTTGAAGGTTTTATCATCTGCTACATGACTCTTGCTTTCTCACCCAAAAAGTGTTCATATGCACTCCGCCAGCCTTTCCATTCACTGGCTGTGCCGAGTGAAAAATTATGAAAAATGGTGGTCATTGTGCTTCCCGTTTTTTCCAGTATTTTGCTCATTGCATTCAGCTTGTCAAAAGCCTCAGACGGAGATAACTTTGCTTCAAAATGCGCGGTAGTATCCATAAAGCAGAAAGGATGGATACGGAGCGGGGTGATGGTATCATTTTCAAGATCGTACCAGTAAAATGAATTGCCGGTTCCTGCGCGGAACCCAAGATGCGACCCATAACCCATACTGTAATCTTCGGTAATGTCATTCTTCATCAGCATCCGGTATGTTTCGGGTGTTTTCACTCTTATATAGTGCTGGCGTGAAATAGTGATATTGCGGCCTGAAATATTTTCGAGTATTTTTTTTTCCTTACTCACCGTATCTCCTTCATCCGAGTAATAAGAAGGGTGCACACCAATAGCGCCATCCCTTACAATGTTTTTTATTACCCGCATCATAGCCGGGTGGGTGGGGTGTATGTTTTTATCAAATGCGGTGGTCTTGAATGCAGCCAGGATAAAATAAATCGGTTTACAATCGTACTCCTTATGCAATTGCCTTAACCACCTGAAAGAATCATAAGGGTCTTTCTGCTTGTTTTTCAATACCTGTGTGCGCTCGCTGATCTGCCCTAATTTCATCTTCACCAGGGCGCGCATATAGGCGCCTGCTATCCGCCTGATACCTTTATGCAGGTGCGAATAGGCCATGTCAACATCATAAGTTGGCTGAAATGAAAAAGATGTTGCGGGTATGGTGATCCCGGTAGCGGCCTGCAATTCTTTGCTGAATGCATATACCCACTCATCTGCCAACGGGCGCTGCAGCCAGCCGTTTTTATACAAAATGCTGTTAACCGCCGGATACCTGCCATGTTTATCCGGCACAAAGGGATAATATTCTTCGTAGCGGGACAACAGAAAGAAAATGGCCGAAAACAGGTCGAATGGCAATGTATATTCACCACCAGGTGAAGCAAACAGAGCAGGTATATCTTTCCATGCAGCGGTGGCTGGATCGCATATTTTCATCCCGTTTTTCCATAGCATCCCGGTGTCTGGTATGGAGATGCTTTTTGGCAGCGGCTTACCGTAGGCAATAAAAAAGGGCAATCCATTTGTTGCCTCCACATCGTTGGTGATACTATAGCTGAGGTGCAGGCGTTCCTTCAGCAGCCAGTCTAAAACATATTTCAGACGGGTGCTGTTAGCTGCGCTATATACCACTATACTTTCCAAAGGCAATTAATTTTTATTGCGTCTCTTCCACATTTTGTTGAAGGATATTTCGGCGAAATGTATTTCACCGCGGTCTTTGCACCAACTGTCTTTAAACACTTTATTCACTACCTTGTTCTTTATACCGGCCCCTGCGGCATTCAATAAATTCCTGCTCAGCATGGCGCGCTGCCATAAACTCCATGAAAAATTTTCGCTGTTTTTGTTCAGCCTTTTCTCCACCACTATCGCACGGTTCTCCAGCAACATGCCATGAATGTTTATTTTCAACGGGCATACCTCTGTGCAGTTGCCGCAAAGACTTGACGCATAACTCAGGTGCTTGTATTCCTCAAGGCCATCGAGATGGGGCGTTATCACTGAGCCTATTGGCCCGCTGTAAGTGGCGCCATAGGCATGGCCGCCTATATTTTTATATACCGGGCAGGCATTCAGGCACGAGCCGCATCGGATGCAATACATACTCTCCCGCACTTCTTTGCGCAACAGGTTGGTGCGGCCATTATCCAGCAATATCACATACATTTCTTCCGGTCCGTCTGTTTCTGCGGCCTTCCGGGGGCCGGTGAATATGGTATTATACACGGTTACTTCCTGCCCTGTGCCATAGGTGGCCAGCAGAGGCCAGAAGAGTTCCAGGTCATTGAGCGATGGCAATAGTTTTTCTATGCCCACAATCGTTATCTGCGTAGGCGGGAACGTAGTGCAAAGCCTGCCGTTGCCTTCATTTTCAGTAACACATACGCCGCCTATATCAGCCAATAAAAAATTGCCACCGGTAATACCCACTTCAGCAGTGATGTATTTTTGCCGGAGATTGCGCCGGGCTATTTTTGTTATTTCAGGGGGGGTAAGGTTAGGCTCCGTGCCCAGCTTGTCGTGAAACACTTTTGCCACATCTTCCTTGCTCTTGTGCATGGCGGGTGTAACTATATGGTAGGGCGGCTCGCCGTCCAGTTGCTGTATATATTCCCCGAGGTCTGTTTCTACTGATTCTATACCATTTTCTGCGAGGAAATGGTTGAGATGGATTTCCTCAGTAACCATGCTTTTGGCCTTTACTACCTGCTTTGTGTTTTTCTCCCGGCATATCTGTAAAACAGCCTGCTGGGCTTCCTCTGTATTTTCAGCCCAGATCACTTTGCCGCCATTGGCTGTGAAATTCTTCTCAAACTGCTCTAAGTATTTATCGAGGTTCTCAATAGTTTTCCATTTTATGTTCTTTGCCTTTTGCCGTGCGGTCTCTAAGTTGGCAAATTGCTGCTTCCCCTTTACCACACTATCATTGTATTTCCGGATATTGAATGCCAGTTTGCGCTTATGCTCAAGGTCATTCGCTTTTATTTTACTTTTTGCAAGAAAAACTGTTTGTTGCTCGGTCATAATAAAATATAAAAATAACGCCTGCCTTGCAGGTGTTCATTTAAAAAACAGGCAGTCATTTCCGGTAACTTAGTGACATCGTCACTTGCAAGCCACCGTATGGTTTTATAGTATCGCAGAGGATAACTAATATTGTAATCAGTACGTTATTACAAACATACATAATAAATTGGAAATATGGCAATATTGAATTTTTGCTTTTAAATGGGATGGTTTTGCGTTTATTCCTATCCAACCGATAATAGACTGCAACAGGGAAGTTTGTGTGGTACGGCAAAAATGCAACATTTCCTTATATATCCCGGAAAGTGTAATTGATCAACAAAAAACATGCGCTGAATTTTTTAAATTTTCGGGGTATTTTTACCTGTTGTTTATCAGGATAACCCACTACAAATTTGTTAACACAATTGAGCCATTCCATCGTCACTTTATTATCAGATCTTGGTACCCGCGATGTTTCGGTGACGATTGCGAAAGCTGCGTTAATGGGTTATGCCCCTGATGCAGCAGTTGTGGATATATCGCATCAGGTTGCCTGTTTCGACCTGCAGCAGGCAGCTTATTTATTATTATGCGCACACCCGCATTTCCCCCAAAGGACTATTCATATTGCCATGGTTGATATATTTGCCGGCGATATACCCAGGATGCTGCTTGCAGAAAAAGACGGCTGTTTTTTCATAGCCCCTGATAATGGTGTATTGCCTTTAACCTTCGGAACTGAACAATGCATTACCTGGTTATGCTATGAATTCAAAAAACCTTTTGTTTTCAGTCAATGGCTCAACCAGGCCGGGGCTGTGATCCGTATGTTACAGGCCGGTGGGGCGTTGCCATTCAAGGAATATGCAGTAAACGAAGTTCCGCGTATGCTGCAACCAAAAGTTATGGCCGATGGTATAGAATGTAATATCCTTTGCATAGACCGTTATGAAAATGTAGTGCTGGATATTACACGGCCTCAATTTGATGAACTGAAAAAAAACAGGCCTTTCAAAGTCAAGATCATGAGGATGGGAGATATTACCTCAGTAAGCAACAATTACAATGATGTGCCGCAGGGTGCTCCTCTGTGCCGCTTCAACAACGCGGGCTTCATGGAAATAGCGCTGAACCATGGCAGCGCCGCATCGCTGCTGGGACTAAACGCCGGGAATACAAGTAACCTTGGTTATAGAACTATCAGGATATTTTTTCAAGGTTAGCATAATAGTAGTGGTCATTCACCTGTTACCCTGAATGGGAATAAGCATAGATGGAATATCCTGAAACCCGCGTAACCAATTTGAATTTGTTCTTGTCAAAATGAATGAAGGGCAATGAATCACTGCACACATTTATGTCATCCCTTTTTTCACTGGTTACAATGTATTTTATCATCCCGGTATTCATGCCTGTTGTAAAGCCGCTGTAGTTATAGGTTGCAGTATCGGCTGTGTAAACAAGGTTTACTACATCCTTTGTGGGCATTATGGCATATTCTATGAACAGGTTGTCGAGGAAACGCCGCTCTGTAAAGAATATTTTTTCTCCTTTTTTTATTTTCAGTGTATCCTGAAAGTAATGGTAAAGCTGCTGTTCATCAGCATATTCTTGTATGTTATTTTTAAAACTCTTTTCAATATATACCGCAGAAAAGAAGCCGGTAGTTTTTGAAGTGATCAATATAAAAAATGCGATAAAGGCAAAAGTGCTGACACGGAGGGAATTGCCCGATAGCCGGATTGATATTTTTTGTTCCTGTCCATTTTGGAGCGTGCAGGGAAAAGCTAGAAGAACCATTACCAGGAATTCGGTAAAATAGTTGTTACTGCTCCCTGTTTTTAATCCGGTAACTACTGCAAATAGCCATGACAGCGTAATGCCTGTGGCCAGTATGCGATAAGTAGTGTCTTTAATGGTATTGATGGCGAGGTAACTCATTAACCCACCAAGAAAATAAAAGGGGACAAGATCAAGAAAATACCTCCCGGCAAATAGGGTATAGAGAAAACTAAGGCCAATACCATTCTTCAACCCCAGCCAGGCGTTAAGGTAAAAGAGGTGCGGGCTGCTGCCGGGAATACATAATCGCAGAATAAGGTATGAGAAGACGGTGGTGCAAGCAACATATAAAACTGTCAAAAGGTATTTACGGTGGATAAAGAGCAGGCAACAACAGATAATACCGGTACATAACACCCCGCTTTGCTTTACCATAATACAGCCGGCGGAAAACAGCGCTGCAAGGATAATATATTGTACCGCGCCTTTTTTATTGTGTTGTATATATGCGGCAATAGCTGCCATAAACATAAACAAGTGCATACTATCTCCACGGGTATAATAATGGGAAGTTAGCACCATTAAAACCGGGAGTGAAAATACAAATGAATGCAACCAGCTAAACTTCATGCCGCGAATGATGAGTGCGCATACACTTATTGTCAGCAGGTTGAATAATAAGGCGGCTATCCGGCACAGGACGAATATGCCCTGCACATTTAAGCCAGTAACTCCGGTTAGTTTAGCTATGCCTGCGATGAAATAATACCAGAGTGGTGTGTATTGCATCACCGCATAGGAGCCGGATGCCGGATCCTGGTAGAGCGGATGGCCCAATAATATCCGCTGTATGCCATAGACTACATTCAGCTCAATACCACCCAGGTTATTGTTGTAATAATGGATCAATACTATCCTTAAAAAAACGGTTATAAGGAATAAGCTGATGACGTATATAGGAAAGTATTTGGGGATTTTCATTGAAGGCAGATAATACCGGCGACCTTAATTTTATGACTGACTATTATAGTTTTCAATTTCTTTCTTCATTTCTTCTATCAATTGGTTCTCGGTAGGTAAGTATAGATGATATTGACTGGCTATTATGTTTTTTGCTCCTTCCGGTAACGTGAATTTCACTACGGTGTCATTTTTTCTGGCACACAGTAATATGCCAATTGTTGGATTCTCCCGGGTTATTTTTTCAATCCGGTTGTAATAATTTACATACATCTGCATCTGGCCAATATCTTCATGGGTCAGTTTGTGTGTTTTAATATCTATCAGAACAAAGCATTGTAATAACCTGTTATAAAAAACAAGGTCAATATAAAAATCATCTCCGTCAAGATGGATTCTTTTTTGCCTGGCAACAAAGGAAAACCCTTTTCCCAGTTCTAATAAGAACTCCTGTAGGTTTGTGATTATTGCCGATTCTAAATCCTTTTCGTAATATGCGGCTTCGCGTTTTAATCCCAAAAACTCCAAATACATCGGATCTTTGATAATGTGCTTTGCATCATAAGGTTGAAGTTCTCCTTTGGCCATAGCCATTACTGCATCTTTATTATTACTGAGTAAAAGGCGTTCAAAAAGGCTACTGTCTATTTGCCGTTCTAATTGCCGGGAATTCCAATTATTTTTTACAGTTTCGGCGATATAGAATTCCCTTTTGTCTTGATTATCAATGCTTAATAATGCCTTGTATTGAGTCCAACCCAATTGCGTCCGCAGTGCGGACGCAATTGGAAAGGTTCGATAAAACTGCCTGTAACGCTCTAATTGCCTTATTGAGAACCCGCTTCCAAATTCAAGCTGCAATTGTTCTGAAATGGTTTTAATAAGATACTTACCGTAATCTGCGCGGTCTTTTCCATTCTGTTCTTCTTCAAAAATACGCCGGCCAATTTGCCAGTACATAACAGTTCGTTCATTATCAACTGCCTTGATCGCTTTGTCTCTGGCATTATTAATGATTGATTTTATATCTCCAATAACTGATTGGTTTATGAGCATTATTCCACCATTAGGAAATGATTTTAATAATTGTAAAAATAAAAAAAAAGCTGAATTTATTTATGAATAAAATCGCCATCTGAATTGTGTCCGCAATGCGGACGTAATTGGCAAAAGCTTAGAAAATCATCAAGATCATAAATGTTATTATTGGTAATAATTCTGGTAGTTTTATTAAATCCCGGCACTCAGCAAAGGATCCAATCGCATGTTTAAAATGTTTTACAAAGCCCATTTTAGATCGCCCTCCTATCCGCTTTTCTTTACCTGCAACTATATAATGTGTATTGACATGCTGTTTTGATAAGAATGCAGCGAGGTGGGAGAAATTTGATGCGATAGCTGTTTCCAGCACGTTGCGGCTGATGAGGCAAAAGTTACCATAGTTCATTTGCTTGCCGGTCATTAATCTGAAAATGACCTTGTAACTGTAATAGCAAATCCTGAATAGTAATGATTCTTTGCGGGAGCCGCGTACCACGTTTACGATATCCGTATCAGTGTATTGCAGCAAGGCTGGAATAACCGCGGGCGCATCCTCCCCATCTGAATCCATAACAATAAAATGATCACAAGCCAGTGTTTGCGCATAGAGGAATCCATGGTAGATGGCAACCTGGTGGCCGGCATTACTTTCAAGGCTGATTATTTTAAGAAATATATTTCCGGCGCTGAACCGGAAATCATTTAACAGCAACAAAGTATCATCTGCAGAGCAATCATCAACAACAATAACGCAAAAAGAATAAGGAAGAGTTGCCAAAGTTTCTCCAAGGCTTTCTAAAAACCTGGTTATGACGCCACTTTCATTGTAGCAAGGTGTTATAATAGTTATTGAAGGTGGCCTCATTTTATCTATAAATACAAGTCGTAAATTTAACTGTATTTCTGTTTATCCTTAGCATGGGCAATGTGCAGGCTAACATCGAAAATAAACAGTATTTATAATCATTTGGCTTTATGGCACAGTTTTGTATTGATTAATAACTGTGGCAATCATAAATTATTATCCGCCAGATTTTTTATGGCATTTATAGTATTTATCGGATTATGGAACAAACAATAACCCAGTCATGGGGCAAGCGATTTGTGGAGATCGGCGACCAGGTGAAATTCATGGGCGCTTTTCTGCGTAATATATTCAGGACAGGTTTTGAATGGAATGAACTTGTGCGCCAGTGTTATATAATAGGTTATAAATCATTTACCCTTGTAGGGATAACCGGTTTCATACTTGGTTTTGTGATGACGCTGCAGTCAGTGCCGACCATGAAAGAATTTGGCGCGGTGAGCTATGTGCCGAGTATGGTGGCCATTTCTATCATCCGTGAGATAGGGCCGGTAATTATAGCGCTTATATGCGCCGGGAAAATAGCGTCGAGCATTGGCGCTGAATTGGGCAGCATGAAGGTCACCGAACAGATTGACGCTATGGAAGTATCGGGCGCAAACCCGATCCAATACCTGGTGGTAACCCGCATAATCGCGTGTACGATAATGATACCGCTGCTTACGCTGATGGCCGATGCACTGGCGCTTGCTGGCGGTTTTTTCGGATCAAATATTGATGGGCATATAAGCGCCATATTATACTTCAACAAGGCATTTTCATCACTTGCTTTCACTGATTTGTTCCCTTCGGTAATAAAGTCTGTTTTTTTTGGTTTCGCCGTCGGGTTTGTGGGTAGTTATAAAGGGTATAACTCCAATGGCGGCACCGAAAGCGTAGGCATTGCCGCTAATACAGCGGTAGTGAATGCCTCGTTATGGATCATTGTACTGGATGCAATTGCAGTAGAACTGACCAGTATTATAGCTTACTAAAAGCCATGCTGACTGATAAGTAATAAAAACAGCCATTTTAAGTGATGGCGAATAAAATGGAAAACACGAAAAAACAAATATTAAATACACAACAACCTGCCAGAGAGCCGGGTGGGAAGGTTGTGATAAAGATCGAACACCTGAAAAAGAGCTTCGGCGATAAAGTGGTGTTGAAGGATATAAATATGGAATTGCATGAAGGTGAAAATGTGGTTGTCCTTGGCAGATCGGGGCAGGGAAAATCGGTGGCTATAAAATGTATATCCGGCTTGCTGCAGCAGGACGAGGGTTCCTGTAATGTATATGGTAAAGAAGTAAAAGACCTATCGGAAACAGAACTAAAACAGTTGCGGGAAAAGGTGGGGTTTTTATTTCAGAGCGGGGCCTTGTATGATTCTATGACGGTGGGGGAGAACCTGGCGTTCCCGCTGACAAGGGTGAGGAAAATGCACGATGATAATGAAATAAATAAGCTCGTTGAGGAAATGCTGGATAATGTGGGGCTGAAGGAAGCAATAAACAAAATGCCATCAGACCTTTCCGGCGGGATGCGTAAACGTATAGGCCTGGCAAGAACCCTGATCATGAACCCGCAGATCATGCTGTATGATGAGCCAACAACAGGCCTGGATCCTATAACCTCAAAAGAGATCAGCGACCTGATATTAACTATGCAAAAGAAATATAAAACCTCCTCCATCATT
>Ga0302185_10002217_pt1 | contig 12925 bp, 7 predicted proteins | sample II_Bog_E1_1_FD_200231 | JGI IMG/M metagenome (GOLD analysis project Ga0302185, IMG submission 200231) | Peat permafrost microbial communities from Stordalen Mire near Abisko, Sweden - II_Bog_E1_2 | ecosystem: Environmental > Terrestrial > Soil > Wetlands > Peat | place: Sweden: Abisko, Stordalen... | reverse complement strand
ATGAAGACGTGATAAGGAAGCTGTATGGGTTAGTTTAAGAAAATTATCCCGATTTTTTGAGATAGAAAATATCTACAGTCCTGATATTTTAATTATTTTTCGGGATAAGCCAAAAGTCGGGATAAGTGGTGTGAGATGATTGTGTTATAACTATATTAAAAATGAAGGGGTGAAATATGTTTAATTTACAGAACGGTAATTTTGGTATTAAAGCTAAATTAATCCTAGCCTTTGCCACGATTTTATTGATTCCTAGTTTGTGTATTGGGTGGTTTTCCTATAAGACAGCCTACAATAAAGTAGAAGAAAACATGTTGGGAAGTGCAAATGAAAGCGTAGTCATGTTAGATCATATGCTAGATCAAATCATTACGAATACACAGAAAAATGTAGATTTTATGGCTGGCAGAATTGCTCTTGGTGGAGTGGGCGCAGTACAAGGGGATGAAGATCCATTTGCTAGAACGATGCTGGATGCTTATAGAGCAACACATACAGATGTAGAACTTGCGGCCGTTGGTACAGATAAGGGGGTATATATTAATTCACCGATAACTGCAATCAATGCGCCAGGTTATGATCCAAGAAAACGTCCGTGGTACATCAATGCATTAGAGAATAAGGGCAAACCGACAGTGATTAATCCTTATATTTCAAGCAATAGTGGACAGGTTGTAGTTACGGTATCACAGTCTGTCAGTGATGGTCATGGTATAGTGTCCATAAGTCTCTCATTAAAAGAATTGGCGAAAATTGCAAATGAAATTAAGGTTGGTAAAGAAGGCTATGTGTATATTTTAGATCAAAATAGCAATGTTTTAGTGCATCCTACACTAAAGCCCGGGTCTAAAGCGGAGGGACCTATTTTTGAAAAAATGATGGAACAAAAACAAGGTATTATGCGTTATGAATCGGAAGGCCAAAAGAAAATAGCATTTTTTATTACGAATGAACAGACGGGATGGCTGATTGGCAGCACCATGCCGGAAACTGAAATTATTGCAGCAGCAAGACCGATTTTAATAACGACATTAGGTATAGTATTACTTTTTATTGTGATTGGGAGCATCATTATATATTTCGTTACTTTATCAATTACAAAACCATTGCAAGCACTGGTTGATGCTTCAGAGCAGATTAGTAATGGTGATTTAAGGGTGAACATTCCAATCACTTCTCAGGATGAGTTTGGGAAGTTAAGTATAAGTTTTAATAAAATGAGCAATTCATTGCGTAAATTTCTGCAACAAATGAGGCAAACAGGTGAACAACTTTCAGCATCAAGTGAACAATTATCTGCTAGTGCTCATGAATCGGCGCAGGCATCTACGCAAGTAGCAGAATCTATTTCAGATGTTGCACATAGTGTGGAATTGCAATTGAATGCGATTGATAATACAGTGTCTACAATACAAGATATGTCTAAGAGCATTGAACAAGCTGCAACTACAACGAAGCAGGTATTCAAACAATCGGCTGAGGCTACTGAGAAAGCCGGAGATGGTAGTAGTGCAATTAATAAAGCAGTAAATCAGATGGCGCAGATTGAACAAACGGTGAATAATTCTGCGCAAGTGGTCGCAAAACTAGGTGAGCGTTCTAAGGAAATCGGTCAGATTGTCGATACCATATCGGGTATTGCTAGTCAGACAAATCTTCTGGCGTTAAACGCTGCGATTGAAGCAGCACGTGCAGGCGAACAAGGCAGAGGATTTGCTGTAGTAGCCGACGAGGTAAGGAAACTTGCTGAGCAGTCACAGAATGCAGCAAAGCAAATTGCTGCGTTGATTACTGAGATTCAAAAAGACACGGATAAAGCTGTAGTAACAATGAATGATGGTACGCGAGAAGTTAAGATGGGGGCAGAAGTCGTTGATATTGCGGGAAAAGCATTCAAGGAAATTGTGGTACTCGTGACGCAGGTTTCTGAGAGAGTAAAGGAATTTTCTGCTTCTACAAATCACATGTCGAATGGTAGCCAGCAAATTGTTACAGCAATGAATAAAATTGATGAAATGAGTAAAAAGGTAGCAGGAGAATCTCAAATGGTATCTGCAGCAACCGAGGAACAGTCTGCTTCTATGGAAGAAATTGCTTCTGCAAGTCAATTATTATTACAAGCAGCGCAAGACCTTCAAAATGAAGTATCTAAATTTAAATTATAATTATTTGTAGAAATGATTTCGTTGATACGGTTATTGTTTGATTTTTTCTAGCCATTATGTGGTAGAAATACCTCGTGAAACATCAGAAGACAAAAAAACATATTGGAAAGTAGTTAAATTTAATCGGGAATCTAACGAGTCGAAATCAGAATGAAAACAGTCAGAGCGGGCATTATGTCGGCTCTGATTGTTTTCGGTATTGGATCAAACCGCAAATTACAGGGGTTCGCTTACCAAGGCGATCCCTTGATTTTTTTATCATGGAAAAGCAGCTGACGTGCAGGCGGATATAAAACACGACCAATTAAAGCTTTTCGAAGCTTTAATTGGTCGTGTTTTGTTTTTCAAACTATCCTCAACCCGCGTAAATACTGAAATTTTGGAAAGCTTTTACTTGCTAAAAAGAGCGGCCATTATGGCGTGACGGGAATTCCTGGCTTTGCCAGAGAGCTACAGAAAAAAGCTTTTTGAAGAATAAATGGCAGTGCCTCACGATAATAATAGAAAGCCAAAATCTCTTATTTTAAAGAGTTTGTGGCTTTTCTTTTTAGATCTTTTAAATTATATATCTTATGATGCAGTTTACATGGAATTAAGGATATACAAAAATTTAAGATGTTTGTTGAAAAATATGCACTCCCACCGTATAATGGTTCTATCGATCAAGACAAATTTTAAGACAAGTTTTTATAGATATGCAGTAGTTCACTGCCAGAAACACGTATAAATATTCCATCGTTTCCCGAAATAGAGTACTTGACACGTTTGTTTTATGTGTTCCGGTATTGAAATTGGTAACCTTACACTGCAAGTTGTTTTTGAGGGGTTGAAATGGAGTTATTTCCCTCCCGTGACCTTTGTGCAGTAGACATTGATTACGTTGAAAAAGTAAGCTTTTCATAGTTTTGGAGAAAGGATGAGAAAAATGTTTCACTGGTTACATAAGCCAATAATTAAAGCTATTGCTGTTGCTACAGGTGGTGTGACTATAGTTTTTGGACTAAGCTTTTTTTTTATTTCAGATCTGTTGGACACACTGCGGCTGAGCCGCAGTGTAATAATTTTGTTGGGTGTTTTTCTTTATATTTTTTTTATGCAGTATAAAGTATTGCAAAAAGATAGACTGCAAGAGAAAAAAATTGCCCAAGAAAAGATGTTGCGTGAAGTAAGCTACGGGTTATTTGATAATGTTCTGGAAGCTGATATTACCGAAAATAAAATTATGGGGAAAAACGCCCTAAATCTTGCCGCGTTGCTTGGCATCGAAGGCAGGGACAACTATAATGAACTTATTTCTGCTATAGCCACGCAGCTAGTTAGGGAAGATTTTAGAGATGCATACAAAAAAATGTTTTCTCGGGAAACAATTCTAAACCTTTATAAAAACAATGAACTTGGCTTCAAATATGAGCACATTGAAAGGTCGGATGGGATTCACTACGAGTGGGTTAATGTTTCTGTTTGCATATATAAGGATTTCAATACTGGAACGGTAAGAGTTATTTCGCATGTGAAAAACATTCAACAGGAAAAGGAACGGGAGCTTGCTATTATAAGCAAGAATGAAAAACTTTTTGAATTGGCAACAAGGGATGGCTTAACAAATCTCTATAATCGTGCATATTTTGTGGATGCTTTTAAAAATAAATTAGAAGAATTTCGTAGAACGATGCAGCCCTTTTCGTTTATTTTACTTGATATTGACTATTTTAAAAATGTTAACGATGAGTATGGTCATTTAAAAGGGGATTATGTTCTTAAAGAATTTGCTGGAATGTTAAAAAAAAATATTAGAAAATCAGATATTTTATGCCGTTGGGGTGGAGAAGAATTTATTATTTTATTAACAAATACCGATGGGGAAACAGCAGCTGTGTTGGCGGAAAAAATACGATTGCATATCGAAAAATACAGTTTTAAAGAGATGAAATCAATTACGGCAAGTTTTGGTGTCATACAATGCCAAATGGATGATGACGAGGAAAGTGTGTTTAACCGTTTAGATAATTCATTATACTTGGCAAAAATGTCGGGCAGAAATAAAGTTGTGAGTAATGAAGAGTTGGAATTTGTATCGAGTGAAAAACCGATGGCGATTGAGTGGGGTCCTTTTTTTAGAAGTGGAAATCTGCAAATTGATAAAGATCACCACAAGCTGATTGATATGTCTAATGAAATTATTTACAATGTATTTAAAAAGGATAAGCAAGAAATGATTCTCACTTTATTTTTGGATTTGTCGAAGGAAATTGCGGAACATTTTGCCCGTGAAGAAAAAATTTTAGAGGAATCGGCAGTGGATACATACAAGGAGCATAAACAAATTCATCAGGATTTACTAGCGAAGACATTAAAACGGTTAGATAGTTTTCAAAAAGGAGAAATTGGGTCGATACTTGTGGCAGAATATTTAATTAAAGATGCAATTATTGGACATCTAATAAAAAATGATTTCGATTTTTTTTATATTTTTCGCGGTAGTAAAACATAATGTGCATAGAGAATGATGTATATAGTATTTGTTTTTTTATTGAGGAATTTACATGAAAAAATAAATAACTCTCATAAGATATAGAGCACAAGAGGGGGCTGGAAATAATGAAAGGTTTCATGAATAAGAAAATTTCGGGTGATACCTTCAGTGTAAAAAGTATACGAACTCGATTGTTGCTGATTATGCTACTGCTTATGTTTGTTTCATTGAGTTTACTCACAGGATTGAGTTACTATTTTTCGAATAGAGAACTTACAAAAAGTGTAAATGAAACCGCAGCGGCGATCGGTAAAGATTATTCCAACCGTGCCAGTGCTTTTGTCAATGAATTGGTAGTCTATGTTCAGGATGTGACGGCCAACCCTCATATTGAAAATCCAAAAAATCGTCAGCAAATTGTTGATGCACTGGCGGATGCTCTGCAGCGCAATGATAAGTTCACAGCCATGAATTATGGTGATTTAGAAGGCAATATGATTCGGGCACAGGGGGATACAGCTTACCTGGGGGATCGGGCATATTATCAAAAAGCTGTGCAAACAAAAAAAATGACAATTTCAGAACCTATTATTTCTAAGGGATCGGGAAGACTGTCCATTGCGATTGCTGTGCCAATCATAAAAAATGAAGAAGTGCAGGCGATCATACAAGCAACGATGCCTCTTGACAGCTTAATGGATATGGTTAAAGAAATAAAATTCATGGATAGTGGGTATGGATTCATTATTGATCAATCCGGTGTTATTCTAGCTCATGCGCTGAATCCTGAATTAAATGGGAAATTCAACTTGACGGAAAGCACGGTGAATCCTCCAATGGCTAAAGAGTTTGTTCCAATGGATGGACAGTTTGTTGCTTTATTTAATAAAGCCGTTAGCAGCAACAAAGCGATACAAGGGGTATATGCTACGGGTCATGGTGCTATATTTACGGTTTTTACGCCGGTAGAGCTACCGGGAAATGCTCATTGGTTGCTGGCTGTTTCGGCTCCCAGAAGCGAAGTGGATCGTACGATCTCTAGGTTGAATATGATACTCGTCTTAGCAGCTTTGGGATGTATTGTAGGCGGAGGTTTGGTCATTATTCTGATTAGCCGGAGATTTGCACGTCCAGAGGAGACTTATTTCAAAGCTTTTCGGCATGTAGCAGATGCAATTGGAATTGTGAATATTGAAAATGAAAAATTTATGGAAGCCAATGATGCTTTTTTTAAGATACTGGGTTACAGTCAACAAGATGTCATTGGTTGTACGTCGGAAACTTTTGGCTTGTGGGCCAACGGTGGGAAAAGAATAGTTTATGATGCACTGCTGAGGCAAGGTGTATCAGTATACAATTTTGAAACTTTTTGGCGAACGAAAAATCAAGCTGTACGGGCAGGTATCTTGTCAGCAGATGTAATCAAAATTGGTAATGTGCGTTATATTGTCTTTATTTGGCATGATGTTACGGAGCAGAAAGAGGCAGAAGCGGCTTTGCAGCAATCTTATAATGATATGGAGCAAAAGGTTGAGGAAAGGACGCAAGAGCTTTTAGCGGCTAATCAAGAACTTAGGGCAATGAATGAAGAAATGATTGCAATGAATGAGCAACTAGCACAGACCAATACTGCGCTCCATGAAGAAAATGATAGCAGGCGTCAAGCTGAAGATAAGCTGTTGATTAGAGAACGACAATATCGTGCGACTACAAAGCTTTTGACTCAGCCTGTAGACGAAGCGGAGCAGCTCGCCAAAACAGTATTAAGTAATGCCGTTCAATTAATTGGCGCAGATGGTGGATTTATAGGAATGTACAGCGAGGCGGGGGATTTTTTTACCGTTCATTATGGAATAGGCGTAGATGAACGATTTCTTTTTGACAGAATACCGGTAAAGGCGGGACCGATTCAAACCGTTTATGAAACGGGGAAAATTTTTCGATCCCCAAATTACGGCGACCGCAAAAATTTGTTGGGACCTGAAGAAGGAACCTCTGGAGGGATGAGCTTTATTTTTGTCCCATTGAAACAGAAAGAACAGGTCAAAGGAATTTTAGCCGCAAAATGGAGAGAATCCATGCATGAAGTTACGGAAGATGATAGCAATATTTTACAACAATTTGCGGATTTGGCGTTTTTAGCTATTGAACGAGCCCGCATTCAGGGGGAAATTCGTCATATGGCTTTTTACGATGTGGTAACAGGGTTACCCAATTCGACGAGCTTCAATTTGCGATTTGAGGAAGAATTGCACAAGGCCAAATGCGGTGAGACGAAAGGTATGTTGCTTTTTATCAATATAGATGATTTCAAATCTGTCAATGATACGTTTGGACATTCTGTCGGCGATGAAGTGCTTATGGCAGTGGGAAAATATCTTCGTGCCGCATTTATTGAAGAGGTTTTTGTTTCCCATATAAGTGGTGATGAATTTACTGCTATTGTTTCGGGGGATATGTCTGATGGAAAAGCAGCGGCAATCGCAACCCGTGTGCTCAAACAGCTTTGTAGGGAATATGAAGTAGCAGAAGAACAAATTCAGATGTCCGTAAGCATAGGCATAGTTCTTTATCCGCAGCATGGTGATCTGTTGGAAGACTTGATGAAAAAAGCCGATGTTGCTTTGTATGCAGCTAAAGAAGCTGGTAAGAATTGTTGGCACTTTTTCGAAGCACCCTTACTGCAAAAAGCAGAGGATGCAATGAGGATGATCCATGCTTTACGTCGGGGGTTATTGAAAAATGAATTTTTTTTGCAGTATCAACCCCAACTGACAGCGGATGGGGCGCATATCGTTGGATTTGAAGCGTTGCTGCGCTGGAATAGTCAGGACCAGGGACTGGTGTCGCCCGCACAATTTATTCCACTTGCGGAACGAAGTGATCTTATTATTGAAATTGGTAAATGGGTTTTTCAGGAAGCCTGTTGTTTTGCAAAAAAGCTTGCCGATAGGGGAAAGAGCGATATTCGTGTGGCCATTAATATATCACCACGACAAATTAAAGAGTGGGATTTTATTGATTTTGTTCGTACTGTCATTGAGTCCAATGATGTTTTGCCCCAGCAAATTGAACTTGAAGTCACGGAAAATGTGCTTATAGATAACATAGAAGACAGTGTTCATAAACTAAAACAGCTTCAAGAATATGGAGTCACGTTAGCAATTGACGATTTTGGTACAGGGTTTTCTTCCTTGACTTATTTAAGGACACTGCCGGTAAAATGTTTAAAAATTGATAAATCGTTTATTGACAATATTGCCTTTGATGAAATGCAACTGAACTTTGTTAAATTAATTATTGATTTGGGACATACTTTGAAAATGGGGATTGTTGCTGAGGGAGTTGAAACAAAAGAACAGCTCGCAAAGCTGGAAGCATGCCAGTGCGATTATATTCAAGGTTACATTTTTAGTGAAGCTGTTTCGGAAGAAGCAGCGATGAATTTATGTTTGAAAGAATAAACCGAGAATTATTCTTTTTCGCAAATAAAAAAAGCGCACAGAAAAATAATCTGTGCGATCTAATAGGGAATAGATTTTGAAACTTAGGAGTTGTAACACTTGAGATTAATCTGTGGAGGAGTAATCTCTAGAAATAGAATAACTTATTTTCGTGACAATCTTGTGACAAAATCATCCTCAAAGATGATTTTGTTACAAGTGCATTATATTCAGGGAATAAATAATAAAAAAGTTCATTCATGATATTTGTGTCGCATCTCCAATTAAAAGCATCATTCTATGAAATTTCATGGTGTAATTTTTTTTTGCAGTTACCACAATACCCATAAAGCTCTAATTTATGATCTGAAATCAAAAAATCTGTTTTTGATTCCAGCGATTTTTCAAATTTTTCTAAAGGGCAATGGTCAATATAAATGATTTTTTTACAACTTAAACAAATTAAATGGTGTTGATGTGATAAGCGTTTTAGTTCAAAGACACTGGTTGTATTTTCAAGAAAGTTTGATTTTTTGATAATTTGTTTTTTGGTGAATAAATCTAAGATACGATAAACTGTCGACAAATTTATTGTATCATCTTCTTGGAGTACTTTTAGATATAGGGTATCCGCTGTTAATAATTCGTTGCTCTGATTGAGAAGCTTCAACAGTAAATTTCGTTGTTTGGTACTCTTGATACCATGTTGGTTTAAAAATGTTTTGTATTCGAAATTTTCTTCTTCCATCAGAATCCCTCTTTCCGTTTGCAATCATACAGTTTATTTTAGCCATGTTTTTTAAATTTAGCAAATGTATATTGAATGGAAAATGATAATTTTGAAAAAACAATACGAAAGCTAAAACCAGTACGGACATTATAGAAATAACTCCTCCCGGTGCAGCATTAATCCAATAGGATAGCGTAATTCCGCTTATTATGTCAATGAAACTGAATAAAATGCCGAAAAGTAATGTTGTTTTAAACCCTTTTTTTAGCTGTAGTGCGGTTGCTATTGGTAAGGCAATTAAAGAACTAATGACTAAAATTCCTACGATTCGAATCGATACGGAAATTGTTGCGGCGACCAAAACTGCAAAGATATAATTAATGAATTTGATATTGACCCCGGCAATTTTGGCACCTTCTTCATCAAAAATCATGAACATTAAAGAATTATATAATCGAGAAACTATGAGCAAGGATAGAATACTTAAAAACAAAACTATATAAAAATCTTCCCGTGTAACAGTTAGGATACTGCCAAATAAAAAAGAATCAATATTAGCATGTACAAGACCGGAACTGATTAATGTAATGGCAATTCCGACAGACAGCGATAAAATAACAACCAAAATTAATTCGGCATAATTTTTAAAATGCCTTCGTAACATTTCAATAAATACGCCAAATATAGAGGTTAAGCAAAATGCACTTAAAATAGGATGCACATGAACCATCAATCCGACGGCTACACCGGCTAATGAGGCATGTGATAAAGTATCGCCCATCATGGAATAGCGTTTTAAAACAAGGAACATGCCAATTAATGGACATAAAATTGAGATTAAAATGGCAATCATAAAGGCGTTTTGCATAAAACTATATTGCAACATAATTTTCAACTCCAGTATTTTCAATGAGATATTCATGGATATAATCTTGTGGGTTGCAGATATGACCGATTCCTTGGTCAATATGATATAAAAGAGTTGAGTTTTTGATTGCAGCTTTCAGATTATGCTCTACACAAATAACAGTAAGCTTTTTTTCTTGGTTTAGATTTTGGATCAACTGGTAGATTTCATTTTGACTTTTTATGTCAACACCATTCGAAGGCTCATCTAAGATCAATAAATCAGGATTTCCCATGAGAGCTCTGGCAATGAAAATTTTTTGACATTGCCCGCCTGATAAAGTTCCGACAAGCGCTTTTTTATAATCTTGCATTTTCACGAGAGCAAGACTGTCATCAATGCTTTTTTTGCCCGGAATATGACGTGCTTTTTGATAGCAAGTTAAAATTTCTTCAATTGTTATAGGAAATTGTGTATTGAGACTATCAAATCTTTGCGGTACATAGGCTGTTTTTGTGAATGTATTTTCTATACTACCACTAGTCGGTATGAGTAATTTTAATAAGAGTTTGATTAAGGTGCTTTTTCCTGACCCGTTTTCACCTAAAATTGAAATATATGAACCGTCTTGAATTGAAAAATTTAAATTTTTCAAAATATATGAGCTTTGCTCATAAGAAAAATACATGTTTTTGATATGAATCATTATGTCCTCCGTAAATTTGTCGCTTGACATCTTTTTAATATCATTATATCCTATTTTTAAATGCAAATGCAAGTTATTTGCGTTTGCGAAATGAAAATTGGAGTGATATTATGAAAAAAATGGCTTTTTGCTGCTTGCTAGCCCTTATTCTGTTAGGTGTTTTTACCGGTTGTGGAGTAACCTCAGACTCTAAAGCAACCAAACAAGAAAAAAATGGAAAACTAGAAGTAATGGTTTCTTTTAATGCCATGAAAGAAATCGTTGAGGCAGTTGGTCAAGATAAGGTAGAAGTAAAAACGATTATACCAAATGGGACGGAACCGCATGATTTTGAACCAAAAGCCAGCGATATAGAAGGGCTGCATGGTGCTAAGATTTTTGTTTACAATGGTTTTGATATGGAAAAATCATGGGTTGACAAAGCTTTAGAAGCTGCAGATAATAAAAATTTGATTGTTGTTGAAGCTGCAAAGGGAGCTGAACCATTGCCAGCGACTGGAGCGGAAGAAATTGAATCGGGTGCACAAGCGGATCCTCATATTTGGTTAAGTTTAAAAGGTGCTGAAATAGAAGCAAAAAATGTAAAAGATGCTTTGATTAGTGCTGACTCAGCGAATAAAGATTTCTATGAAGCGAATTATCAAACTTTTTATAATCAACTTGAAACACTTTACCAAGAATATAATCAAAAGTTCCAATCTGTAGAAAATAAGAATTTTGTTACGGGACATGCGGCTTTTGCATATTTATCGCGTGATTTTGGTTTAAAGCAAAATAGTGTAGAAGATGTTTTTGCTGCAGGTGAACCGAGTGCCAAAAAATTAAAAGAGCTGACGGATTATTGTAAGACAAATAATATTAAAACTATTTTTGTTGAAGATATGGTTAGTCCAAAAGTTTCTGAAACTTTGGCCAATGAAGTTGGGGCAAAAGCAGAAAAAATTTATACGCTGGAAAGCAAAGACGACAATAAGGATTATCTTCAAAGCATGCGAGATAATTTGGAAAAAATATACCAGAGTTTAAAATAAAACAAATAAATTAGGGAGGACTGGATTCAAAAATATTATCGTGTGGTTAAGCTTGAGCATAGTTTTATAGAGCAGATAAATTTTTATGGGAGGCACGATTATACGCCTTCCTTTTTTGTTATCAAAAAATATCATGTTACATATATTTTGCTTTTTTAGACAAATTCAGTATAATTAACGAATAAGAATATTACTAATAAATAAAATTATTAAGATGTGGCTTCTGAAATGAAAAATAAATGTTTATTTTACGTAACGATGATATTATTCTGCTTATTTCTTTTTCCGTCTGCCGTAGGTGCGCAGCCGGAAACCCCTGACGTACAATACGAAAAAGGGGTGGTGCTTTCAGTTCAACCCATCGACCAAGATGATTCTTCAAAGATGAAGTTTGGCAAACAAGAACTGATTAAGTTGAAAGTAACCTCTGGTGTTGATACCGATCAAGAAATTACGATAATCAATTATCAACCAGAGCGATCCGCCTTTGGCGTGATGGAATTTCATAAAGGCGATCGTCTTATTCTCGAGGCTGTAAATCAAATGGGTAAAATAGAATATCATATCAGTGATTTCCAACGAGATAATTATATCTATTTGCTTCTTGGATTATTTGTTTTTTGTTTATTGATTTTTGGAAGAGTTATTGGATTCAAGTCGATTCTTGTTATTGGCTGTTCCTGTTTTCTGATTTTGGCGGTTTTTATTAATCAGATTTTACAAGAAAATCATTTGGAAATTGGATTCATGGTTTTTTTGTTGTGTACAATTATTGCAATAATTTCTCAAACATTAATTAGTGGATGGAATAAGAAAACACTTGCTGCTATTTTAGGTACGCTGGGCGGTGTTGCTATTGCGGGTATTTTATCTAAAATATCAATTTATTTTATGCATTTGAATGGATTAGCAAATGAAGAAGCGATTATGTTGAAGGCTACCGCTCTGCCAAATGTAGATTTTCAAGGAATTTTATTTGCCGGAATGGTAATAGGTGCATTAGGAGCTGTAATGGATGTAGCAATATCGATTTCATCATCCATTCATGAAGTTAAACAACATTCAAATGAAGTTCATTTTAAATCATTATTTCAAGCAGGGATGAATATAGGGCGTGATGTTATGGGAACTATGTCAAATACGCTAATTTTAGCTTATGTTGGCTCATCGTTACCTTTAATTTTACTATTATCCGTACAAAAAGATCTTTCTTTAACTAAAATTATGAATTTTAATTTAATTGCCACAGAAATAGTCAGAGCTTTGACGGGCAGTATTGGATTAGTTTGTGCCATTCCTTTAACCGCGTGCATTTCTGCGTATTTGTTTTGTGATAAACGCAAGAAATCTAGAAAAAAACGTATGGTTAATTCGTGATTCCATTTTCATAGATTGATAACATTTCACGAGTGTTGATTAACCAAAAAAAGTAAAGACAAAAGGACACATTTTCTGTAAAATCGTAGTTGCTAACACAAACGATCAGAAAAGAGGTGTCCTTTATCAAAAATTCTACCACATTTCTAAACA
>Ga0302185_10002208_pt1 | contig 12963 bp, 9 predicted proteins | sample II_Bog_E1_1_FD_200231 | JGI IMG/M metagenome (GOLD analysis project Ga0302185, IMG submission 200231) | Peat permafrost microbial communities from Stordalen Mire near Abisko, Sweden - II_Bog_E1_2 | ecosystem: Environmental > Terrestrial > Soil > Wetlands > Peat | place: Sweden: Abisko, Stordalen... | reverse complement strand
TTTCCTGCCGCTCCGCAATTCCGATTTCAAAATAACTGCTCCTTAGACTAAAAGATTCAGCCCTTCGTCTTCTTCGTGAGACCTCCACTTTCAACCCTTTTATATCGGGTAGTGGCTCGTTACTGATGACTACTATGGCCTCTGCTGACTTCTTGCAATGCTTGGCAAATTATCACTAATCCGCTTGTCTTTTTGACACATTACAAGATCTCTCGGGATAAGGATCTTATCTTTCTTTAGGTTCTACCTGATTTACCGGAAGCAGTTACGGTTGAATTTTGGGCTGTACGCAATCCATAGCTCGCTCACCCTCCGCTAGTCGGCCTTATATCAGATTTCTGTACGTTAGAACGCTAAATTTGCTGATGACTTCTTTCAGATTCCACCTCACGGTGGACACCCTTGTCATTCGCTAACACTTCCCTTCAACTAGGCGTGTACGAGGACTTACACCTCGCTAGAAAAAGAACCATGCCCGACATACTAAAAAGGAGTGAATCAATGTGATTCTCTCCTTTTTTTAATACTATGCCTCCAGTTTTATCATTCTTACGGCACGTAGATAAAGATTACTCCTAATTCGTAAACTTTACTTCTGAATTTTTCTGAAGTTCTAAGTGCAACACTAACTTTACACGTAGAACCCGGAAAATAAACAAACAAATGAAGACTACTTTTTAATTATTTTTTGTTCCACGACACCTTTGGCAGTTATCAGTTTCACGACATACATGCCTTGTGGCAATGTACTAACGGATACGGATTCATTGCCTGCAACTTGTCTGGTCAGCAACAGCCTGCCGTTAATATCATACAACTGAAGCGTACCTTTCAGTCCATTGATGCAGATGGCATTATCCATCGGGTTTAGATACAAACTGAAGTTAGCATCATTTACAGTTGGTACAGCAGCTGTAGTAACTTCCACTATATTGGTAAAATCCTTCCACTGCGTAGCCGCTTGGTAGGCAGCTTTGGAGCCTGCAGGAACATAAAGCGTACAAGTTGTTTTATTCACATAATTGAAAACAGAACTAGATGAACTTAAATATACCGGAGTAGTTGGATAAGCATAAATTGAAGTTAAGCTACAGCAATTGAAAAATGCTTCTTTTCCAATGAAAGTTACAGAGTTTGGAATAGTAACAGAAGTTAAGCCACTGCAATAGTAAAATGCATATCCTCCAATCGAAGTTACAGAGTTTGGAATGGTAACAGAAGTTAAGCCACTGCAACGACAAAACGCATAATCTCCAATCGAAGTTACAGAGCTTGGAATGGTAACAGAAGTTAAGCCACTGCAACCGCAAAATGCATCAACCCCAATCGAAGTTACAGAACTTGGAATGGTAATGGAAGCTAGGCTGCTGCAACCCTCAAACATCCAATCTCCAATCGAAGTTACAAAGCTTGGAATGGTAATGGAAGTTAAACCACTGCAACCTTCAAATACAGCACCTCCAATCGAAGTTACAGAGTTTGGAATGGTAACAGTAGTTAAGCCACTGTCACAAAACGCTTGAAATCCAATCGAAGTTACAGAGCTTGGAATGGTAACAGAAGTTAAGCCCATGCAACCTTCAAAAGTTGCTTCTGCTATAAGACCTACACCGTTCATAAGAGTTACTGAAGTTAATGCAGAATCTCCTTCAAAAGCATAAACACCTGTTGTTGATGAATTAATAATGGCTGAAGTCAAATTTTTACAATGCGCAAAAGCAAAAGTCATATATTTCACTGATGAAGGAATTGTTATTGAAGTCAAATTATCGCAATCATAAAAAGCCATAAAACCAAGAGTAACAACATAATTTGTAAGTGATATAGAACTTAGATTTTTACAATCCTCAAAAGCACCATCTTCGATTGTTTTTGCAGATATATTTGCAGTAGTTAATCTGGAACATTCTTCAAAAGCCGAAAAACCAAGAGTGTCAACTGACGAAGGAATAGTGATGCTTGGTAAATTGACACAAGATTGGAAAGCTAATGAATCAATTGTCTTTACTGTATTGTTAATTACAACCGAAGTTAAAACAGTGCAACTGTCAAAAGCAAAAATTCCAGTATGTTTCGAAGAAATAGTGGCCGAAGTCAATTTCAAATTCTTATAGAAAGCAGCCGATCCTATCGAATCCACCGATGAAGGAATAGTTATAGAAGTTAATCCGGTATCGGAAAACGCATAATCCTTGATTTTATTAACCGAAGAAGGAATAGTTATAGAAGTTATACCACTGCATAGTTGAAACGCTCTTATACCAATTTTTGTAACAAATGAAGGTATGGCAAATGATGTCAAACCTTCAGAGCCAAGAAATGCATAGTCTCCTATTCCAGTAATAGATGTTGGAACTATTATGGAACTATATTGTTGGGCTCTGTGTGTTGTCGGATTATAAAAAGCATATTGCGGAATTGCATTTGCCGGATAAGTTTTTGTTATCCCTGTAGTATCTGTACCAGCTTTCCCGGTATATTCGGCAATGGTAGCACTGCTTAAATCGATAACGGTAAGCGATGGCATAGCATCGCGTATGGTTTTAAAATCACGGGCATCAATAGCGCCCATTACGGTAAGACTATTTACCGAGTGACGCTCCCCATCGGTAAGTGCGGAAAAGAGCCCACCAGCACTAACAGTTACAGTTTTGCTAATAGTAGTAACTGATGCACCTATTGCAGGAGCACGTTTTGATTTGTTTTCAGGAATCACAATAAAAGCAGGGTGTATCCTATACTTTCGCATCAAAGAGTCTTTCTTTAAATGCAACTGCTTTCTTTTCAATTCAATCGCTAAGTGCTGTTTTGAATTTTTCTTATCCGCGTTAGAACTCAACCCTTTCTCTTTATTCAAAAGTTCCGAAATTTGTTTTCTCACAGGGCTAATTCCCGTTGGCTTCACTCCTTGTGCTTGTACAGTTAAAGATAAAACGAATAAAAGAACTGCCGTTGCACTTCGTGCAACCTTTTTCGATCTTAATAGAATTGCTTTCATAGTAGTATTTTTTTAATCATTTGTATGGATTGATTTTGGAGGTTTGGAGATTGTTATCATGGTTGTTTAATTTCTTATATATACTGAGAACCAAGACAGTTTATAACTGACAAAACCAAAGTTGCAAACCTAATCTATTTCCAGCACAACTTGTCCCGATTTGGCGGGAAGTCTCCGTTTCACCCAGCCTTGCGCTATCCACCGACTGCAAATTTACAGACTTGGACGAATTAAGGCTTTAGTGTTAGTTGGTTTTCAGTCCAAGTCCCCGCTTCGCTCAGAACTATAGTTTGTTTTGTCTCCTATACTTAGACTAAAGATGTGGCAATTTATCTATTTTACATATTTGAATTTCACTACCCAAATTTATTATAAATAGAATAATTAACAAGGATACAATTAATAGAATAATGATTTTAGCAATAAAAAAATTAAATGCCTTTTCATTTATTTTACTAGCTGGTTTTCCGAGCTCTGAATAAATGGCTTCAACAAGTTCATCATCCTTTGTATCTTCTGGTACTTTAATTTTAACTTCTTTATTTTGTAACTTTAATAGTTCAGTTCTATGTCGTATTGATAGAACTAAATATTGTAGAATGTCTACAATAAGATAAATAATAAGCAGTCCCAGCAATAAATATAAAAAATCATAAGATGAACTATCAACTTTACAATATAAACCCCATATAACAGTTAATAGCGCAAACGTGATATACCTACAAATATCAGAGCAAGATTTTGTAGCGTCTATAAATGTCACTTTTTGCTCCTCAATTATTTTCTTAAATTGTTCGTCTATTAGTTTTTCTATAATATTATCACTCATTTTCCTAATTTTAAATCATTTTTACTAATAATATCTCCATTATCAATATCTCCATTAGAATTAATATTTCTTATATAGAATTTATCTATCAATAATTTATTTTTATGAAGAAAATGTAATGTCTCAAGCGGAGTAAATACTTCCAAAGTTGCTTTTGCAGGAGGGTTGACAAAAACAGGTACTTTTATTCCAAAATTACCACCTGTTGAAAACATATCATATCGTGAATTTGGATTTTCTGTAAAAAAAACGTGTCCATTTTCACATCTATAACAAGTCACTTTTTGATTTCTTAATTCACACGAGTTCTCAATTTCACACTTAAAACATTTGAATCCATTAACACTAAATTGTAGGCATTTATTAGATTGACAATTAGTGGTAGGACATTTTAAAAATACATTGTAATTTTCGTTTTGCATAATTTTTAAGTATTAGAATTAAACAATAGAAACTATATATCTCTTTAAGTGAATACCTCACGACCTCCCGGATATACTCATTAAATGCTTAAAAGTTCCTAGCTGCTACTGGGATTTGCAATCCCAGTTCTTGTATTCTTTGGATTTGTAATCCAGTAACACATCCGAATGTAAAGCGGATTTCATTTTTTTTTGATTAAAAATCTTGATAATACATACAGTTGGGATTGCAAATCCCAACGACTAGTCACTAGTCCGAACGCTTTGCTCATTTAATCCGGGTTGTATATATCCGCTGAGACTGGGCTCGATTTCACCAATCTGAGTCTGCTTTATCAGTCAATATATCTTCATATGATTTAACCCATCCTATGAAGTTCTGATACACATAGTAAAATTCTTTCAGGCCTTCACCTTTTTTCTCTTTATTGGGATAAAATTTTGAAGGGTTGTAATCTACACGCACATTATCTGCGCCATTTGAAATTTGAATTACACTGACTGTCATTCTTACTTTCCCTTCTTTTATTTCAAATGTTAATCGATTAAAAGCACACCAATAAAGCCCCCCAAATCTCATAGATTTTCTCTTTAATTCAAAGTTCTCACTTATTATTGCAACATCCCTATCTTCATTCCATTCTAGAGTCGGAGGTTTCGTATTGCCTTTTGTTACTTCATTTGCAAGTTTATTATAAAGCCATTTCTTTGTTTTTCCGGGAACGTCAAAGAATTTTGTAAAAACAACCCAATTCCCGCTTATACTTATTATAGCGCGATTTGTATCTAAATCATTGTATATATCGTTTACAGACTGCCCATAAGAAAAAAAAGAAATAAAAAAGAAAATAAACAATATGAAAGACTTCTTTAATTTGTTTTGCTTTACAACTCTACAAAATACTTGCAGCTTTTGATTTTTAATACTTATTAGATTTTCCATATTCATTCTGATTTTTATTTGGTCTTCGAATTCTATTATTTATATAAAATATTTAATTGTATCCTGAAATTATATTCACGTCTGACTATAATTTCTCATGCTTGCGTACAATTGAGCTCCGTCCTGCCGGATATTTTCTTTTCATTAAATGTCCTGATTGCAAATCCCAACGACTAGTCCGAACGTTTTGCTCATTTAATCAGGTTTGTATATATCCGCTGAGACAGGGGCACTCACTTATTCAAAAGCATTTGCTGCATCTAAGTCTTAATTATCCCTGACACAACGAACGCTGCACCCGTCGTACTTATTGTCGAAGTACCGACTTAGACTACTTGAGCTGTAGTAAAGGCTCCATTCGCAGGCAGTGTCGGCATCACCTTCAGAAGAACTCCACCAGGCAGCCAAGCTTCCTGCGCTGTCGAAAGCTCCACCATATCCTCCACGACTACCGGCCGGCAGAGCCGAAAAGCCGGTACTGTTGTTTGTTGACAAATCATTACCAATAGCACCTTCAACATCGGTATTGATATCCCAATAGATGGTAGCAGCTAAGGATTTAGCTAAATAATCATTCTGAGTAGAGAGATCGTAATTATAACCATTCGCTATAAGGTAATTTTCCATAGTTGTCCACTCTGCATCGGTGGGCACGTGCCATCCTGTTGGAGCTAACTTGCCAGTATTAACAGTGTACCAGTTGTACAATGCCCCATACTTGTTTTTATACGTGGGGGCATCATTGTTATACCAGCAATAACCATGGGTACTCAAGAAAAACCATGCTGTATTATCCGTTACTAATGGTATTGGTTGGCCATTGTTGTATTTGGTTGTTTTCAGGTTTTCCACCATCCACGTTTGAGTGCCGATAGTTACGGTGTGATATACATTGCCATCAATATCGGTTACTGTTGCTGTTGCCAGGGTATTTTTTTTAAATGTCACGCTGTCAATATTGCTTACCGGCTGTTTATATAATACAGCCCCTGCTTTAAATACATACAATGTATCTTGTGCCACGGCTAAATTGCAGCATAAAAAAAATGCTATTATGATAGTTCCTATAGTTTTCATAATCTGATTTGTTTTAGTATTTAATAAATTTAGCAGTTTCAATTTTGCTCCCGTTTTGCAATCGGCACATATACATACCATGCTCTAATTTTGTTACGGGAATAGTAAGGTAATTTGTTCCATAGAGGCTACTGAGAGTTTGTTGGTAGATAAACTTACCTTGCACATTCAGAATCTGTAATTGTACATTCCCGGTGGTTTTCGATTCATACCGAATATGTAGTTGATCTTTTACCGGACTAGGGAAGAGCAAAATATCGTTGCCTTTTTCACCACTAATCTCTGCAATAGCAGTCGTAATTCCGAAATTCAAATACCGAATGTCAGTCAGTGCATAAATACTTGTACTACCATCCTTCTTATTTACCGTCATGTTATCTGAGGCAAATGTGAGCTTGTTAATGCTGGTAAAAGCATAAGGCGTCTGAGTACCCGATCTTTCATTTACAAACATCGTGTTCTGTGCTTGTAGTCCTGCCAGACCTAAGCATAACCAGATGACTGCACTCCATTTTAATTTTTTGTGTCGCATAATGGTCCTCCTGTTTTTTAAATTAAATAATTTAGTGATTGACTCAAAATATATTAATCAACAAAAACCGTTTCAATTCAAAATGCATTAACGTAAAGAGCAAAACAGCACATTGTTTTTTCTCAGTTATTTCTACTTTACCTAATTAAAAAATTAACCACAAAATAGTTTACAATACATAGATTGCATTCAATAATTTTGTTGGGTTTAAATTCTTAAAATACCGTTAGTATCTTAACTCTCAAATTTGTGTATTTTTTGGCACAATATTGCGTATTTTACGTTCTAACACTTTAATTCGAGTTTGTACATATTTGGTGTTAAAATCAAAATACGATTTATTTTTCTTATCCGTTTCTTATCCGCCTAATTAGTGTATATCCAACTATTCTTAATTCTGGCTTGGTATTACTAATGTGTTCTTTCTTTTTTTGTGTCCAAACAACGATAATCAAATGACAATTGCTCAGTGGGCTATTTTAATCCTCCGGATAATCATTTAGGAAAGTCATTTCGAATTTGATAACTCAACTTAAGCTTTTTCGTTTGAAGAAATTAAAGTTGACTTAGTAAGTGGCAGGTGTATTGATTCGTTTTTTTATCTATATCAAGCACCTTGAAAATAACTTCCAAACATGGTAAATGATTGAGCAGAAAAGCAAAACTCTAAAATATATAAACGAAATTAAAACAATAATTTATTACGGCTCAAATATAAATGCTGTTATTTGAATATGCAAATGCGATATTTTAAAAATAGGATTTATTTGTCGAAAAATGAAGATAAATAGCATATAACGTTTCTATGCGGCAAATATTAGTGACTATTTGGTACTTCTTTTTGGCAATAATTCTTTATAAAAAGGCAAAGAAAAAGTTTATTTTTATATCAAACCTTTGTCAGTTTTCAAACCACTCTTAATAGAACAAGTTTGAGCGTAAGCTATTTTCGTTTTCTGAACTTGGACTTAAAGTATGTTCCCTTTGCATGTCACTGTATAAGTGGTAGAAACCCTAAAAATAGTATTGCCATAACTAATTGAGAAATGTAAAATTTGTTTTTCATAAACTCTATTTGTTTTTTTCCTACTATATCTAAGGATTTTCGGATACTTCCTTTATATTTCCTATTTTTCACCATTCCGATAATACCACCTCCCCGTCTTGGCTCTTGGCTCTTCTTATATCACCTCAATCCTCTCCTGCAACACTTTCAGATAGCTCCTCGATAGTTTCAGATTATTTTCATTTCCTGTGTGTATCGACAGTTGGCATGACCGGCCATCAATACAGACCATATAATCCAGATTAATAATCTGTTTTTGGTTTATTTGTATAAAGTTTGAAGAGTACTTCAGAATGGTTTCAGCTACCGTATTTCGTTTCAGGGTTAACTGAGTTTGATTGGAAAGGAAGACAGTCCATAGTTTTTTATCTGTCAGGTACTCGAAATAAACGATCTGGTTCCGACGCAGCAGTTGAAAGCCTGTAGCAGTGGAAGCCATAAAAGATTGTGGTCTGAGTGAATCGGTTAAGAAATCAATTTGTGCTTCTTTTATCGCCTGAATTATATTTCCCGGGAGTTCATTTAAACCGGATAAAACAATTTCGTTATGATCGGATGGATCAGAGGAATTACATGTGGTAAGTGATGAAGAATTCTCAAACGACCACGGTTGTTTAGTACTCACTTTAAATATCACTTCCAACAGGTTGGAATGATCGAGCGGAAGGGTGTAGCTATAATTTACAGGTTCCATAACCAACTGGATTTAATACGAGCCAAATATAATTATAGTAAATTAAGTCAACAAATGAATTATTTCCTAAATTGCCCATTTTGGTCGAAATAGGTATATATGTTGCAAATAACGCTACTAAGAAGTTGAAATTAGTGACTATTTGTCGGGTAATAGAGTGATTAATTTTCCAATACGAGACAAATTAAGGCAGTTTTGTAGCATTTAGACAGTTAAATGGGCTGATATTTTAAGGCTGGAATTAAAAGACTTTAAGAAAATATATTCTTTTGAGGTAATTTATTGTAATCTAAAGTAACTATTGTAAACTATTATAATTTTGTATTTATTGTGTTGTGTTGTATTTTCTATTGTGATCTAACTATTGTGGTTAATTTGTATTTAATTCAGATCATTTCATACTTTTCCTGCAAAACTTTCAGGAATGTACGTGAAATAATAAGTGAATCTTCTTTATGAAAAGGAGGGAACAACTTACATATTTTATCATCAATATTGGAGAGGTAATCAAGGTTAATGATATGGTTTTGATTAATTTGTATAAAAGAGGAGGAGTAATTGATAATGTCTTCGGCTTTTGTATTACGTTTCAGCTGTAATCGACTGTGATCGGTTAATACGACTATCCATTGTTTTTTATCTTTCTGGTATTCAAAATAACCGATCTGGTCCAGACGAAGCTTTTGAAAGCCTGTAATGGTAGCAATCAGATAGATCCGGGTCGATTTATTCATTTGAGATATGGAAGTCTGGAAAGAGCTTTTTGCTTGTATTGTAAGCTCCTGATCAAAAAAACGGCTTAATACCAGACTTAATTCTTCCTGCTCAAAGGGCTTCAATAGATAATCAAATGCAGAAACACGCAATGCTTCCAGCAGGTATTTATCAAAAGCAGTATAAAAGACAACCTGCATCGGCCATGTAATTTCTTCTTTTAAATCGTCTAACAACTCCAACCCGGTTTGACCTGATAATTCGACATCCAGAAAAACCAGGTCGGGATGTTGGTCGAGTATCAGGGATCTTCCTTTTATATACGTTTTTGCTGTTCCAACAATCAGGATTTCAGTATATTCTTTGAGCGAACGGCGAAGAATATCAATGCACAAAGTTTCATCATCAATAATGACTACTGTATAGTTGTTGTTTTTCATATCTTTTCTGTTTTTAGCTTACTAACTTAAGTAATTGGAACAATTAAATGTCTCATTTTAAATTCAAAAGAATAGAACACGGATAAACGCAGGTAAAGCGGATTAAATACGGATTTAAATTTCAATAAATTGAAATGATTTCTAAGATCTATGTCTTTATCATTCAGACTTGTATGAATAAAATCCTCCCAATAGCTATCGTGATTAAAATCCGTTACAGGATATTAATCAGTTTTAATCCTCTGAATCCGTGAGATTTCCGACAAGTCGGAATGTTCCATCCGCGTTCAATTCTTTTATAAATAGGTCAATCTATTCTTTATTCTTTATAGAACTTATAACTTTTCCAAAGTTTGAGACTTTGGAAAAGTTGCTAGGATCCATCTAAATTACAATTCAAAATTATAATCCTCAGGAACTGTAATTTCCACCTTTGTTCCGTGGGCAGTTTTTCCCTGTAAATTTGAAATATCAAAACCGATTTTACGGGTGTTTTTGGAGTTCAATAATTGAATGGTCTGATATAATACTTTTAGTCCTGTACCTGTTCCTTTTGTATTGGTTAATTTATCAGGATAATATCCTTCTCCGTTATCCTGAATAGTAATCAATAATCCAAACTCGATTAAAGTAAGGGCAATCATTAAATTTTTCTCTCCTTCTTTTTGTCTTAGAGCATGTTTTAACGCATTTTCTACCGGTATTTGTAAAATCATTGCCGGAATGCGGAATTGTTTCGTTTCTATCCTCTCGTCAATCTCCCAGTAGGTTTGAAAATCACTACCCAGAGTGGGTTGTTCCATTTTCAGGTAGTTTTGCACAAAGTCCAGTTCTTCTGCCAATGATACAGATGTTTGTTCGGTAATTTCAAGACTCCGACGAAGAAACTTAACCAGCCCTATCATTTCACTGTGTTTTTCTTCATCTTCCTCAGAACTGATTTCACGGTTAAGGACATTGAAGATAAAATGGGGTGAAATCCGGTTTCGGATATTTTGAAGCCGAAGCATGGACATGCGTGATAATTGCTGTTGGTGTCTGATTTCTTTTTTCTTATTGGTATAAAGCCAGTATACAACAGCAGCAAACGCAATTAATACAACCATCAGGATCAAACCATAGAGAATCGTTTTATGATGTTTTGCTTCTGCCAGCTTCTGAGCCGAGATCGCAACATTTATCTTTTCAAGACTGGATATTTGTTGTTGTTTCTTTTCATTATTCCAACGCGCCTCAGCAAAAACAAGCGCTTCAGTCTTCGATTTATTGAAAATACTGTCATTCGATTTTTTATTTATCTCTAAGAAACCAAATGCTTTCGGGTAATTATTCAGCTTTTTATAGATTTCTGAAAGTTCGTTGCTGACATCCGAAATCAGATACTGTATCTTAAGTTTTTCCGCTATATCATAGGCTTTTAATCCATATGTCAGAGCCTTTTGCAAATTCTGCTTTTTTGTTCCGGCCGTTACCGGTTTACTTGTATATAATTGAGCCATTTGATTATAAACAGAGGCTAACCCTTCCTGATCAATTAACTTCATTTTCATGGCAATAGCTTTTAGATAATACGATTCTGCCAGACTATAATTCTTTTGATTGAAATAAAATCCTCCCAGTGTCCGTGTATCTTCGGCAACTCCAAAGGTATAGCCCGCTTTTTCTGCTAATATCAAAGCTTTCTTACAATAAAGTATTGCTTTCGTCAATTGCTTATATTCAGCATAAACAACAGATATACCTGCATAATCCTTTGACATGTCCTTAACAAGTTGCAAGTCGATATCAATCTGTAATGCCTTTTGGTAATAATAGATTGATTTTGAAAAATTCTTCTGTGTAAAATGCAATTCTCCCAGCGAGCGATACCCATTTGCCATACTTTCTTTTTCGCCAATCGATTCCTTTATTTTTAAAGAACGGATAAAGGCTTTATCTGCAAGGACATAATCCCCAATAAGCATATATACTTCACCAATGTTATTGTAGTCTTTGGCAATTATTATTTTGTTATCGAGTCCTATAGCAAGTTGAAGTGATTTCTGGTAACAGTCAATGGCATCTGTATAATCTTCCATCATGTAATAGGTAGTGCCAAGATTTTGGTAACAATAAATCAATCCATCATCTTGTTTATTTTTTTTATAGTAATCAATGGATGATAAATAGCATTTCTTCGCACTTTGATAATCCATCTGATCGGTATAGATCATTCCTAAGTTTATGTATGTATCGGATATTAATGCATTATCCTTCATTTCTTTGGCAATTTTCAATGACTTATTAAATCCATCTTTAGCCATTTTTACTTTCCCCTGTATAGCATAAATCACTGCTATATTTGAGGTGATTTTGAATAGAAGTTTTCGGTTATTTACTTTTAAAGCCAAAGCGTTTGCCTGTTCATAAAGTTTTAATGCCTCTTCGTATTTACTTTGATGATAACACGTCAATCCATCCTGAAGAAAAACGCGTGCCTGAATATCCTTGTCATTTATTCCGGAAGTTTTAAGGGCTTTAATCCGAAGTGCTTTTGCCTCATCATATTTTGACTGTGAGATATAGACATTCGATAAATCAATATTTACCGATGCCAGCAGATGATTGATATTAGAATTAGGGGGAAGGTTCTCTAAGCGTTTAATCGCTTTCTTGTACAATAAAATGGCAGACTCCGGTTTAGTCTGGAGCAACTTTTGAGCAGAATCTGTATACTGTTTTATCAGAGTGGTATCGTTGTGTGACGATAAAATAGCAGAATATGGATGAAATGGCGCGATCAAGTAAACTATAAATGCTATCGCAACGGCTGTGGTAAAAACCAAAATTGCTTTTTTCATTTGACAAATAACAATAATTAAATATATTCTGCAAATATAAAGATATATTCTTAACTTATCGGTCTATCTAAGAGTATTTATTTATTAATTTTTTATTTCGCTTCGATTTATTTAAAAATAAATTTAAAAACAGATAAGATAGTTGACATGGAGATAAATATAAAGTTGAAGAACGAAAGAGTTTGCAAGGTTTTATTTCAATTCTATTTTTTAGATAATCAGGTTTATACAGTATTAATATTTATATATATCATTGATTAATTTGTATTTGAACGTAACTATCAACCGTTTTCAAACCGAAAGTCTGGTTAAGGAGTAACATATGCGTAACCTATTGGTAACCTGTCTGTAGCCTGTCCTGTAATAAGTATATAACAAGGTAATAAAAAGGTAATAATAAGATAATAA
>Ga0302185_10002207_pt1 | contig 12965 bp, 12 predicted proteins | sample II_Bog_E1_1_FD_200231 | JGI IMG/M metagenome (GOLD analysis project Ga0302185, IMG submission 200231) | Peat permafrost microbial communities from Stordalen Mire near Abisko, Sweden - II_Bog_E1_2 | ecosystem: Environmental > Terrestrial > Soil > Wetlands > Peat | place: Sweden: Abisko... | reverse complement strand
ACCGTTTTGACTCTGCTCGGTTATCAGTCCACGCCACTTTGCCCATAGTTCTGCCTTGAGCTGTTTCATGCCACAACATTGACGCCTGGAACAGATTTAAACAAGATGCGCTTTACGTAGCGCTCACGTTTATCTCAATTGAAGCAGAGCTCCCTCCATTTCTTTCCGATGAGCTTCAAGAGTGAAATAACGCAGGTATCTCTCTCGCGATTTCTGTCCCATATCGCGCCGAAGAGAAGCATTATTGACCAGTTGAGACAGGGCGTCCCGACAGCCCGCAACTTCCCTGGGGTCACATAGGATGGCGCAGCTTCCCTCTTCAACAACCTCGGGGATCCCGCGCCATCTGCTCGCGACTACCGGCAAGCTAAAGCACATGGCCTCAAGAAGGACAACTGAGAAGGTCTCTGAATGATAGAAGCTTGGAAAGACGAAAATATCCGCGCGTCGATAATATTCCCATTTATCAGCACCAGTTTGAATCCCCGGGAACTTAAACCGTGATTTGAATCTTGAGTCAATCAGGGACTCTGCGCGCTCCTGGAACTCTTGTGAATTCCAACCTCCAACACAGGTTAGTTCCACATCCAATCCGGCTGACATCAATTGCTGGGCAGCCTCAATGGCAATCAAGACACCCTTGTCTTCACTCAGCGCGGCTACGAGGAGAATTCTGATCGGCGAGCCAGGGTCAGCGCCTCTTTCAATGCTCACCCCAGCAAAATCAGGGATGCCATTTGCAACTACTACCTCTTTCTTACAGAGCAGGCCTTGGCCATCCTCGGGGGAACGGTGAGCTATTCTGATGACCATATCCGGACGCATGAAAGCGAATCGGAAAAGGCGTCGCATCACTGGGTTCATTTTGACGAAGTACTCAGAAATGCCGCTGGCATGAAAGTGGAACACTGTCTTACCGAATGTCCAACGAGTCATTCCAAGGATCACGATGTCTCTCATCACCGGCACAAAACGCGGACCTGCCGGCGGGTAGTAAAGCACATACGGCCGCATTCGAAGTTTGGCGATGTAAATAGCAGCTACGACTCGAAGCAGTTCCCAAAGCTTTGCGAATCCGAAGCGGCCTACCTTATCCAACTGCTGAGAGAAGTTCATCCGTACATGGATCAGCTCGATATCCTGGTACTTCCCATCGAGAAGATACTGGATCATAGTTGCCTGCCCGTGAAAGGGTGGCGGCGTTTGGCCGACGACGAGTATCCGAAGTGGATTCATATGTGCTGGGGACCTTCTTTGCGATTCGTTCGGACGCTCTGCATCGTGAGTAGTTGGCCGATTACGAGACTCCAAAGGCGGGATTCTTAAAGTTATGGACCCGGTTTTGATCCAAACGCAACGAAAAATGTGTGTGTTCCGACATTTGTGTCCCCGTAACCCATTTGTTTTCATGGAAAAAAGCGGACTTTGCGTGTAAATCTTCTTGTTTGCAACAAAATGGGAGAGGTAGGGGCCTCATTTTGCTTCCAGCCTCGGCTTTCCGGTGGGGCGGCGCGAAGTGTCGGCGGGCTGATTTTTCATGGAATCGATCCCTCTCAAAACCCACTGTGCTCTTTAACCCGATGATTATCGGAAAACCATCTGAGGTATCCAATCGCCTGGGAGAAAGTTCATCCACAGATCGGTCGGCTCGAAATCCTCGTGAATCTCCCGAGAAGATAATGGATCGTAATTACCTGCCATGAAAAACCAGCGTCTGACCTGTCACTAATACACAAAGCGGCTTCATTTCCGCCCCCTTGCCCCCCCGGTGAAAAATCGACGGATAAGCCGCCTGAGCTTCTGCGGAATTATCCACATACCGAAATACAATGCCAGGTGAATCGCTCGCGGCTTCCCTGCGCTGAGAGCATTAAACAAGAGCGGAGCAAATGCGCTCCAATCTTTCTGATTCGATGCAGAGGCGCTAACGTCCGTAAGCAGAAAGGCCGCATATGTCTCAGATGAAAGGTGAGGTCTCATTTTGTGAACCCAGTCAAACGAATGACGCCAATCATGTGTAACGCTAATACTTACGCGGTTCTCTTCTACGTACCAGACTGACAGCGGCTGAGGGACAAATTCCAAACCAACTTCTGGCACCTCACACGCTCGGATGAGCCAATCCCAATCCTGATGTCTAGGCAGTCCGCTGGTAAAGAAGCACTTATGGAACAGCTCTCTGCGTGCTACCAAAGTTGAGGTTTGGAGCAAGCCTTCGGCTCCAAATAGAGTCTTTCGCTGTAAAATATAGTCACCGACCGGAAGAAAAGGTTGCTTTCGCGGAAAAATGTACTCTGTAAATGGTGTTCTTGCAATTATCTTGCAAGAGATCACGGGGAGGCGATGTAAAGAGCTCAAGCCCAACGCCAGTTGCTTCTCCAGTTTCTCAGGCAGCCATTCGTCGTCGTCGTCCAGCAATGCAATCCACTCCCCATTGGCGGCTTTAATTCCTGCGTTTCGCGCGTCGGATCCCCCTAGGTTTTGAGCCAGCGCAACGACGCATAATCGCGAGTCGGTGCTCCGAGTAACCTCCAGGGCCGCGACCGTAGCTGGGTCGGGCCCGTCTACTACTACGATCACCTCAATGTTTGCATAAGTCTGCGCCAACGCGCTCCGCACGGCCCGTTGGACGAGTTCCGGACGATTACGCGTTGGAATAACGACTGTGACCAACGCCTTTTCGTTTTGCATTCCAACTCCTGGTTTCAGTTCAGAATTTCCTGGTCAGATATCTTGGGCATTGTCAGGAACTGCATCCTGCCAGTCATCCGCGCCGTGCAAAAACATGGAAATCGGCGAAGGAGGTCTGTTCCGGATTCCCTGAATCATAGAGGTAAAGATTCTTCGTTGTGGACCAAAGGTGCCACGCTGGCTGGCTTTCCTCCACCCATCTTGTAAACTGCCGGTGCCGAACATGCTTCGCCGGCCATTCCTGATCCATATTGCTGGAGCAAACGATGACAAACTTCTGGCAGAATCAAACAGACTGCGCATGTGAGCGTTGATTACGAAGTCCTCCACCAAGGTGGTAAATCACGTTAAGAGACAGAATGAGATCGGCAGACAATGTCCCTGGCAACTCGTCCAGTTGCAGAAATCGCTTCGAGCGGTCCCCTTCGAACAAGGCGCGGCATCGTTCCACCGATTCGCATGAAACGTCGATGCCGGTGTAATCTGGAAATCGCGATGGCCCGTAGGTATAACTCCCGAAATGAACGGATTGATCTTGGTCATTCCTTCGTTGATCTCAAATCGGAATTCTATTATTCATCGAGTCCCCTTCGACCACTCCTGAAGAACCTGTTCGTAGTGACTTTCAAGGAGAGGCGTTTGAAACTCGATGTTGAATCTCTGACACACCCGCTCGCGCGCGGCATAACTGAACTTGCGCCATGTAGCATCCTCAGCGAACAAGGTCTTAAGATGTGTTGCTAGCGTCACCCAGTCTCGTTCAGCAGCTAGAAGCCCCGTCACCCCATGTACGACTGCTTCAGGAATCCCAGCCGAAGCAAAGCCGACAACCGGCAATTCCATCGCCTGCGCTTCCTGAACTACGGTTGGGAGACCCTCTGAATCGCCACTCGCCGCCGTGACGCTCGGAACGCAACAGACCCTTGCTTGATTCATCCACTGTCGCACGATCTCAGGCGTTTGAGCACCCAGGAAATGGCAGTCACAGGACTCGGTCCGCGCCAATTGCTCCAAAGAGCCTCGCAATGGACCGTCTCCAATGATAGCGAGTTTGAGCCCCTTAATCTCCCCTTGAAGAGATGCAACCGCGCGTATGACGTATTCGCAACCCTTCTTCTCTACCAATCTGCCCACAAAGAGAACAAGGGCTTTACGCACAATCTCTGGGTCTGGCCGAAATTTATCTACGTTCACACCGATATAGTGGACTTGAATCTTATCTTCGGGAAAGCCTGCTTCGCGCGCTTTCCCTGCAATGAACTCAGACACGGCAATGAACCTAGCTCCGGTTTCACCGAGCATCCGCCTCAGCCGCAGGTATCTGCGCCCCCTTCGTTGGGTCTTAATGAATTCGTCTCTCGCCGTGACGTCGTAACCGTGAAACGTGACCACAAGAGGAATGTTGAGAACCTCTGAAATCGGCATCGCCTCAATTCCGTCATACGCAAAGTGTGCATGCACCAGGACAGGGCGAAACATCCTTATCTTTCGCAGCGTAATTGGCGCAAAATGAAGCCCCTTGAAGAGGACCTCCTGCACGCGTCCAATGGGTCCAGATTCTCCTATGAACATAGTTCGTTCCGGCGGAAGTACTATCCCCGGCACAGGCCTTACGCCGAGATAATATGGAGTAAACCTACAAAAGGATTCACCCTGCTCCCTGATGAACGTTTCTGAAAATGGCAATAATCGGTCACGGTAGAAGAGTATGTTCCTCCTAATGGCATTCGACATTCAGCATGACCTCATGACCAAGCAATTTCTAAAGTGATAGTGTTTTTAGTTAACGTCGATCTAACGGATCGCTTAAATAGGATCCGGTCGCGCTATTTCGGCTTGCTGTGGCTTTCTCACCCCAACTATTCCCAGGAATTCTGAGAAGGTCTCATCACGAGTCAGGATGCAAAGCAAAAGATAAGTGACGATACCGATGAGTGTGCCTGAAGTAAGACGCTCGACGTTCGACAACTTGTGCAAATAGGCCACGTCGATTCCAAGGATTACAATTCCCATCGCGGCCATCATGGCACTGATCTTCGCAACGCTCCAAATAGTTTCCAATACCGTCAAACCTATATACCTACCAGCAACATGGAGATGAACAACAGCGCCGATACCTGTCCAAATTGTATATGCGTAAACCACTCCTAGAATGCCAAACCGTATTCCTGCCGCCATCGCGACAACGAAGGCAAATCCAAGAGAAATGGTTACGATAAACATAGCCTTGGTCCGCCCCAGTCCGGAATATACCCAGCCCACTGGAGCCACAATCGACTGGACGAGCCCCACAATGGCCATTATTTTCAAGATCGGAACAACCTCAGCCCATCGGGGCCCGAACAATAGGGCTATGAGGGGTCCGGCAAGTACCGCCAAGCCCGCCATCAGAGGGAATGACACTAGTGCAATGAGTCGCGTGGCGGTCATGTATAGCCGGCGAAACCGTGGCAGATCATCTTGCATCCGCGACAGCGCCGGAAGCATCACTTGCCCGAATACAGAAGTAATGTTGTTCAGCGGCAGAAGCATGAGCTGGTAGGCTCGCGCATAGATTCCAAGAGGACCGGCTCCAAGAACTTTGCCGATTGTTAAGTTGTCACCATTCCGCAGCCAATAATTTACCGATCCGTATCCCAATAGATAAATCGCATAGCGTCCGAGTTCCACAGCTTTATCACCATGGAAGATGAATCTTGGCCTCCATTTCGATAGGACCCAGTACAGGAGCGACGATACGGCAGCCATTGCAACAATCTGCCACGCGAGCGCCCAGATGCCGTACCCTCTCCATGCGAGGACGATTGCAAGAACTCCTGATATTCCGGTTGCTCCAATATTTGCGGCTGCCAATTTCCGAAAATGGAATTCTTTGGTCAGGAGAGCGCACTGCGTCTGACCAGCCGCTTGCACGAGGAACACCATTGAGATGAAGCGCGTAAGAGGTTCAAGAATGGGGAGGGCATAGAAGCCTGCGATAATTCGTGCGCCGAAAAAGAAGATTCCTGTAAGACAAACGCCAACCGCCAACTGCAGCCAAAACGCAGTCGAGCAATGCGCTTCGGTGAGGTCCTGATTGTAGATAAGCGCGGAGCCCAGCCCGCTATCGGATAGAATCTGTGCGAATCCTGTGAAAACAATCAGCATTCCGATTGCGCCGAACTCACTCGGCGTCAGCAAGCGCGCGAGCACAACACTGAAGACCAGCTGAAAGAATTGTGATCCGACCCGCCCAAGGACATTCCAAGATAGGCTATGAACAACCGTTTTGCGAAAATTCACGATGTGTTTGATTCTCCGGATGACGGCGAAAGTGCGGGGCCAAGTTGCCCAAGATGAATTGCTCCTTGAAGCACGTTGAACTCAGGACGAAGCTGAGCCAGGAGGCTCTCAGTCTTTCGCGATTACCGGCGTACAGATTGGGCTCCAATGCCGCATACGCGTTGGGTTTAGCTTTGTGTGATTAAGTTAACACCCTCACAGCAAAGTTACTCCACCTCCGATCATTGCTTTTCCTGAAGTGCAACCAAACTCGTCCACCATCAAAAGCATGGCCGGATTCACATCACCGTTAATGCTTACTGTAGTTTGATTCCCATTCGTCCGGTATAATCGATGCGGTTCAGTAACATCTGAACGTTGTTAGCTGCAAAATACTCGTCCACCGCTTTGCGTGATCCTTCCCAGTGTCCATAATCATCGATGATCAATACGCCACCCGGTACAAGACGAGGGAACAGGTGTTCCATCTCGTGCCGAGTTGACTCGTACCAATCGGTATCTAGGCGCAAGAAGGAAATCTTCGCGGGGGCGGCGCCTGGAATCGTGTCTTCCACCTTACCTTCGATCAGATGGATGTGCTCAGTGGGATAGCCCGTAGAATCGAGATTTGCGGACACATCCTCCTTCGAGGCATCACTCCATCCTGCACTTCGGTCCGCTGTCCCTCCAAATCGGACCATTGCAGATTCGCCCGTAAGCGCATTGCGATCTGCGGACGTGGGTTCGGTCATGCCAGAGAAAGTATCGAACAAATACAAGGGAAGATCTTTTCTTCCTTGCCCCAGAAAGCTCAGAGCCGCTGCCATGGTGCTGCCTCCTCGCCAGACTCCACACTCGACAAAGTCGCCCGGTATGGATGCTCGAACTACATACGCCGCAGCCGCGCAGACAGCAGCGATGCGTTCGGGGCTGGTCATTGTAAAAGGACGGACTTTCTCAATAATCGAGCGCACTTCCGGCGGAAGGTCGATGTAAGACGAAAGTGGAGAGCCGGTCTTGCGAACCGAGATCTCATACCCAAGGGAATGTGCCAACCGCTTCAGGATCTTCTTCATAAGTTTGATTTTCTCTCATTTGGAGTTGCTTGCAGGGAGACCAAATATGGCCAAATCCTGCCATGTCCATCGCACAGACAGACCTGATTGCGAGTCAGAATCCAGTCGAGTAATGCGCTTCGATGAGTTCCTTATTCAAGATTGGCGCGGCGCTCTGCCCGCTGTCGGAGAGAATCTGGGCGACTCCCCCAAAAGACTTCAACATTTCGATGGCGCCGAATTCACTCGCGTCAGCAAACGTACAATCGGAATACTAAGAATTAGCTGGAGAATTGTGTACCTACCAGCCCGACAAGATACCCGGATATGATTTGAACGACCTTTCGCAGCAGACTCATGCTAAGACTGTCCTGTGGAATTCCCGCTAGACGTAGTTGTTTTTGCTGCCACGTAGAGAAGCTGGTTTGCAAACAATGACGACCACCAATGTGCTTTCGGTAGCCTGAAGGGTGCGGAGACTGTGTCCTCAATATTCCCGGACGTACCAAGAGTGTGGTTCATCGCCGCGGACCTGACCAAATGAAATCCGCTCGCTTCCACTGCGAACCGAATATCCCTTGGGGAATAGAATCCCTTCCAGTCGCGATGAACTGGAAATGACCGGCCACGCATCAAGGCAAAGATACGCGAGATATGATTCATGTTCAGATATGTAAAAACCAAGTGGCCTCCTGGCGAAAGCCGAGAACGAAGGGAAGACAGGAACGCAGGTAAGTCGGCGATGTATTCAAGGATACCCGAACATACAATGACGTCAAAATCGCGAAGTATATCGGGCAATGGCTCCTGGTTGAAGTTGCACCGTTGAAAAGAGAAGTCAGGTGGTGACTCAGGCTGGACAAAGTCGCAGCCACTATACTCGGCCTCAGGGCAGAGTTTCCTTAAATGACCCTTCGCACACCCCACGTCCAACATCCGTTTTGGATGCAGCTCATTTACCAAAGCGGCAACCTGGCGAAGGCGAAGATGGGGCCGGTCGTACCGGGCCACGTCATGGGACCAGCGGACCTCCGGAGCTACTTGCGATTGCGAAATCGTCGTCAATTGCTTCTCCATGACATCAAGATTTGCCTCAGCGGCCGCGCTGCGTTCATCCAGCAATTTGGGCAACTGCTTTCTTATCTCATCACTGTGAGAGAAGAAATGCTCAATATGTGAGATCCAAGAATTAAGGTCGTGATCGAAGGGAGTCTGATACGACTCTAGTCCCATTTGTTGAAAAATCTGCTGCGTCTTATCTTCGTAGCCTAGACCGAACGCAGGCACGCCCGCAAGCATAGCGAGAATGCAACCGTGCAGTCTCATTCCAATATATGCATCACATTCCCCAAGCCTCGTGATCAACTCTTCCGGTCGGTAGCGGGAACGGTCAACTTCGCAGCGGGCGCGTAAACTCTCGGGGAGCAACTGACGAATCTGCATAGCAGCGTCCGAATCGTCGACATATCCTGCGATTCCCTGGCAAGTTGAAAGGAAACGAATCCTTCTATTGGGGTCATCGAGAAGATACCGACAAAAGTCAGCAGCCTGCGCAATCGTTCTTTTCAATCCCGTTTTATTTCCGAGAGGCCATTGACGAAAACTCATACCGATTAGCCTCTCCTCGGAATTCGACTTACCCACCCTATAGAGCTTTGGCTCGATAGCTCGCCATAGGAAAGCAACATCGGCAGTCACCTGGATAAGCGAAGCGTCCACGCCGCATTTCAAGAGATGGTCTCGCGAAATCTCGTCTCGGATGCAGATGCATGAAACCTTGTTGAGAACCTCTCGGACCCTCTCAACCGATCTTGGATAGAAAAAGGGGCCGATCGATTGTCCGACCAGCACTACTGGTTTGTTGAGCGAAATTGCAAACTCAAACCCGCGCAGGCGTTCCTCAATCGGATAGTAATCATGGAGAAATCCACCAGGGGCCGAGAGAACTATGTCAGCTTTCCGATAATGCTCTATCGTGCTCTGACGCGATTTCCGTGATTTCGTGAACTCCAGGTCTGCCGCGAAATGTATTCCCGGAAGATTTTGACGGCACTTTTCTACGTCTCTGCAAAGAACAACGATCTCTGATTGCGGCCATCGCCTGGTGATTGCAATCAAGAGAGCCCTCAAGAGGGCCTCGTCGCCACCGTTCAAAGGAACGGAGTTTGTTATCAGGAATTTCAATTGAGAAGAGCCTCTATCGTATTCGAACGCCATTCATGCACCTCGAAAACAACTGCACGAGAATGGAGGTAATGTTTTTACCGGTGCTTGAAATGAGGCTTCAAGCCGGCAGCGACATGGGACTTCTTTGTCCCATATGACAGTTTGAATCTTGAACAGGTTCTTCACGCAAGTCCTTGTTTAAGCCGAGAAACAGCACCCAGCCAGTCGGAAGGGGGCAAATTAGACTCCGTCCGAGCAGCAACCGTAGCGGGCGGCTCAGGAAACAGTTGTCCCATGTTTCTTGCGAAGGAATGGATTCGATCCCATTTCGAAGATGAAATCCTTCCTTTCGGCAACAAATTCATCGACAGCGATTCGGCAGCCTCCCCAGTCGTTATAGTCATCGATGATCACAATCCCGCCTTCGCTCATTTTATCGGCTATGGCATGTAAACAGTAATGAACCGGGTCATACCAATCGCAATCGATGTGGACGAGGGAAACGCGATGGACGGTCACGGTCGGCCAAGTTGTTTCAAAGAGCCCTTGATAGAGTGCGATTCTCTGCCCGTCAACGGGTACGCCATGACGACTGAATGTTTCCTTCACCTCGAGAAAGAGGTTATCCCTGTATCCGTAATATTTGTCTCCACCGATCCCTTTGGAAGCTCCGGAATTGATGAGCTGATAACGGTCCTTCGACTCCGGATCGTCCTTCTCCGATGTTGGAGGAGGTATCATTTTGAATACATCAAACCCTAGAAACCTGCGCGAGTCGCCCAGGTTCTGAGCAAAGATTACGCCTGCCCCCCCAAGGGCTACCCCAAACTCGATAATGTCCCCTTCGACTTGTTTCGTTTCATTCAGCGCACGATGGATACGATGCAATTTAGTCGGGGTGAGGTAGGTAAGCTTCTGCCTGACGACTTCCCGAGTCGCTGAAGTTAAAGTGGCCAATCCACACCAATACCCGAGTTTGGTCCAGAAGTGGGTGAGCCGCATATTCTTAATCCCCTTTCGATCCAAGGCACGCCCCAATCCTTGCACACCTTGTGAGCTTTACAGTTATCGCTTCAATGACGAAGCAGTATTGATTCACTCTCAAATGAGTTTCCACGCACTTCGCGCATAAATTGCGAGATGTCTATCTTTTGCAGAGGAGCAAAGAACTTGGAGAGGCAGCGGTCGTGCTTGCGTTGCAGAGTCGAAACTCCAAAACAATCTCTTCGTTTCAAGGCCCGCACCACTGTGCTCAACGAAATGGCAGCATTGAGTTATCACAAACCAATTTTCTGCAAGAACACCTGTGGGGTGAGCCTGGATTTGCCTCGCGTATTCTGCAATGGCCAACTCTTCACTTAGACGCGAATCGCAGCTCACCTCCGATAGCTTTCGCGACACGCACCAATGCCCTTTGCGCAACTCGACTTTGGTGGGTGTCCAACTTTGAAGATTAGGCATTGATTTCAACCTGGTTGTTGGTTAACTCTACGATACCAAGCCAGCCCCGACTAAGGAGCCAGCCGTTCTTAAGCGCCCGCATACCGAATCTTCAAAGCATCCGCATCCTGACTCCGCGACCAGGACAGCAATTGGCGAGTTTCATAAGCTTGAATGCGGAGCGCGGCCACTCCGAATCCGATTACGGACCAGAACCAGATGCAGCCTTGTGGTCCCTCAAGGTATACGTCAAAGCTCAAGTTTGTGAATGTTGCGAGCCAACAGGCGAGGATCCACAGATTCAGCCCGCTCCAGAATTGCGATCCTGATTGAGCCGCCAGCCTCTGTGCTCTGAACATGCGAATAGCAAAAACTGCGTTGAGAGTTAACCAGATGGCGAAGCCGGGAACGCCCATTCTCGCGAGAATGGTCATACTTCCGTTGTGCGGGCTGCGTAGCGCCACATCCTCCTCTGACGTCGCATCCCCAAATGGGCCGTCTGCGATGGCAAGGTTTACACCGAACCCTCTCCCCGTCCAAAAATAGGGGCCAAAGAACGTCTCGCGGACGATGTTTGTCCACCAGAGTAATCTCCATTGTGCCGTGCCCTCGTGCCCCGTCCCCGTTGCTGAACCGCCCGCGATACTGGCAACGGTTGCGAGAACTTTGTCAGCGCTCAAGACCCTCTTTCCGATATGGAAATTGGATGGGAGAGCAACGAGTAATACCAGAGCCAAGGTGGCCCCCAGGATGACAGTAGCCGCTATTTTCCACACAACCCGACGGGAGCGCAAAACCGAGAACAAGAGGACCGCAAGGACGATGCTCACAAATCCGCCCCTGTTAACAACCATCACGATGATCGTGGTCAAGTAGATGCCAGCAAAACCAATGGTGCGAAATATCGAGATTTCCGGCCTCCCTTTTCCACCCATTCGATTGGGAAACGTCATGAGGAAGACGGCGGCTGCAGCGGCGCTGACGGCCACATCTCCCCCTTTTAGTGTGAGTATGCCTGCCGACTTTGACCATGGAATCGTTGGCAGGGACTTACCAAACGTTAGAGATAAAATTAGCAAGATGGGAATAACAGGCAAAAACCAACGCAGGAATTTCCGATAGGTGTTGAGAGCGCGGGAGATCTGACTGCTCCTATTGAGGAATGCAACAATGATCAACGCAAACGATCCGTATGCCCAAATAACCGCGTCCCGAATCGCATCAAAGCGATAAATGGACAGGAAAGGCACTGTGCGGCAGAAGCCCCAAAAGGCAAGCAACCCCCAAAGGAACAATACAGGATCGCTAAACACAAGCATTACTCTGCGAGACAAGAGAAAAATCATAGCGCCAATCGCCAAGACCATTTCGCCCAAGAACAAATAGGCAAATCCCTTGTCAAGGAGCGCATACCCGAAGAGCACAAACAGTAACGCCTTGAGCCAAAGCCACTCCAATCCTTTCTGTTCTACCGACATGCAATGTGCCCCATTTCCCCTGCTCCAGCCCTCGTAAGTCGGTTTCCTTGATCTTGCAATTGGGATCGATTCTAGAGAATGCACAGCAGGTCTAGCGGCAACAAATCGAAGCACGTTTCGTGAACGACGACACGCACTTCATGGCCGTCGCCGCGATTCTGCACTTGAGCCATGCGTTTTTGCCTTAATAGGTGGAGTAGATGAATGCCGAGGCAGCAGCATTCGCGACCTGGGTGCCGGCGCGTAATATGGTTTCCTTAACGCCGCTTATGGGGACGTAAACTACATCCTGCGCTTGCAATCGTAAAGGGGTAGCCTTTCCGCTGTTGATCTTCTTGTAATTCACCGGAATCTCTACCATGCTTCCGTCATCCATTTTCCGGAAGACTCGAATGTCCTGGATTTTGGCTTCAATGATCGTGCCCGCTGCCATTGCAAGCGCCTGGTCGACATTCAATTCGCCAGCCTCCTGCATCACGTATCCCCCAGGACGAGTGACCGCGCCCAGCACGTATACAATTCCCGCCTTCTTCACAACCACGGTGTCTCCAGGATTCACGACTACACTAAGAGGGGCAGAATCCCTTCCGTTGCGGTTGTAACGTATGACCTCTCCTGCTGCCAAGGGCTGCCCAGCCCGCTGGATAACGATCTCGTTCCCTGCGAGCGCAGTCTCCCCTCCGGCCAGGGAAAGCACCTCAATCAGCTTGCGCGGGCCGATGATGGGAAAGGTCCCAGGAGTGGTAACCTCCCCCATAACGACAACGTTCAGTGTGCTGTACTCATTCAGATTGACCGCGACATTTGCGACCTTAAGTACTTCTGACGACAGCAGTTTCGATTGAATGGCTATCTCGGCCTCTCGCAGTGTCAA
>Ga0302185_10002204_pt1 | contig 12972 bp, 12 predicted proteins | sample II_Bog_E1_1_FD_200231 | JGI IMG/M metagenome (GOLD analysis project Ga0302185, IMG submission 200231) | Peat permafrost microbial communities from Stordalen Mire near Abisko, Sweden - II_Bog_E1_2 | ecosystem: Environmental > Terrestrial > Soil > Wetlands > Peat | place: Sweden: Abisko... | reverse complement strand
AGGTTCCGATTTTTTATCGGGAGGGGTTCAGGGGTAAATCGTACTTTTGCACTAATGCAACCAGGACCAGATAGCAACCCGGCAGCTAAAATAGTGCCGGATACCGCATCAAATTTAAGCAAGAAAGACCAAGTAGCAGACATGTTCAATAATATAGCTGCCCGCTACGACTTTTTAAATCATTTTTTATCCCTCGGCATTGATAAAGGCTGGCGGAAAAAAGCGATAGCCGAAGTAGCCCTGATAAAGCCACACGCCATACTGGATGTAGCCACCGGCACGGGCGATATGGCAATTGCAGCCGCAAAGCTTTTACCAAAAAAGATCATTGGCATAGACATAGCCAGCCAGATGCTGGAAGTGGGCAGGAAGAAAATTAATGAACAGAACCTTGAACAGGTAATAACCCTGCAAACAGGCGACAGCGAGTCCATGCCGTTTGCAACGGGCGAATTTGATGCAGTGATGTGCGCATACGGAGTGCGCAATTTTGAACACCTGGATAAAGGGTTAACCGAAATGTGCCGGGTATTGCGCCCCGGCGGCAAAGTAGTGATACTCGAGTTCTCCCATCCTACACGGTTCCCTGTAAAGCATTTATACCGGTTCTATTTCCGCTATATACTGCCATCGCTGGGCAAACTGGTTTCCAAGCACAGCAAAGCTTACACCTACCTGCCGGAGTCAGTTATGGCCTTCCCTGAAGGAAAAAGTTTTTGCAGGATACTGGAAAACTGTGGTTTTAAAAATGCTACAGCCCGGCCCCTGACTTTTGGGATTACAACTCTGTACACAGCGGCGAAGTAGCCCGAATATCAAAGGCTGCCTTTGCGGGACAGCCTTCGTTATTGCCAGAATGAAATTGATCAATCCCTCCTGTTCCCGAAAAGCCTTAACAGCATCAGGAAAAGGTTGAGAAAATCGAGATAAAGATTGAGCGCACCCATCAGCGCCAGCTTTTTGGTATCAGCAGCAGAAGTACCTTCATATTCCAGCCCGGCACCTATACGCTTTATTTTCTGCGTATCGTATGCAGTCAGCCCGGTAAATACAGCAACACCTATAATGCTGATCAGGTAATTGAGTGCAGGGCTCCTTAAAAACCAGTTGATGATAAACGCAACGAAAATACCTATAAAGCCCATAAACAGGATGCGGCCAAAAGAAGTAAGGTCTTTTTCTGTTGTATAACCCATTATGGCCATTACACCAAACATCGCTGACGCTGCACCAAAACAACCAAATACCGATCCCGAAGTATATATCAGCAATATATTACTCAGGCTGATGCCCAATACTGCCGCAAAAGCCAGGAAAAGAAAAGTCATGGCCGATGATGATAACTTGTTGATACCAAATTGCATGATCAGCAGAAAAGCGAATGGCGCAAAGGTAACCACCCAGCTCAGCGTGGTAGGCCGGAGCCCTTTTTCCGTCTGTACATATAACTGTGATAAAAGAGACTGATTGGTAGCATAAAGGAAGGCAAAAAGCGTAGAAACCCCTAGCGCTACAAACATCCACAGGAAAACACTGGCCATAAACTTTTTAGCTACTACACCCGTAGCTGATGATTGTTGGCTATCTAAAACGGTGTAATTTGAAAACTCCTGATTGTATTTATCCATATTTTAGTAAAATGATCGTGCAAAGTTACGCTATAATTCTAAATTTTATATTCCTTAAAAAGGGGATTTCATCATTTTAACAATTCCCCGGCCCCTGTCTGCTGCACTTCAATAAGTAAGGGCAATTGTAAATTTCACACGTTCGCGTTTTTTGGTTATGATGTGCCAGTCGCCATCATAGCTGATGTTGGTGGGATAAAGTTTTCCGCTTATCTGCTTCGTACGCACTTTCATGCGCACATCAAAATCATAGACAAGCGTGCTGTAAGACAATGAATAGTCGCGCGCCACAATGCTGTAATCGCTTTCCCTGAACCAGGTAGTCAATTCATTATAAATTACCTTGTGCTCATAGCCGCTCTCAGGGGTGATCCTGAATACATAGCAGGGCTGCCCTTCATACATTTCCCGTGTTATCTTAAAATCATATTTTTCAGCTTCGCCCTCATCAAAAATTGAAGCCCTTGAACCCATGAACGGTACCCCGCTGACTTTAGCGCCAGGATTGAAAATAAGTTGCTTGAGCTCGTACTCGCTTTTTTCCATCTCCCCGTTGCCCCGTTCATCGAGCGACCCCGCAACAATATCATTTTCATTGCATTGGGGTTCTTTTGCAAAAAACAGGAATGCGAATAGTTTTGCGGTATAGTAATTATAGTCACTATCCCGTTTATAAAAATGGCCTTTAGTATGCTCTTCTATTATTGCTGTAGTGCGGCAACCTTTATTTACCTGTTGCCTGGTTTTACTATGCAATGACGCGGCAACCTGCTCATGTTTATCGAAAACTGTTATATCATTTACGGCGGTATAAGGCACCAGGCGCATACTTTTGAATGCCTTGTAAAAGGTAGTATCATTCCTTATACGGGCTATAAAAGCATTGACATCGAAACCGCTTTTTACAACAAAAGAATCTAATTGTACCGGCAAACTGAATACACTTACCGTATCATAATGCTGGGCATAACATGGGGTATAAAAAAGATAAAGCAGCAAGCATACAAAACAATATCTTGTTATCCCCATTGATCATACAGTTTTGTATAGAGCCGCGCTTATCATGATATGCTTTTACCTGCTGATATTTGATTTACGCGCGTTGAGCAACGCTTCAGCAATGGACAGGTCATGGGGCCATGTTACTTTAATATTTTCGGGCATTCCTTCAATGAGGAACACTTTTGTGCCAAAAGCTTCTACAACAGACGCCTCATCTGTGAATGAAGAATGATAACCCTGCTGAAATGCCGGCAGCAGTACCTCAGTTTTGAATGTTTGCGGGGTTTGTATGATCCGCAACTGATCACGGTCTAATGATTGTGATACCCCATTGTCAATTAGCCGGATGCTTTCTGTTACAGATATAGCTGGTATAGCGCTGCCTTTTTCTACTGCCTGTTTATAACAGCGCATGATCATTTCCTGCGATATTAAGGGCCGGGCTCCATCATGAACGAACACCACTCCGTCATCCGTTACCTGTTTCAATCCGTTTTTCACGCTATGATATCGTGTTTCGCCACCGGCAACAGTGGTCACCTTGATCTTGCCGATGTATGACCGCAACACGGTTTGAGCGCTGCCCAACTGGTCGGCCGGCAAAACAAGTATAAGGCGGATATCCGGTATAGCTGCTGCGAAAGCCTGCACTGCATAGCACATAAGCGGCATGCCGAGCAATGGCAGAAATTGTTTGGGAACGTCAGTACCCATACGTGCACCCTTTCCCCCGGCAACAATAACAGCGTATTTTTTAATATCCCCCATATTCCTTTCGCTCTATAAAATAAATTAAACTACAAAAAAACAATTAAATCGCCTTATTGCAAAGCCATAACCAAAAACATTAGCAATTAATGATGTTATTACCTGTAAATTAGCGAATTATACCTGTAAACCAATACAAATGTTTTTCAAAAAGATACCTTCCAAATAAATTGCATTATTTACAAATCAAAACAACAAAAATTATGCCTGAAATTATATACGGAAAATTCCGCAGAACGGTTTTTAAAAAGATAACCTTTCTTTTTTCCGCTGCTCAATGATGAAATCTACACCGAAAGTAAGTTTTTTTGCAACGGAGCATACAGGCTTTTGCAACAAAATAGTAATTGTTTTCAAAAATCTACATTGTATTGCCAAGTCAGTAAGAATTATTAATTTGCAATCTCAATTTTTACGGGATGTAGCGCAGCCCGGTAGCGCACTACGTTCGGGACGTAGGGGCCGCTGGTTCGAATCCAGTCATCCCGACTTGGAAAAGACCAGTTCGAACTGAATTGGTCTTTTTGCATATTATTGCTTCTTACCTTCGACAAAACAAATCATGATACCTAAACAGTTTAAAATTTCTTGGGAAAACAACGGGAAGTTTTATCGAAATTCTCTAAGGACCAATTGGCAAGATTTGGTTTAAGCATAAATGGGAACAATTACGCACAACTCAGCATAATTGCTCCCATTCCCACATTATCATGCACAACTCGATAATTCTGCACATTTCGTCAGGAAAAGCTGTATTACTTCATTGAATGAAGTGCTATAGCTTTTCCTTCGCTATCTATAAAATGTGCCATAAAACCAGTAGCCCGATAGAAGTTTTGGGCAGTACTATTTTTCCTCCTCTACAGATGTTTTTCTTTTTGCACGCAAGTTTCTTCTCAATAGAATTTTAAATTACAGGCAAATATTTTTTGTCTAATTTTTTTTACAAAAAAGTAAACAAATATTTTCATACCTTCGTAAATAGGAGATATTGTTTCGTATTTTATGAAACAAACTAAACAGAATGTTGATTGACGTAATTTTGCGCTTTTTTTCTTAAAGAACAAAAATGAAAATTAAAATTAAAATTATACTCTATGAAGCAGGGCAAAACATTGTCGGATATTGAGCATAACAGAGAAACGATACTGATCAACGACCCCGATATTGACCAGGCAGGCGACGATCATATTTTCACAGGCTTTGCAACACCCTTACGCCAGGATGCTTTTAAATTATCCGACGCCGAAAAAATTAGTACCATTGCATTTCATTTCAGGGAAATAATGCAGATACTTGGTTTGGACCTTGCCGACGATAGCCTGCAAGGCACACCGTTGAGGGTTGCGAAAATGTATGTGAAAGAAATCTTTTCTGGTCTGAACCCCGTTAATAAACCAGATGTTGCATTGTTCGAAAACAAATACAAGTACGACCAGATGCTGATAGAGAAGAATATTACTCTATTCAGTAATTGCGAACATCATTTCGTTCCTATTTATGGTAAAGCGCATGTTGCTTATATAGCCAATGCCCATGTAATAGGCCTTTCAAAGTTAAACCGGATAGTTCAATACTTTGCAAAACGACCGCAGGTGCAAGAGCGGCTTACTGTTCAGATAGGTCGGGAGTTGCAAAAAATACTTGGTACAAAAGATGTAGCAGTGTTAATAGATGCTAATCACATGTGCGTGTCCACAAGGGGCATTACAGATACCGGTTCCTCCACGGTCACGTCTTTTTATGAAGGGAGATTTTTAAATGAAGAAACAAAAAGCGAATTTCTTAATTACGCAGGCATTTAACATGGAACCAAAATGGAATCATACCAAATTCACCAGTTGGAACAGATGACCGGGATAAAAGCGCATACCATAAGGATATGGGAAAAAAGGTATGGGATCATATATCCTCACCGTACTGACACCAACAGGCGCAGCTATAGCGAAAGCCAGGTAAGAAAACTGCTTAATGTAAGTACCCTGCTGGCCCGCGGGCAAAAAATATCAAAGATCGCCAGCCTTACCGAACATGAGTTAAACAGCTTGATAGAACAGCAGAACAGCACCAATGTAACAGACAGTATATGTGCCGGGTATATCAATGATATGGTAAAATCCATGCTTGATTTTAATGAAGCTGCATTTGAAAAAATATTCTCGGCAGCAACTACCAGGTTTGGTATTTACAATGCCATGATCAATGTTGTCTATCCGTTTTTAAGAAAAATAGGCATATTATGGAATATCAGTAAAACTGCTCCTGTCCAGGAACACTTTGCATCTTGTATAATTAAACGCAAGTTGATGTCTGCTACCGATGGCCTGATGCCCCCCCCTAAAAAAACTAAAAAGTTCTTGCTGTTTCTACCTCCTGATGAGTGGCATGATGTAGGACTGCTATTTGCCAACTATATCATCCGTTCCCGGGGTTATGAAACCATTTACCTTGGCCAGAACGTTCCTATTGAGAATCTGGAGAAAGTAATCCCCATAGTGAATCCCAAATATTTGCTGTTGTTCTACATAAACATGAGACCCGTGAATGAAGTAGATGAGCAGATAAAGCGATTATCAAAAATTGATGAAAAAATAACCTTGTTTGCCGCCGGCAACGCCGAACTATTTCCCCAAAACAAACATGAAGTACGAAACGTAATTTATTTAACATCGGCAAACAGTCTTTTAAATTTCTTATGAGCAAAGCTGCAATAATTGGTGGTGGATTTTCCGGATTATCGGCAGCTTGTTATATGGCAAAACAAGGTCACCAGGTTACTTTATTTGAAAAAAACAATACAACCGGCGGGCGGGCACGGTCGTTCAGCGATCAAGGCTTTACGTTTGATATGGGGCCAAGCTGGTATTGGATGCCTGATATCTTTGAAAAATTCTTTTGTGACTTCAATACGCATACCTACGACCATTATCAACTTGTGCGTTTAGATCCGGGCTTCCAGATGATATTTGGAAGGAATGACGTTTTACAGATTCCGGCCGGCATCAATGACATTTACGACGTTTTTGACCAAATTGAAAAAGGAAGCGCAGATAAATTGAAAAAGTTCCTGGCTCAAGGAAAATTTAAGTACGAAACAGGCATGCAAAAACTGATATACAACCCCTGTTTTTCGTGGCTGGAATTTGCGAATACTGAAGTATTGGTAGGTGCAGCTAAACTGCAATTATTCAAATCTGTGAGGAGCCATGTACGCAGTTATTTCAAAAATGAGCGGCTGGTAGCACTTATGGAATTCCCTGTATTATTTCTTGGCGCAACTGCTCAAAATATACCCGCCTTATATAGCCTTATGAATTATGCTGCATTGTCGCTGGGTACATGGTATCCAAAAGGCGGAATGGTGAAAATTGTAGATGCCATGGAAAACCTTGCACTGGCTATGAACGTAAATATCGTAACACAATGCGAGGTGAAAAAAATAGATATTCATAACCAAAAGGCCGTAATAATAAATACCTCTAAAGGCGACTTTCCCACTGATGGCTTGATTGCCACCGGCGATTACAACCATATGGAGCAATGCCTGCTCGATAAGCCATATCGAAATTATAAGGAGGCTTACTGGAACAAGAAAACATTAGCGCCCTCATGTCTTATCTTTTATGTGGGGGTAAGTAAAAAGATAAAAAAACTCATTCATCACAATTTGTTTTTTGACGCAGACCTTAATGTCCATTCAGCAGAGATATACGAGTCGCCCCAGTGGCCAACAAACCCTTTGTTCTACGTCTGTTGCCCGTCAAAAACCGATAATTCGGTAGCACCCGAAGGGATGGAAAATCTATTCATCCTTATGCCTATAGCCACAGACCTGAAAGACACAAACGAAATACGCGAACATTATTTCAACATTATTTTCAGCAGAATGGAACAATTCTGTGAAGAGGCGATAGTACCCTATATTACCTATAAGAAAAGTTATTGCATCAATGATTTCGTGACCGATTATCATGCATATAAGGGGAATGCCTACGGGCTGGCAAATACACTACGGCAAACCGCCGTGCTAAAACCTTCAATGAGGAATAACAAGGTCAGGAATATATTTTATGCGGGCCAGCTGACTGTGCCTGGGCCAGGTGTGCCACCCGCAATTATATCGGGGCAAATAGCAGCAAGACAATTGTCAAACTACTTAAAGTAATAATGATGAAGCAAAAATATGATACTGTATCTTTTGACTGCAGCAAAATTACCACCAAGGCGTATAGTACCAGTTTTTCGTCGGGCATCCGTTTTTTAAAACGGCACCTCCATCAACCTATTTATTCAATATATGCTTTTGTGCGTTTTGCGGATGAAATTGTAGATTCCTTTCACGATTATAACAAAGCTGTTTTACTATCTGAATTTAAAGAGGACACATGGAAAGCAATAAAGAATGGCATAAGTACCAATCCTATTCTGAACAGTTTTCAACACATTGTAACAAAGTATGGCATAGAAGATATATTGATAGAACGTTTTTTCAGGAGCATGGAGGCCGACCTGGAACAGAAAAATCATTCAGAAATTTCTTATGAGGAATACATTTACGGATCTGCTGAAGTTGTTGGATTAATGTGCCTGAGAGTTTTTACTGAAAATGATGACGGGTTATTCAGACAATTACAAATGCCTGCCAGAAGATTAGGCGCAGCCTTTCAAAAGGTAAATTTTTTACGTGATATGAATGCCGATTATCTGGTACTGGGCCGGACCTACTTTCCGGGTGTGAATTTTACAAGTTTTTCTGAACTTGAAAAAGAAAAAATCCAGGTAGATATTGAGGCCGATTTTGAGCAAGCTTTAATGGGTATCCGGAAACTGCCAATATCATCCAGAAGAGGTGTGTACCTGGCCTACTTCTATTATAAAAAGCTATTTTTAATGATAAAAAGCACACCAGCAGAAAAGACACTTAATACAAGGATAAGAATACCCAACCACAAAAAAATCGGCCTTATGTTTCAATCTATGATTAGACACCAACTAAATATGTTATGAAAGTATTTACATTAAGAAGAGTGCAGCACCTGCCGGTAACTGCTGAAGATGCATGGGCTTTTTTCAGTGCAGCCAGTAACCTGGATAAAATTACCCCTCCTGAAATGAGGTTTAAAATCGTATCACAGCTAAACGATGAACCTGTTTATTCGCATATGCTTATAGAATATAAGGTAAAGCCAATATTAGGTATCCCAATGAAATGGGTAACGGAGATAACAGATGTAAACCCGCCGCACAAATTTAAAGACATTCAACTTAAAGGCCCGTTTGCAATGTGGGAACACACTCACCATTTTCAAAGTGTAGCCGGTGGCGTAAAAATGACAGACGAAGTGAAATACGCATTACCTTTAGGCTGGCTTGGTATTATATTCCATACGCTACTTATACAAAATAAGCTGACACAAATATTTGATTTCAGAACTGTGGCATTAAAACGGTTATTTGGCGAAATAAACAACAAAAAATATGTGGGTGGTTAATCTCTTAATAGTTGCCGGCTCATTTCTTTCAATGGAGGGCCTTGCATGGCTTACACACAAATATGTGATGCATGGAATATTATGGGTGCTGCATGAAGATCACCATAAGAAAAAACCAGCTTCGTTTTTTGAAAAAAACGATTATTTTTTCCTGATATTCGCAATACCGGGAATACTATTTCTTGCATCAGGTATTTATTCGCCGCAACCGGTGTTATTTTATATAGGCTCGGGTATTACATTATACGGCTTTACCTATTTTCTTGTGCATGATATTTTCATTCATCGGCGCTTTAAGTTGTTTCGCAATGCCGACAACTTTTATTTCAAAGCAATACGCAGGGCACATAAAAGACACCACAAAAACCTTGATAAAGAACATGGCGAATGTTTTGGTATGCTCTTGGTACCGTTCGGTTATTTTAAGGATGCTATAAGGGCAACATCGAAAACAAGAGATAAAAAATCAGCCAATGCCTGAAAAATTTACATATCTTTTAGTTGACTTAATGTGCATCATTTTTCCGTTTGCATTTTCATTTCATCCTAAAATAAATTTCTACAGGCAATTGAAATATTTTTTGCCGCCGTGTTTGATTACAGCCACTTTTTTTTTAGTTTGGGATGCCATATTTACCCGGGCAGGCATATGGAGCTTTAACCCCACTTACGTTATTGGCATCTATTTTTTTCATCTTCCTTTAGAAGAGTATCTCTTCTTTATATGTGTACCATATGCCTGCGTTTTTACTTACTATAGCGTCACTTCATTTTTCAATTTATCTGCCTTCGGCAAAGTGGCTAAATATATCTCGTGGATTTTAGTTCTTTTTTTAATCATAGCTTCATTGCTGCAACCTGCCAAACTCTATACATCTGTTACATTCTTCTTTTTATCCTTTTTTCTGGTGTTTATCCTGCTTAAAAAGCTCTCTTTTCTTCCGTCTTTTTATGTCACGTTTATCATCATTCTCGTCCCGTTTTTTATATCAAACGGCATACTTACCGGAACAGGGCTTAAATCACCTGTAGTCCTTTATAATAACCACTATAATTCTGGCATTCGTATCCTTACCATTCCTTTTGAAGACACTTTTTACGGGATGCTTTTAATTCTTATGAATGTAACGGGTTTTGAATTATTAACGAATAAAAATCAGAATATGAAAAGAATACCAGCATGGTAATAACTGCTTTAATGGTACTATGCTGACTTACGTAAGTTCTTGCAGCTTTACGTTGAGTAATGCAATAATCTGTTGAATTGTGCAGAGGCCCATTACCAAAAGTCCGAGTCCAGTTGCCCCCCCCCCTGGCTGCCATAGCTTCAGCGAAGGCGGCCTTTCATTTTAGGGGAATAATTTGCCACTGCCCGGAAATGCCTATTTACCAATCACCTCCCTGCGGTGTGCACGCCCCCAGATGCGCATTTCGTTGATGATGCGCTCAAGCGTCAGGCCATGGGGGGTAAGCTCATATTTCACAGTAACGGGCCTGGTTTCCATCACGCTTCTTTTTACCAGTAGATTGGTCTCCAGGTCCTGCAGTTCCCTGGCAAGCATTTTTGTGCCTATCCCCTGAACGATGCGCAGGATTTCCATGAACTGCAACGCACCGCCACAGCGCAGCGTGGTAATAAGCTGTATCTTCCATTTACCACTGAGCACAGAGATGGTATCCCTTGCGGCAAGCAGCTCATCCTCCCTGGTACAGGTACTGTCAAGTACAACCGGTTCTTTCTTTTTCATACCATAGTTCTTAGTGCGCGCTGCAAATTTACAGCAAAGATGCTGGCTGAGTAGTTTCATGGAGGGAACTACTTTCTCCCGGGAAAGCTGGCAGCAAAACAACCCGCCGGCCGCTAACTTTGGGTGAAACTTTTTAAAAAACTAAGGTTATGTCAACAATATTCACTGATGCTGATTTTGACGCCCGGGTATTGGGGTCCGACAAGTTGTCAATAATTGATTTCTGGGCTACCTGGTGCCCGCCATGTATTGCCCTGGGCCCCACCATTGACTCGCTTGCCAGGGACTTCGAAGGCAAAGTAAACGTAGGCAAGGTAAACGTTGATGAAAACCCCAACACATCCATTACCTATGGAGTAACCAACCTGCCCTGCGTATTATTTATATATGGCGGACGGGTAGTGGATAAACAGGTGGGCGCTGCGCCAAAGTCAGTGTATGACAAAAAGGTGAGGAAAATATTGGATAGCGGCCTTTAGCAGTATGAAAAATGCTGCGTATGGATAGCTGTCCAATTTGTTTCCAGCCTTCAGCCACGGGTGCCTTGTTCATTTTACGGAAACAACCAGGCTGATTAGTTTAGCCAGGTTGTTCCAATTTTCCGCCCATTGAGCAAATTTATTAATCAAAGCTTGATCATCAAACTGGTAATAAAACATCTCATTGGACACAGTCTTTTTGACTTGTGTCTGAATTATTGCGGTCTTTCCCTCTTGCATCCACTATCACGAATAAAATTCCGACTCCAAGTATTCAATGTGATAAGGCCGTGCCCTACCCTGCCATCGCGTACCCAAATTCACCCGCCTCAATTCCTTTTTGCTTCAGGATGCCTTCAAGGTATGTCAAGACACGAAGTTGCGCTCATACCGAAGGCGGAAGCGCCAGAGAGCCGGGGGGAGACCAAATTTGTACACCTGGCTCCCCGGCTGAATAGACGGATACCTGTATTCTCCCTATAAAAACTATTTTTACACCACTAATATTTCTTTATGCGCACAACCTTCTGGCTACTGATAGCCATTTTTTCATCCCAGGTCTTATTTGCACAGGGAACAAAACAGATCACTATGGACGACCTGTGGAAGAACAACACGTTCCGGATCAAGGATGTCCCCGGCTTCAACGCCATGAAAGACGGCAACCGTTATACCCAGATAGACCATGAAGGCGGCAGGACCTATATCCGGGTGTATAACCTCGCAACCGGCAGGCAGGAAATCACCCTGTTCGATAACGGCGTTCAGAAATTCAATGACAGCACCCTGAGTATTGATGGTTATACCTTCAGCAAAGACGAGCAGAAAATGCTCCTGTTTACGGAAAGTGAAAATATATACCGTCGCTCTGCTTTACAGCGTGTTTATGTTTATGATATCCGGAGCGGGAAAATAACCCTGCTGGACCACGACAAACTGCTCCATGCCACCTTTTCACCCGATGGGCAGAAAGTAGCTTTTGTAAAAAACAACAACCTCTGGTATAAAAACCTGCAAAACAATATGCTGGTGCAGGTAACCGACGATGGGGAAAAGAACAGCATCATAAACGGCAACTGCGACTGGGTGTATGAGGAGGAATTTGAATTCACCCGTGCATTCGACTGGTCGGGCGATGGCAATTACCTGGCTTATTACCGTTTTGATGAAAGCCATGTTCCCGAATATACGATTGCAAAGTACACCGGGTTGTACCCGGAAGAATATACCTATAAATACCCCAAAGCCGGGGAGCCTAATTCCATTGTGCAGGTCAGGATATATAATGTGCAGGACAGGCGCACAATCAATGCCAATATAGGTAGCGAAACAGACCAATACATACCCCGCATCAAGTGGGCAGGCAATACAGGCAAGCTCTGCATCTACCGTATGAACAGGCTGCAGAATAACCTGGAATTGCTGCTCACAGACCCGTCAAACGGCGCATCCAATACCATTTACCGCGAGCAAAACAGGTGGTATATCAACATCAACGATGAGATCAGCTTCCTGCCTGATGGCCACTCCATGATATTCAGCAGCGAAGGAAACGGGTATTCGCACCTGTATAACTGGGACTGGCAAGCTGATAAATTAACTGACCTCACGAAGGGCAATTATGATGTGGCCGCTCTTGTTGGCGTTGACCTTCCACGGCATTTAGTTTACTATACTTCAGCCGAATCATCACCCCTGGAAAGAAAGCTGTATGCAGTAAACTGGAATGGCACCGGCAAAACCTGCCTGACGCCGGAAAAAGGTATGCATTCCATCACCCCGTGCGAAGGATTTAATTTTTTCCTCGACAGGTATTCGCGGCTCAATAAAGTACCTGCCATATACCTGCGCAATG
>Ga0302185_10002196_pt1 | contig 12994 bp, 7 predicted proteins | sample II_Bog_E1_1_FD_200231 | JGI IMG/M metagenome (GOLD analysis project Ga0302185, IMG submission 200231) | Peat permafrost microbial communities from Stordalen Mire near Abisko, Sweden - II_Bog_E1_2 | ecosystem: Environmental > Terrestrial > Soil > Wetlands > Peat | place: Sweden: Abisko, Stordalen... | reverse complement strand
AGACTTGAACAGTTGCACCTTACCCGTGTTCCTGATTTGGGCGTAGGCCTTATTGACCATCGATCGCATGTCGCCCTTATGATCTTCACAAGGGCCAAAGACGTTGAAGTACTTCAGCCCGACTATGTTGCAGAAGTGTCCGTTGGCTTCGGCCCATAGGTCTACGAGATGCTTCGAGTATCCGTACATATTGAGCGGCTTTAACGTCCACAGGGGCGCAGCATCGGAGTATCCATTGCTGCCGTCACCATAAGTCGCGGCGCTGGAGGCATAGACGAAGCGAGCATTATTGCGAAGGGACCACTCACATACTGACCGAGTGTAATGATAATTGTTTCGCAAAAGGTAATCGGCGTCGCGTTCGGTGGTTGAACTGCACGCTCCGAGATGGAGTATGGCATCGATGTCGTGCAATTTATCCGATTGCAAGTAGTTCAGAAAACTATCGGGGTCGATAATATCTTCAAATCTTAGCCCAACAAGATTGCGCCACTTTCCATCAGTGCCGAGGTTATCTACCAGAAGCAGGTGATCATAACCGCGGCGATTCAGCTCAGCCACTAGATTGCTTCCGATGAAACCGGCCGCGCCGGTTACCACGAGTCGGTCAGCCATTGACGTTCTCTACTTTCCGTATACCTTGAGGATCTTCTCAATTGTATTTGTCGTGGAGCGTCCTGCAACCATATCGGCCAGAACGACCACGCCGCCATTTGCTTCCACAACTTCCCGCCCGCTCACATAGTGTGCCCAGTCTTTTCCTTTGACGAGGATCTGAGGCAAGATCTGCGCGATAATGTCTTTTGGCTCCTGGTCGTCGAAAAGGACCACGTAATCCACCGCTCTGAGGGAGGCAATCACGTATGCACGGTCCTCCTCGGAATTGATGGGGCGATCTTCGCCTTTGTTTAACCTGACAGAGGCGTCGGTGTTCACGGCAACAAGCAAGGCGTCTCCCTGATTGCGCGCAAAGGTTAGATAGGCGACGTGGCCACTATGAAGGATGTCGAAACAGCCGTTGGTAAATGCAAGCTTCTTTCCTTCCGCAACCAGTTGGTCACGAGCGGCGCGGGCCTCTTGAATCGTTAGAATCTTTGGATTGGGAACTTGCATAGCACTCCGATCAATCTCCCGAATTACGTTTCTCGATGCCAGTGTCAAAGGTTCATCACTTTGAGAAGCGTTTTAGACTGGCAGAAATCTGGAACAACAAGCATCGCACCAGCGCGGATGAGTCGCGAGCGTTTGGATAAATTCCATCCGAATCTGCGCAGTTCGTCGCTTGCCACACCAATGCACAGGCCTCCGCGTTTGCGTGTCTCCCTGATCTCTACCGGGCCGTCTCCAAAGGTCGCGAATTGATGGCCCGCTAGATGGAAATCGCGAATGATGCGCTCGAGAACTACTTTCTTTGCTTCCACGTTTATGTCGCCGACGGCACCAAATATTCTTCCCTCAAACAGGTCGGCGTATCCAAGGGTCTTTGCTTCTGCAATCACATCTAGTTCGTCTGTCCCGCTTGCCAAATAGAGCTTAATTCCGCGCTTATACAACTCATGCAGTAGAAGCGACGCATTTTTGATCTGGAAGTCAGTTGGGCTGAGCTCGCCGGAGACCACCCTATTGATGCGCGCCTGGACAAATGTCATTAAGTCCCGATTGAAAATGTTCTTATAGGCATGCTCATCGAGGATCTCGCTTTCCGCGACGAAGCCGGCCCGGCGCACAAGCTCCGCGAGTCCCTTCATTTGAACGAGGGTCTGGACGCCGGTCGTGCTGTCGATGAAGCGACGGACCCTTTGCGTAGTTTCAGCGAACAGTGCTGCGGGCGCACGGTCATATTCCGCTCCCAGGATGGCGCGAACCATCATGGGTTCCATGATCTTCTCCCAACCCTCGCGCAGGGTGGATAAGGTGCCGTCATGATCGAAGATGCAGTGCTCGATCTTCAGGTTGTCGGCGATGTCGGCAATCTGCTCGATCTCGGTTCCGGGAAGATATCGAGCACGGTGCGGTGATTCTGCTAGTTCAGGCTCAAAGATATAGTCGGGGTCCGGCCCAATTGCGAGGATTTCCGAAGGCGTTGCAGTTCCAGTGGTTCTCAGTTTCAGGACCGTGATAGTCGCGGCGATGTTTGCCAACTGCGCTGCAACTTGCGGAGGGTGGCCGCTGCCAAGCGCCGCCGCGATCGCTGCGACCACCGTATCGCCCGCGCCTACCGGGTCAGTATCACCGAGTACCTGGATACCTGGTACCGCGTGCACCGATTCTTTTTCGGCGACTATGAGGCCGTCTTCGCCCCTTGTCATGAACACTGATTTCCCGGTGGCATGAGTAATTCTTCGGGCGAGATCGTGAATCTCAGTTGCTGTATAAGTTACTTCGGACGGGCTGCCAAGATATAGGGCCGCCTCGCGCACATTTAGCTTCAGCACCGCACCAAGGTAGGATCCCGGCCGGTGGCGTGCATCGACGACAAAGTGGGTGTTGGGAAACCTCGCAATGATGGCGTTTATTCGCGCAATCAATCCGGAACTGCTCACGCCAGACGCGATTTGCTGATTCAGGATGACAGCATCGCAAGCCGATGCCGCCCGCTCGAGGGCCGCCATCAGGGCGTTGGCTGTATCGTCTGCAGTCGTGTTGAATGCGCCAAAATCAATGCGGCTTTCTTCTTTAACTCCCGCGTAGGGCTTTGCGTAGACCATGGTCTGCCATGCCGGATCGACTACCATGCCATCCTGGGTATCGACGCCTCGCGCTTGCAAGAGCCGTAACAGTTCACCCCCGAACAGATCTGTACCAACCACGCCAATTGTGCGAACACTCTTGACGCCGAGATCGACCAGGTTAGCGGCCACGTTCCCCGCGCCTCCGAGGCTATAGCGCTGAGTTCGCACGCGCCGGACCTGCAGGCCGGTCTCAACCGAGAACTCGGACGCCTCAGTATCGAGATCCCAGTAGGCATCCAGACAAAAGTCACCGAATACCGCAACCCGCGCCTGCGCGAGCGAAGCAAGGGCATCTTCCAGCCACGAAGAGCCTGTTAACTCAGTTGGCATTGGAACCCTTTCGTCAAGAAGCACCTCCGTATCAGTTTCTGGGTCGTCACAGCAAAGCGCGCTGCCGGCCGGGGTTGCCGTGTTTCAACCGAGGCCTGAAAGCAGGTGTAAGGCGCAGCAATAAGTCGACCATTGTGAAAAGCCATAGTTTCATTGACCGTGAATTCGACGGTGTTAGGGAGCGCGGGAGACTTCAATGGATCACGCGCCTGAATAGTAACGGATATCGTCTTTTCAAAAGGTTACTTAGCGATAGTACGCGTTAGTTGAACGTCATCCTCCCAATGACTTGATCGATAACGTCATCTTGCTTATCCCGGTATAGCTCACATCGAGAAACTGGTTGTGTTGCTCTGCCTTGAAAGTCTTGTAGTCGGAGTCGACATGAATGGCAAGACCGGGAAGGTTCCATTCATTGAACTTGATCATGGCGGTGGCTGCTCCCGGCACGCTGATACGAAAACTTAAATCACCTTGTGCCGAGATGACAATGCCCTGCTTGTCTGCAGAGGCGTCGATCAACGGACATCGGGTGAGTCGTATCCATCCGATGGCGCCCGTGGGCGTTTGCCACTGCACTGTAACTGGGTGAAATTGTTCCTCACTGTCGACGAGTTCTGTGTGGTTCGTGATTTCTCCACCATAGATCAGGTTCTTTCCGATCCATGCAGTGGCGATTCGCCGATCGGTAATTTGCCGGCGCACTTGATGGTCACCTGGAAACGCGCGAAAGCATTTCATCGCATCATCGGGAATGCGGGCGTCGAGGACGACAAGAGCAGGAACAAACCACATATCGGCGACATGGTCTACTGGAGGATTAAATCTCGGCAAAGGAGCCTGGCCCGCGTCAAGAACGGTCCTCAGCCAGAGGCCGACCACGCTGACGTAACTTTGCATGTCCATCCCATAGGCGCGATCGAATGGTCCCGATAGGTTGCGAAGATTTGCGTTGTAGAAATCGGCTGTTGTACGCCACAGGGATGCCTCCATCTCGCTACCAATGGTGCGCGTTCGCGCGGTAAATCCATAATCGCGCCAAAGCGCAAGGCCGAATATGTCGGCGCCGGTATAGGTCGGCGAGTTATACTCTGCAAACGCATCGTGTTGTTTGAAGAGCTTATAGATGTCCTCTTGCCACTGAACCGACGGTGAGGCCCAATCCGGCCGATCACCTTTCACTGCCGCAAAGTTCCATAGGAATCCGTACATCAGGGCAATGTTAGTGTAAGAGGGAACGAGACGCTTTTGCTCTATTTCGCCGGCAACCGCATGATCGATGGCCTCAATCATACGCGGCGAAAGATCCGGGGGAATTCGATCAGCATACTCGCTAAGGATGATGGCGAACGTTGTGCCGATGAATTCACGCCAGTTAGGGTCATAGTCGCGCCACATGACGGCATTCGCACCTGGCTCAGGCTCTGAAAGTGTGCGACGGAATGTGCCGTCCCAGGGCTTGCCTGGTTCTCGATACTGTTCATTGAGCGCGACATTTAAAATCCGCGCTGCCCGCGCGCGATCGCCAGGCTGATCCCGCAGCAGAAGACCGAGGGCATACCAGGTGGACTCTCTCACAAGGAACCCATTGCCCGCGTGCGTGTCAACAGATCCGAGGACAGGTGCGCTGCACAGTCCCGCTTCTTCGTGCCAGGAGAGATCGCCCCATTGCATGGAAGTAAGAAACAGCTCGCGACTATTGTTGCTCAGTGAGTCCAAGTTAGGGTGACGCGGCCCGGCGTTTGCCGGGGCTGCGGTCAAGACACAAGAGAGAAGAAGAAGTATGCTTATCCGATATGAAGTTCCGCTCATGTGTTTCCTCGGTTACTAATTGTTCATGTGGCCGGCAGCGCTTGCTTTGTTGGGCCGGCCCGGGCGTGGCTCACGATGAGTATCACTGCGAAGGTCCACACCCAGAAAGAAAGCTCTCAGCGCCTCGAGCCTGGATCGAGAAGTCGAACTGAGAATCCTGCCCGCGGAACTCAATTGAATCTCCCTTTACTTCCACATTCTCCAGAGCATTCACACCGTTGGGCAATTTGAAAAGAAACATCAGGTACCGAGCCGTCCTGGATCCATTCCCTGGGATAACGCACCAACTCGGAGCATCGAATAGACGTCTCCGGCAGAGTGTATCTTCACGTCCTGCGGGAAAGGGTGTGCTGCCGAACTCCATTCCGCGTGCTTGAGTTGTGCCGCTCCAGGGAGAGTTTGACCGGACGCAATTCTCCTCCCAGACCATCATCCACGGAAAGTCTTCGCGCCGAAAGCAGTAGCCTGCGCCGATGCCCAAGCGCCAGTTTACGGCAAGTATGTGTTCCACCGCACGGTCTGGATCGAGGAGCGCAGCGGCAGTAATGCCTTTGCCTTTCGTAGTGAAGGGCTGCCGCAGATCTGTAGTCCCTTGCATTGGAGGTTGAAGAGGCGCATAAGGCCATGAGAATTCGGCGCCGTTGAGAACCAAGGAATCGGGCCCGTATCCTGTGCGTGAAGTTACGCCGCGAGCCGCTGAGGCAATGAAGGTTGCGTCCTGTTCGTTCACAAAAGGCGGCCCAAAGGTTGCATGTTGCACCCAGTCGCACGCATGGTCGACAGCTCGTTTATTCGTCACTGTCTCCTCGATGTATACGACGCTCTCGCCGTCACCTAGCCGAATCTTTCTCTCGAAGTCAAGATGAGAGAGGGGAAGTTCCGCGTTCCACTGCCAATCAAGTTGCGAGGGGTCAGCAGGTGGTGCCATCTTCCATTCCCTGGTCGCAGCTTCTCCGTGCAAGGTGAGGCCGGTTGCGGCTTCTGCGTCCGAAGGTTCTCCAAAGCGGTCGAGGCACAGGGCGTGCCCCGTGAATCCCGCGGTCTCTGCTAAATGCTGAGGCGATCTCTCGGTCGGCGCTTCGATAACCCACGGCGCGGTCCATAACGCATTTGGCATAGGAAGGGAGTCCGGACCCGTGAACCTGAAGTCGGCTAAATGCCCGCCACTAGTGAGAACAATAAGTTCGATGACACCATTGGTGAGCCTCGCACCATCATGCGCCAACCATGGTGAACGATCCAAGGCACGGATCTCAATCGTCTTCGCGGTATCGCGCATCACGAGGCCCCCCTTTCCCAATGCGTGCGGAATGGCTCGTAACTGATGCCACGTCCATTGAAGCGATAGCCGTCAAGCGGCTCTGCGGACTGACCAACGTTGATGCCGGCTCGTGTCCTCTGGTTTGGCATAGGCCCGGTTCCGCCAATGCCGCGGGAATTAACAATGGTAGGTGAGAGCTACTGTTGCTTTGCATTCATACGCTCCATAAAACAGTTGAGCATCTGAAGAACACTGGGCGATTGAAGTCGTAACAATCTCTGCTCCCTTCGTTACTTCAGCGCTCTACTGGGCCCGGGAAGCTTTCGACGCGTCGACAGTGTCCAGTGGTGAAGTCCGGCAAGGCGAGGCCTTCGAATCATGATGGTCTGAGCTAACTTCAGGGTGTTCGGGCCGGATTAATTTCGCACGAAGCGAGCTGACGACCCACCGCTGCCACTCTCGCCGGCGCCTTGTGGGATGTGCAATCGGATTGAACCATCGGGGCCCGTTTAAGGATTGCGATATCGCAAGCTGAAGATCGCTTTCATATTCCCCCGTCACGGATATAAGAGTTTGTCCTGCGCCTGAATCGCACGCAGTAAATGCCGAAAATCGCTGACACATCAAATCCACACTCCTGAGTTGTGGTATCGATGCCACAATATGGGGGATAGTACACGACGACCGGCAGGGTGGCAAGTCGCAAGTTTTGTCTCTGGATTGGCATTTGAGTCGGAAAAGACGCCAAATCGGAGGAAGCAGCGCTTCTTTGGCAACCTCCTCTCATAAATTCCCTAAAAAACTATTGACAACCTAATTTCGATAATGATAATCGTCACTGCGGTGATGGTAACGATGCCACGCAATGGATGAGCGCAGTTCCGAGGCTTCCCAAGGAGGAAACGATGCAGTTTCCTCGTTTAGGAGAAGGCTGGGTTGCTCTCCTGGAGCCGTGGTTTTCGGTGCTTGGGTAAAATGAGCAGTTTCCCGGATATTTGCTCCAGCACACGGTTGATCTCCCCTTGGTACTTGAGAAGGCGAAACTCAGATTCAAGGCGCGTTTAATCATTGTCTGCCACAGTGGCTCCGAGAACCGAGTCGCCGAGGTGGCCTGAATAGGAAAGTAAGCTAACCGCAATTCTGATCGGAGGCATTACAAATGCAGAATCTATGTTCGAATGCAGACCCAAGGCCGGTCCGTATCACGCCGCCGCTTACGGCAAGAATGCAGGCGGCACTGAGCCTGGCCATGATTTTGATTGCTCTCCTCTTTATGGCGCCCCGGCTGCACGCGCAGACTGTATCGGGAACGCTGACGGGTACTATCACCGATCCCAGCGGAGCTAGTGTTCCCGATGTTGCAGTCAAGGTTAAGAACGCGGATACGGGGCTGACACGAGAGGGGATTACTAACTCCACCGGGTTCTTCTCGATTCCTGCCTTGCCGCCCGGTCCCTACACGGTAGAAACGACAGTCAAGGGTTTTGAAGATGCGACTTCAACAGTAACGCTGTCGGTGGGCCAGACTCTGAATGTCGACTTTCAACTGAAGGTTGGATCGACCAACGAGAAAATTGAAGTTGTTGCAACCGAATCGACTGGCCTGGAAACTTCCTCCCATGAATTGAATACGGTGATGTCAGCCCGGTCGATGGAAGAACTTCCGCAGTATTCCGGAAGCCGCGGCGAAACGTTTGCCTCACAAACCTTGATGGTCGGCGTCCAACTACTTGAACCGCCGGGCGAGCAGATTAGCGGCAGCAACGTAACGAAGTACAACACCTGGAGCAACGCACTGTTAATCGGCGGACAGGGCTCTTATGTGACCACCTACTTGCAGGACGGCGTGGTCGATATGAACTACTACAACCAGACAGCTACTTTGCAACCCCCAATTGAAGCGACCCAGGAAGTCGAGGTAATCCGTAACAGCCCTAACGCCCGTTACGACGGTGTCAACGTGGTGAACGTCATATCCAAGAGTGGATCGGAAAAGTTCCATGGGCGCGCATACGAATACGTGCAGAACGAGGATCTGAACGCCACAACCTATCAGAATGGCCCTAATTCCGAAGACCGTTACAACACGTTCGGCGCCAACGGGGGCTGGACTGTTCCGTACACGCACAAGAAGGTATTCTTCTTTGCCGATTACCAGGGATATCGATTCATTATTTATAAATTCCTAAAACAGCTTTTGCCGACGCAGGCAGAACGCGGGGGAGACTTTAGCGCGGATTTGGCTGCCAACGGCTCTTGGAAAGGCGAGGCAGCGACGACTATTTACGATCCGCTCACTTACGCTTCGAATGGCTATAACGGAACAGGGCAACATGGATATGGAGCAACTGCGGTTCTGACGCCATTCACGGGTAACGTGATTCCAGCAGGCCGGATCAGTTCCTTTGCCACCAAGTACCTGGCGCTGGCCTATCCGCAATTACCTAACAGCTACAGCGCAAGCGGGAAGAACTACGGATCTACGCATAGCCGCACAAAGTTTACGCACGACGACTATTTGTTCCGGGGCGACTACAACATCAGCGAGAAGGATCATCTCTATGGCGCCTATAACACGGGAAATCCTGAGATCACAAGACCTGAATTTGTAGACGATTGTCTGTGCGCCGAGCCCAATCGCCTTTGGGGAACCGATATCTACGTGGAAGAAAGCCACGTAATTAGTGCTGCCATGGTCAACACTGCGCGCCTTGGCTACAGCCGCGCGAATACCGGTCAATCGTTCGGCAACGTAGGCAACGGGACAAACTATTTCTCCCAGTTGGGATTGACCGGCCTCAGTCCGGCCGCGGACGCCTGGTCCTGGCCCACAGCGAACCCGGGCGGCTTCGGCGGATCCAGCGGCAACCCCATCGATGCAATTGAGAATTCCTACCAGGTGAACGATGAGGTCAACTGGATCAAGGGAAGACACTCTCTCTTCATCGGCATGGAACTCGACAAGCGCTACTACAAAGGCCGCTGGGTCACCGGCAATCCCAATGGCTCTTTAGCAACTAACGGTGAATATACTTATGACAGCGGATCGAATGCTGCGTGGAATCAAAGCACCGGGCTTCTGTCGAGCTCATTGGGTACCGCCAACGCAGCCAACGAATTTGCTGACTTCTTGTTGGGATACTACGCTTCGACCAATGCCAGTGCTGGGACCCAGATTGGCTGGTTTAGTCAGTACAACGTTATGCCTTACGTTCAGGACGATTGGCGCCTGGGCAAGAAGCTGACAGTTAATCTTGGGCTGCGCTACGACAACTACACGACGCCCAAGGAAAAAAACAACCACGCCGGCACCTTCGACATCGTCAACAACTCGTACAAGCTCGGCCTGTATCCGGCGAACAAGTACAATTTCAGTCCGCGCATCGGTTTGGCCTATGCGCTGAACGACAGGACGTCTATCCACGCCGGCTTCGGTACCTACTTCTATCAGTTCGGCTACGTCGATTTGAACTACGTCATGAACGATCCAAGCTACATTACTCAGTTGAACAGCACACAAACCCAGGCGCAGCCAGTGATCTGGCCGAGCACCGCAAGCACGAACAGCAATCCGGATATTACCTCGGCGGCGACGCAGCGGGGATATGCGGAGCAATTCAAACTGAGCGACGCCGAGGCGATATGGGCGAACATGCCCGCACCGTCCGGGACCTTCCCAACGGGCGGGACGACTTTCGCACCGAAGATGCCGACTTCCTACGCCGAGCAGTGGAACCTGGCCATCCAGCGGGTCTTCGGCAAGGATTGGCTGCTGACGTTGGATTACTCGGGCAGTGAAAACCATCACGGCATTTTCATCAGCAATCCCAACCTGGCCTCGCTGCCCAGCGCAGCGGAGATTTCCAGCGGCATCTATACGACCTCTCCCAGTTCAGTAAGTGGAACAGCGCGAACTACCACGGGTTGGAGGCGCAACTTCGCAAGAGCTTCAGCAGTGGCTTCGAGTTCACGACCAGCTTCACGTGGCAGAAGGGAATGGACTACCAATCTTCCGACAATAACCCTGGACAGGCAGGACGCCGTCCCCAGGACGATTACGGCCCGTCGGATTTCATCCAGAAGATTCTCTACAAGGCCAACGGCATTTACGAGTTGCCCTTCGGACAAGGAAAGACCTTTCTGAACGGCGGCAAGTGGTGGGAGAATCAAATCGGTGGATGGAGATTGAGCGGCGATGTCTATACCGAAACCGGCTTCCCGTTCTCCGTGGTTGCTTCGAGCAATGCGGCTATAGGCGGCGGTATCAATGAGCGCGCCAACTGGCTCTGCAACGGCAATAAGTCCTCCCACGGCAGTACATACAGTCAATACCTTCAGTACATCAATACGTCCTGCTACTCCCAGCCTGCGGGTGGAGCATTGGGCAACGAGCGGCGCAACGACCTGTTGGGTCCGCGCAATACGAATATAGACCTTTCGGCCTTTAAGGAATTCATCATCCACGACGAACTAAAGTTCCAGTTGCGCGGTGATGCATTCAATGCCCTCAATCACGTAAATCTGGGAGAACCGACCAAGGAAATAACTGCTTCAGATTTCGGCGCGGCAGATGCCAACGACGGTAATACCGCTCCTGGACGCGTAATCCAGATCAGCGCCAAGATCCTGTCGTAAGCCGCACCTAAGTTGTAATCATCGGGCCGGCCGCCGACGTAAGTCAGGCGGCCGGTGTTTGTTCACAATCTGAGCTGCATAACTCGGAGTTATTCCGGATAGTAACGTGTGATGTCGCAGTTGCGGCCTGCTATAGTATTGGCATTCGGTTAGGTGTCAGTTAAAAAGCGATAAAATGCGAATACGTGGCCAGCCTTGTCGAAGCTCGGTTAGGAAATGGCCAGTAGATAGAGCGATCGGAGAGACCTCTGGTGCGCTGCATCGAGTTCGCCGGTGCGCTCGAGGAGAACTCTGGCGTCTATGATTTCGGCCGCACTCAGTTGGGGAACGGCGCAGCGCAGAACTGTGGTCCTCACGCATAGAACCGGCGTCGCTTTCGGGATAGGGCTGTTGCTGGCCACATCGCAACTGGCCGCGCAATCCCGGTACGATTTCCCCATCACCGTGAGCCACGTGGTTTACCACGACGTCAAGGTCGATGCGCAGGGCGGCATCGTTCCGTGGTACGACCCATCGCCTGCGGTCGCCTACGACCATGATTTGCGCCTGCTGTGGAATTTCTGGAGGCAGATGCGCAGCGGTCCCGAAGGCGTTCCCTATTACTTGCTGCATCAGGTTTGGAAGGAAAACGAAGATGACCAGCGGGGTCTGGGCGGTGATCAGATCAGCATGGCACTGGACTCGTGGAACTTACTCTACGGCTATCTGGGCGACGAGGAGTTGCACCGGAATATGCGGGCGATGGCCGACTTCTGGCTGGCTCACGGCTTGGCCGACGAAAGGTCGCTCTACCGGGGGCTGCCCTATCCTTACAATACCAACACCCAATCAGGCGTCTACGACGGCGACATGCGCGCAGGAAAGGGATACCTGCAGCCGGACAAAGCGGGCAGCTTCGGCGCGCAACTGGTCACACTCTTTCAGGTCACTGGGGACAAGCGTTATCTTCAGGCGGCGGTTGGTATAGCCGACACTTTGGCGCGCACGGCAGCCGCCGGCGACTCCGATCACTCGCCATGGCCGTTTCGCGTCGATGTGGCCAGCGGAAAGGCGGCCGAGGATCCGCGCGGGAGCACGATGTTTACGGCGTCGTATACGACGAACTGGACGCCGACTCTGCGTCTGTTTGAGAAGCTTGCGGAACTCCATGCCGGAGATGGGAAAGCCTATATGCGCACCCATGCGCTGGTAAAGGCCTGGTTGTTGCACTATCCGTTGAAGACGAACCGATGGGGGCCATTTTTCGAGGATGTCGCCACCGCGCATCAGACCGATACGGAGATCAACGCGGATACGATGGCCGCCTACCTGCTCGATCACCCAAGCTTCGCCGCGAATTCGGCGGATCTGGCGCGAGGAATCCTGCAATGGAGCGAGACCGTGCTGGGGAACCATCAATTCGAATCCCTGCACGTGGTTCCCATCAACGAACAAACCGCCTATCTGTTTCCCGGCAACAGCCACACCGCGCGTCATGCCTCGGTCGAGTTGCTCTATTGCGAACGAACCCATCAGTGTGCGGACAAACAGGCGGCCATTCGGCGATTGAATTGGGCGACCTACTCGGTCAACGAGGAAGGGAAGAATCGCTATCCTCACGACGATATCTGGCTGACCGATGGATACGGAGACTACGTGCGGCACTATTTGCGCGCGATGGCGTCCTTGCCCGAGCTTGCGCCCGAGGATCAGAATCACCTGCTGCGCAGCAGTTCGGTGATCCAGAAGATTCAATATACCGCCGGCACGATCACTTATCGTAAATTCGATGCCCGCTCAACTGAGACCTTCAAATTAGGCGCCGGGACGCCAGTGCGTGTCTCCGGTGGCAGTTATCGCTGGGATGCCAAGACAAAGGTGTTGAGTGTGCAAGCTCGCACCCATGACGTAGAGATAGTTTTGCACTAGAGCGTGTTTCATAAATAGGTTCGGCCTCAGATCAAGTACTTACGTGTGAGGCGGGTTAGCTGATGAGCTTCTGTCATGAAGAAGCGTCGGAAGCTGTTGACCGATGAACAGTGGCAGTTTATAGAGCCCCTGTTGCCCCCGCCGATCCGTCGCCGGGACAATCGAGGCAGACCGTGGGCGTCGAACCGAGCGTGCTTCGAGGGCATCCTCTGGATTTTGCAAACCGGAGCCGCGTGGCGTTTTCTGCCTGACGAGTTTCCCTCGCCATCGACCTGTTGGCGGCGGCTGAGGCAGTGGGAAGAGGAAGGCGTCTGGC
>Ga0302185_10002193_pt1 | contig 12998 bp, 8 predicted proteins | sample II_Bog_E1_1_FD_200231 | JGI IMG/M metagenome (GOLD analysis project Ga0302185, IMG submission 200231) | Peat permafrost microbial communities from Stordalen Mire near Abisko, Sweden - II_Bog_E1_2 | ecosystem: Environmental > Terrestrial > Soil > Wetlands > Peat | place: Sweden: Abisko, Stordalen... | reverse complement strand
CCAGCCACGGTAAAAAAGGACACGATCGTGGTAAGCCTGCCTCCTGTGGTACATGAGCAACCGCCACATCCGGTACAGAAAGTGCCGCGCGCCAGGCTAGCCCCGCCAATGAAAATGGGCCTGCTTATTGTGATAGACGAAAAAAATTATCAACCACAGCCGGTACCACCGTTGCCACCGGTAAAAAAAGAAATAGCCCCAAAGACCGGTAAGCCCATCGTAACCAAGCCAGACATGGTAACCGTGCCACCGGAAAAAAGGGCCGAAACGAGGGTAGAAACCGAGGACGCCAAGGAAACGACATTGGAAGTTTATTTTACAAACGGCAAGGGCAAATATTACCAATCTACACCACAGGTGGTGCTGGTAGACCCCGCAACGAATAAAGACGTAAAGGCCTTTTACCGCTTTGTGGATGATGCGGGCAACCCTGATCCACAAAAGGATATACCGGCAGGCACATTCAATATCACGTTCAGCGCCAAGCGCAGCCTCATAGCGCCTAATGTGCATATAGAAAAAGACAAGCGGAACAAAATTTATATCACGGTCAGGAATACCAGCCTCTCATTTCAATATGCCAATGCGCCGGGCCGCCCAATGACCGAATATACAGCGGTGGTCACCGAACGCAACAAGGCGCAGGGTAGGGTGCAAAGGCAAAAATGCACGGAAAAGATAGAGTATGAGCCGGAAAATTACCACGTAGAGATCAATACATTCCCGACTACAGTAAAAAACCTCGACCTGGATTTCGACTTTGAGAGCACCATCACAATTGCGCAGCCCGGTTTTCTGAAGTTTACCAACGACGTCAAGGCAGCTACGGTAACGCTGTACTTCCGAGATGGCGACAGGTTCAAGCCCTTTTCAAACCTAGACCCCAACGACCCCAAGTGCCAGCACCTGCCGATACAGCCCGGAGAATACCAGGCGCATTATAACAAGGGGCCGATAAAATCATTTGCCACAGAGCAGGTGGTCCCCTTTACCATCCTCACTACACAAGTAACTGAAGTTGTGCTGAAGTAAAAGTATGCAAGCCCTATACCTGCCTGGCTACTTCCTTCCAGTCGCAGGTGGCCGGCTGCCATTGTTTCTTCCGGAGCTTTCCGGTTACACTCCGGTTCTGGTAGAAATTTGACTTCTCCTGGAGCAGCGCGGGTATCTGGATCAGCGCACTGTATTTTACCAGTTCCAGCCAGGGGCTATTCTTGTAATGGTCAAAAAATGATGCCAGTACCACACGGGCCTCCTTGAGGTTCCAGTAATGGATGATGTATGGCGCTGCGGCCTTTACATCCCCGAGTTGCTGAAAGCCTACTGAGCACGCGAACTGCTCTATGATGTGTTTGGGAAATTTAGGGTATTCTGTATCTGTGAACGTAAGCGCGTCATCCAGCACATAGCGCAGGCTGGTATTAAATCCCAGCACACCGGCATTCCACATGGCCAGGTCTTGTATTGGCTTGCCATTTACTTTGACGGGTAGCTCCTCCCGCAAAAAATTGTTCAGTTTCGTAAACAGCGGGTTGCTATTGCTGCTCACGACTCCTTCGCAAATGTGCATAAAGAACTTGCCTTCCGTTATTTGCTCCAAAACGTGTTCGAGCCGATGCGTGAACACAACGTCTGTATCTGTGTACAGTATATTGCCATGCCTGTTTTGCGTAAAGTCACGGAGTATTTCCAGTTTTATACGATGCACAAAATCAATCGTCCCGCGCCACTGCCGAATTAGATCACTGTCAATAACACGGAACTGCAACGGGAGATAGCATCCCTTAAACCCCTGAAACCATGCCGGATTGTCGGTATAGATCCATACCTCCAGCCCGCCAACATCGTCTGGCCCATACAAACGCGACAACGAAAGAAGCGCATGGCCACACTCGTGGAAAACGCCTTCATTGCCATAACATTGGATCACGATATAATTCATAAAACGGCTACCCTGATAATTTACTTTATTATTTGGCTATTTGTATAGTGTTGCGGGATCCCGGTTTAAAAACAATTCTGCGGCCACCAACCGGTCATGCAGCACCTCATCCTTTGGCATGAAGGCGGCTTCCTTCCGGAGTGCCGTCCACACAGCTTCGATCTGCGGTGATGATAGCTCCGGTCTGCGGAATTCAAGCGCTTGTGCGGCCGTCAGCAATTCTATCCCTAATATGCGCTGCATATTCTGTATCACGCGCCTCAGTTTGGTCACAGCATTGGCCCCCATGCTCACATGGTCTTCCTGCCCATTGCTGCTCACAATACTGTCTACTGATGCGGGTGTACAATACTGTTTGTTCTGGCTCACAATGGCTGCGGCAGTATACTGGGCTATCATAAAGCCACTATTCAGCCCGGCATCAGGCGCCAGGAAAGGCGGTAAGCCACGCTGGCCACTGACGAGCAGGTAGGTCCTCCGTTCCGAAATATTCCCGATCTCTGCCATTGCCATTGCCAGGAAATCAGCATGCAGCGCCAATGTTTGGCCATGAAAATTCCCTCCACTCATTATCGCATCCTCGTCATGAAAAACAATTGGGTTGTCTGTAACCGAATTGATCTCTATTTCCAGTACGTTGGCCACTGTTTCTGCCACGTCCTTCGATGCGCCGTGCACCTGGGGCATACACCTGAAGGAGTAGGGGTCCTGCACCTGCTCCTTGTGCAATTGCTGTATTCCACTTCCCCGTAGCAGTCCCAATATCTTTTGCGCGGTGGTTATCTGCCCCTTATGTGGGCGCACGCGGTGTATTCCCGGGCGGAAGGGTTCATCCTTTACCATAAATGCATCTGCCGACATCGCGCCAATCACATCGGCCCATTCCAGCAGCCTCTTTGACGCAAGTATGGACCACGCGAGATAGGCGCTCATGAATTGCGTGCCATTGAGCAGGGCCAGACCCTCCTTCGCTCCAAGTGCTATCGGTTCTATGCCCGCTTTTTGGAGCGCGGCGGCGGCAGGTATCTTTTCACCTTTGTAGGTCACCATGCCCTTACCTAAAAGCGGCAGGCTTAAATGCGCCAGTGGCGCGAGGTCTCCGGATGCACCGAGCGACCCAAGTTCGTAAACCACCGGTAAGATGTCATTATTGTAGAAACGCAATAGCGTTTCGGCCAATATTGGCCGTATGCCGCTATAACCCAGGCCCAGACCCTGCACCTTTAACAGCAACATCAGGCGCACAATCGCCTCTGGCACTTCATCACCCATACCGCAAGCGTGCGAGCAGACGAGGTTTTCCTGTAGCAGGGCCAGTTCATCGTCTTTTATGCGCACATTGCACAAGGAGCCAAACCCGGTATTGATCCCATAATAAGTCGCTCCGGTTTTCAGAATATCGTCGAGGTATTGTCGGTTAGCAGTTATGCGGCTAAGGGCAGCAGCCGATAGTTGCAGGGTGTTATCAAGCGTCTTGATCTGGTCAATGGATAAATGTTCGGGTAATTCCATAATAATGTATGATCCCTGCAAATGTAATGCTAATTCAAAAGTGAAAGGTAATATGAGGCCGCCAAAATTGGCTTTGCAGCATACCTGCCAAATATCTATCTTGCAGCGCCAGCATCTATATGGAAAATATCATCATTTCACCCATCAACGCCTCCTCTCCAGACTTCCCGCAGCTGTGGGACCTGAGGGAAGAAGTGCTCCGCAAACCAATTGGCAGGTCATTGAAAGACGATGATCTGAGCCGGGACTATGTCGACACCTTTTTTATCGCCAAGCACAATGACAAGGTTATTGGCTGTGTTGGTTTCCATCATTTAGCCGATGAGACCGTGCAACTAAGGGCCATGGCCGTGTACGACGAGTGGCAGGGTAAGGGCATTGGGGCGCAACTGGTAAATGCTTTCGAAGCGCATGCCTGGAGCAACGGGTACAAGAAAATAATCCTGCACGCCCGGAAGGTAGCATTAGGTTTTTATGCCGGTATGGGATATGTAATAACCAGCGATGAGTTTACAGAGGTGGGTATTCCACATTTAATAATGGAGAAGGTTGCCGCAGTCAGCTAAGGAGCCGTTAGTTTATTCACAAGAGAAATAAATGTTATGCCTGGCCAATGTCCCGAGGAATTGGCTTAATGCTATCCGCAGCGTAATCCAGGCAGTTTTTCTAAATTTCCAACGTTTTAACCTTATTATTAATCCATTCGCACGAAATCGATTATAAGCAACAAGAAGACGGGGAAGTAACTATCATTGCGATGCAACACAACATAGCTTTTCGGTTTTTAAAGAGTATTTTTATCAAACGAAATCTGTTCCATGTATAAACAACATAAACTCTCAAGGTATTTGTTCACAATTATTTTCATTATTATGTCAAACATTGTCATGTCCCAAACGCTTCAAACGGTTCCCCATGTAGATGTAAAAAAATACTCGGGCAAATGGTACGAGATCGCTTCTTTTCCTCAGCGCTTTCAGAAGGGCTGCCACTGCACCACTGCTGAATACACCCTGAGCGAAAAGGGCTACCTCATAGTAGAAAACCGGTGCAACCGAGGCAGCGTTAACGGCAAGCAGTCCTATATCAAAGGCAAAGCCTTTGTAGAGGGCAATTCAGGTAATTCTAAATTAAAGGTCCAGTTTTTCTGGCCTTTCCGGGCAAAATACTGGATCATTGATTTGGCCGGTGATTATAGCTATGCGGTCGTAAGCCACCCCAGCAAAAAGTATTTGTGGATACTATCCAGAACGCCCAAAATGGACGATACGGTTTACCAGCAAATCATTTCAAGGCTGAAAGAGAAAGGATTTGATTTGAGTAAACTTCAGCTTACCCAGCAAATTTGATGGACGGACACACCACGGCAGGCTTTATTTTTCACTGTAAAAAAGATATTCCGCAGTATAAGGCACCTCTTTTGTAAGGCCATTTTCCTTCCTTGATGCGCTTGCCGGAGCCTTCCCATCGCGCGTTTCTATCCTTTGTATAAAAGCCACATTTGCGAGAGTGCCATTTCCGGATATAGCCTTTAGCAGTAGCCATGGAATGCCTTTACTATCAGGGCTATTGGCCTGTTGTATTTTTTTGCCGGTGGTTTTAGAGCCGTTTTTAAATTCCCAAGTCGGATTTTTATCCGAATTTAGGTAATGCCTCCCGGAGAGTTGGCGGTAGCCCTTATCGGCATATAAGTTGGCGCGAGGTTCTTTAAAAGTCCACACATAGCGGGAGGTGTCCTTCGGGTCTTGAATGCAAACATATACTTGAACGCCCTTGGCATACACATGCGAGATCAATTTACTACTCGTTGGTACGGCTATAGCAGCGGGGATGGCGGCTTCCTGTCCAAAAGTGACTAGCGTATAGAAAAGTAAGGCAAATGGCATAATAAGACGCACCATATATTACTGATTATTTAGAACGTGAAAGTATAAAAAAAACGATTGCCGTTGCAGCGTGCGAGAATGGCGCAAGAAAAATTTATGGCACGTTTTTTTAATGCCTGCTGATAGCATTTATTTAATTTCTAACCAGGAAAAAATGGCAGCAGCGAAAGGATGTTTGGCGATGTCATTTAATCCTTCTAAATTAAGCATTTATGTCAGCCAAGTATTCAAAAGGAGCCGAAGAAGATGTGCACAGAGAACTGCACGAAATGAAGGAGGGCAAGCTGAAAAGCGGTTCTGGCCACAAGGTCACCAATCCGAAGCAAGCAATTGCCATCGGGCTATCGGAGGCCCGGAAAGAGGGCAAGAAAGTACCTCAAAAGTCAGGTAGCAAGAAGTAGTTTTAGTAAACACGGACAGATTTGACAGCGTTCGAACGCTGTCAAATCTGTTTCAAGGGTCAAGTCCCGATATTTATTACCCGCACAGGGCACCCTGTACCGCGTCGGATATTCAAAATTTATGCCTATTTTTCATAAAAAAATATGGGCATCTTCAATAACTATCCTGAACAGGAAGCATAGAACTACGTTATTAAGGACAAGCAACTTACTTGCTTCCATTGCGGCAACGACACTTTTGTTATGCAGGAAAATGTGGTGCATTGGGCTGGCGATATGATGAACAAAAAAGTGACGTGCTTCACCCGTTCAGAATGTAGCCACATACACTGGTTTCGCAGTAGTGACGATTGATTGTCGCGTACGCCGCGGCATTTTGTTGGTGATTGACTTTATTTTCAGAAGTTGCGATTGAAACCCAAGAACATTGATGTATTTTACGTCTATATAGATATGAGGAAATTATCACGATGCTTTGTTCTCTGTTGGCTATGGACTTGCTTAGTTGCCCCGGCATATGGCCAGCAGCCCAACGATGTTTATCGGGAACTGAGCCTCCAGTATGACTCCGTGGGGAGTTTGTCACGTATTTACGTCCTGAAAAAAGGTGATTATTATGGTATCGCCGACAGCGTGGGTAGGCTGCTGGCCCTACCGGACTATACACATATCAGGAACCTGGATGGGATGCTGATGCTTGATCACCTTAATGGTTCCAGCGTTCTGATGGACAGTATTGGGAACCAAGTCCGTTCGGTCCCTTATAAGTTTGATAGCGCCGTTGTCTTTGATGCCGGTGTAGTGGGGATTTATGGGCCGGGCACTCAATTGTCGCTGATAGACGGAAGAGGTAAGGAATTGATGAAATTTTATAACTGGCAGGATTGCCCGCGATTTATACCAGTAACTAATTATGCGGTCGCATGGCTACCACAAGGAGCTGTAAATTACAGGGGCGATACAGTAATACCCTTAAGGTTTGACTGCATATACAGGGGTCAAACTTATTGCGGGGCGCAAGCCGGGGATTCCCTTTATATTTTTGACAGAACAGGAATGGTTGTTTTCTCGGGGCTTTTTGATGGTTGTTCTTTTCTTAGAAACGGGCTGATCGGCATAAGGAAAATGGGGCAATGGGCACTGATGAAACCCTCCGGTAAACTGTTATCGCCATTTAAATATTCCACGATGGGTGACCAATACCCAGACCCAGCCTTGGGCGATTATATTTCAGTAGGTGGGTCGGAGTGCAAGACGTTGGTAGATACCAATGGGCATGAGTTGTTTCAGCCAATCTACAATCTGATCTTTCCTACGGCAAATCGCTGGTTCGTATTGCACCGGCTCGATGGAATAGGCCCGGAGTTAAGGGATTCGGTGGGCAACCTCATCCTCCCGGCCGGCAGTTTCTATATGGATGGCCTTTACGCGAAACGCTATATAGAGTTAGAGGACATAGGCAACTCTGGCGAACCGATAGCCTGGTATGATATGCGGCACAGGAAGATCGTAAAATACCGTTGTGATGCTGACGACGCATACTATCGTGAAGGGTTGCCCCATACCCGAAAACTACTTGCCGGAAAGGCCGACGGGCCTGCGGAATTCACATCGTTGAAAAATGCTGACTATGGGTACCTGATTGCTGAGAAAACGGAGATCACCGAGGATGCTGTGGAGGTAAAAATGGACCCGTCGCCATGGCGCGGCCCAGGTGACAGATTGACTATAATGGAGCCCAATATACCTACAGATAGCAGGTACGGCCTTTCAAATGACGAAGGGGATATGATACTACCAGTAAAGTACTTCGGAATCAAGGCGTTGAAGAAACATGTATTCCTGGCCAATGATGGACACGGTTACCGGCTTGTAACCGATAAAGGCAACGCCTTAAGCAGCGAAGTATTGCTGGGGGAATACCAAGAAGGAAACAGGGTTGTGAACAAGGACAGTATCGCTTTTATTGACCCAGAGACGTTTAAGGTTAGTCGGTATCGCGCTGAAGTAGTGCCACTTTCCACCTGGCAGGATGCTTTTCCCGCGGACTTCGTTTTGCTGAAGCAGGATGGGGTGTATGGCGTCGTTAGTGCGACAGGTAAATTGTTATTGCCCTTTATTTTCACTGCATACAAAACCGACAGCAGGAACAGGGCGCTTAAACTGTATCAGGGCGATAAATGGGCCATCGTGGATATGCACGGCAAATTGCAGCACGAGTGCAATTATACCGAAGGCCAGGCAACAATCTTTAACAGTGCGTACATGGTGCTGCTGAAAGGCGCTAATGGAAAATGGGGTGTGGTGAATAGCGCCGTTCACAGCTTAGCCGGGTATAAGCTAGACACAGTGGGCGAACTGAACACGGGTAATTATTGGTTCCTCGAGGATGGCAAGTATGGCATACTGGATAGGCGCGGATATATTACCGTGCCGGCTGTGATGACCGACATGCCAAATCACGAAGATGAAAACACAGGTAACGTGTCGGGAGGAGGGAAGCTTCTTTATGATCGGGAGCATACTACACAAAGAGCGGAGCATACTGCAATAAAGGGGACGCCATGGGTACGCAGCTGGGTGTACTTGTTGCCCTATGGAAGTGACCAGGGATTGTATAATTCAAAAGGGACAAAGATAGCTGGGTATTTTCAGGGGTTTAACTATACTAACAGGGGCAATTTCGTGCTCGTGCGCGACTCATCGGGCAACGTGGCTGTTATTGATTCTGATGGGAGCCAAATCATCCCATTCCGCAAGATGCCTGAAGGCCTGGTGATCACCGAGCGCTCGGTGCTGGTTTTAGACAGTCTCGGGGATTCGCTATATGTAATTGATGGTCAAACTGCAAAACCGGAACCCCTACAACTAGATACGCTGCAACGCAAGGAGGTCATCAAGGACTGTTATCGATTCAGTCCCGGCTACAATACCAATATCAGATACTATTTACCAGATGGTAGCCCGGCAACACTTGATGTTTTTTCCGGTAACCGTATAGCCTATGAGCACACTAAAAAACTGATCTCCGATGCCACGCACGGTCAAAGTTATTTCATTGAACTCAACAACAATAAATGGGGGTGCACCATAGGAGGTAGGGGATGGATGATACCACCGGAATACGACTCGCTGGAAAGCATAAGCGGTCAGCCATATATCGTGACACATAAGGACGGTAAAGAGGGGCTTTACAACACGCGCGGCAGGGAGGTACTGCCCTGTGTATACGACCGTTTCGATAATCCCAGGACGCTTGACAATAATTATCTTACCGTGCAGAAAGACGGCTATTTTACCATTCTTTCGGGCACAGGCAGGCAACTTACCAGAAAGTGGGACAGCATAGGCCCCGGGAGGCCAGGCAATTTTTTCAGTGCCTGGCTGGGCGATAAAAAATATTGGCTGAATAATATGCGTGACACCCTTTCACCGGTTTCAGCAACAGACGATGTTGTTGGCGGGATAGTGGTGAAAAGCATTTGGTTCAATGCCCAGCAGGTTATCCAGATAAACGGAAAGATGGGCCTTTATGACCGGGAAACCAACAAGTGGCAGATACCCGCAGTTTATCAGGACCTCGACTATGAACACGGCGACTACATCTTCGGGCATAAGATATCCGGGAGGGACACTGAGACGACGGTATTTGACAACATCGGCCGGGTAGTTTTAAATGCAAAAGGCTGGTATTATCCCGAGCTTGAGGGCGGTTACTGGCGTCTCAACTACAAGGGGATAAGAGGGCTAACAAACATGCGGGGGAAGACCTTCGTTACCGGTGACTATCGCCGTGCTGACCGCATAGGGGATGACTTGGATCTGTTTGAAGTAGGCAATGGTGATCAACTCGGCATTATGGATACCGGTGGCATCTTGAAAACACCAATGATAATGGATGAGATAGAACCCATATATTATATGGACGCCGGGGTTGCTTATCTGCATGGATACAGCCATGGAAAACAATGCCTCATTGGCCCGGATGGGGGCATGCGCACCAAAATTGAATATGATGAGATATACAATAATGGGCATGCCAATACAATGGAGGGAGGCATAGCCTTCATAGTAGTAAAAGACAACAAATGGGGCGTAGTCGATGGCAGCGGTAAAAAACTGCTTGATTGTAAATACGACACGATAAAACAGGTATATAAAAACAAAATTGCTTTAGTCAAAGATGGGGACAAGTGGACGGTACTCAACACCAATAGGGGCGACCACCTTAATAACTCGCGGTATGATAAGATCGGTTATTTTGCTTTTGGCCGGGCATCATTCAAACGGGGTGAGGTAGAAGGTTGGCTTGATCAGTCGGGCAAGGAGACCTTTGCGGAAGGAAAATAAAAGATGCTTAACGCAGCATAAGCTATTGTTTCTTTTCACCCGTAGCTTAGCATTTTTCGGCGACGCGCTGCGAGTTTTGGGGGCGCTCATTTACCCGCTTTAGTGGTATCGTTCATCGCCCGGTAGCAATTATTCAAGTTAATGGTGGCAGTGTTGAAGTCAGGTTTTACTTTCAGCGCGGCTTTGTAATACTCGATTGCGTCAGCATACTTCCCCTGGCTGAACAGAAAATAACCCTTGTTGTTTAGTAAGAAATAATTGAGGGAATCGTATCGCATGGCACTGTCGGTTATTTCAATTGATTTATCAAGGTCATGAAGTGCGAAATAGCACTGGGCTAGGTGAATATATACACCGATATCGTCTCTTTTCAGAGGGATTGCTTCATTGTAATATTTGATAGCTGTAGTGAAGCTGTCTTTCAACAATAACGCATTACCCTTAGCACCTAATAGGTTGTGATTTTCAGGTGAATATTTTAACCCGAAGTCAGCGTACTTCAGAGCGGTATCATATCGCTTCATGGCTATGCTAGCATTTATCAGGTTTATATTCGCCATCACATAATCTGGTTTGATCTGTAATGCTTTTTCAAACAGAGGCACCGATTCGTCAAAATTGTGTTCCATTAGGAATAAATAGCCACGATTATTTAAGGCAATCCGGCTATTTGGGTATTTATCCAATACATCCGAGGCAACGGTATCTGCGTTGTACCAGATTTTGCAGCGTTGGTAGGTAAGGTACGAGCATGCTACTATCGACAGGATGGTTACGACAACCAGGCCATGTTTCAGGGCGTCTTTGGTGCTTTTCTGATACAGGTGATCCAAACCCATAGCTATCACAAAAAGCAAACCGATATAAGGTACGTAACTATATCGGTCGGCCGTTATCGCATTGCCAATTGGCAGTACCTGAAGCACAAGTACCAGGTTAATGCAGAAAAACAAAAATCCGAATGCAACTACGCGCGTATATTTTAAACTACGGTAGACGCCATAAAGTAACACAAGAATACCCAGCGGAGCAGCATAGTATAAATAGGGTAGACGCCCATTTATAATATCTGGAAACGGATAAAAACTGGAAAGGTGCAGCGGTAAAAAAAGTTTGACCAGATAATCCATTAACCCATATGATGCAAAGAACAACCGTTGCAGCAGCGTATAATCGTTATTGATTAAATTGTCGACCTGCTGCGCTTTTATTGCAATGAGCCCGAAAATAACAGCTACCGCGAGGAATGGCATTTTTTCGACCCAGGCCCCCTTATTCATTTTGCGATGAGCGTAGAAATCGACAAGCAACAGTACAAATGGAAAAATGATCGCTGCAGGCTTGGATAGAACAGAAAGGCAAAAACATGCAAAGACAATGATGAGCGCTTTTAACGGATTCTTTTTGACACTGTCATCAGTGGGCTTGGATGTTTCGGGTGCTGTATTCGACCCTTCACCGTACTTTTCAATGTAATTGTAATAAACGATGAGTCCGCTCACAAAAAAGAATGTGTACACCATATCCTTCAACTCTGCAACCCAGGCAACCGATTCCACATGCATGGGGTGAATGCCAAAGAAAAGAGATACAACAGCCGCTGCGATTAATTTTTTCCGAGTGATGATAAAGACAAACCAAAAAACCAGCAGGACATTGAGCAGATGAATGAAAAGGCTTAATCCGTGGAAAAACCCTGGTGTTATTCCTGCGGCATGGTAGCCCATGCAGTAGGCAATCATGGTAACGGGGATATAATTACCAGAAAAATAATGCGGTTCAAAGAAATAGCCTATCGCTTCCGGGATCGGCTTCATTAAGTCCTTGTTATTAAAAACATAGATATCATCATCCTGATTGATGAAACTATTTTCCAACGTGGGGGAAAAAGACAAAAATGTTACGACAACTACACTGGCCATCAAAAGAATTGACTTCCACCCACTAAAAGACATTTTAGTGGGTTCAACCGCAGTGGCATTTTTATTTGTTCGGCGTTTTTCTTTCATTGCATGTTAGTTACGTCTGGTTGAAATGCCTTGCAGACATATATTTGGTTGTTATTTATTTAATCCCGGTAGACATACAGATAGCACAATATACAAAAAAGAGGCGTGTTACTCATTTACGCTCACAACAAAATAGCGGTTGCGGGTTAATAAAATGGCATAGGTTGGAGGGTAGACCAATTTCGGCTATTTTCGCACTTTGAGAACTCGTAGGATTCTTCAGTCGTTGAAACTAATTGTATCGGTGACAAATACATCCGCAAAAATAGAAGGTAAATATTAACCCAGATACTTGGGTGAAATAACATTTGACTGGCAGCCCGGAGCAGGGATAACTAAGGGGACGTGGTGATCCGCAACAAAAGAGGTGAAATATTGCATATCTAAAAGAAAACAGGTGTTACATGGATAAAAAGCTATCTATAAGTATCGGCAGTTTAATGGCGATTTTTGCGTTATTTGCTTTTCCCTTATTATATACGGGTTCCGGTACGTTCTTCAATATTGCAGAATTGTTGCTTTGCCTTACGTGTTTCTACATTACCGGATCTGTGGTGCTGGCGCCAGCTAACATCTCCAATTTATTGCTTTCTGTCAGTAATGCCGGATTGTCCATTTTTGTAGGAGCCCTTTTATTTTCTTTGCTCCTCTTTATTTCGGTTAATCATTTTTTCCTGATAGGCGCATTGATGCTGGTTACAGTATCATTGGCATTGATTTTCAGGGCAAGCATACATTACTCATTAAAGGTATCCTCCCCCAGCATTTTCGCATTTTTCGTTACGTTACTTGTATTCTCGCTTATTTCCACCTTTGATTTCCTACAGCAGTCGTCGGCCGGCATAACAAAATATGGGTTTCCTTATATTGATCCATATTTCTTTACCTCTATCGTCAC
>Ga0302185_10002191_pt1 | contig 13001 bp, 11 predicted proteins | sample II_Bog_E1_1_FD_200231 | JGI IMG/M metagenome (GOLD analysis project Ga0302185, IMG submission 200231) | Peat permafrost microbial communities from Stordalen Mire near Abisko, Sweden - II_Bog_E1_2 | ecosystem: Environmental > Terrestrial > Soil > Wetlands > Peat | place: Sweden: Abisko... | reverse complement strand
CATCTTCATCAATGCCAAAGCCACCCAGTTGTCCGCTTTTCAAAGCTGTTAGCGCATCTTCGGTGTTGATCAGGTCGCCACTGGAAGTATTGATTAGCATAACACCTTGTTTCAACCGGTCGAATGCCTGGCGGTTTATGAGATGGTATGTATCCGGTGTGAGCGGAAGATGAAGCGAGATAATGTGGGACGATGATAAAAGCCTTTTTAAATCAACCTTTTTTACATTTGCGATGGCAGGCGAAAACGCGGGATCACAGGCGATAACATTACACCCCATCCCGGTATAAATTTTGGCAACCGCCTGTCCGATCTTCCCCAGGCCAATGATGCCCACGGTTTTACCATAAAAGTTAAAATCTGCCTTGTCTTTGTCGTTGATTTGGCGGCCCAAAGCCAGCGCCAGGCCCACAGCAAGTTCAGCAATGGGCAGTGGTGAATAGTAAGGGGCGTTGGCAATTTTTATTTTTCGTTTAGCAGCCGCTTGTAGGTCGATATGGCTAACACCGGTTGAACGTGTGGCAATGTACTTAACACCCAGCTTTGCCAACTGGTCAATAAGCGGGTCATTAACGTCGTCATTCAAAACAATTACAGCGTCTTTTCCTTCTGCGTAAATTGCGGTATCCACGTTTAAATCATTAGATATTAAGGTGATATCGTGTTTTTTTTGGTTCGCTTTCGCGAGGAATTCTTTTTCAAAAGGTTTTACACTATACGCTACGGCCTTCATCAGCAACTAATTTGATTAACAAATATATTGCTAAGGCGATTTCTATAAGGTGAGCAGCGTCAGGCGGGAACGTGATATAAATCAGTTTTTCATTTTGGCCAGCTTTGCCGGGTTAAGCACATGTATGGTGCTGCCCTTTTTGTCAATCAGGCCCTCGTCCTTAAAATCAGACAAGGTGCGGCTTACGGTTTCGGTGGCCATGCCTGCCATTGAGGCCAGGTCTTCGCGGGTGATCTTAAACTCGTCGCTGTTATTGCCCGGTTGTTTGTTTAGCCGTAATATCGCATCGGCCAGTCTTTTCCGTACGGAATTATAAGCAAGCTGCAGTAATTGTTCTTCCTTTTCGCGGATATCGTTTGATAGTAGTTTAATAAATTCCTTGCCCACATTTGGGTACATATTGAGGAGTTTTTCAAGACTGTCTTTTGGGATCAGGCATAACGAACTGTCCTCAAGCGCGGTGGCTGTATCATTAAACGCCTCATTGGCCAGCAGCGCTTGTATGCCCAGGTAATTGTCGGCGCCAAACATGCCGGTCATTAGTTCGCGCCCGTCCTCGGCCAATTTAACCGTTTTTACCCGGCCCGAAAGCACCAGGAACAAGCCGTTTCCTTTATCGCCTTCGTAGTAAATTACCTGGTTCTTTTTAAATTGACGGGTTTTACGCTCGGCAATGATTTTTTTCAGCTCAGCCAGGCCATCGTTTTTTGAGATCAGGTTATCCAGCCGCTCCAATGATTTGCTGTAGAAATTTTGTTGTACCTCTTTCTTTTTTAAACGGCTTTCAATGGCGTTGAGCAATTCCATGTCGTCAAAGGGCTTGGTCAAGTAATCGTCGGCGCCCATTTCCATGCCCTTTCTCAGGTCGACCTTTTCAGCCTTTGCGGTCAGGAAAATAAAGGGGATAGCGGCAGTGTCGGGGTTTTTGCTCAACAGGTAAAGTACGCCGTATCCATCCAATTCGGGCATCATGATGTCGCACAGGATAATATCCGGCAGGTTTTTTACGGCCAGGTCGACACCTGTTTTGCCATTATCGGCCTCAAAAACCTGGTAGTCAGCAAGCTCCAGTATTTCAACTACGTTTTCCCTGATATCGGAATTGTCTTCAATAACGAGTACTTTTTTTTTCATGCTACTATTGGAAAGGATAAAGTAAATTTAGTGCCCTGGTTAAGGCTGCTTTTAAAATCGACGCTGCCATTCATTAAACGCGTATATCTTGCTACAATATTTAAACCCAAACCTGTCCCCGGTATATTGCCTGTATTATGTGCCCTGAAAAAAGCTTCGAACATATGTTTTTGATCGGTTTCGGGTATACCTATACCGTCGTCTTTGACTGTTATCACACAGCATTCGCTATTTATTTCGGTGTTAAACTCGATAAACGTATTTTCGCCGGAGTATTTAATCGCATTGCTGATGAGGTTAAAAATACAATTTTTTAATAAGTTTTGATCAAGCATTACAATATGTTCAACACCGGTATGCTGGTATATAATATTCTGGTTTTGCTTGGCAACCATTTGCATTTCTTCGGTAATTTCTTCGGCAAATTTAACGACGTCAAATTCGATGAACGTCGGCTCCACTTTTCCTGCCTCCAGTTTTTCGAGCGATAAAAAGTCATTCAAAATGGTAGTAAGGTTACCAACGGCGTTCTTGATCTTCGCCACATGTTTCTTGATGTTCCCATTATCTAAAGGCTGGGCATATTTATCAATCAGCGAGGCGGACAATTGGACGGCGCTAAGCGGCGTTCGGAACTCATGCGAGGCCATCGATACAAACCTGCTTTTTAACTGGCCCAGCTCCTTTTCTTTTTCCAGCGATTGGCTCACCTCTTCCTTGGCCAGGTGTAATTCAGATACGGTCTTTTTTAGCGATAAGGTCCGATCTTCAACCAGCTCCTCCAGGTGCTGGGCATAATCAAGCAGCTTCTCTTCGGCTTCCTTTTGTTTGGTGAGGTCGTGAATGAACCCGGTGTAAATGATGCGCCCTGAAAATTGAACCTTGCTTACTGCCAGCCTGAACGGAAACTTCGTTCCGTCTTTGCGCAGCCCGGTTACTTCGCGGCCGATGCCAATGATGTGTGGTTCGCCGGTATGCTGGTAACGGCTGAGGTAGCTATTGTGTTGCTCCCGATCGGGCGGAGGCATCAGCATAGAAATGTTGTTGCCGATCACTTCCTCGGGCAAGTAGTCAAATAGCTTGCAGCCCGAAGGATTGATCGACTCGACCACCCCGCGGTCGCTGATCGTAATGATACCGTCTATCGCGGTTTCTATAATTGCTTTCAGCAAAGCTGCATTCTCCATGGTGCCCAAGTTTACAAAGTAACGCTTATTCGCGAAAGTTGTTAGTTTGGGACAAATATATTCAGTAATCCGAAGTTAGGTTAAATGGCAACTTAAAAAAGTGATGTTCGTCACTTTTGCACTAAAAGCCTAACGATTAGCTGGTTTAAACAACCATTTGCCAGGTACCTGATTTGAAAGATGCTTAAAAATAGCCAGCTTACTCCGGTTTTTCCGGCTCGGTCCGCTCAACGGTTATGGTGCACTCTCCAACCAGGGCCGCAATTGCGCCGATTGCTGCCAGTACCGGCGCGACCAAAACACCAACTACGCCGAATGTAAGCGGGAACGCCATCAGTTCCCGGCCGGACCTATCGATAATTGTAATTTTCCTGACGTTGCCTTCTTCTATCAGCTCTTTTATCTTTTTGAGCAGGTTTTCGCCATTTATGTTAAATGATTCCTTTGTCATGATGCTGGTTTACATTTAGACTTTTACCCAATTCGGTTGTTACAGGTAAAACACAGCGGCAATCGGCTTGCAAGCGACTATGGGCGACGTATAAAAATTTTTGCTCAACCACGTCACGTTACCAGGTTTGGCATACCCCATTTTCCCCGCTAATGTGTCCTTAACGCCCCAATTGTCACTTTGGCAGTGCTATTTGGGTCGATTTTTACCGGCATTTTGGCAGTTTTAATGCCGGTGTCATGTTTGCTGACAAAATGGCAATTTTTTATTTTCGACAGCGTCTTGTCGAAGATTGCCAAATTTCCAGCTTTTATTTTCCATGCATCCCCCGGAAAACGTAACATTTAAGTGTACGCCCGACACCTGTTTTATGGTATTATTTTAAGCGTTGATTTTTCAGTCGGATTATTAACGTTTGGCAGGCTTTTTTTGAAAAACTATCTGCTTTTTTTTCTTTAATGGCTTTTATTACCGGTCTAAGTGCTTTTTTTTCTTTGTATTTCGTGAAAATTCAGGGAAAAATCGGAAAAAGCGCATTTTCGCTTGCTTTTTTTTGATTTCGCGCAATTTCATTTTTTACCATTTCTGGAGCTAATTGGGGGGTTTTACAAATGGCATGTTTTTAGCTGCACCCTGTACCAGAAGGATGAGACTGTGCTCACACCGGGGCTTAGGTTCGATAAGGATTAGCCGCCGGAAAATGCCAAAGACACTTTCAGTTTGTTTAGTTTAATATTTAATTTACAATTTAAATCTTTAGCCATGTTAGTAGTATTAGAAGTTGCTGCATTAATCGCGATCATTTTGTTGCCTTTATTCGCTCCACAAAGAAAAAACGCTTAATTCAGCATCATAACATTTAATCAGGAATTTAAGAACGGGCATGGCTAGTCACCAGCCCTTTTTTTTTGTTACCGATATTTCGCTCCCAATGGAGCGGGATAAGTGACATATCCTGAAGACAGCTTGCTGTAACGAAAAACTAAATACGGGCCCGGTGTTTGCCGGGCCTTTTTATTTGACGATATTCGGCCCTGAGTTGAATATTGCCTGATTGACCCCTGTTTAACAGCTATCCCCAATCATTTTAACAAAATTTAACATTTAAGTGCCGATTTTTTGTGGCAAAAAAATCGTTAACTCTTTAGTTTTGCCCATCCAAAATAAAAACGAGAAATGGAAGATATAAATAGTAATACCGCAACGCCAGCTTCTGCCGATGTTTTGGCCGGTACTTCATCGTATTCAACTGATATCAGGGCAATTAATGAAATGATACAGCGCGAGAGCGCTCTCGTCGACATCTTGAAATTAGAGATGGACAAAGTGATCGTCGGCCAGAAATACATGGTGGAGCGCCTGCTGATCGGCCTGCTGGCGGATGGCCATATTTTGCTGGAAGGCGTTCCCGGTCTGGCAAAAACACTTGCAATTAATACGCTTTCCAAAACAATTGAGGCTGCTTTCAGCCGCATCCAGTTCACACCCGACCTGCTGCCCGCAGATTTAGTGGGCACAATGATCTATAATCAAAAGAAAGAAGACTTTATCGTCAAGAAAGGCCCGATCTTTTCAAACTTCATTCTTGCCGACGAAATAAACCGCGCTCCTGCCAAGGTGCAAAGCGCCTTGTTGGAGGCCATGCAGGAAAAACAGGTTACTATTGGCGATACAACTTTCGCGCTGCCAAACCCTTTCCTGGTGCTGGCAACCCAAAACCCGATAGAGCAGGAGGGAACCTACCCGCTGCCCGAAGCGCAGGTTGACCGCTTTATGCTGAAAGTGGTGATCGGTTACCCCAGCAAGGAAGAAGAAAAGCGTATTATCCGCTCCAATGTGGCGCCGCAGGGGATGTTAAAACCAAACGCGGTGGTAAAGCCAGAGGAAATCGTACGCGCCCGTAAAGTGGTAAGGGAAGTGTACATGGACGAAAAGATAGAACAGTATATTATTGATATCGTTTTCGCAACCCGCTATCCCGAACAATATAAGCTGGCCAATTATAAAAACCTCATCAGTTTCGGCGCTTCGCCGCGTGCCAGCATTAACCTGGCGCTGGCCGCCAAAGCTTATGCCTTTATTAAACGGAGAGGATATGTGATCCCCGAGGATGTGCGGGCGATTTGTCACGATGTGATGCGGCACCGTATTGGCCTTACTTATGAAGCCGAAGCGGAGAATATGACCACGGAGAACATTATTACCGGGATATTAAATGCGGTTGTAGTACCTTAACAAGATAGAGCCAGGATTCAAGAGCCAGGAGCCAGGACAGAAAGCTGTCTTTTATCTTGACTCTTGATTCTTGACTCTTGATTCTAAAGAAATGGCTAGAGACACCAAAGAGCTGCTAAAAAAAGTAAGAAAGATAGAGATAAAAACCCGGGGGCTGAGCAACCACTTGTTTTCGGGGGAATACCACTCTGCTTTTAAGGGCAGGGGTATGGCTTTCAGCGAAGTGCGCGAGTACCAGGTGGGCGATGAGATCCGCACCATCGACTGGAACGTTACCGCGCGCTTTAACCACCCTTACGTAAAAGTTTTTGACGAAGAGCGCGAGCTAACGGTAATGTTGCTGATGGATGTAAGTGCGTCGGAGAACTTCGGAACCGTCGTTCAGCAAAAACAAGATTTGGCTACCGAGATGTGTGCGGTATTGGCATTTTCGGCCATTCAGAATAACGACAAGGTGGGCGTAATATTTTTTAGCGATAAAATAGAAAAATTTATCCCGCCAAAAAAAGGCCGCAGCCATATCCTGATGATCATTAGGGAACTGATCGATTTTAAGCCGGAAAATAAAGGCACCAACGTGGCTGAAGCGCTGAAATACTTTACCAGCGCCATCAAAAAGAAGTGTACGGCTTTTATCATATCTGATTTTATGAGCCCTGATTTTGAGACGGAGCTGAAAATCGCCAACAAAAAGCACGATATCATCGCCCTGAGGCTTTTTGATAAGCACGAAGAAGAATTTCCCGACCTGGGACTTATCCCCGTAAAAGATGAAGAAAGCGGGCAAATTGTTTGGGTAAACACCGGCGATAAAAAAGTGCGGGATGCGTTTAGGATCGATGCCCTCCGGAGGAAAGCCTGGCTAAAAGATGTTTTCAGCAAATCAGGCGTGGACGCGGCCGACATTGGTACCCATGAATCATACATTAAACCATTAATGACCTTATTTAAAAAACGGGAGAAAAGAAGGTGACTAAAATGAAGGACCGGTTTTTTAAACTCATACTGGCTTTGCTTTGTTTAACCTGTTTCAGTTTCAAAACAAACGCACAAGCCATACAGGCCGAAGCAAAACTGCAGCAATACACCATCAGGATAGGCGATCAAACCAAACTGTTCCTTTCGGTGCGGCAGCCCTTGAAAGCGCATGTCAATTTTCCGAAACTTACCGATACGGTAGTGGGCAAAGTACAGGTGGTGAGCATCAACAAACCTGATACCACATACGATCAAGTTGACAAAACCGTCATCACGGTAACGCAAAGTTATACCATTACCTCCTTCGATGCTGGAACCTATACGATACCGGCCTTTTCAATCGGTTCGGAAACGGGTGTAGCGAAAACCAAAGAGCTAACGCTGCAGGTCGAGACGGTTAAAGTGGATACTACCAAAGCCATTTACGATATTAAGCAGCCTTTTGCCGTTAACTACACCTGGCTGGATTGGCTGCGCGACGATTGGTATTGGATAGCCGGGCCTTTGGCGCTGATCGCAGGGATCGTAGGTTTGATTTTGTATTTACGCAAACGCCCGAAACCAGCGCCGGTTGTAAAAGTTGCGGCGCCGCTTGTTCCGCCAGATGTGATCGCGATAAACAAGCTGAAGGAATTGCGTGACAAAAAATTATGGCAGCAGGACCAGGTGAAGCAATACCACATTGAGTTGAGCGACATTATCCGCGAATACCTGGAAAAACGCTATATTATTAAAACGCACGAGAAAACGACCGACGAGATATTTGAAGCGTTGAAGCGGATGAATATCACCGATGAAAACCGTAACAAACTAAAGCAAATATTGATACTCGCAGATTTGGTGAAATTTGCAAAGGAAAAGCCGCTGCCAGCTGAAAATGAAAGCAACCTGGATGTTGCGATTGATTTTGTGACCAATACCCGCCAGGTTGATAAACCTGTGACTACAGAAGGAGGGACGCCGCATGTTTAAAGGACTTGAATTTGCCTATCCGGAATTTTTCTGGCTGTTTATCATTATACCGCTGATGGTTGGATGGTACCTATGGCGCGAACAGAAACTGCAGGGCACCTTGAGCGTGTCGGCGGTAAAGGGGTTTTCACTGCCTGTCAAAAGTATATTGCCGGGGCTTCGTCATTCCGGGATTGTATTGCGCTGCCTGGCGGTGGCCGCCTTAATATTGGCACTGGCGAGGCCACAGTCGTCCTTAAGCTGGCAGGATTCGACAACTGAAGGCATCGATATCATGATCGCTTCAGATATTTCAGGGAGTATGCTCGCGGAAGACTTTCAGCCAAACCGCCTGGAAGCCGGTAAAAACATCGCGATCGATTTTATCAAAAGCCGCCCGAATGACCGTATCGGCCTGGTGATCTTCAGCGGCGAATGCTTTACGCAATGCCCTTTAACCATTGACCATGATGTGCTGATCAACCTGTATAAAGATGTTCATTTTGGGATGATAGCAGATATGACCGCAATCGGCGATGGCCTGGCCACAGCAGTAAGCCGCTTAAAAGACAGTGAGGCGAAAAGCAAGGTGATCATCCTTTTGACCGATGGCTCCAATAATACCGGGTCAATCGCCCCGATTACCGCAGCGCAGATCGCCAAAACCTTCGGTATCCGTGTTTACACCGTAGGCATCGGTACGCATGGCACGGCCAACATCCCGGTTCAAACGCAATTTGGCGTTCAATTGCAACAGATGCAGGTTGACATTGACGAAGGAACCCTAACCAAAATTGCCGATATCACCGGCGGCAAATATTTCAGGGCGACCGATAACAATGCGCTGCAAAATATATACAACCAGATTGACAAGCTGGAGAAGGCAAAAATACAGGTAACACAATATCATAAAAATACAGAGTTGTTTTTGCCATTTGCCCTGGCTGCGCTATTGTTTTTATCACTCGAATTCATATCAAAAAATATATGGCTGAAGGGGGCTTTAACTTAAAGGCATGATACGTTTTGCAAATAGCGAATATTTATGGGGCTTGTTGATCGTCCCGCTTTTTGTGCTGCTGTTTTTTGTGGTTGATCGCTGGAAAAAGCGTGCATTTGCTGCTTTTGGCGATAAGAAAGTGGTAAACGCAATGATACCGGAGGTTTCCTTTTCCCGTCCCTGGGTAAAGTTTATCCTGTTTATTGCTGCCTACATATTTTTGGTCGTAGCTGCGGCCGATCCGCAGATCGGCTCGAAAATTGAAGAGGAAAAAAAAAATGGCGCCGACTTGATGATCCTGCTCGATGTATCCAACAGTATGCTCTCGCAGGATATGCCGCCTAACCGGTTGGAAAACGCCAAACAGGCCATAGCCCAGCTAATCGATAACCTGCACAGTGACCGCATCGGCATTATCGTTTTTGCGGGTGAACCCTATGTTCAATTACCGATGACGACTGACTATTCGGCGGCCAAACTGTTTTTGAATACGATCAGCACCGACATGGTTCCCACACAGGGAACCGCTATCGGCTCGGCTATTGATATGGGGATGAAATCGTTTGACTTTAAAGACGGTAACGGCAAAGCGATGATAATCATTACCGATGGTGAAAACCACGAAGATGACGCGGTAGTCGCCGCAAAAGAAGCCGCAAGCAAGGATGTGATGGTGAATGTGATCGGGATGGGTTCGGCAAACGGCTCGCCGATACCTATTTATCAAAACGGGAAGCAGGTCGGTTTTCATACCGATAGTGCAGGCCACACGGTTATCAGTAAGCTGGATGAGGATATGTGCAAGGAAATAACAGCTGCCGGTCAGGGCGCTTATGTGAGGGCGACCAATGCCAACGTGGGCCTGAATATTATTATGGACCAGATCAGCAAAGTGCAGCGCAAAACTTATGACAGCAAGAGTTTTAAAGATTTTGAAGACCGTTTCCAGTTCCTGTTGGGCATTGCATTTGTGCTGCTGATTGTTGAATTTTTTGTGTCGAACCGGAAAAGTTTAAAACTTAGCGGGTTGAAACTTTTTGAAGTGAAAAAGATATGAGAAAGTTGATTTTTGTCATGATGTTTTTGTTTGCAGCGACAGGACTGTTAGCGCAGCAAAAAAAATACATCCACAAAGGAAACGAGCTTTATAAAGATCAAAAATATAAAGATGCCGAGGATGCTTACCGCAAGGCAGTTGACAGTAAAACGCCCGACACGGCTGGCAATTTTAATTTAGGGGACGCACTGTACAAGCAAAAAAAATTTACCGATGCAAGCGATCAGTTTAATAAGCTGGCCTTGTCCTCCAATAAAAATAAAGCTTTAACCGCTGCCGCCTACCACAATATGGGCAACGCACTGCTGGAAAATAAAAAGCTGGAGGAAAGCATCGATGCGTATAAAAAGGCATTGCTGGCCAACCCCAAAGATGATGAAACGCGCTATAACCTGGCTTATGCCCAGGAAAAGCTAAAAAAACAACAGCAGCAGAACAAGCAGAATCAAAACAACAAAGACCAGCAAAAGCAGCAGAATAAGGATAATAAAGACAAAAACGACAAGAACAAAGACAATAAAGATCAGAACAAACAAAACCAGGACAAACAAAACCAGGATAAAAAAGACCAGCAGCAGCAACCTGATCAAATTTCAAAGGAAGATGCACAGCGCATGCTGGATGCCCTGAACAACCAGGAAAAACAAACCCAGGATAAGTTGAAGAACAAAAAATTCCAGGGGACGAAGAAGAATATTACGAAGGATTGGTGATGGCAGTGAGTGGTTGATTAGGTTGGATTAAGTTGATTAAGTTATAACGGATTCAACTCAATCAACTTAATCTAACTTAATCAACCCAATCAACTAACAAAATGAAGATCAAATACCTCATATTGGCCCTTTTTTTGATTGCCGGGAAAGCATTGGCCCAGCAGCCGAAGTTTACGGCGTCTGTCAGCAGCAGTACGGTCGGCACGGGGGAAGTATTCCAGGTTACTTTTTCAATAAATACCAACGCCGGCGCCTTCAACCCGCCAGATTTCCGGGACTTCCGGATAGCAGATGGCCCGAACCAGTCGCAAAGCATGGAAATTATTAACGGAAATTCATCGTCAAGCACTGCTATCAGCTATGATTTAATTCCCGTAAAGGAGGGGGATTTTACTATCGGGCCCGCTTCGATAGTGGTGAATGGCCGTAAATTGACCACCGCGCCGATCAAAATCAAAGTGGTTAAGGGAAGGCCGGTCCCACAAAATACGCAGGCCCAGCCTCAAAGCAGCGCCCCGGATAATGGGATTAAGCAGGCAAATGCCAGTGATCTATCCAAATTGCTTTTTATAAAGGCCGTTGTCGACAAAACCAATGTTTACCTGGGCGAGCAGATCAACGTAACTTACAGATTGTACACCAGGGTCACTATCGATCAAAACACAGCGGCCACACCGCCGGAGTTAAATGGTTTTTGGAGCGAGGACATCAAACGGCAAAGCGGCCAAATACCCATGCACATTGAGGAGTACAAAGGCGTAAGGTATGAAGTGGCGGATGTGAAAAAAACCATTTTGTTTCCGGAACGCTCGGGCGACCTTACGGTTGACCCTTTCGGCATGTCGTTTGTTGTGAGCGTGCCGGTACAGTCGTCAGATCCGTTTGATCAGTTTTTCCAGGCCCAAAAGCAGGAAGTTTACAATGCCAAAAGCACGCCCGTAACTATTCATGTAAAACCGTTGCCCGATGCGGGCAAACCGGCAAATTTTACCGGCGCAGTGGGTAATTTCAATATCGAAAGCTCGGTAGATAAAACAGAATTAAAATCCAACGATGCCCTGAATTATAAGGTAAAAGTGACCGGTTCGGGAAACATTAAATTATTAAAAACGCTCAATACAAGTTTTCCGGCGGATTTTGAAAAATACGACCCCAAAATAAGCGATACGGTAACCGAAAATGAAAGCGGGGTTTCGGGCAGCCGGTTTTACAACTACCTGCTGATCCCCCGCCACCAGGGCGAGTATACTATTGATCCGCTTAATTTCTCCTATTTTAACCCTGCCACCAACCGCTACGTTACCGTGACGGCAAAGGGATTCCATATCAAGGTAAACAAAGGGGCTAATGAAAGTAACGTCACTTCTTTTTCTGACGACGAAAAACAGGATATTAAGATGCTGAGCAAAGACATCCGTTACATCAAAACGACAGATAATACCCTGGTAAAAAACGGAGATACTTTTTTCGGGTCGCTTGGTTATTGGCTACTCATATTGCTTGGTCCCATAATAGCTTATGTCGCATACCTATACCGCAACAAACTGGTTGAACAAAACAGCGACCTGGTAAAAGTGAAGAGCCGCAAAGCTGGCAAAGTGGCCGCAAAGCATTTGGCCAGCGCACAAAAACAATTGGAGGCCGGCAATGCTGCGGCATTTTACGAAGATGTATTTACTGGCCTGTACGGTTATCTGAGTGATAAACTAAACATCCAATACGCTGATTTAAATAAAGAGACGATCACGGCTGCATTACAAGATAAAAAGGTAAGCGGTCAATTGGCCGGGCGGCTGCTGGACACGCTCGATCTTTGCGAGATGGCTCGTTATGCACCGGTGACCAATATTTCGCAGCGGGAAGTTTTTGAAAAGGCAAAAGGCATTATAAACGATATTGAAAATGAAATTTGATATGCTGAAGCGCTGTTTTTATTTGATGGCAATATTGCTGTTACCGTTGTTGTCGTTTGGCAGCGACGGGGCAAACGCGCTTTTTTCAAAAGGGAACGCCCTTTACGCCAAAGGGCGGTATAAAGATGCGCTGGCAACCTACCAGCAGGTCATCGACCAGGGTTACCAATCGGCAGCGGTTTATTTCAATATGGGCAATGCCAGCTATAAAAATGATGACATCGCCTCGGCAGTGCTTTATTATGAAAAAGCGCATAAGCTGGCGCCCGGAGATGATGACATTAATTACAACCTCAAATACGTCAACCTTAAAATAACCGACAAAATTGAAGAGGTGCCCGAATTTTTTGTTACCCGCTGGTGGCACAGCTTTATCCTCGGTTTTTCAACACAGGCCATAGCCTTTTGGAGCATTATTTTTGTTTTGCTGGCGTCGTTTATACTGGCGCTGTACTTCTTCGCAGGGTCGGTACTGGTAAAAAAGGCGTCGTTTTATATTTCCATCTTATTTTTCTTCGTTGGCGTATTGGCCATGTTTATGGGGAACCGCCAGCTTAGCTATTTTGAGGATCATCCCGAAGCCGTCGTTTTCAGCCCATCGGTAAACGTAAAAAGCGGCCCGGTTGACAATTCAAGCACCCTGTTTGTG
>Ga0302185_10002190_pt1 | contig 13012 bp, 7 predicted proteins | sample II_Bog_E1_1_FD_200231 | JGI IMG/M metagenome (GOLD analysis project Ga0302185, IMG submission 200231) | Peat permafrost microbial communities from Stordalen Mire near Abisko, Sweden - II_Bog_E1_2 | ecosystem: Environmental > Terrestrial > Soil > Wetlands > Peat | place: Sweden: Abisko, Stordalen... | reverse complement strand
GGTCGCGTTGAAATCCGATTCCCCAAATCTGCTCGCGCTGCTGAAGCAATACTTCGGTTTCACTTCTTTCCGTCCGCTTCAGGAAGAAATCATCCGCGATTCGCTCGCGGGCAAGGATGTTTTCGCGCTGCTGCCAACCGGCGGCGGCAAATCACTGTGCTTCCAGCTTCCCGCGCTCGCCCGCGATGGACTCACCGTCGTCGTTTCACCCTTGATAGCATTGATGAAAGACCAGGTGGACGCGCTGCAAGCCAGTGGCATCGCGGCAACATTTTTAAATTCTTCGCTCACGCAAGATGAGTCTCGAAATCGTCTGCGCGGATTGCACAACGGCGAATTCAAATTGCTCTATGTCGCGCCGGAGCGTTTGATGCTTTCAGGATTTCTCGAAGATTTAAAACGCTGGAACGTGCAGCTCATCGCCATTGACGAGGCGCACTGCATCAGCGAATGGGGCCACGATTTTCGGCCCGAATACCGGCAGATTTCCCAGCTGCGAAAACATTTTCCCGCCGTGCCGTTCATGGCGCTCACCGCCACCGCCACCGGCCGCGTGCGCGAGGACATTGTCAAACATTTGCAATTGCGCGAGCCGAAATGTTACGTCGCCAGTTTCAACCGGCCGAACCTGACCTATCGCGTCGTCGCCAAAAATAAACCGTTCGACCAGCTCTTTGAATTTTTGCGCGCGCGACCCAAGGAAAGCGGCATCGTGTATTGCCTCTCGCGCAAGGCGACGGAAAGCGTGGCCGAGCGGTTAAATGAAAATGGCATCCGCGCCAAACCGTATCACGCCGGTCTCACGCCGAACGAACGCAGCGAGCATCAGGAACTTTTTTTGCGTGACAACATCCGCGTCGTTTGCGCGACCATCGCGTTCGGCATGGGCATCAACAAGCCGAACGTGCGCTTCGTCGTCCACTACGATCTGCCGAAAAACATCGAAGGTTATTATCAAGAGACCGGCCGCGCGGGCCGCGACGGTTTGCCGGGCGAATGCGTTTTGCTGTTCAGCCCCGGCGACGCGGTGAAACAGACGACGTTCATTGACGAAAAACCAAATCCGCAGGAGCGCGAAATCGCGCGGAAACAGTTGCAGCAAATGGTGCATTACGCCGAGTGCGCCAACTGCCGGCGCACGGAATTGCTGGCCTATTTCGGCGAAGAATTTTCCGCGAATGATTGCGGTGCCTGCGACAATTGTCTCTCACCGCGCGCGACATTCGACGGCACGCTGGCCGCGCAAAAATTTCTCTCCTGCGTTTATCGCATCCGCGAGAAGAGCGGCTTTGGCGTTGGTTTGAATCACGTGGTCGAAGTCCTCACCGGCGCGGACACGGAAAAAATCCGCAAATGGGATCACGTCCAGCTTTCGACTTACGGCATCGGCAAGGAGCACAATCGTTCTGAATGGGCGGCGATCGGCCGCGAATTGATCCGCCTCGGTTTTCTGCGGCAGACAGCGGAAAAATTCAGCGTGCTAGAGCTTACCAACGAAGGCCGCGCCGCGCTCAAGGAACGGAAAAAAATCACGCTCACCAAACCCGTCACCGCGCCGGAAGCCAAAACACCTCACGTCGGGGAAATCACCTGCGACGAGGTCTTGTTCGAGCGGTTGCGCGAACTCCGAAAAAAGCTCGCCGACGAACGCGATGTGCCGGCTTACATCGTTTTTTCGGACGTGGCGTTGCGGCAGATGGCGCGGAATTATCCCGAAAGCGAGCGCGATTTCGCGCGCATCAGCGGCGTCGGCGAGAAAAAGCTGCGCGAGTTTGGCGACGTTTTTCTGAATGAAATCGCGCTGCATCTGGCGACGAACCCGCGCCAGATTTTCGCTGAAGATTCGTTCGTCGTTCCCCTCGCGCAGCGTTCGAGTCTGGGCGATACCGCGCGCGAAACGCTTCGCCGTTTTCGCGCGGGCGATTCGCCGGCGCAAATTGCCGGGGCGCGCGGCTTGGTAATTGGCACGATCTACGGCCATCTCGCCACCGCGATTGAAGCCGGCGAGAAAATTGATTTAACGCAGCTCATCAATGCCGAGGCGCAGGCGGAAATCGCCGCCGCGTTCCAGCGCACCGGCTGGGGCAACATCGTCGGCGCGCGGGAATGGCTTGGTGAAAAATACGATTACGGCCTGCTGCGGATTTTCCGCGCGGCGGCGAACGCGAAAAAATAAATTATTTTTTCTCCGGCGTTTTCCACGTCGGCGCATTCGTGTCCGTGCCAAAATCAATGGACGCCGAATTGATGCAGTAGCGCAAGCCGGTCGGCGCGGGGCCGTCGTCAAAAACATGGCCGAGATGGCTGCCGCAATTCGCGCATAATACTTCCGTGCGCTTCATGCCGAAGCTGTCGTCCTCGCGCTCGACAACGGTGCCCTTGGCCGCGAGATCGGAAAAACTCGGCCAGCCGCAGCCGGAATCGAATTTGTCTTTCGACGTGAACAGCACCGCGCCGCACGCGGCGCAGCGATACACGCCCGGTTCCTTGGTGTTCCAGTATTTGCCGGTGAACGGCCGCTCGGTGTTCGCCTCGCGCAAAATGGCGTATTGTTCCGGCGTCAATTTTTTGCGCCACTCGGCTTCGGTCAGTTGAAAGGGAAATTTCATGGTGGAGTTGGTTGCATTGTTCATCGCGGCAGGGCTGTTGGTTGAATCCGCATGGCAGCCGGTGCCAAAGGTCATCGCACCGACCGCCAGTAAAAGCAAAATTTTTTTCATATCGTTTCGTTCGTTTCGGTTGACCGCAAGTTGCGCCACACGTGCGTCCACGGATCAATCCGGCACGCCGCGCGGTAATCGCAAAAGTCGCACGCCGTCGCGCCGCCTTTGCGATAGGGATCCACCGCCGTCGCACCGGAAAAAATCTGTCCGCCGAGCGAGCGCAACTGTTCCTCTATTTGGTCGAGCAAGCCGGTGAATTCCTTACACGAAATCGCTTCCGTTGAATTCGACGGCAATTCGCCGCCCTTGTTCAATCGGAAATTGAACTGGTCACCCTTGCTCACGTCCGCGCGCCGGTCAAATTTGCGCAGTTCGCCTGCGTCAAAGCGCCCGTTGTGACGATACGCCATTTTTTTGGATTCGCCATCGCCCAAAACCTCCGCACGCGTGCCGCCGCCTTTGAATTCGCCGCGCAAGTTCACATAAAACGCGCCCGCCGGAATTATTTTGTTCACGCTAAAAAAATCGCGCGGATTTTTCCACTGCCGCAACGCGGCGAGATACGCGAGCAATTGCAGTTGAATTCCATTTTGCATCAGCACGGAATCCAGTTTTTTGCCGCCGGATTTGTAATCCGTCACGACTGCCAACGCCGTTTCGCCCGATGCTTCGCGCCACAAATCCACTCGGTCAATGCGACCTTGCAGCGCGAGCTTGTGGCCAGCGTTCAGATTAATTTCCCACGCGGGCACGGCATCCTCTTTACCACCAAAACCAAGTTCCGCCGCCGCCGGATCAAAGGCATATTGCGAATGCATCCAGCCGATGATGACCTCGACAAAATCCTGCAACGCCAACGCCAGCGACCGCGCGGCAAAAAGGGTTTCGGCCGAATCACGAAACAGGCCGTTCCGGTGCGACTCCAACTGCGCGGCGGCAATCTTATCAATCCGTTCACGCGCTTCGAGCGGCTCAAGCTCGCGCCAGCGTTTGCCTTCCGTTTGCAACTGCTCGTGAAAAATCTTCAGCACATCGTGTTGGAAATTGCCGCGTTCGCGCGCATCGAGTTCAAAAACTTTCCGCTCATTCGCGCGCAGACCGGAGCGCACAAAAAACTTGAACGGACATTGTGCGAATTCTTCCAGCCGGCTGACGGACGAACGCAGCACCGGCCCGTAAAGTTTATCGGCGAGCGCCGGCGAAAGGTTTTCCTTTTCATCCGGCTCGCGCATTTCCTCCACTTTTTCCGCCAGCAATTTCAGCGCGGGAATTTCCAGCAGGCCATCCCAATTTTGATTTTCAATTTTTAAATTTTTAATTGTCGTCACCGGCGCAATCAATTCGTTCGCGTGCTGCGCCGCGCGCCAATCGGCATCGCTGGAAAATTCCTCAATGCCAAGTTGCGGAAAAATCCGCTGCAACTGCGCGACGAACGGCGAGGGATTTAGCGTCTTGCCCTCCGCCGTCTGGCGCGCAAACGTCAGCGCCAGTTTTTCATTCGCGCGCGTGCAGGCGATGTAGCCGAGGTAGCGCTCGCGCGAAATCTGGTCGAACAGGTTGGCGCCCAGCGACGCGTTTTGTTTTTCCAGTTCATCGCGGTCGGCATTCGTCAAAATCACCGGCGCGGCCGGGGCGGCGGGAAAAACCGCTTCGTTGACGCCGAGCAAAATTGCAAATTTCAGGTTCGGATTGCGCGCGCGATCAATCGCGCCGACCAGCACTTCGTCCAATGACGGCGGGATCACGCCGACGGTCAGATTCGCCAGGCCGGCCTCGAGGATCGGCAGCCAGTCGCGCAACGACAACGGTTCGCGCGGGAACGCGAGCGCGAGATTCTCCAGCCACAAATTCATCTGCTCCCAAACCGTCGTGTGAATTGCCGATTGCGGATTGCGGGTTGCGGATTTTTCTTCGTTAAGCGTCCAGCGCTCAAGCGTCGGCTCGACTTTTGCATTACGCCAAAAATCGCGCAAACTTCCCGCAAGCTGCGCGCCGCTCGGTTTGAAATTGATTTTCGCAAGTTGCGCGTAAAACATTTCAAACGGCGGGAAAATGATTTCGCGCACGCGTTCGCAATTTTCATCGGGCAACGGCTCGCGCCATTTTTGGCCGCGCCAGCCAAATTCGAGCGCGGCATTTTCCAGCCGGTCAATTTCCGTTTCGACCACCGGCGCAAAGCCGCATTTGAGCGCGGCAAACCAATCATCGTTCTGCCAGTCGAACGCCACGGTGCGCAGCGCGTTGCGCGTGAGTTCGGCGAGCGGGTGATGCGCAACGCCTTCACGGCGATCGAGAAAAAAAGGGATGCCGTAGCGCCGAAATATTCGCGCGAGCGGTTGGTGGTAACCGTTAAGCTCCCGAACTAAAACCGCGCAGTCGCGGAAGCGATTTCCTTTGCGTATAAATTTCAAAACTTCGCGCGCGGCAAACGTCGCCTCGGCTTCAGGATTGGCGCAAGCGGTGATGGAAATCGCCTCTGAACTCTGAATTCTGAATTCTGAATTCTGAATCGGCAACGACCAGTTTTGTTCCAGTTCCGCGAGCGGAGAATTTTCCGCGAACCGATTTTTGCCCGGCATGCGCGGGAGAATTTCTGTGGTCACGTTGCAATCAGGCAGAAGGGAAATCTGCGCGCGACACGTTTGAAAGGTTTTGCCAATCGCGGACCAAATCGAGAGCCACGAGGCGTCCGGCGTCGGCTCGGTCTCGAGACAAAACGCGAGCGTGGCGCGTTCGCAGTGCGGCACGACGGCGGTGAGCAGCGCGAGTTCCTGTGGCGTCATCTCGGCAAAACCATCGAGCCACAGGGCGGCAAAGTTGAAGGTTGAAGGTTGAAGGTTGAAAGTTTTGCCGCGCAACGCTTCGGTGGCCAAATCCAAAAAATTATTCGCGTCCTGCAACTCATGTTCGCGCAGCCAGTCGGCGTATTTTTCGGCAATCAGTGCAAGGTCATTCAATTTGTCGCGCAATTCGCGACGAATTTTTTCATTTGCCGCCAGTGTCCGGAGTTTCATTGGACCCAACTGCTGCTGCTGCAATTCGGCAAGCAGCGTGCCGAGCTCCTGTGCGAAACCGGCGCGGCGCGCGCTGCCGCGAAATAGTTTCAACTCGTCCGCGTGCCGTTGCAGCAACGCGCGCAGCACCATGAGCCGGCCTTCGGCGGACAATAATTTTGGCGGTGCGACGTGGAGTTTTTCAAAAATGAATTTGGCCAGGCGGTCGAAGGAAAAAATTTGCAGGCGGGAAAAACCGGAGATTTCGCCGCCGGCCAACAATTGTCGTTCGAGCTGGAAGGTGGCCTGCTTCGGCGCGAGCAAAATCAGCGGCGGGCCGTCCGGCAACGGCGCGAGCGCGGCGCGGATTTCGGCGAGGCAGCGAAACGTCTTGCCGCTGCCGGCGGGTCCGAGAATAAAGCGCGCGTGCATGCCGGAATTTTCCCGCAAAGGCGCAACGGCGCAAAGGAATTTATTCGGCAGCAGAAAATTGATTTCTTCATGTTTGCGAATCGGCTAACGTCCCGGATTCAAAATCAGCGCTCATGAAAAAATATTTTTTGATTTTGCTGGCTGCGAGCTTTGTCGCCGGCCATGCGCATTGCGAAGTCGTCATCGGCGATGTGTTCGCCCGGCAGACGACGAGCTTGAACGGAAAATGGAATGTGATCGTGGACCCGTATGACACGGGCTATTTTGACTATCGCCGTCAGCCGTATGATGCGGCGGCGAAAATCAACGGCGGCTTCGCGCTCGATCATCACGCGAAGGACAAGACCGAACTCGTGGAATATAATTTTGATACCAGCCCGACGCTCAACGTGCCGGGCGACTGGAATTCGCAGGACGAAAAACTGTTTTATTACGAAGGCTCCGTCTGGTATCGCAAAATATTTGACGTTGAAAAATCCGCGGCCGATCACCGGCTCTTCATTTATTTTGGCGCGGCGAATTACGAGGCGGATGTTTATCTGAACGGCAAAAAACTCGGCCAACACATCGGCGGCTTCACGCCGTTTGCGTATGAAATCACGAAGCTGGTAAAGGCGAAAAACAATTCACTGGTCGTGCGCGTGAACAACAATCGTCACGCCGAAGCCGTGCCGACGGTGAACACCGACTGGTGGAATTACGGCGGCCTCACACGCGACGTGCTGCTGGTGGAAACGCCCGCAACTTTTATTTCCAATTTCCGCACGCGGCTCAAAGCGGGAACCACCAACACGATTGAAGCAAGCGTGCAACTGGATGGCGCGAATCAAAATCAAAGCGTCAAAATTAATTTTCCCACGCTAAAAATTGCCGCTGAAATGACCACGGATTCAAACGGCGTCGCCCGGTTTGAATTGACGACACCAAACCTCGCACTGTGGTCGCCGGAAAAACCGGTGTTAAACGAGGTGGAGATTTCCAGCAGCGAAGATTCGCTGAAAGACCGCGTCGGTTTCCGCAGCATCGCCACGAGCGGCACGGACATTTTGCTCAATGGCCACAAGGTTTTTCTACGCGGCATCTGCATCCACGAAGAAGAGCCATTGGCAGGCCGGCGCGCGTGGTCGGAAGCGGACGCGCGGGAATTGCTCGGCTGGGCCAAAGAACTTGGCTGTAATTTTGTCCGGCTCGCGCATTATCCGCACAACGAACACATGGCGCGGCTTGCGGATGAGATGGGCATCATGTGCTGGGAGGAAATTCCGGTTTATTGGACGATTCAGTGGACGAATGCGGGGACTTTGGCGAACGCACAGAAGCAGTTACGCGATGAAATTTTACGCGATCAAAACCGCGCAAGCGTGATCGTGTGGTCGGTGGCAAACGAAACGCCGATCAGCGACGCGCGCACGACATTTTTGAAAGCGCTCGTGGACGAAGCGCGCGTGCTGGACGGAACGCGGCTGATTTCGGCGGCGATGGAAGTCCACGCAGATCCGAACGACCCATTGCACAAAATCGTAGACGATCCGTTTGGCGAGTTCACCGACTTGTGCAGTTTCAACCAATACACTGGCTGGTATGACGGGCTGCCAGAAAAAATTGACCGCATCCGCTGGAGCATCAAATATAACAAGCCCGTGTTCATCAGCGAATTTGGCGCGGATGCCAAACAGGGTTTCCATGCGGATACGCTGACGCGTTTCAGTGAGGAATATCAGGCCGATGTTTACAAACGCACGCTGCCGATGCTGGAAAAAATTCCCGGTTTTTCCGGCTGCACGCCATGGATCTTGTGTGACTTCCGCTCGCCGCGCCGCCTGCTGGACATCCAGGATGGCTGGAATCTGAAAGGCGTCATCGGCCACAATGGCGAAAAGAAAATGGCGTTTGACGTGTTGAAAAAGTTTTACGACGAAAAAGCAAACGCCGACGCGACCCGATAATTTACCAAATATTTTTGCGATGAAGATTTCCATTCACGATTTGATGGCGCAGAGCGGCGTGGCGTTTGGCACGAGCGGCGCGCGCGGTCTGGCGACGGCGATGACGGATTCCGTTTGTTACGCCTACGCCAAAGGATTTCTCCAATACCTTGAATCCATTGGCGAAATCAAGCGCGCGGGCGAACGTGTCGCGGTCGGCGGCGATTTCCGGCCGAGCACCAGCCGCGTGATGGAAGCGGTCTGCCGTGCGGCCGATGACCTCGGTTATCGCGCGGTGAACTGCGGGAAAATTCCCTCGCCTGCGGTCGCGCTGTTCGGGTTTGAAAATAAAATTCCTTCGATCATGGTCACGGGCAGCCACATTCCCGACGACCGTAACGGCATCAAATTTAACAAGTGCGGCGGCGAAGTTTTGAAGTCCGACGAAAAAGGCATGAGCAGCCAAATCGTGGAAATTGACGACGCGCTGTTTGGCGCGGATGGAAATTTTGCGAAAGAAAAATCGGCGCCTGAAGTTTCGCCTGAAGCCGGCGAAAATTATGTGATGCGCTACTTGAATTTTTTTGCGCACGACGCGCTGAAGGGTTTGCGCGTTGGCATTTATCAGCATTCTGCGGTCGGGCGCGATGTGCTGGTGAAAATTTTTTCGCATCTCGGCGCGGAAGTCACGGCACTCGGACGCTCGGAAAAATTCATTCCGGTGGACACCGAAGCGATCCGCCCGGAAGACGTGCAACTCGCGCACGGCTGGGCGGCGACAGGAAAATTTGACGCGCTCGTTTCCGCCGACGGCGACAGCGACCGTCCGCTGGTAAGCGATGAAAACGGCAATTGGCTGCGCGGGGACATCGCCGGGGTTTTGTGCGCCAAATTTTTGGCGGCGGATTCCGTCAGCACGCCGGTGAGCTGCAACACGGCAGTGGAAAAATGCGGGTGGTTTAAACAAATCCATCGCACGCGCATCGGCTCGCCGTTCGTGGTCGCTTCGATGATGGAAGCCAGTGCTGGCGGGGCGAAACGCGTGGTCGGCTACGAGGCGAACGGCGGCTTTTTGCTGAACTCGGAGATCGAAGCTGGCGGCAAAATTTTGCGCGCGTTGCCGACGCGTGACGCGGTCATTGTGATGCTGGGAATTTTGCTGCTGGCAAAAACGCAGAAGCAAAAGATCTCTGAACTGGCAGCGACTTTGCCGGCGCGGTTCACCGCCAGCTACCGGCTGAAAGATTTTGCTACGGAAAAAAGCGCGGCGATTTTGGTGAAATTTAATTCCGGTTCCGAAGCGGCGGACAAAATTGAAATTGAAAAAATGTTTGGCGGGATTTGCGGCAAGGTTGCCAATTTAAATCGCACAGACGGATTGAGAATTATTTTTGCAAACGAAGAAATCATTCATCTGCGCCCGTCGGGGAACGCGCCGGAGTTCCGTTGCTACGCGGAGGCGAAAACCGACGAGCGCGCCCGGCAGGTCACTGCGGACGCGCTCGCGAGAATCAATGGTTGATCAGCGCCAGTGCGCGCCGACCCAGACGCGGCCGCTGCCGCGATGCACCCAGCCGCCGCGCACCCAGACGGCACCGGGATGCGGCCGCGCCGCCCAATGACCGCCATACCAAACCCAGCGGCCGCGCCATTCCCAATTGCCGCCCACCCAAATCAGGGTCGGATCAGGGGCGACGGGAATCACTTCCACTTGCGGGGGCGGCGGAGCGGGATCTTCGACCACGACTTGCGCGTTTGGCGGCGGCGCGCCGGGCGCGGGCTGCACATAGACGGGGCGGTCGCGATAAACGACCTGACGTTCCACGCAGCCCGCCAAGAGCGGCAGGCTGGCGGCGAATAAAACGGTTTTGACCAAAGTTGAATTTTTCATAATCAAGGTATTGGACGGGGCGGCGGTAAAAATGTTTCAAAAATCCGACAATCAATGCGCCGCCGTTGCTGCGGGCTTTTTTGTGAACTGCACGCGCTTGAACAGAAAGATCAACGGCAGGCCGCAAAGCGCGAGGACGCCGAACATAAAGAAGTTGTCCACAAAGGCCCAGAGGTGCGCCTGCTGATCGAGCAACGAATAAACGGCGGAATAAGCCTGCTGCGTGGCGTTCGCGGGATCGGTGTGATGGCCGAGCACATTTTTGGCGGCGGCGAGGCGCTGCGCAAACGCGGGATTGTCGGGCGCGAGATGGCCGACCATCAAGGCCTGGTGCGTCTGCGCGCCGCGCGCGAGCATGGTGGTGACGAACGCGATGCCGATGCTGCCGCCGAGGTTGCGCATCAAATTGTAAAGGCCGCTGGCGTTGCCGATTTGCGCCTGACCCAGCTGGCTCATCGTGGTCGTGGTGAGAGGCACAAAAATAAAACTGATGGCGATGCCGTTGATGACGCTCGGCCAGATGACATTGCCCATGCTGATGTTGAGGTTGATGTTCGCGAGCAGAAATGAGGAATACGCCAGCGTCACAAAGCCGATGCAGAGCATCCAACGCGCGCGCAGTTTGCCGACAAGCCGGCCGACAAAAAACGTGGTGATGAACGCCGCCACGCCGCGCGGCGACATCGCGTAGCCGCTTTGCAGCGCGGGATAACCCATGAGCGTTTGCAGGAACAACGGCAATTGCGCGGTCGTGCCGTAGAGAATGGCCGCGAGCGATGTCATCAAAATCAGGCCGACGGTGAAATTGCGGTTTTTGAAAACACGCAAATCCACCAGCGGATGATCCGTTTGAAATTCCCACCAGATGAATGCAAAAAAGGAAACGAACGACGTGAGCGTGAACCAGCGCACCCATTCCGCGCCGAACCAATCCGCTTCCTGGCCTTTGTCCAAAACAATTTGCATCGTCGCAAGCCAGAGCGCGAGCAGGCCGAAGCCGATGTAGTCAATCGTCGCTTCAAGATTGCGTTTGATGTAGGGCGGATCTTCGACGACCCATTTCGCCATCAGCACGGCGAAAATTCCCACCGGCACGTTGATGTAAAAAATCCAGCGCCAGGAATAACTGTCCGTGATCCAGCCGCCGAGCGTGGGGCCGAGAATCGGGGCGACGACGACACCTTGCGCAAACACCGCCATCGCCGCGCCGCGTTTCTGCGGCGGAAAACTTTCGAGCATGATGGATTGTGCGATGGGCACCATCGCGCCGCCGCCCAGCCCTTGCAAAATCCGCGCGATGATGAGCGTCGGCAAATCCCATGCAAGACCGCACAGCGCGGAGGCGAAGGTGAACATCATGATGCACGAAAGCAACAGGCGTTTGCGGCCGAAATAATTTCCGAGCCAGCCGGTCATCGGCAAAACAATGGCGTTGGAAACGAGATAACTCGTGAGCACCCAGGTCGCTTCTTCCGGCGTGGCCGACAAGCCGCCCGCGATGTGCGGCAGCGCGATGTTGGCGATGGAGGTGTCGAGCACTTCCATGAACACCGCCATCATCACCGTGAGCGTGATGAGCCACGGGTTGTGGCGCGGATGCCAGACTTGTTGCGGCGCGTCGGCCATCGAATTAAAAATGCAAAATTAAAAATGCAAAGTTACGGCGCATCTTGATTTTTTATTCCAGCGCGGGTTTCGCTTTCTCACGCGAAAAGAGTTTAAAAATGATGACCGCCAGAATCGTCAATAAAATCGCGGTTGCGGCGCTGATCCACCTCGGAATGTTGAACGCACTGACCTGCACGTCAGGCGTCACGGAAAGTCCGGGACCGATGACATGATCGGGCGGCAGCGCTTCATCGAAAACAATTTTTACCGGCACGCGCTGGATGACTTTCACGAAATTTCCCGTGGCGTTTTCCGGCGGCAGCAAACTGAATTGCGCGCCGCTGCCGGCTTGCACACTGTCCACGTGCGCGCGAAATTCGCGGCCGCCGAGCGCATCGATCGCCACCATGACCGAGACTTCTTCCGGCACGATGGACATGATCTGCTGGCCGACGTCCAAGTAATCGCCGGCTTCGACGGACTTGCGCGTGACGCGGCCGTCGCACGGCGCGAAAATTTTCGCGTAGGACAAATTTAAATTCGCGGCGGCGACGTTCGTCTGCGCTTCGTTCAAATTGGCGAACGCCACGTCTTTTTCCGCAAAGGCGGCGGCGAGCTGTTTTTCGGCCTCGTCCACCTTGGAAATTTGTTCGCCCACGTTTTCCTGCGCGGATTTCAAATCCGCCTGCGCCTTGATGTTCACCGCCTGCGTGGCGTCAAATTCCTGCTGCGAGATGGTTTTCTGTTTCACCAAATCCTGCGCGCGCGCGAAATCGCGCTGGGCATTCGCGGCGGTGGCCTCGGAAGCGTCGGCATCGGCCTTGGCCACACGCTCGGCCGCCTCGGCGGTGGTGACTTTGCTGCGCATCAATTCATAGGCCGCGACGATGGTGCGGAAATTGGCGTCCGACGAAACGGCGGCGGTTTTTTTCTGCGCCACGGTGATGGCGTAATCGGCCGGATCAATCTCCACGAGCAAGTCATTCGAGTGAACCAACTGGTTGTCGAGCACGTGGACCGAGGCGACCTGGCCGGCGATGCGCGGCGCAATGGAAACAACGTGGCCGGCGATGAACGCGTCGTCGGTGGATTCGTGCGTGAACACGTCCACGAGATAGGCGATGCCGAAATACAGCAGCGCCACGAGCAGGATCGCGGCGGGCCAGAGAAATTTGGGTGAATTGAAACGGGCCGACCCGGTGGCATCGGCGGTGACTACGGGTGCGGGCGTCGCAGGGGAATTTTTTTCATTCATGTGGCGGTAGCGTTTTCCCCGGTTTTTTCGTGGCCTTCGGACGTGTGATCCTTCGCGATCAAAATGTAAATGGACGGCACGACGAGCAGCGTGAAGAGCGTGCCGATGGTCATGCCGCTGACGAGCACGATGCCGATGGAATTGCGCGCCGCCGCGCCGGCGCCGGTGACGAGCGTGAGCGGAAAATTACCGGCGATCGTCGCGACGGTGGTCATCAGCACCGGCCGCAACCGCAGCATGGCGGA
>Ga0302185_10002177_pt1 | contig 13066 bp, 14 predicted proteins | sample II_Bog_E1_1_FD_200231 | JGI IMG/M metagenome (GOLD analysis project Ga0302185, IMG submission 200231) | Peat permafrost microbial communities from Stordalen Mire near Abisko, Sweden - II_Bog_E1_2 | ecosystem: Environmental > Terrestrial > Soil > Wetlands > Peat | place: Sweden: Abisko... | reverse complement strand
ACGTGACGCGGGAATGGCTAGTTCAAATAGGCATCCCGTTTGCAGGTCTGTTGATCCTTGAAGGAATCGGGTTCTACTATTTGCTTTGGCATGATGTAAAACCAAAGAAAAAGAATTGATTGGCCTTTATAATTTCCCGCGCAGCGCCCGTGAGTTGATTTTTCCGGTGGCAATTTCTGCAAACCTTTTGCCAATGGATGGAGAGTAAAGTCCGGCCACGCTGGCAAAATCGTTCCGTTATGTCCCTTAGAGCCTGCATCAAGCCAGGTCTTTGTTCCGCCGGACGATTTAGCCGCATCCCCGCCCGACAGGGTAGTACCATTGTCCCAATCTGCCACGCTTTTGCCAGCTTCGGAACGGCTTTTATCCGGGCGGGAGACGTTCTTACCCGTGATAGGGCAACTCTTACCCGGGAAAAAATGACTTTTATCCCTGATGGAGCTCCTCTTTTCAGTGAAAAAGTTACTCCATCCCGCGGTGGAGCTGCTCAATCCCATGATGGAGCTGCTCAATCCCGTGAAAAAATGGCTTTTTTCCGCCCGATTTCCTTCCAAAACAACGCGAAAAACTCATGTAAACCTATAAAAATCAAAAAACTATGAAGAAAAAACCATTCATGCCAAATCAACAGGCGCAATACGCCTTGTGGCACGACAACATCAAAACCACCGCCACCGTCGCCGTGCCGGGCGTAACGGCGGCGGATGTGACGGCCATAGCGGCCGATAATGCGGCCATTCATGCCAAATTGACCGTGGCCAATGCCGCCGACAAGGCTGCCAGCTCCGCCCATGCCGATTTGAACGCGGCAATCGCCACGAGCAAGACCCACGCGCGGCCCATGATCAAAAACGTCAAAAACAACGCCGCCTACACCGTCCCCCAGGGCAAGCTCATGGGCATCGAGGGACCGGACGATCCCACGGACATGACGCAGGAGGCGCCGTCATTGAACGCCAACCCCAAGACCTCCGGCGTGGTGGAAGTGGGTTTCAACAAGATGCTGGCCGAGGGCGTCCACGTCCAGTCCATGCGCGACGGCGACGCGGGGTTCACCTTTCTGGCGAGCGAGACGCATTCGCCGTATGTGGACAACCGTCCGTTGCTGGTGGCGGGCAAGCCGGAGACGCGCCATTACCGGGCGGTCTTCTTCATCGGCAAGGCCGAGATCGGCCTGATGAGCGACGTGGTGTCAATCGTGGCCCAGCCTTAGGAGATTAAAATTATGAAAACATTTTTAAGAACAATCATCATCGTCGCGCTCTGCCAGTTTCTGTCTGGCGTAATCCAGGCCCAGGATCTGGATTCGGTGGCGCCGGTGGTGGTTAAAACCGTGCCGGAAGCAGGCAGCAAGGGTGTCGCGCCGGGTGTGGTTGAAATCCGGGTTACATTCAGCAAGGCGATGGCCGACAAATCGTGGAGCTGGGTGACGGTCTGGAAGGATTCAACCCCCGAACCTTCGGGCAATCCCAAATACGATGCTGATCAAAGAACCTGCGTGTTGACGGTGAAGCTCGAACCAAACAAGACGTATGGTTACTGGATCAACAGCCAGAATTTTCACAATTTCAAAGATCAGCAGGGTCATTCCGCCGTGCCCTATCTCCTGGTCTTTCAGACAAAGGATCAATGATGAAAATTGTCCCGCCGTATATTGGTAATCGGTCGTTGCTGGTGACAGTCGCGGCGCAACCTTAAAGGGGGGGCGAAAAGAGCCGGGCGCGTCCCCCTGAAGCGCGCCCGGCTCGATTTAACAAAGGCACAATGAAGCATTTCATGTTGATGGTGAAAATTTTGCTGATGGTGCTCATTCTCATTTATGTGGTGATGCGAACAAGGGCCGCCGGCCGGTAAATGCGAATTATGAAAACTAAATTCCGGCTCGGATTGATTGCAATGCTGGCCCTGCTGCTGACGGTCTTGATTTCGTGTGCGAGCGACAACGTCGTCACTCCGGAGATGGTGGGCCATTGGGAAGGGGATGCGAGGATCATTGTTTCGTGGTGCCAGCAAAAGAATCTGTCCGTGAAGCTGGACCTTCATGCGGATGGCAGCGTGAGCGGCATGGTGGGCGACGCCAAGCTCACGGAAGGGCGCTTCGCGTCGAATCGCGGCTGGCTGCTGCGCAAGTTGAACTGGTCATGCGATTACATGATCACGGGCGGCCTTGACGGCGACATCGTGGCGGCTGAAGGCATCAAGCGCGGGCGCGTGATGATGGCGCTGGATTACAACGATGGCATTTTCAAAGGAGGTGTGGGCACGGATGGATCAGTCTGCGTGTTCTCCAGCGAACAAACGAGGAAGGAGAAAATGTTTTTCACCGCCAGGCCGCTTAAACTGACAAAGTCACAATGATGCAGCCAAAAAATCGCCGGAGCCGGCGATAGAAATTCACAAGTCCGCTTTGACAAACCCATTCCAACAAAGGCCAAGACAAAACCAACCGTGCATGACCCCGTGCACTTTCTGCGGTCAAATCATTATTAGGCAGCATTCACACTTATGAAAAATCGCACTCTCAAATTGGTGGCTTGTTTGGTTTTCCAGACAGCCGGCTGGATGTGTTTGTTCGCAGATTTTCACGGCAATCTTCCAATTGCCGCCGGATGTCTTGCACTCGGCAATTTCTTTTCATTCCGGCGCAGCTATTTATTTATTGGTGTGATGGCTACGTCTCTCATTTTTGTAGTCATAGTTCGTGATTGGACTTTTTCGCCTTTCCCGATTTGGTTTGGGATTCTTATCGGACTCGCTTTGATTGTGACATCGTTAAAGGAGTTCCATAATTGGCGATCCAGTTTGAGAAATGACCATGCTTCCTAACTATTCGTCGGGGCCGTGGCCCTTTAGTTCGGCCTTTCACCAGCAGTAATTTCAAAGCCGCCAGAAAGTTCTTCGGTCCTCATTCAATCTTCAGCGCAAAGGCGTAGTCGCAGGGCTTCTGGTCGGGCAGGGTGAGGTGCAGGCCGTCTTCGTCGCGGGTGAATGTTAATTTGCCGTAGCCCAGCAACTGTACGCTGTCAATGTCGCCCGGCCGGTATTGTGAGTTGCTGGCGAGGGACTTGATGGTGACTTTGCCGTCCGCCGGAAATTGGAGGACGATGGCATAAAGTGTTTTGCCATCCTTGGATTGGGTGAAGCGGATGTCCTGCGGCGTGAATTTGCTTTGGTCAATCGACTGGCGTCCGCCTCGTCCGTTTCCCGCCGCGACCGTCGAGGGGCCTTCGCCGTAAATCTTCCACGGGCGCGTCGCGTAAATGGCGTCGCCGTTGATCTTCAACCACGCGCCGATGTCGGTGACGATTTTGGTTTCGTCGGTGTCCGGCACTCCGTCGCGATTCAACGGCACGCTCAACATCAGGTTGCCGTTTTTGCTCACGATGTCCGCGAGCATCGGGATGATGGTGGAGGCGGGGACGTATTCATGCTTCAGGAAGCGTTCGAGCTTGTAATGCCACGAGCCGATGCAGGTGTCGGTCTGCCACGGCAGGGGCAGGATGCCGGAGGCTTTGCCGCGTTCGATGTCGTAGGTCAGCGCCTGGCGCTGCTGGTCGTTGAGCATCTTGGCGTTCATCACGGCTTCGTTGTGGCCGTGCAACTGGATGCTGGAATTGTAGAAATGCGCGGCGAGGTTGAGGCCGATTTCATCCGTCACCCCGTGCAGCGGAAGAACGTCGTCGTCGAAATAAATCATGTCGGGCTGGTAATCGTCCCAAAGCTGTTTGACGCGTTTGAAATATTTTTCCATGTAGGCTTCATCCGGCACGCTGCTGCCCTGGGCGACGCTCCAATCCCAGGCGAGTTTTTTGCCGGGCGTGTGGTTTTGCGCGTAGAGGTCCTGAGGATCGAGGCCGTCCCACCACTGGCCTTTGCCGTCGGCCTTGGTGAGCTTGCCGTCGTAAGGCACGCCGGCCATCGGGCCGTTGGTGTCCGCGCCCTGTGTCACCTCATACCAAGACCATGCGTGCGAGGAGTGAACGCTGACGGCGAAGCGCAGGCCGTTTTTCCGCGCCGCCGCCGCCCAGCCGCCAATCAAGTCCTTGTGCGGACCGACGTTGACGGAATTCCACGGCTGGTATGTTGAATTGAAATTGTCGAAGTTGTCGTGATGGGCGGCCAGCGCCATGAAATATTTCGCGCCGTTTGCCTTGTAAAAGGCCAGCAGCTTGTCGGGATCGAATTGTGCGGCCTTCCATTCGTGGATGATGTCCTTGAAACCGTTGGTGGCAGGATAACCGTATGTCTCCAGGTGCTGCTTGTAGGCGTCCTGACCCTGGATATACATGTTGCGGGCATACCAGTCGCCTTCCTCAGGCTCGCACTGCGGACCCCAATGCGCCCAGATGCCGAACTTCGCGTCGCGAAACCACTCGGGCGTCTGATACTGAGATGCCAGCGATGCCCATGTTGGCTGGAACGGCCCGGTCGCGATGTCATGAATCACATTGGTCGAGCCGGTGGTCTGGATTTTCGTCTTGGCCGACACACAACCTGAAAAGATTGCGGTGGCGGCAAGGCATGCAAAGGCGTATTTGGCGGAGGCGCGAATGGTCATAAGTCCATTTGTGATACCAGCAATTCGAATTCATCGCCACCGTAATTTTAAAGCGACATTACTTGCTGGAGCTGCGTAGTAATTTCAGTGCCGCCAGAAAATCCTCCGGAAGCGGCGCTTCAAAAGTCATTAGTTTTTTTCTGCGCGGATGGATGAACGACAGTTCCTTCGCGTGCAGCATCACGCGCGGCGCGGCATAGTTGGTCAATTCCTTGAGCCGCGCATTTTGCCGCGCGCCGTAAGTGTCGTCTCCCACGAGCGGATGGCCGATGAATTGAAAATGCACGCGGACCTGGTGCGTGCGCCCGGTGTGGATTTGCGCCTCCATCAACGTGGCCGCGTAAAGCCGTTCGAGAATCTTGTAGCTCGTGTGCGCAGCGCGGCCTTCGCTGTCGTCGCGCACGGCCATGCGCTTGCGGTGCGTGGGATGTCGCGCGATGGCGGCGTGGATTTCGCCGGTGGCGCGTCCCGGTTCTCCGCAGACGAGCGCGTGGTAAATCTTGTGGACTTCGCGGGCGGCGAATTGTTCCGAAAGCGCGAGGTGCGTCTCGTCATTTTTCGCAACGACGAGGCAGCCGCTGGTTTCCTTGTCGAGCCGGTGGACAATCCCCGGCCTCGCCACGCCGCCGATGCCGCTCAACGAACCTTTGCAATGGTGGAGCAGGGCGTTGACGAGCGTGTGTTCCTCGTGCCCGGCGGCGGGATGGACAACCAACCCGGCGGCCTTGTTGACGACGAGCAGGGTTTTGTCCTCGAACAAAATATCGAGCGGGATTTTTTCCGGCTGCGCCTTGGCGGGCTTGGCGTCCGGCCAATGGATTTCAATCTTTTCGCCTGCGTGCGGATGATGCGTGGGCTTGACGATTTCGCCGTTGACGCGGATGTGGCCTTCCTCAATTAGCCGTTGCAATGTCCCACGCGAGGCGGCGGGAAATTTTTCGCACAGGAACTTGTCAAGCCGCTCGTTTGGCAGCGATTTTTCGACGATAAAATTTTCAGTACGCGCAGGCATGGCGAATCAATTGGCCGGCGCTTTCGTTGAGTGTTCATTTTTCCAGGTGATGAGAAAAATCAATCCAACGCCGGTGCAAATCGCGCTGTCGGCGACATTGAACGCGGGAAAGCCAATTTCGCCTCCTCCGCGCTGGTTCACGAAGAAATAAATAAAATCCACGACGGCCTGGCGGCTGGGCAGCAGGCGGTCGGTGAGATTTCCGGCGATGCCGCCGAAAATAAGGCCGAATGCGATCTGTCCCGACAGCGTGTGCGAGTCGAAGTGATGCCGCGTGAGAAACAGCGCAACGAGTGCAAGAATGGCCACTAGCGCGAGCGTGCCGTTGTTGCCGCTGAAGCGGCTCCACGCCGCACCCGTATTGACCCAGTGAACGAATTTGAAAAAACCGGGGATGATGATTTTTTCGTCGTTGATATCGAGCGTCTGGAGCACAACCCATTTGGTGAACTGGTCGAGCGCAAGGATGACGAGCGCGAGCGCGGCGATCCGGCGGTTTGATTTTTGAAAAACAGTCATTAGCAAAGTCCAAAGTCCGAAGTCCAAAGTCCAAAGTCAAGACAACCGCGACTTTGGACTTTGGACTTGGTGCGGTTTCGACTATTTTTGGCGCATGGCGCTGGTGCGAATTCTGGTGGATGGCTACAGTCTGCTGCACAGCTGGCCGGAAATTGCACCGGGCCAGCCGCGGCACTCGTCCCGCGCTCGGGACGAACTGGTTCAAATCCTGACGCAATACCACGACGCGACAGGCGAGCCGATCACGATTTTTTTCGACGGATCGGGCGCGCCGCCGAACGTGCCGAAAAACGAATCAAGCCGCGCCGTGGAAGTTCTGTTTTCGCAAGCCGGCCAGACGGCGGACGACATGATCGAGCGGGCGGCACACAGGTTTCAAAACTACGGCGAGGTTCTCGTCGTGACCAACGACCGCGTCGAACGGGATGTGGTGGGCGGATTCGGCGGGTTGGCGTCGAGCTGTGAAAATTTTATCCTCATGATCGGAAATGCGCTGGCTGAACTGCGGGACGAGTTGAAGAATCACAACCGAGCGGAGCGGAACCGCTTTAACCGGTCGCGCTGAATCTATTTCAATGGGCAACAAAAAACATTCCGGCGGATCGGGTTTATGCACACGGATTTCAGCCGTGCTGTTTGCGGGAATTATGTTAATTCCGGCGGCGCGAGCCCAGCCGGGTGGGGAGCGGCTGGTTGAAAATCGTTTTCTGCTCATTTTCGACACGTCAACGGACATGAAAAGGCGCGCACCGATGGTGCAGAAGGCGCTAGACAATCTTTTCGTGACGGGCATGGGAGGACAGTTGCAGCCGGGCGACAGCATCGGCGTATGGACGTTCGACCAGGATTTGCATGCGGGGCAGTTTCCATTGCAGCAATGGATACCGGATCAGGCGGCGACGATTGACGCGGATATTGATTCGTTTCTTGGCAAACTGCGTTACTCGAAGGCCACCCGTTTCGGCGCCTTGCAGCCGTTGCTGGGTGAACTGGCACAAGAATCGGACCGGCTGACCGTGCTGATTTTTTGCGACGGCGAAACCGCCATGACCGGCACGCCGTATGACGACGGCATCAATCAAATTTTCCAGCAGCGGCAGGCTGGTCAAAAAACCGCGCGGCAGCCGTTCATTGTCGTGATGCGCGCGCAGCTTGGCCAATACGTCGGCTGCACGGTGGATTTTCCGCCCGCGCTGGCGAATTTCCCCGACTTCCCGCCGTTGCCGCCGCCGCCCGCGCCTCCTGAACCGACCAATCCGCCGCCGCCGCCGCCGCCCAGGCACATTGTGATACCGTCAATCATCATGATCGGCACGAACGCGGATACGGAACCGCCACCTGCGCCGAAGTTGGAGGTGACCAGTCCGCCGCCAGTTGTGCCGACAAATCCAGTTTCCGCTCAGGCGAAAATTACAACCACACAAACAAATGCTGTGGCGTTGCCGACGGAAGATTCCGGTTTTGGAAGCGGCGGCGAACTGGCAATTGGCGGTGCATTTTTGGTCGTGGCTGGCGGCCTGGCGATTTTCATGCTGCGCCGCTCGCGCAAAAATGTTCATGCCAGTCTCATAACACAGGCGCTGAAGAAAAATTAAATTCCGCGCGTGACTTTTTAGTGTCGGTATGGAAAATTCTGTGTCCATGAAAGCTACGAATTTAATTTGTGCATTAAGTCTTGTCGCCGCCTTTGCGATGGTTTCCTGTAGCAACGCCGATCAGACACAAACCAACAATACGCCGGCGGCGACGAATTCGACGTCTGTCTCAACGGGCTTTGATGATCCCTCCAAGCTCATTGCCACGGCGCCGGACACTTTCAAGGCGCAGTTCGACACGACCAAGGGCAAGTTCACCATCGAAGTCACACGCTCGCTTTCGCCCAACGGCGCGGATCGCTTTTATAATCTGGTTCGTTCCGGCTATTTCACGGACATCGCGTTCTTTCGCGTTGTTCCCGGCTTCATGTGCCAGTTCGGTATACACGGCGATCCCGCCGTCTCAGCGAAATGGCGTGACGCGAACATTGCCGACGATCCCGTCAAGGGCAGCAACACGCGCGGCACGGTCACCTTTGCCACCGCCGGGCCTGGAACGCGCACCACGCAGTTGTTCATCAATTTTGGCAACAACACCTTTCTGGACGGACAAGGATTTTCGCCTTTTGGCAAAGTGACCGACGGCATGGATGTGGTGGATAAAATTGACAGCGAGTATGGCGAGAACGCACCGGACGTGCAGGGACGAATTCAAAATGAAGGCAACGCCTACTTGAAAAAAACTTTTCCGAACCTTGATTACATCAAATCCGCGACCATTCTTCCCGCCGACAGCGCAAAATAATCTTACCCGGAAATAATTATGAACGAAGTTGCCGTCCTTAACACCAGTGCCGGAGAAATGGTTCTTGAATTCTGGCCAGACGTCGCGCCTGGTCACGTCGAAAATTTTAAGAAGCTCGCGTTAAAAGGCTTTTACGACGGCACCTGTTTTCACCGCGTTATTAAGGATTTTATGATCCAGGGCGGAGACCCTAACACGAAAGACGATTCCAAGCAGGACACTTGGGGCACTGGCGGCCCCGGCTACCAGATCAAGGCCGAATTTAACGACAAGCCCCACACGCGCGGCGTGCTCTCAATGGCCCGTTCCAATAATCCTAATTCCGCTGGCTCGCAATTTTTCATTTGTCACGGCGATCCGCGCTTTCTGGACAAGCAATACACCGCGTTCGGCAAGCTTATCAAGGGCGACGACGTGCTGGAGAAAATCGCGACCACACCCACACATCCAGGCGACCGGCCGGTCAAAAAGGTGAGCCTCACCAGCGTAAAAATCGTCTCGGCGGATTCCGTCAAATAATTTGATGGAAATTTCCGATCTCGCAAAAATCCTCGTCACGCTCGGCTGTCCATCCGAAAGATCAGTCGAGATGGCCGGGCAACTCGACAAACGAGCCAAACAATTGGCTGCTGAAAAAAATCGCACTTACGAGGACGCGCTGACCCATTTGCTGACTTTGATGAAACAAGGCTGGGCGGCGCAAAAAAGCATTTAGGGGTAAGCCTGTGCAAGTCGGGAATTTGCCGGGCACTATTTTTTCTGGCTTCCAACTCTTAATTTCTATCTTCTATCCGCATGATTAAACCGTGGAAAACACTTCGATCGAAGCCAGTCGGCGATTTTCGCATCTTCACGCTGCGCTCCGACTTGAAAATTTCACCGCGCACCGGCAAGGAGCACGACTTCTACGTTCTTGATTCAGTCAACTGGGTAAACGTCATCGCCGTCACGCCTGACCAGCAGCTCGTGATGGTCGAGCAATATCGCCACGGCTCTAACACCGTTGAGTTGGAGATTCCCGGCGGCATGATGGATCCGCACGAGACCGACCCGGTGGCCACCGCCGTGCGCGAATTGCGCGAGGAAACCGGCTACGCCGGCGAAAACGCCCGCTTGCTCGGAAAAATTCATTCCAACCCCGCGATCTTGAGCAATGTCACCTTCACCGTGCTGATTGAAAACTGTCGCCTGCAACATGGCGTGGAATTCGACAGCGGCGAAGATTTGATCACGCGACTCATTCCAGTCGCGGAAGTTTCAAAACTCGTTGCCGATGAAAAAATCGGCCACTCCCTTGTCGTCGTCGCGCTGTATTACTTTGATTTGTGGCAGCGGGGAATTAAGAAATGTTAACGCAAATAATCATGCACAACGGTTGCAGCCGATTTCTGATTTTACTTATTAACATGAATTCACAAATTTTTTGGCGTGTTAAATCCAATAAGCAAAGCCCATTTCCAAACATTGTTAGCAACATGTGAATAAAAGTTAATATGTTGTCATCGAAACAGTAATTGATTTGTCCAATAGTGGCATCGCTCCATATGAAACGTGGAGGATTAATGAGCGACGAAATTTTACGTTATACCGACCTTGCAGCGGCCATTCGACTCGTGAAATTGCACGCGAATTGACACGTGGAATGATTTATTCAGATGCTTTGAAATTTGCGAAGCGCGCTGCGCCTTTGCTGGATATTAGCGTGGCGGAATTTATGCGCTTAAGAAAAAACGAATGAAGAAGTTCAGGCCTCTTCGAGCTTGGCGAGAAATCGGTCGCTGTAACCGTCTTTGCGAAGTTTGCCATAGTCCACGCGACTTTGTTTCTTGAGCATCTTTTGTTTGACGGCACGCAGAAGATTGCCAGTCGCTTGATCCAGCAATTGAGCTTCGCTCTTTTGACTTTTTACTGCGGCAACTTTCACGCCCCAACAATAAAATAGAATCGTGTGGAATTCAATCTTAAATCTCATCCTAAATTCACCGGATCAATGTCCACGGCCAGCGTCATGCCATCTGGAGTAAATTAAATTTCGTTTTTAGAGAAACACTGGCTCGGCTAATCTTCATGCGTGCCGATTTTTTACGAATGCCAGCGTTGCACGGCCTGCTGCCGCTGGCCGGGTCAGGTGCGCCTGACGGATGAGGAAACCACGCGGCTCGCCGCATTCAAGGGCATGAACGAGGCTGACTTCATCCAGCAATTCACTCGGTTGCGCTGGGATCGTGGCGGACTGGCCTTGCAGGAAAAGCAGGACGGCGGTTGCATTTTTCTGGACGGCGATGACTGCTCCGTGCAGTCCGTCAAGCCGCAACAGTGCCGCGATTTTCCGAATCTGTGGAATTTTCCCGGCTTTCAGCAGGCCTGCAAAGCCTTTCCGCGCGAAGTCACCGAGGCGGAATACGAGCGGCGCATCGCCCTCATCAAGTCCACAGGTAGTCATCAATAAGCGGGGGGGAAACCACCGGCCGGAGCTGAATTCTGGCTGCGGCGGTCATGGGTCGGTGCTGGATAGTCAGATTTTGGCATATTTATTTGTCATTTAATGAGTTATATGGATGTTTAGAGGGCAAAGTCGGCGGGTTGATGGCGGGCTCTGGACCTTCGGTGTGTTTAGCCAGAGGTTCGGGGAGAATAGCCAGACCTTCGGTGAGAATAGCCAGACCCTCGGGGAGAATAGCTGAAACATCGGTGTGTTTAGCTGGAACGTCGGTGAGAATAGCCAGATATTCGGGGAATTTAGCCGAACCTTCGGTGAGAATAGCCAGAGGTTCGGGGTAAATAGCCAGAGGTTCCAGCAGTTTAGCCAGATTATCTGGGAGTTTAGCCGGACTTTCCAGCAGTTTAGCCAAATGACCGGGGAATACGGCTGAACGGTCCGGCGGCGGGGCTGGCTGGCTGGGGTGGACAGCCCGGGGTTTCGTGTGGCTAGCTCAAATTCACCGGGTCAATATCCACCGCCAGCGTGACGTCCTCGGGCAGCACCAGCGATTGAATGAGGCGCGCGAGTTCGCGGCTCAACGCGCTCATCGCACGCGTCCGCAGCATGATCTGGTAGCGGTAATAAGTTTCCGCGCGCAGCAACGGTGCCGGCGCAGGCCCGGCGATGATTAAGTCAGAGAACAGATTTTTTTTGGGAGCACACGCGCCTCGTGTGTTCTGTTTGACGCCTTCGTCAAACAGTTCTGCGGTTGTTGCGGATGACGAGGCGTCAACCGCCGCAGCCGGGGCGACTGCGCTCCCCAGATTTTTTTCCAACTCGCGTTTCAAATGCTCGGCGGAAAACTTCACTTTTTCCTCGTTGCGGCCTTTGAGCGTGAGCAGCGCGACGCGGCTGACGGGCGGATATTTCAGTTGTTCCCGGAATTCGATTTCCTGTTCGTAAAAACCGTTGAAGTCGTGGCGGCGCGCATATTGGATCGCCGGATGAAACGGCGCGAACGCCTGCACAAACACCTCGCCCTCGACGTCGCCGCGGCCGGCGCGACCGGCGACCTGTGTGAGCAACTGGAAGGTGCGTTCGCCCGCGCGAAAATCCGGCTGATGCAACGCGAGGTCGGCGTAAATGATGCCGACGAGCGTGACGTTCGGAAAATGCAGCCCCTTCGCGATCATTTGCGTGCCGACGAGGATGTCAATTTTGCCCGCGCGAAAATCACCGAGCACATTGCGGTAATCGTCCTTGCGCTTCATCGTATCGGCATCCATGCGCTTGATGCGCGCCTTGGGAAAAAGTTTCGCAAGCGTCTCCTCGACGCGTTGCGTGCCCGTGCCGGAAAAACGGATCGCGGGATTTTTGCACTTCTCGTTCGGGCAAAACAACGGAACTTTTTCAACGTGGCCGCAAAGGTGGCAGGCGAGTTTTTGTTCCTGCCTGTGAAACGTGAGCGCAAGACTGCAATTCGGGCAATTGCAAACGTAACCGCACTTCGGGCATTGCAGCGAAGTCGAGTAGCCGCGGCGGTTCAGAAATAAAATCGTCTGCTCGCCGCGTTCGAGCCGCTGCGTGATGGCTTCTTTGAGCTGCGGCGAAAACAGCGGCGTGCCCTTTTCCTTGTGCGCCGCCTGTCGCATGTCCACGACGCGGACGCGTGGCATCTTTTGATTATCCACGCGCTCCGGCAATTCGAGCAGCGAGAATTTTCCGCGTTTGCAATTGTAAAAACTTTCGAGCGACGGCGTGGCCGAGCCGAGCACGACGACGGCGTTTTCCATCTGCCCGCGCATGATGGCCACATCACGCGCGTGATAGCGCGGCACTTCTTCCTGCTTGTAACTCGTCTCATGCTCCTCGTCCACGATGATGAGGCCGAGCGGCTCGACCGGCGCAAAAATCGCCGAGCGAGCGCCGATGACGATGCGCGCGCGACCCTGCCGAATCTTGTGCCACTCATCGTGCCGCTCGCCCGCCGATAAATGCGAATGCAAAACGGCAACGAGCGTCTGTAATTTCCCCGAACTGAACCGCGCCTTGAACCGCTCGACCGTTTGCGGCGTTAAAGAAATTTCCGGCACGAGGACGATTGCGCCCTTGCCTTGCTTGAGCGCATGCGCGAGGGCTTGCAGATAAATCTCCGTCTTGCCCGAACCGGTAACGCCGTGGAGAAGAAAAGTTCGCGAAGAATTTTCGGCATCCA
>Ga0302185_10002176_pt1 | contig 13066 bp, 13 predicted proteins | sample II_Bog_E1_1_FD_200231 | JGI IMG/M metagenome (GOLD analysis project Ga0302185, IMG submission 200231) | Peat permafrost microbial communities from Stordalen Mire near Abisko, Sweden - II_Bog_E1_2 | ecosystem: Environmental > Terrestrial > Soil > Wetlands > Peat | place: Sweden: Abisko... | reverse complement strand
AGCATTTACTTCCTATTGGTAGTGTTTGATATTTTATCGAAACTATCCCAGCGTCCGACTCTTTTCTTCGTCCTTCATTGATTTAAATATGATTAAATATATTTTCTATTATTTAAAATTGAAATTCATTATCATTCTATTATATTTTATTCTGGTTTATTCTTTCCCATGAAGTCGTGAGGGATACGGGATTATTATATCAATAATATTAATATTGATAAGCTTTTTTAATAAACTACCAAGATTAAAATATTAATAATTTTGGTGATTAAATTCAGATTTGTGTATTTTGAATTTCTTACGATTTAGGCTTAAAAACTGATATACTTTTAATATTACGCTTTCATGAAGATGTTGATATTGAATAGTTACATTCAAAGATGCAAAATATGTTGTTCATTCTAATATTTTGTGTTAATAATTGAGTCTTCAGGAATATAATGCAAAATATAAATAAAATTTGCTTGCTCCATTTAATTCATCAGTTATTAAGTATCCTCATATTTCATTTAAAAATACAGTTCAAGAGTTCAAGGAAAGTAGATAAAATACTTTTAATAAATCCAAGTTTCAACCAATTTATTGTAATTCATCTAATTAGTGAATTTTATATCACAATCTATAAATATTGTCTGCTCGAGTAATATATTTATTATCATCAAGAATCAATTATCAACGATCATCCTCTAAAGTTTTGCACACCCTTATTCGCTTTTATTTGTTCACTTTTAGCTATGTAAAGGGTGCTTGAGTCACATTCTTCCAAGTTGGGTGCTCTGCTTGTTGAGTAATAGCTTTATCTTTTGGAATACGAGTTTATATTACAACAGGTTCGCCGAGATACGTTTGAGCTCTATTTTTGGCAATTTGCCAAGCAACATTTGGATCATCAGTAAAATAAACTCCTGGGCCAATTCTGCCTGATTTACTTGGTTTAAAGCCTCCCTTTTCAATTGCATCTCCAAATTGGTTGACTGTGCCATGATAAACGGTCATTCCGTTTGGACAGTTTCGAGCATAATGAGAGCTATCTTTATCATGGCAAATGCAGCAATAATGTTAGTGATGGTTGTCAGGACAGCCCTTAACTTTGCACCCATTATGCTTCTGTTAATAAACCCTCCTGCCCTAATTTGGACAGTTGTGAGCAAAATGTGAGCTGTCCTTATCATGGCAAACACTGCAATAATGTTGAATGTGATTTTCAGAACAAGTATTTACTCTACACTTCGAATTAGTAAAAGGGTTTTTGAGAATATAAGTATTATTATTGACTGACTTATTCCCTGAATGTGGACAATCGTGGGCAAAATGTGAGCTATCTTATTCTCTGCAGTTGTGGCAATAATGCCTTCTGTGTTTTTATGGACAATTAGTCACCCTGCACATGCTGATTCAAGGAGTGAAAGAGATAAATTTATATTAATATAATTTGAGGAGTCGTAAATAGAAAGAATATATAATATTAAAATCTCTTTTTTGAGATAAGTATTATATGAATAGTTATCGAATAGCAAAAATGATCAGATGTAAAATGCTTTGAATAATGTATTATTGAACATTAATTATCTTAATAATTTCTTCTCAACGTTCGTTTTCCAAAGTTATCAAGATCATTATTCGCTTTTATTTAACTTTTAGTTCGGTAAAAGGTTCCTAAGTTACTCCTTGCTAAATTTGATTCTATGCCCACTAAGTAATGGCTTTATCTTTATAAATGCAAGTTGATAGTAAGACTGGCTAACCGTTATATGCTGAAGCTCTGTCTGTGGTAATCTAACAATATTTGGATCATTATTAAATACACTTCCCTTCCAATCTGTCCTATTTAACTTGTCTTGAGGCTCCAATTCAATTGCTTCTCCTAACTCTTCGACTATATCACAATAAAACTTTGCTGATTGTCAAATTATTTCTGTTTAATTTATAGCTCAACTCTCTTTAGTCATAGAACCACCAGAAAGGTTTATTAATATTTGATATTTTTTTATTCTTAATGATTGTCCTAAAATTGTTAATAAATGGGTATTACATTAGAATAGGTTAATAATTATTTCAACAGTCATGAGCTACAACTTTAAAACCGTCAAGGCCATCCCTCCTTCCAGCGAAATGATCAACATTGTACTCTCTAAAACTCAAAGAAAAACCCCCACTGTAGTCCATCCCGGCTACGCCATCTCCAGAATCAGATCTTTCTACATGAGAAAAGTACGTTCGATCCCATTTAGATTAAATTTTGCCAAGACTCTATCAACGAGAGACTGGTTAACATCCTTGACAATTTCCCTAAAGTTGAGGACATTCACCCCTTCTATGGAGATCTTTTCAATGTCCTTTACGATAAAGACCATTATAAATTGGCTTTGGGCCACGTCAAATCAACTAAGAACATGATAGAAAACATGAGTCGAGACTATCTCAAGCTCATTAAATACGCAGATTCACTCTATCGATGCAAATCATTGAAAAGAGCAGCTCTGGGCAGAATGTGCACTATGATTAGAAAAATATCGTCCTCTCTCTCCTACCTCTAGGAAGTTAGAAAACATATGGCTCGTCTACCCACTATCAACCCGTATGAAAGAACCATCTTACTGACAGGATATCCAAATGTAGGAAAATCTAGCTTTATCAATTGTGTCAGTCGGGCTAACGTTGAGGTGCAACCATATCCATTTACTACCAAGGCACTATACATTGGACACACTGAGCACAATAACTTACGATATCAAGTTATTGATTCTCCGGGAATTTTAGACCATCAACTGGAGGATATGAACACAATTGAGATGCAGTCTATTACTGCTTTGGCCCATCTAAAAAGCTGTGTCATCTATTTCGTGGATCCTTCAGAGCAATGTGGTTACTCTGTCCTTTAACAAATTCATCTCTACAACACAATCAAGCCTCTCTTCAAAAATAAGCCAGTGCTTGTCGTATTCAATAAAACAGATCTTAAGAGAGTTGAAGATTTAACAGTTTAAAAAAAGACGGCAATTGAGCAGTGGTTATTGGAGAACGGTTTACCAACTATGGAAATTAGTACACTGGAAAAGATAGGAGTAGAATAGGCCAAGGTCAAAGCTTGTGAATATGTCCTCTCTCTTAAGCAATCAGTTCCTGAAAAATATAAAATCAAATCAGAGGAGACCTATCTTAATGGTTTGTATGTTGCTCAACCCAAAAAGCGCGACAACATCGAAAGACCTGCAGTGTCAGTGGATCTATCCCTTAGAGTGGAAAGACCAAACATTAAAAAGTTATAATAATAAAACGGTGGAGCTGGAGTGTTTAGTATTCCCTTGCAAGAGCACTACGTCATTCCCGAGGAATGGAAATACGATCAAGTTCCTTAAATATATAACGGTAAGAACGTAGCAGATTTTGTTGATGCCGATATCTGGCAAAAGTTGTAATAGCTCGAAAAGGAAGAACTTTAAATTCTTGCTATGGAAGGATTGAAGTTAGAGGAAGAAGAGCCACTTGTTGAGCACGATGTTCAAGAAGCATTCCAATAAATTAGAAGGAAGAAACATGTGTTTAGAGAAGAGCATGCTCTCAAGAAATATCAAACCGCGCATCCTAAACTTAAAAACATTTAAGATATCAAAGACGCTCTTTAGGAACAAGGACTTGACCCGACTTTGGTAGAGGAGAGACTCAGAAATAGAAGTCGTTCACAATCTTTGAATGTTATCAAAAGAAAGAAATCCAATTAAATGATGGACTAGGATGCGGAGGACGATGAAAAATGTAGGTCTCGCATTCGTGAGGCTTCCCGAAGTCGAAGCAAAGGTCACCATCGTTCAATGAGCAAATAATAGGTCAGCGGCAAGAAAGTGATAAACAAATTAAGCAAAGTCTGGCGTACTCATGACAAGAAAAGCGAAAGTGATCGCTTCATCGGTTCAGCCATGCCAAAGCATCTCTACTCAGGCAAAACTGGCAAGGGATCTCGCGACAGAAGATGATATCATTTTGTATTATACCCTTGTTACGAACTAAGACATATAATTTTATTTATTGAATTAGTAGTTTTTCGGTTTTGCCAAATTAATAAATATAATAATAATTTTAAGTTAGCAATGAGGAAGCTGCTCAATCTAATTAATGGCAACTTACTTGATTAGAGGACGGAAAATATAATGGAAGGGAAGATAGAGCAGGGCATGCTAAAGGAAAAGGTGAGAGAGATTAATGAGATGGGGGAGAAAGATAGAGTGATGTATTTGACTAAACTAAACAGTCGGGTCAAATAAATCACTAAGCCTGAGGAAGCCCTATCTGTAATGCAACTGATTGCAATGCTTATGAAATCAAATCATGACCTTAATCTTCCCCATCTAGAGTTTACATCTCTCAAGTAAAAGCAAACCAAAGAATCAATTGCCCTATGTAACATCCTTCGGTATTTCAACTATTTCCTAATGTGCAACAATGCTAACAAGTTTAATGCTGAAACAATCAGTGTGGAAAATTAGTTATTTGAAGCTGACCATTACTGCTAAATGGTCGTACTTAAAATAACTGAGTTCATGAAAATAGAATATATTTTCATGTCAGCACTTAAGGATTTGAAACAACATAGTTTGTTACTCCGATTGATTGCCAGATTGATAATGGACCGCTTCAGAGAGGATATGACTATCTTGACAACATTTGTCAAAAATAATTACTCTCTTATTCTGCAAAGGACAGTCAAGCATCCACTTGTCTCTCACATACACTATCTCTATGAAAGACTCATCCACATCAACAAGAACTATGATAAGTTGGAATCTATTAATAAACTGATTCAGGCTAACTTATTCTTCCCCACCTTTGAAGTAAATGAAGAATTGCATACAGAAATTGAGAAGACAATGATGGCCCATCAATCGGAAAGAGTTGAGCTGGCTTAAAATCAAATTCAGGTCTAAGATTGCATGGAACAGCCATTCCAAGTCTGCACGACTGAGTCTTTCTTTCTTTTGGGAGATGTAATCGAAGTTTGAAGTTTAAAGTGCTTTTTATAACTATATTTTTATTTATTTCGCTGTTTCTATTTTCATCCTAATTTGACATTTCTAATATTATTATTTAAAATTAAACGGTTATCTAATTGCTGGAAAAATCCATGAAGGGCGGATCAGTATTATCGATCATTAAAATGACTGACATCCAATAAGCCCATTCTAAATTATTGATTATAATGAAGTTTAATGAATAATAGTAAAGTAAATTACTTTTTTCTTGATTTCAATGAGTTTTAATTATTAATTAGTGGTCTATCGATATTTTTATTAACAGACTCATTTGCAATCAGAATTCAGGTTGAAACTTTGATAAAATATTAAATATTTCATTTTACAAAACGAATTTAATAATTGAACAATAAATTAGTTGAACTACAATTATCAAATTTTTTAAAAACTATTCACTTTTCATCCGAAGGCAGAAAATTGATGTAATTCTTTGTTTTAATTAATTTACGAATAAACGGCCTTTCACCTCATTTTGCTAATTAATGCATTTTAATTATATATATTACCTTTTTAATTGCCACAGCGCTGTTCATCAAATAATGACATTGTCGAAGGGTTTCTGGTAATGGATGACCTGCGCACTTAAAGCCTTCTCTAAATCATGATATATTTGATTAGAATTGAATAGATAATTGGCATATGTAAAATTTGAATAATAAATAAAGTTGTTTAATAATCAATTGATATATCTTCCAGGAATAATGCAAGCTCTGCCATATGCTGGATTTCCTGTCTTCACGTAAGTCACTGCCTCATTTGAGGATTAAATTAATATTTCGTAAGTCATCCTATAAAGTTAAGTTTAATTGAACCAAAAATAATCCAATAACTATAGGTTAACACTCAATCCAGACTCCATTTTGATTTACCAGTCAGTTAATCACAAAGATAAACCTGTGGCATTCGTTAAACTCACCTTTTAACTTAAATTTTAAACCATTATTGCCTACAAAGATAATTATCAACAAAAAAACAAATAACTTCGTTATTAACTTAAAGGCTTTAAAATTATCAATGACGTTGGGGAAGCTGTTTCTTTTTATATCAAATGCGAGGCGTTGACCAGGGTGTGGATCAAACAGATGGCAAAGTTTATTAATGTGATGGGCTTCCATGAACTTTATAAACCCATTCGCAGACTAGGAAAGGGGAGTTCCTCCATTGTGTATGAAGTCATCAACCTCTAAAGTAAATAAACTTTCGCAGCCAAATCTTTCTCTAAAGATTCCCTTAGAAGTTGTTCTAAAAGATTTGATAGTTTTCTCAACGAAGTTGCCATATTACGCCGCCTGCAGCATAAAAATGTGCTAAAACTCGAAGGGGTTTTCTAAACTGATGGGAGTTACTACGTCCTTACTTAGATTTTAAGGGGTGGCAATCTCCTTCATTACCTCATGCATCGAGAAACCTCTCTTTCTCTAAGATAATCTAGAATCATTATGCATAAGCTGATGAACGGACTAGCCTAGCTTTAAAAAAACGAAATTGTCCACCGAGATATCAAACTGTAGAACATAATGCTGAGAAGTAACAATTCAATTTAGCCAATTATAATTGATTTTGGATTGGCCATCAATTCAAATGATCAGAACTATGTTACTTATCAATGTGGAACTCCAGGTTATATATCACCTGATGTCTTTGGATTGGGTTTTGACCAAAGGTTAGAACCTATCAGCGATGTTTTCTCGGCTGGCTCCATTTTTTTTACTCTACTGACCGGCCGTTATCTCTTCGAGGGAAAAGAAGTAAGGACCATCTATTAAAATAATAAAACCTTCAGCTTTGATTTAAGTCGGCCAGAGTTTAAAGCTATAGACGCATGCGCCTTTGATCTTCTACAGAGAATGCTTACTATAAACCCAAAATAAAGAATAAAAGCAAGTGAATGCATTGACCACAACTTCTTGAGGGAATATAAACCAAATGAGGGAGAAAAGATATTGAGTTCGCCAGTGTCAACGAATGACGGTTACCATTATTGATAATATTTTAATGAGCCTCTCTCTGTCTAAAATATACACTAATTATCTTATCAGATTACAAGAACACATTTATCAATAAATTTAACATTATTTATCCTTCTTCTTCCCGTCCTTCGAGTCAACTACCACAGTCACTTTGCTTTCTTTGTTCTTTTTCATATTTGCTTGGTCAACTAAGGAGTAATTATTCTCTTCTCTTTTCTTTTTCTGGTATTATTATTCTACCTTTCGAGTTATATCAGGGTTCTCAAAGATAACGCCTGCCGTTGGAACTTTGACTGGACTATAGACTGCATGATGATGAGGAGGAGTCATAACCTTTAGGCTCCTTTTAGTTGGAGACACCTCTTGAAATTAGTGAATTGCCACAATTTCTGATTGATTCATATTTGTAGGATCTTACTACAAGTCCATCTGATATGCAAATGAAGACTTAGCATTAGAGCCAAAGCTAGATCTTGAAGTAAGCTCATCACTTGCTAAAATTTTCTGAATGGTCTGGACATTGATGGCAACAGGCTTTTCCATGTAATGAACAACAGTGCTTTATGAGATATCTTTAATCGAATGCACCTTTCGATACTTATACGCCCCAACGAATTCAAGTGGAATTACCTCTGATGAGTATTTGACCATTTTATAGCTTTAAAAGAGCTCATATTCAAATTTCAGACTGTCAAACTGCATTTCCTTATCGGTGATTTCAATCTGGCTGATTTATAAAACAAAGTATATTGTTTTTTATAGATTCTCGTGAGGATTAGTTATTTTGTATTCGCCATTTTCTCCCTTCTAGTCGATTGACATATTCTGAAGCCCCTTGCTGTCAGTGGGCAAAATCATCACCTTCATTTTGCCTACTTTTTTAGCATGGCTGACGATAACAATCTCACCCTTATACGATATATTAAACATTAAACATTCAAGAGTCAGATGGGTATGAGCGACAGTTTCATATTTTTAGGGGTCCCAGTAAGGATCAGTATCTTTGTTTGACTTTGCCATCCTGCCCTCTTTTAGGAAAAGTTAAAACATCTATAAGGTATGCTAGAACCGATTTTTAAAAATATCAATGTTCCAGTAATAGGACCGACCCTCATCTCGATTTATAACATGGATAAGGATGCGAAGCTTTGATTTGTATGTATTATTTTTAAGAACTTCTATGGTTTCAGCCTCTGAGATATACTTATATTATATTGACAAACCACACTCAGTTCTTTTATTCATCTCCTTAGCCATAAGGTTAAATCTTTCGACTTGCGGCACTAACTAAGTTAATTGCTTGAGTAGTTCTATTCTTTCTTTCTTGACCAGTAGATCTGTGACTTCCTTTGCGTTTTTAGTTCGTTTATTCTGTTCCAATTTATACTCAGTAATAATATTTTCATTGTGGCACATAATTGTTTGAAGCTACAACTATTTTTTCATTTCCTATTCCTGCTTTTTTATTTATACCTTTACTTATTACTTCTTTTCTTCTGTCTTTATCTATAGTTGTGTCATTTTCTATTATAAAATTTGAATTTGGTTTAGTTTTTATTAGAGGATCTCACGGGTTGACTACAACTATTTCTTCTATTCGGCTTCACGAGTACTCTTGGCAGCCTTCTCTTCAAGATATTTACTCACTTCTTATGTTATTTTTGCTTTTTATTCCTCCAATCTTTTTGCCTCCTGTTGCCTCATCGAGAGCTCCATTAACAACTTTTGATTTTATTGCGATTTCTTGGTCTCTATCTCTTTAATTTTTTAGAAATATTATTTTTCTTTTTCCTCAATTTGTTTCTTCATCTGCTCCTCCTTTTCCTTTTTGGTATTCATAAACTATTGTTCAATTTAGCTAACAATCTTTTTCCTCAATTTTTATTCTTCAATCATTAATTTCTGTTCGGCCTGGATGGTGTTCAAATTACCCCTGTCTGTAATCAACGTTTGCATCTAATTAAAAGCATATTGATAGTCGATATCCTCCAATTTAAGACTTTCATTTCTGGGAGTGGATTAGTTAAAAATTAGAAGGAAGATGCACCCAGTTCCAAAAACAATTCGGTCTAAGTTAAAAATTTACTATCTTGACTTACTGGTGATATTTAAACCATTTAGATACGTGAAATTGGCAGCGGTTTAATCTAAAGCTTAGATATAACATTTCTTCAACTCGGGGTCATAGGTTATAAAAGCATGATTGGGCTGAATGCCTAGAGTTGTGAGAACAATATCAGGCTTTGGGTTACCTTTCTTGTTGCCAATAATCAATGGCTTTTCGCAGGAGTATTTAATTCTGTAACTGAGTAGTTGATCCTATGATATATTGGTGAGATAAGGCAACTCCTAATTAATCTTACTGGTCGGAGGGCTAATGGACACAGACTCATTGAGTAGACTTCTATTTTTATCAAAATCATTATAATTGGAATCCTCTTCTAATCCGCTAAGTATTGATTCTTCTTCTTTTACATTGACAATGCCCATCTCCACCATATTTTTATTCATCTCATTAAAATCTGAGATCATATCATAGTTTATGTTTGCTTTACTGGAACGAGCCTATTGCAACATCTTTTTTAATGTTTAGTTTTATTAACGTAACAGACGTATTAACTTGTCAACGTCTGATTCGTTTACTATCGCCCTGTTTTGAATCTTTTTGGCACGACTCGCGTAACGAAGAGTAGAGAGAGTTTATTAGACGTTGTCATCTGCAGGAGAAATGGCACAAATCATAGCGGTTTGCGAATTTCCTCCCAATGCATTTCGCAAGATGAAGGTTAGCTTGGAATCTCGATACGGAACAAAAGTTTTATCCTTTTCCTTTTTATTGCAATTCTCAGCCAAGATCTCTATAACTCTTCCAAGTGTAGTTAAAGACTGATTGATCTTAGCTGTTTCTCTCAGTCGATCCTTAGAATCAACTCCGGTTTTTGCTACGCATTCGCTTCCTGCCAAATCGACGAGATGGATGCAGCTATACTTAACGCTAGTTTGTCTGAATTAATAATTAAATACTCCATTGATATTTGTATTTTTTGTACAAAATTGATAGAAACGATTGTGTGAGAACGGGAACTACTTTAATTCATGAGAGTCGCGGCCATTGATCGATTGTTCGACCCTTCTTAAATCTTTTTTTATATTTTTGCATATGAGTCAACACCATGCTTCTCTAACCCCTAAACATAGACTCCTAGGGTCTTATGCTCGCATATTTTGAGCTAAACTTTTTTATGTGATTTCGACAGCAGATCTCTTACTGCCTCATTATAGATCTCCAACATACTAATTTTAACCTCGAAGGAGCGAGTTCCATCTTGATTGTTTATTATCTTATCAAAGATGGAATTGCACACGATTGGAATCAGGCCTTTGTTTGCTCCATAGCCTATCATGGAGTAAGACTTGCCTGATCCTGTCTGACCGTAGGCAAACAGACAGCAATTGTATCCTTACCTTTATCACATGAAAAATACCATGCATTTACTAATATACTCGAACCGATTTAGTTGTATACTCTTTGTTGGTCTGCGTACTTATCGTCTGTCGGGCAGCTGTAACCATTCTAATCTACTCTAAACCTATCGTGGGACCAGAATGAATAATCAAAGTTAAATGTCTTTTTTTGTCCATCATTATCAGTAAGACGTGTGGTGCTCCCCTCCATCTAAACGCAAAGTTTTGCTCCCAATCCTTCTTCTCTTTTATTAAAGGGTCTCACCCTTACACCAACTTTAACACTCATCGATTCAACTCTAACTTTGAAATAATTTTATCAAAAGATAAGAGATTTTCTATTGTTCTCTCACATCTAATCACACCAGATAACAAATTGATGAAAAATCACCATTATAATTGAATAAGTCAATTAGAACTATTATTCATATTAATGCAATACAACCTATACTACGGGGAAAATCAATGCTGGGAAAAGGAGTGAGATTGCAGTCTGGATTTTATTCTTTTTAAACGTGTCTGCAATTCACTCTTTTATATTTGATGAATTTTAGCTAATCTTTCACGCTCATGGACTGTTAAATTTTGCATTTAATTCATTTCTTCCTCGTGCTTTCTTGTCAAGAGCTCCAATTGCTACATTGTTGTGAGCAATTATCTGCAAAGCTAAAGCTCACTATGCTCTTCCTTATAATTTAATTTGACTTTTAATTTTTATCTTTGATGATTTTGCCGCTGCTTTCCATTTTGTTTAAAAGTAAAAAGGCCATATTACTGATGAACTTCCCTTTGAGTATTCGAATCATTAAAGTCTTTAAGCTCCATATATTTACTCTTAGTGCTCTATTACTCATCACCAGTATTAAAATGAATTTTACCATCTTTCTTATGCGGATTAAAAGGCATGAAATAATCTGACTTTTGAGCAAGTTTATTTTCTCTTTTTGGGGACGTGTTTTTAAAGGAGGATAGAGTTAATTTTGGTTATGATTTTAGTCTTGATGATAAATGTTTTATATTTTAAAGTTACTATTTTTTATTGATATGAATGCAGCTATTTTTGAGTTTCTTGGTTTTTCTTGGTGATTTTATCTTTTCAATATTGTTATACGCCGAACGACTACTATATTCTTTACCAATTATGTACTTTTATCGAATATCAGTCAAAATAGAGATCTTCTTTTTCCTTCTCTCTAACTCGAATCTATAATTTTACTACAGTCCATCACTGCATTTATCGACTTTTAAGTAATGAAAACGGTATTTATCGAAACTGATCGGCAGAATTTCCTTGATGTTAATATGTACTTGAGAAATTATACGCTTAGTTATGGGTGTCAGCTGAATGTTTTTATACTCGGAAGGTTCCGTGGGCCAACTACCCAAAGATAGCATTGGATTTATATTATAATTAGATGCTGATGTTATGTGGCTATATTTCAAATCATTTTCAAAAATGAGAAAAACACTTATGAAAATCAGAGCGTCATTGCTTGTGAGTCTTATTATTGTCATTTTAGTTTGGTCTGAACAGAATTATGCCAAGGGCTGATACACAGATCATAACCTGTAAAAAGTGGGAAAAACAAATGAAGGATGGATCGATGATTGGATTGCAATAAAGAAGAGCAAAAGCCAATAGGTCTATATTAAAAGTGCTGTACTCAGTATGCTGAGAAAACTCGTCGCTTTATTTACAGAATAAAGCAAAATGATAAGGCCATTCGAGAAAAGACTGACTGGAAGAAGCCAATATATGGTTGAGCATATCGAGGGAAGATTAAATTAAGTTTGAGTCACGTCTACAGGATTAGCACTGACTATATGAAGCATGAAATACAGATGATAAGGCAGTTGGTTTGAAATATTTCATTCGACAAGGTTTTCACTGATTCGGGAATCAAGTTATTCCCAAAAGAAGAAAGGAATATCCCAGTTATTATGAATCCCATCGCTATGATTATCCTCTTTATGACGCTCACCATAAATCGATAATTAGATTAAATTATTAAATACGATTAATTATATCTTCGAAGGATAATCATATAGTTAACTTTCGTAATTACATATCAATATTTTATATTACTTTAGACCTTGCCTTAATTGATATTTAAGGTTAGGGGTCATAATAATAGCAATGATATAATAAATTATCGATCAATAATAAGTCCCTCGCCTTGATCAAATCCGTCTGCGAGTCAAGGATGAAGGAATCGAGCCTTTAAGGAAAAAGAAGGAGTAGCGTGACAAAATGTTTATCTTAAATTGTCTAAAAAACCACTTTATTTTCAGTCACCTCTCTGAGAAGTAGCTAGACAACATTAAGGATCACATGTTTTGGGCCAAAATAGGCATAGATACTGATATCTTCAGGCAGGGAACAATCGGAACTTGCTTTTTTATCATTGAGAAAGGATCTGTCGATATGGAAGTGGATGGTGAGATTACTAAAACTTTAAAGGTTAATGAAGGATTTGGGTAGTTAGCATTGCTCCATGATATTGAACGAGTAGCAACAGCCGTAACGAGATAGAATTGTTCATTTTGGATAATTGATAAGGTAAGCTTCCGGTAGGCTGTGCAATAAATAATGATAGGTGAGTT
>Ga0302185_10002173_pt1 | contig 13073 bp, 22 predicted proteins | sample II_Bog_E1_1_FD_200231 | JGI IMG/M metagenome (GOLD analysis project Ga0302185, IMG submission 200231) | Peat permafrost microbial communities from Stordalen Mire near Abisko, Sweden - II_Bog_E1_2 | ecosystem: Environmental > Terrestrial > Soil > Wetlands > Peat | place: Sweden: Abisko... | reverse complement strand
AACAGTTCTTTAAGATCGTTAATTCAGCCCTTGAAAACGGCGAGGATGTATTTATACGCGGCTTTGGTACATTTATGGTTAAGAAGCGCAATCAAACTCTTGGCCGTAACATTCATAAAAATACCCCCATCGTCGTACCCGAACATTGTATACCAGTATTTAACCCTGCCGGGGAGTTTAACGATAAAGTAAAGGCAGCGATTGTCAGCCCAATAGAAATAAGGCATCGTATCGCTTGATCGTATATACGTAAATTTGTATATTTATATATAAGAGTTGGTCTAATTCTCTATTAGAACGAGGCCCGGTGTAATTGAGAACATTTGTAACAGGTGATATACATGGCGCTTACAAAGCACTGATTCAGTGCCTGGAACGATCCGCGTTTGATTATGATTGTGACCAACTGATCCAGGTTGGAGATGTTGCAGACGGACACCCCCAGGTCTATGAATGTGTAGAAGAGCTGTTAAAAATCAAACATTTAACAGCGTTGAAAGGCAATCATGACGATTGGCTTGATGAATTTATAAAAACCGATTTTCATCCTTATTTCTGGAATTATGGCGGCAAAGGGACATTGATCTCGTATTTAGAACATGCCGGCAAAAGCGGCCGCTTTTTCGCTAAAGGTAGTGGTTACAAAACCGCACTGGAATCGAATGATATTCCAGAAACGCATAAAGCGTTTTTTAACAGCCAAAAGCTATATTATATTGATAATAACAATAAATGCTTCGTACATGCTGGCTTTAAGCGTGAGCTACCTTTTCTCGAACAAAAGATAACGGATTATTATTGGGATAGAAGTTTATGGCAGGATGCAGTTAAGTACGCTGCAAGTGGTGAGGATTTTACTATGGTGCCGGATTTTAAAGAAATATACATCGGTCATACCCAAACGATACAATGGGAAACAGATAAACCATTACAGGCCTTTAATATCTACAACATTGATACCGGTACCGGGGGGTCAGGCCGGTTAACGATTATGGACATCGACACAAAAGAATACTGGCAATCTGATTTAACGTTAGCGCTTTATGGCAATTTAACGGAGCATAAAGAAAGCCAGTCGCTGACTTGAGCCCAGCGCAACATTTGACTGGCAATCTTATTTGCTAATTAATTTAGCATATTGTAGCTTTGTTTAGCAATTATTAAAACAATGAAGAACAAAAAAATAGATCTTCCTGCTGAACCTGCTAATGTAATAAAAGAGAGGAATCCGCTGGACTGGCTCTCTACACCAGATGTTATGCGAAGCATTTTAAATTCGTTGGCGTGTATTTATTACCACGAGGGCAATAAGGAATTGAGAAAGGAAAATCCTGACCAGGATCGGATAAAGGAATTAGCTGCTTTGCAAAAAGATGCCAGGGATGCTTTCCACAATAGAGAAAATTATTCGAGTTTGGATCGCATGGACGAAGTGATTGCCCATTATGGGCCGATTATAAGGGAAATCAGGCAAAGACCGGCAGACGCAAACGACATCGAGGAGATGAAAGCCCGCGCACTAAAGCTGTTTAATGAAGGCGAGATTTCGAAAGAAGGGTACGAATATATAATGGAAGCTTACAGCGATTAATTCCACCACGCAATGCGTTCCCGGCTCCGTTCCGTCGCCACTCGACTGCACAGCAAAACGGCAATTCGCTTCGCTCATAACCGTTTTACCTTTCTTTTTTGCCGATGAAAAGAAAAAACAACAACCCCATGTACACCATATCCGCAAAGTTAGCCTACGCCGGGATAAACAGTAAAGGGTATATAAACGGGCGGGAGTTGTTCGCTTTCAGCGGCTCCGCCCGCCCTTGACAGTTTACCCGGCTACGCGGTTTTGGTTGCTTACATGGTTAAATGGGGCGGGGCGCGCCACAGGATTGCAAGGCGGAATTGTCCTCTCGCATATTGTACATTAAGTCGTTTTCCGATTTTAACCGCATAGCAATTACTAATTATTTTAGTATTTATTTTGAAATAAAATAATTGTTTTGGTAAATTTGTTATATAAGGAGCGGGCAAAAAAAGAAGGTTATAAAAAGATGATACGATTTACAAAAGGCAACTTACTTGATAGGCCCGCATCGGCATTAGTCAATACCGTAAATACCGTTGGGGTAATGGGCAAAGGTATTGCCCTGCAATTTAAGGAGGCATTCCCATATAACTACCAGGTTTACCGGGATGCCTGTAAAAAAGGGAAATTGCAAATAGGTGAATTATTGGTAGTCAAAGACAGCAATTTCCTAACGGGAGAAAAACAGATCATTAATTTCCCGACAAAGACAGATTGGCGTATGCCTTCCGAATACGTGTATATTGAAAAGGGATTAATTGCTTTAAGGACTTATATACAGGAATACGGGATGGAAAATTTAGCCATGCCCGCTCCCGGCTGTGGAAACGGCGGTTTAACTTGGTCAATTGTAAAACCTATTATAGAAAAATGTTTATCCGGCCTTGATATAGTTATCGAGGTTTACGAACCAGGTTAACATAAACCATAAATACAAAGGAGGCGGTACTAAGCGAAAGGTAAGTGTATGAAAGTGATTTTAAGAATTGATCAATATTTCATTAATGGCTTCTCGCTTTCTCAGGAAGAAAAAAATGTAAAATAAGTTGATATTTGTTTTGCAAGTATCAACTTATTTCGTATATTTGATATATAAAGAATGACGGATATGGAACACGAAAAAACAACTAATAGCAGAATTTTAAAAACAGAGGAATTGGTGAGAGCAACTTTTCAGGATGGAGATTTTGAAAGGCTGATGAAACAAACCTATACTGATAGCGAACCGTTTTTTTATGTAACGAATGGTTTGGCGTTTACAAGGGTTGAAACTGCAAATAAGGATTTAACTATCATCATTAGGCAGTTGGAGAAAGAAGCCTGTAATATGCGGAAATTATTGCAGCGACCTTATCTGAAAGACAATGATAAAGTAAGGACAATACACAAATATTTTCTACATAAAAAGATGGAGTTTATACGGAACATTAAACAGCTTAATTAAACGCTATGGAAACTATACAAATTATAAAAGGAATAGAAGTCAATATCAATACAGATAATGAACCCACTAACTTTAACCAACGCATAACCAAAGAGGAAGCAGAACGGTTATTACTATTACACGGTGAATTTTTGCCCTTTGAAATTATGTGTAAGGAATACGGGCAGGACGACGACTGGATTGGGCTAACACCCGACGACCTTGACGAAGATACCCTTTTACTGGATGATGATTACAAGACCTTTGAGATTTGGGCTGATACAGATAAACAACAGGCCAGTTTCAACTATTCTACCATCTTTTGGAAAAACAAAGCCTATAAATGCAGGGAGGTTGCAGACCCGGAAAATCCCGGCTTTGATTTAACCATTGCGCCGGAAACGTTAGGGGAAGTATTGAGGGATGAATTTGGACAGGATTTTGAGGGATGTACATTGGACAAGGATATATTTTTCTATGCTTCACCCAATGAAATGCTGTTAAGCGATGAGGAAATTTGGCAATTGGCGGGTTAAGTAAATAACAAGATTATGGCAAACTGGTGTAGTAATATAGTATCCTTTTCAGGTAAGGAAAAGAAAATAAAAAGCCTGCAAACGCTATTTGAGCAAATGACTGTAAAGGAGAGCGAAACAAACGAGGGACAACTGCCACCTTTTGTTGACTGGGAAACGGATTACTTGTTTGATATTCGTTGGGAAGAGGATGTACTTTATTGTTATACCAAATGGTCGCCAAATATCGAGCTTATGCGAGCAATAGCCGACGAATATCAGGTAGATTTCATCTATACCTACTCGGAGATGGGTACGGGTATATATGGCGAAGCTCAATATCTCAACGGCGTCTTGGCAAGTATATGTTTAGAGAGGGAGGATTTTGCGCAATATAGTTACCACGAGGAAACCGACAGTTATTTCTTTGAGGGGGATGATTATGATAGTGATGATGAAATACTCGAAATTCTATTGGAAAGAAAGAAAGCGATAGCAACCCTATAAATAGTTTCAGAAAAAATACAGAATTAACTTTTAATCCAACATTATGACAACCATAGTATTCCCTGACATCCAAATCAAAATTACCGGGTCAGGCAGCAAAGAACAAATATCAGAAGCATTAAAAACAATGGCTAAGGATATATTAAGCATGACCGCCGATGAAATAACCAGCGGCGGCACACTGGAAGATCACATCCTTTGTATGGATTATGAACAGGAAACTTACAGCGGAGAATTAAACATTGGTGATTCGGTGTTAGTACCTGAGCCAAATGGGTCAGACATCCACATGCACGAATTTAGCGGTTATATAAAATCGTTCAGGGGGGATAATGCCATTATTGAGGATGGGGACGGTAATTGCTTTGAAATAGAAATAGAACGTTTAACTCTTTTATAAATCTACTTGATATGAAACGATCAGATCAACCCACAGAATACATTTTTATAAAGGCATATACAAACAGTGAATTTGATTACTGCGATTTTGTCATCATCCACATAACAGAGCAGTGGCGAGCCGTTATGCGTAAAAGGCTGAATTTACTTGAGCCATTCAAGTCTGATAGTTCTTTTTACAGCCATCATTATTGGGATAGCCCCGAGGGTTTTTATACCAATATTGTTGATGAGGAAGATAACGACATCACTGACCTTATTCTTAAAGAGGACGAGGAATGGGCATTTGTTACACTGGCAGAAAACGAACTGGATACGTTTCCTGTGCCTGAAAGCCGGTTAGGCACACATCAGCTTGTAATAACCACATTTGATTCAGCTCGGTTTATTGCTCATGGTAAAGATAACGGTGAAGAGTTTTATACAGCCGATTTTAGTATGGAGGAATTTGTTAATCCCGGTATCCCCCATAAATTCAATACGATTAATTAAAAAAGCACTTTAAACAAGAGCCATGCAAGTTTACACACATTATGAAAATTATCAGGGCGGTGTCAATAATCTCCAGATATCACGGGTAGTTAAAGGTTACGTAACAGAAAAGGTGTTTAGAAGCCTTGGCAATACAGCACATTTGAAAGCAGACAGCTACATCAAAAAACACAATAGCAAATTACCAAACGACAAAAACAATGGGAACCATAAAAGGAATTGAAGAATTAAGAGAGCAACTTTCTGAATTTGAACAGGATATTACCGAAAGCATCGGCTTGGAACTTGCCCGCATTGGGCGTCCGGTTAAAATGGATGAATTTAGTTATGTGCCATTTAACGATGAGGTACAGGATTATATAGAGGCCATTAGATTAGACGAAGATAAAAGTCCTGTATTAGACACATCCTTTAGCGATGTTGAAGAAAAATACCTTTCCAGTTTTATTTCAGACAATGAAATTGACCATTGGAATATGATTAGTCTGTTGGGATTATTAAAGGACATTGAAAAACAGTAGATAAGATGAGTTATATAGTGATTGAAACGCACGGCGGCCCGGAATATGCCATTATCGCAACCGATGAGGACGGCAATAACAAAATCTTCGATACACGTAAGGAGGCCGAAGATGAAGCAGCAGATTGCCAGGACGGATTAGTGGTTGAATTATAAGCGATTAAGAGCAATATGTTATGATGGAGCAAGCCAAAGAATTAAAGCAGATACTTAAAAGTATCGGTGCAACCAGGTGGGGCGGTCAGCAAGTCCGGGTGAGGACGGAAATAAGAACAATCGGCCACAAAATGTATGAGTACGGCCGGGCGGTCGCTTTTGTAGACCCTTTGACCGATGAACAAAAGGAACTGATTATGAAAAATAATAAATACGCAAAAATCTATACTGACGAAAGAGGCTGCTTAATTAAATACTGATAGTCTAATAATTAATAAATTGAGAATTTACAACATCTAAAACAATAAGATCATGGCAATCAAACATGATACCATACTCAAAATGGTAGAAATTAATATCGACGAGATAAGTGAAAATATCATAGATTTTCTACATACCTGCCAACCATCATACCGGGATCAGATATTGGACGAACACCTTTACCGTGTCGAAGATATTTGGGAAAAGGAAGAGGCTGACGGGTCTTATCCCGATAACATTAAGGAAGAGTTGGCCGAACTCGAAAAGCTGCTTTTAGAGTTGGATTGCACTTACTTTAGGATTTATGTGTCCTAATTAAATAATAGCCGATCAAAAACAATAACCCTTTTAAAAACACAGTTATGGCAATTGAACACGAAAACATATTAAAAATAGTTGACATTCATCACAGCCAATTAGGTGAGGATTTTATTGGTTTTATCCAATCCCAACTACCGGTATATCAAGACCTGATATTGGAAGAACATCTTTACGGTATTGAAAATATCCTGGAGGAAGAACAAAAAAATAAACCCTATCCGGAAATAATCTTAGCCCAATTAGCTGAAATAAATGCTCTATTAAGGGGACTTGATTGCAGTTATTTCAGAGTTGTTTATCCCTGACCGAAATACAAATTGCTGACTGACTGTCTTATTTTAATTAGAATTTGAAAATGATTAACGGTACAAAATTAGTGTATGAAAAATATTTGGATTTATAATAGCCTTGACGGTCCTATCTGTTTCAGTAGCCCCCGAAAGGCATATAATTATGCAAACTTAAAAGACGAGGTGTCTTACGCGATTTATCTAAAAAATCTAAGGGAAGATAATAGCTATACGTTCAAGCGGGATGATGAATTGTCAATTGTAAAAATTAATGTACTTTAACATAATTAAAAATAGCTATGGGGTATTCTCATTATTGGAACCGCCCGGCGGTTTTAGGAACAGAAGATCAGTTTGAGAGTTTTTCAAATGATTGCAAAAAGATATTTAATTATTGCGAAAATGTAATGGGCATTAAACTTGCCGATGGCTCTGCAGCAATAGGTTCAGCACCGATTGCGGATAAAAACGAGGTTTTTTTTAATGGTTCGGATGAGCAGCCTCTTGGTTTTTGGACTACATACGAAGATATTAGCATACCGTGGCCTTCTCCGAGTGCTTCTTTGACCGAACCGGATGAAATTGTGGGTGGGGATTGGATTGCCGGAACGCTGGTGAACAAGCGCGTCGCTCCTTGTGAAAACTTGGCTTCAGTAGCGCAGGGCAGTTATGAAGCTGTAGATATAGCGCGTTGCATTCCGAGTGATGGCCTCAAAATGGATGAATATATTGAAAAAAACTTGCTTTTTCAGTCGTGCAAAACAGCTTACCGCCCCTATGATTTAACAGTGACGGCAGTATTGATTGCGTTAAAACATTATTTTCCAATTTGTGAGATTAGTTCTAACGGTGAGGAAAAAGACTGGCTGGATGGCCGTATATTATGCAACAATATCTTGGGCTACGGGCTAAATATTGAGATAAACTTCTAATCTTTCAGCAATTGATTTTTATTCGGTAGTTGCCAGTTTTGTATAAATTCTTAAATTTACTTTGACTATAGAATTTGCAAAAGCATTTAATGACAGATATTCCCAAATCTACCCACGGCGGTAAAAGACCCGGAACCGGGCAGCCTAAAAAAGAAGAAACCGCCGTTATAAATTTTAGATTAACGAAATCTAAAATCAAATATCTAAAAGAGACCTACGGAAAAAATCTGAACGCTATGTTTAGGGAGTGGGTTGAAAAGTTGTGATTTTAGGATCATGCAATCAAAATAATAAAGAAATATCTTTATTATTGAGCGTAAAAACCGTGATTTTAGGTGTTGTATATTATGGAGATGTTGACCATCCTATTTCGGGCCAAATTGACCCAGGGGTTAGCTGACTTTTGGGTTGCAGCAAATGCTATAAAAGCATATACAAAAATAGTTATTTAAAAGGTAATTTCATTAGTGGCTGTTTTCCGGTTCAACACTACGTTTTTTTCTCATAGATTCTCCCTTTAGTTCGATCCGGTGCGCATCGTGAACTATCCTGTCCAGGATAGCATCAGCAACCGTTTTTTCACCGATCACCTCAAACCATTTACTGACCGGCAGCTGAGAAGTAATAATTAGCGAGGTTTTTCCGTGCCGGTCCTCAATGATCTCCATTAGTGCAGCCCTGCTTTGTGCATCAAAAGGCTGGATGCCGAAGTCATCCATGATCAGCAATTGCTGTCTTTCGAGCTTAGCCAGTTCCTTCATGTACGAGCCGTCCGCCTTAGCCATCTTCAGTTTGGCAAACAGTTTGGGCGTACTGGTATATAACACCCGGTAACCCAATACACAAGCCTGGTAACCCACAGCAGAAGCAATATAGCTTTTACCGATACCTGTACTTCCGGTGATCAGCAGGTTCTCGAAGCGGTCAACAAACGTACAGTCCGCCAGGCGCATGATCTGGTTGCGGTCGATACTTCGGTCGGCATGGTAATGAACGTCCTCTATAGCGGCTTTATAGCGGAATCGGGCGTAAAGGATCGTGCGTTCGATACGCCTGTTTTGTCGGTCGTCCCATTCTGCATCTACCAGGTGGGCCAGCAGTTCATCTGCCGTGTAATCATTTGTTTTGCCGGTTTCCATGCTGCTTTTAAAGGCATGGAACATGCCGAAGAACTTCATCTTCCGCAGTTTGTCTAAGGTACTTGTGTTCATGTTATTATGGTTGTTTATTGGTTATTTGTAATAATCTTCTCCCCGTATATTATCATGTTTAGGCATAGGCAGCTCATTCGCAAACGGGCTTTCCTCATAGTTATCCATCTTGTTCTCCAGGATCTGTTGTATCGTTTTATAGCTATAAAGGCCATAACTGAGCCCCCGCTGACAGGCCATTATTAACCGTTCGTTCCCTGCCTTTTTTCCAAAGCCGAGTACCCCCAGGCAGGACTTGTAAGCCTGTTCCGGGTGTTGTTTGCGCTCCAGTATCTGAAGGATATATAGCCTGACATCCTCATGGATGGAGGCCGCCCAATCGAGGAACTTGTCCGGTGTCCAGTCGCTTTTAAAGCGGTGAGCGCTGGCCATGTGTTCTTTGTCGGTAGTATAACCATAGGGGTTCTTTTCGCGCGGGTGCAAAGCGATACGCTCATAATTGGAGTAGATCTCTACAATGGTGCGGGAGTATAACAACTTTACCCGTTTGCCGATAAAGCGATAAGGCACACTGTAATAATGCTTATCCGGGCCGAGGTTAACATGCCCGTTCTTGATTACCCTGGCATAGAAGTGCTTTTTGAACTGGTAACGCAGGACAGGCAGCGGTGTCAGGGTCTGGCGCTCTATCTCTTCAAACTGTAGCTTCCGGCTGTAGTTCCGGCCTTTGAGCATTTGGCTGTTATGGACTTCCAGGGCCTGCCAGATCGCCGCATTGAGTGCCACTAACGAATGATAGGTTTGTTGGTTAACAGGTACATATATCTTAGTATAAGTGATCTTAACGGCTCCCTCTACCAATGCTTTGTCGCGCGGGCGGTACGCCCGCGCTGGTAGAATGGTAGTGCCATAGTGATCTGCAAAGTCCTCGAACGTTTCATTCAGTGTAGGTTCATAGCGGCTGCTTTTGGTCACGGCTGCCTTTAGGTTATCCGGTACAATGGCGGCAGGAACGCCGCCGATGAAGTGCAGGGTATTCTCGCAGGCCGCTATAAAGTCTTCCTTTTGCTGGCTCATAACAGCCTCTACATAAGTGAGCTGGCTGGCACCGAGAATTGCTACAAAGACTTCTACTTCAATAATTTCACCGGTTTCCTTGTCCGTATAGGTCATCTTTTCACCCGCAAAATCGACGTACAGCTTGTCCCCGGCCTTGTGATCCATGTGCATGGTCGGATTGACCCTGACTTTCCATTGGTTGTAATACGTGCAAAACTGGGTGTACTTATAGCCGTCGGGAAACTCTTTGATATAGGCTTCCCACAGGAGTTGCCGGTTCATGCCGGTCTTTTTGAGTTCTTTATCAACGTGGGGAAAACAGCGCTGCATCGACTGCATACGGCTGCTGGGTTGGTTGTTTTCCCTGGTCTTGCCAAAAATGGCCTCCAGTTCCTTATCATTCAGGATATTAACCTCTTCAAAGGTAAAGCCGCTATTCTTAAAGGCGGACAGGTACTTTCTTACAGTATTCCGGGATGAATCAATCTGGGCAGCTATAAACCGTGTGCTGCGCCCCTGGCTGTTCATCCTTAAAATCTTTCTAATCTTACTCATGCTGATTGTTAAATTGGCCATCTTAGGACAGGTGTTTTGCCCTCAAAAGATGGTTACTTCTACAGCACTTGCTACTCGTTTTGGTGGGTCAGTTTGCCCCGAAATGCCCTGGTCAGTTTGCCCCGAAACGTGGGGTCAGCTTGCGCCGAAATGGTATGGTCACATTCATCAGAATCTCCACAACAAAATCAAGAGGTTAATTGAGGCAAAATATTGAAAAAATTGCTTCGGAGTAAGATCACGAAACAATACAGAAGACAAGGTTGCGGCATCATCACAGCCGGTCTTTTCTGTAAGGCCCAAAAACAAACTTTATTAAGTTTGCTATCTTGCGGGCAGCAAATTATATTACAAATATAATAAATTTAATTAATAAAATCCCTTAAAAATTATTGTAATGGTAAAAATTATGTCACTTTATTTTAATATCATTCCAATTTAAAACAGATACAAATAAGCTAATTTAAAAAGTTAAGTCAATAATTGGCCTGAATAATGGTTTTAAAGTCTCTTTTACTAATTTTGAAGCGCCATGATTTTACAGTACTGCTCCGACCTGCATTTAGAGTTTCCCAAAAATGAAGCCTATATAAAAGCCCACCCAATTCAACCCGTAGGAGACGTCTTGATATTGGCAGGTGACATTACGTTGTTTACCCGGATAGACCGACAAAAGGACTTCTTTAATTATATTAGTGATCACTTCAGGGAAACCTATTGGATACCGGGAAATCACGAATATTATCAAAACGATATTTCAAACAGATCAGGGTCATTTGAAGAACAGATCAGGAAAAATGTGTCGCTGGTAAATAATGTAGTTAAAAGATTGGGCACACATCAGGTGATATTTTCCACCTTGTGGTCATCCATCAGCCTATTAAATGGCTGGCGGATAGAACGCGGACTGAATGATTTTTATCAAATCAGTTTTAACGGAAGGCGGTTTCAAATTCCTGATTATAATGATTTTCATGCAAACTGCCTTGCTTTTCTACGCGATGCTTTAGAAACAGACACAACAGGCAAAAAAGTAGTGATCACACATCACGTTCCTACCTTTAAAAACTATCCTCCCGAATATAAAGGAGACTACCTGAACGAGGCCTTTGCAACGATATTGGATGATTTGATTTTTGATACTACGCCTGATTATTGGATTTACGGGCATCATCATCAAAACATCCCTGAGTTTAAAATAGGTCATACCAAATTGCTGACCAATCAGCTTGGCTATGTTCACAACAATGAAAACCTATTCTTTCGTACTGATAAGTGCATTGAACTTTAGTGAGCGCATTGAGCTTAAATTCTCCTTTTGCAAAGCCATTCAGCTAAGTTAGCAGCCATTTAGATTTTAGACATTAATTAAAAATTGATAGCTTCGGCTTGACAACAAGAAATTTAACCAATGCTTACCGTAGAAAAAATTGGCGGCACCTCCATGAGTGCGCTAAAGGAGGTGATCGATAATATTATTACCTATAAACGATCCGGTGACCAGCTTTATAACCGGGTATTTGTCGTATCCGCATTTTCTGGCGTAACCAATCTACTATTGGAAAATAAAAAAAACGGGGAACCAGGCGTCTATCATCATATTGCCAAATCCCAGGAATTTCACACATCGTTAAAAGAGCTGGTGCTAAAATTAAAAGACATCAACAAAGAATATGCGGGCTTGGGGCTTGATCTGCCAGTCGCCGATGCGTTTATTGAAACACAGGTGGGCCGCGCACAAACCTACCTGGAAAATTTAGCCAATATTTTAGCATCCGGCTATGTGAGCCAGGAGGGCATTCTGCAAGCGGCAAGGGAAATATTAGCTTCCATTGGCGAGACACATTCGGCTTTTAACCTAAGTTATATCTTAAAAAGCCGGGATATAAATGCCCGCCTTGTAGACCTGAGCGGATTTGATGATCAGCGCCCACTTACCATTGACCAGCGTATCAAAGAAGCCTTTGCCCATATTGACCTGGAAAGTTGTATCTGCATCGTGACGGGTTATGCTAAAGGTACCGAGGGCATCATGCGGGAGTTTGATCGGGGCTATTCAGAGGTTACCTTTAGCAAGATAGCGGAAGCCTTGAAGCCACAGGAGGCCATCATTCATAAGGAATATCATTTATCGACGGCTGACCCGGCTTTAGTCGGGATAGAAAATTGCAGGCCAGTGGGGAATACTAATTATGATATTGCAGATCAGCTGGCGGACGTAGGGATGGAAGCTATCCATCCCAAGGCCTCCAAGCCCTTAGAAATGAATGGCATTCACCTGCGCATCAAAAATACTTTTGAACCGTCGCATCCAGGCACACTGATCACGCGCGAATATATTTCCAAGCTAAAAAGGGTGGAAGTCATTACCGGTATGGATAAATTATTGCTGATTGATATTTATGACCCTTTGATGGTAGGCAATGTGGGCAGCGATTTGCAGATCATGCAATTATTTTATCAGCATGGTATCAGCTACACTTTCAAAACGACCAGCGCGAACAGCATATCTATCGTCATATGGGAATCGGACTTTAAAGAACAACTAATTACCGACATTGAGGCAGGTTTCGAAATGGTTACTGTTGAAAAAGTGGCGATGGTATGCCTGTTAGGTACCAATATGGATCAGCCTGGTTTGCTTGCCAAAAGTGCTGAAGCATTAGCTAAAAGTGATATCAATATTATTAGCGCAGGTTTCGCCCTTAGAAAAGTGAATATCCAGTTTTTAATTGGCCGTGAAGATTTTAAAAAAGCGGTAATTGCTTTAAATAAAGTTGTTGGTTAATATTTTTGATGGATTGACAGTAAGAGAGCTTGAAAATGGAAATATCGTACAAAATACAAGTTTCTTTTTTTCCTAAATAAGATAGATACGCTGAATTTTAGGTTTCTTTAATTGATTTTTAA
>Ga0302185_10002171_pt1 | contig 13085 bp, 6 predicted proteins | sample II_Bog_E1_1_FD_200231 | JGI IMG/M metagenome (GOLD analysis project Ga0302185, IMG submission 200231) | Peat permafrost microbial communities from Stordalen Mire near Abisko, Sweden - II_Bog_E1_2 | ecosystem: Environmental > Terrestrial > Soil > Wetlands > Peat | place: Sweden: Abisko, Stordalen... | reverse complement strand
AGCTACATCTTGCAGCACCAGTCCGTTCTGGCCCACTTGCAGCGGTATCTCCTTAAAATCTTCCACACTGTTCATAATATACGATGGGGCCTGTGCCTGCACCTGGTAGGTATAAGCGTTCTTAGTATCCAGCCACAGATTTTTTTCGGTATATCTGCTTGATGACGTAAAATCAGATACCGACCGTGACACATCCGCCAGCTTCAAGCCCATCTGTGCTATCTTATACCGGTCCAGCGTAATGCGCACTGTCGGGTATTTCAATGGCTGCTGTATCTGCACATCCCGCATAAAGCGCACCTTCTTTAGTTCATCACGAAGCCTCGTGGCATATTCTTCAATATCCTGCATATTCTTTCCGCCCACTTCCACTTCTATAGGTGTTGCTGCTCCCTGGCTCATGATCTTCTCGGTAAGTTCTATTGGCTCAAAAGATACTTTCACATCAGGTAGTTTATCGTGCATGGTATTACGAAACAGCTCCTGGAATTTGTCTTTGTCCATTTTAAAATGTTCATCCAGTTGCATTTGCAGTGATGCTTCATTATAACCGCTGTTAAATACATACAGGTTACATGTCGCATAGTTAGGCGGCATCATCCCCACATATGCCGAGGTGATCTCCACATGCTTATCGGTTATGCTGTCTAATATTTGCAGCACATCCCGAGTCATGCTTTCTGTGCGTTCCATCCTTGTTCCATCAGGCAATCGCAGCTTCACCTGGTATTGGCCATTATTGCTTTTAGGCAGCAGGTCCTTCCCTATCCATAAAAAACAACAGCCTGTAAGTCCTAACACCACAATAAGGTACAAACTCACATTCCGCCGTTTCTTCCTTGTCATTTTTGTCAGCCCCGATAAAAAATTCGCTTTCAGCCGGTCAAAAAAATGATTGCCCGCATGCTCATCTTTTGCTCCCTCATGATGCTGGTACATCCCTTCTTTGAGTAGCCAGTTTGATATAATAGGCACTAACGTCTGTGACAATAAGAAAGAAGAGATCATCGCAAACCCTACAGCCAGCGACAGCGGCACAAACATCGCCCTCGGCACACCCGTCATCAATGCCGCCGGAACAAATACGGCCAGTATACTCAGTAATATCAGCAGCTTTGGCAATGCAATTTCTTCACAGGCCTCTAATATTGCTACTCGCTTGCTCTTGCCCATTTCCAGGTGCTGGTGTATATTTTCTATCGTCACGGTGCTCTCATCCACAAGTATGCCTATGGCAAGTGCCAGCCCGCCCAGGGTCATGATGTTTATCGTCTGCCCGGCCAGCTTCAGTAAAAATACCGCGCTGAATATTGCCAGCGGTATTGTGATCACCACTATGATACAACTCCTCCAGTCCCTCAGAAATAGCAATATCATCAACGCCGTAAGTATCGCACCTATCGCTCCTTCTGAGATAATGCTCTTCACAGAGTTGATCACAAATACCGACTGGTCGAACTCATAAGTGATATGCACATCATCCGGCAGCAGGCTCTGCATTTCCGGTAGCTTGGCTTTTAGTTTTTGCACCACTTCCCATGTCGATGCATCCGGCGTTTTCACTATAGGCATATATATGGAGCGCCTGCCATTCACTAACGCGTACCCTGTTGTCACATCCGCCCCATCTTCTATGGTAGCAATGTCATGCAGAAAAATGGTATTCGCATTGTCTGCCCTTACCGGTATATCACCAAAAGCCTGTATTGTGTTTTCAAGCGCGTTGGTCGTTACCATGTAGTAAGTATTGCCAATGCCCACATTGCCCGATGGCGCCGTGATATTGTTGTGCGTCATAACATTCACCACTTCATCCGGTGTCAGGTTATAGCTCCTTAATTTGTCCGGGTCTATGTTGATCACCACCGTGCGCTGGTTTGAGCCTATGGGCGGCGGTGCCGACAGCCCGGCGATGGTCGAGAAGAAAGGCCTGATACGCGTTACCGCCAGGTCATGTATCTCCTCCAGGTGTCGGTCATTACTGCTGAATACCAGCGTGCCCACCGGCAATGATGATGCATCAAACCGTATCACCTGTGGTGGCAACGCACCTGGCGGAAAAAACTGCTGCGCCCTGTTCAGCTGCACAGCCACTTCAGCCGATGCTTCTGCCATATCTGTCTTTTCAAAAAATACCAACTTCAAAATACTGATGCCCTGTATGTTCTTGCTGCTGATATTTTTTATCCCACTCACATACAGGAACTGGTCTGAAAGCCGCGTTGAGAAAAACCCTTCCATCTGCTGCGGGGTCATACCTGCATAAGGTTCTATTACATAGATCACCGGCAGGTTCAGCTTCGGAAAAATATCTATGGGTATTGTATTTATAGCCAGGAACGACCCGAAAAATACGGCTGATACGATCACCAGTATAGTTATCGGTCGTCTGAGCGCTGCTTTTATTAAGCTCTTCATGAATTATTTTTTAAAATTTTGTAAGAAGGTGTCTAATTGTCCGCCCAGCCCAGCACGTATATACAGCAATTGTAGCAACTCGTCCTGCATGTTCACATAGCTCGTCTCTGTTTGCAGCAGCACATACTGCGCATTCGTAAGGTCTATCAGTGTGTTCAGCCCAGCCCGGTATAATGCAAGTTGCTGTCCGTAAGCCTGCTGCGCAGATTGCAGCTGCACAGGTATCTCTTTCAGCTTTTCCACCGTCGTGGCATAAGTTGAGTTGGCCTGTTGCAGCATATTGTTTAGCGTCAGCTGTTGCGTTTGCAGTGCACTCTGTGTGGCATCGGCCCGCAACCTGTTTTCCACAACAGCATCATGCCGGTGCTTCAGGTTAAACAGGTCATATGTCAACGTCAGCCCCAACAGATAATTATACCTGCTATAAGGCATGTTCCCGGTTATATTATCCGGGTAAACTTCCGTGGGTGATATGTCCGAATTTCGCAACCATGTTGCCCCGTCCAGTCCAAACTTCGGCAGGTATTGTTTTGCTATTGTTTTGTTGCTCGCCAGTTGCTGCTCATATAGTTTCTGGTATACGTCCAGCAATGGGTGCCCCTGTGCAACACTATCTGTCACTTTTACCTCGGTAGTGTTTTGTAACAGCGACGGGCTCACTATGTCTGTATCAGGCATCAGGTTATTATTATTCATGCCGGTATAAGTGCCTACCGCTATCCGGTCATAATTATAATTATCCAGCGCCTGCAGATAACTGATGCGCGCGTCGGCATAGGCCGCACTCGCTGTGCTGCTGTCCACACCCGGCTTTAACCCGCTCAGTACGGTAGCCCTGATCGCCGTGAGTATCACCTGTGCCCGTTGCATATTTTCATTCTGTATTTGCAATAGCCGGTATTTTTTCAGCCAGTCCAGGTATAGCGATACTATGTTTTCCGTAAGCTGGTACTTATCACTGTTCAGGTTGGCCTCGCTCACGCCCAGTTGCGCCTTTGCTTCTTTTTGCTGCGCATCGTAATAACCAAAGGTGTAAAAATCCCATTTCAGATATGATATCGCCGTGTTGCCTTGGTAGGGATTGTTATGGGCCGTTGTGTAGTTACCCGGTGTGGATGGTATCATCCCCAGCGAAAAGTATGAACCCGGAAGCGGGTTGTCCGTGCCCGCCACCAGCTGGTCCTGCAACGTTAGCGATGGTAACCGGTTCCCGTTCACTGTTGTCACATGTGCCCTGCCCGCCGCTACTTCAGTCTGCCGCTGTTGCAACAGCGGATAGTTGCTTACTGTTTTGTTTACAGCGTCATACAGGTTTAATGTTTGCGCATTACCTGCCCATGGCATGGCTGCCACTAGTAATACAAAAATCCGTTTCCCAAAAATACCGGGACGGTATACTTTGTTTTCCATAAAGTAATTATGACAAGCCCTTAGGACTCATTAAGAAAAAAAATGAAACTAGATCTCGGAAAAACTAAGCGAGCGCGGGAGGGCCCCTCAAATGATAGCCGGCATGAAATGCACACAGCTCATAAACACAATAGAAACTATTATAAGGCTTGGTATGATACACAAACGCCACAGGCGGCTCCCAAAACGTAGGGATATTTATAGCCACCACATCATGCTTTGCTTTTATGCGCATCGCATTGATGTCTATCTTTTTTTCCTGTTTTTTAAGGTCACTGGAAAATGGTAATTTTTGTTCAGGGGCAATCGTTATGAAACTTTCTGCTGCCGATGTCCTGGCAACCGATACAGCATGATATAGCATGCCATAACTGCAAACCAGCAAGGCAAGAATGGGCAAAAGAATATAGTAGATCCTTTTATTCACTAGCTGCAAAGGTATAGATTAATATTAAATGAGAGTATTGGTCTTTAATATTAACGTTTCGTACATTTACTGTACAATGCTTGCCCTATGAAAAAGATATTGCTTATACTGCTTTTCTTGCCTGTGTTTACAAAAGCACAGATCATTAGTACTATTGATTCAGTTGGTGTGAATGAAATACAATGCATGGCAATTGATCACCATGGAAATTTATTTGTCACAACATATGGCAATGAAATAAAAAAAATTGATGCTAGTACCCATTCTGTATCCGTTATAGCTGGTACTGGAGTCGCTGGCTTCTCAGGTGATGGTAGTTTTGCTGTAAGTGCTAAATTGAATACACCATTAGGTATTACGGTAGATACTTCAGGTAATATTTATTTTGCAGATAATAAGAATAATAGGATACGTAAAATTGATATTACCACCGGGATAATCACAACTGTTGCCGGTGATAGTACTTATGGTGGACCAGGCAGTTTTACTGGAGATGGAGGTTTAGCTACCAATGCGACTTTATTTTATCCACAAGGGGTTTGCTTTGATGATATTGGAAATTTATATATTGCAGATGCTCAAAACTATAGAATTCGTAAGGTAAATACGTCTGGTATTATTAATACTTATGCTGGCAATGGAATACAAGGTTCCGTTGGGGATGGCGGGCCTGCTACATCTGCAAAGTGTTGGCCTTCAGAAGGAATTATAATTGATGATTTTTATAATTTATATTTTACACAAAACATTGCTTATCCAACCATACGAAAGGTAACCGCAGATGGTATAATATCAACGATAGCAGGCGATACAGTTTCACATGTATATAACGGGGATGGAATACCAGCTACCAGTGCTTATATGGATGGACAATACCTTGCGTTGAGTAAAAATAATTTATTATATCTATGCGATGAAGCAAATAATAATAGAGTTCGTTACATTGATAGTTTTGGTTTCATACATACCATTGTTGGTAATGGAGTTGATGCCAATACGGGTGATGGTGGCCCCGCCACTGCTGCAGAAATAGCAGGCCCAAGTGGAATTGCTTTTGATGCTTGCCGCAACTTGTACATTAGCGATTTTGATGGCAATAGCATTCGAAAAGTAATTTTTGATTCCACTGGAATACCTACAATTTCCATTTCCCCAAGTCCCAATGATACAGTGTGCATAGGCACATCAGTCACCTACACTACGACAGTAACATTAGGCTCGGCTATTTCTTATCAATGGTATGTGGATGGCATTGTCACTGGGGCAACTGGAAGTGCATATACACTCACTCCCACAAATGCAGATTCAGTGCGCTGCGTACTTACTGGTGTGAGCCAATGCAGTGGCGATACAGTTATCGTAAGTAGCAATACCATTTACATGGTAGTGAATCCTACGCCCAATGCAGGTAATATAACTGGCCCCGATAGTGTTTGTTCCTCCCTTGGAGGCCCTACAATCATTACCTTATCCGATACCACATTTGGGGGCACCTGGTTGAGCAGCAACAGTCACTTCACTGTTTCTGGCGGTATAGTTTCTGGCCTAGGGGCTGATTACGATACTGTATACTATGTTGTTTCTAATGCATGTGGTTCTGATAGTGCTTTTCATACTATTACTGTTATAGGGTGTCCTGATAATGTAAAAATGGTTACTTCTGCAGCCAGTAACATTACCATCTCCCCTAACCCCGCCGCCACATCCCTTACCATCCAGTCAACTAATAACCCCATCACCCAGATCACCATCACAAACCTCCTCGGCCAAACTGTTTATACCCAAACTAACACAGCAAACATCAAGGCACAAATAGATATCTCCCAATTATCACCCGGCATATACCTTATAAAAATAAACGGCACAGAAGTAAGAAAGTTTGTAAAAGAGTAAAAATCCCCAACGCGCCTCTGCGACAAGCGCCGCCCGGCCCCCACGCGTGGCTGCGACGAAACAATCTCAAGACTTAAGTACAAAACACACAGCATAAGTAACATCCCTACAGAAATACGTCATTGCGAGAAGCACCGCCTGGCCCCGCGCCTAGCTGCGACGAAGCAATCTCAAGATTTAAGTACAAAACACACAGCATAAGTAACATCCCTACAGAAATACGTCATTGCGAGAAGCACCGCCTGACCCCGCGCCGAGGGCGTAATCTAAACTGTGTCAAAGTTAACAATCACTAACTTTAACACAGATAAAATGAAAAGAAAAAGAAGAGAAACAGGAGTCACGATAAGTGACGAAGTACGCCAACAGGCATTAGAACAATTCAAATATGGCAAGCCATTATTTGGTAAGGGAGGTGCCTTTGCTCCTATGCTCCAGGAACTCTTAGAAGCCGCATTAGAGGGTGAACTTTCTGCCCATCTGGATGACGAGGAGGAGGAAGATTCCAATCGCCGTAATGGCCATTCATCAAAGCAAATAAAGAGTTCGGTAGGCAGCTTTGAGTTATCCACCCCCAGAGACCGCAATGGCAGCTTTAGCCCGGAGATTGTCAAAAAGCGACAGACCATATTGGCTGATACTCTTGAGGACAGGATCATCGGGATGTATGGGCTTGGGATGAGCACCCGCGACATCAGCAAGCATATCGAAGAGACTTACGGAACAGAGGTCAGCCATACGGTAATATCGGAAGTTACCGACCGTATCATACCCAAGGTCAGGGAATGGCAAAGCAGGCCGTTAGAGGCTGTTTACGCTATGGTATGGCTGGATGCTATGTTCTATAAGGTCAAAGACGAGCAAGGGCATGTAGTGACCCGTTGCGTGTACAATGTGCTGGGGATACGTACAGATGGACATAAGGAAGTGCTTGGCTGTTATGTGTCAGAAAGCGAGGGTGCTAAGTTCTGGCTGTCGGTGCTCAGCGACCTTCACGACCGGGGCATAGAGGATATACTCATTGCTTCCATAGACAATCTTAATGGCTTTGACCAGGCGATAGCGACTGTTTTTCCCCATACCGAGATACAGACCTGCATTGTACACCAGGTGCGCAATACAATGAAGTATGTAGCCTCTAAAGACAGCAAAGCAGTAATGGCCGACGTAAAGAAGGTGTATCAGGCCGCCAGCAAAGAAGTGGCAGAGGAACAGCTAAATGAACTGGAAAAGAAATGGGATAAGAAGTACCCGGCAGTAATAAAGTCATGGCGCAACAACTGGCACAAGCTGTCTACTTTCTTCAAGTATCCGGCGGCGATCAGGAAACTGGTATACACTACCAACACCATTGAGGGCTACCACCGGCAGATCAGGAAAGTCACTAAAACCAAAGGAGCGTTCCCCTCTGACATGGCATTGCTAAAACTGATTTACCTGGCATCAGAGCGCATCGAAGAAAAGTGGTCAATGCCTCTTGCCAACTGGGGGGTAACAGCGCAGCAATTAAGTATTATATTTGGGGGTAGGATGAAATTGACGCTTTAAAATTTTTCACCCTGCGAGTCCCGCCCCCGCGGGGGCGGGACTCGCAGGGTGAGTGACACAGTTCAGTTTACATACCCAAGGGAAAAAGCGTTCTTGGAAAAGCTTGCCTCCAAGCACAATCTTACCTTAGTAAAGATAGAATGAGGCAATGTGTCATTGGCACGCAACGAAGCATCTTCACTCTCGCTAATCCTTCACAATTTTCTTTACTATTTTCTCCCCATCCTCATCCATAAGCTCCAGCAGATAGACCCCAGGTGGTAGTGATTGTATAGCTATACTGTTGTTGCCTTCTTTTAGTGTTCCGCTTTGTTCTACAATGCCGTTTATGTTCAATATCTCATACTTCGTTTGCCCTTGCACTCCCTTTACGTTCACTGCTTCATACGCAGGTATCGGGTAGATGGAGATACATTGTGTAGTTACACTATTCTCTTTTTCAGGCCAGCAATAAGGATTGAATGTTGCTTTGCGAATACGATAATTATTTAAATCTGCGATATAAAGATTTCCACAAGAGTCTATTGCCAAACCAGAAGGTCCATAAAGCTCTGCAGAATCGGCCTGTCCATTGTCGCCCTTGAAGCCCTCAACACCAGTGCCGACAATAGTACTGATAACACCGGCTGCATTTATCATTCTCACCCTATCATCATAATCACCGCCATCAATATATATATTTCCGACTTTATCAATAGTTATATCTTGCGGCATTACTTGTGCGTTTATGGCTAGTCCCCCATCTCCATTGGATCCAAAAACACCATCGCCTATTATCGTAATAATAATTCCGTCTAAATTTACTTTACGCACTCGCCCGTTTGAGAAATCTGCTATATACAAATTACCTGTATCATCCACACATACTCCTTCTGGGCCTTTGAGTTTTGCTGTATCTGCTAGTCCTCCATCCCCATTGTAGCCTGCCATACCGGTGCCTGCGTAAGTGCTAATAATACCTGACGAATTTATTTTCCGTATTCGGTCATTAAAATTGTCAGCTATATATATATTATCCTCTTTATCGACGGCAATACCATAGGGGTCCCAAATCATTGCATCCGTTGCAGGTATATTATCACCATTATATCCACCAGTACCAATACCAGCAATTGTACTAATCACGCCTGTAGCAATATTTACTTTTCTTATTCTATTATTTGCCGCATCGCTTATGTATAAATTCCCTATCATGTCAACCGCCACAGATTGCGGGTTATTTAACTTAGCGTTTGTCGCCGGCCCACCGTCTCCACTGAATCCTGCTACTTCCTTACCAGCGACGGTAATAATCGTTCCTGATGGAGTTATTTTCCTTACACTATTGCCTCCAGTACCAGTAATAAAATAGTAATTCCCAAAATTATCAATGGCACCACCACCTGGGTAATCAATCGCTGCATTAATTGCAAGAAAGCCATCTCCAGTATTGCTATGCGTCCCGTTACCTGCAATACTGGTAATAATTTGTCCATCGACAAAAAAAGGCAACAACAAAAATTGTACAATGATCAACCCTTTCCGTCCCCGCCGAGTCTCCGCCCTTCGCGGGACTTGGCGGTAATCAGGGTACTGCTGCTCATATTCCTTACACTGCTCCATAGTTTTGTAATCATAATTTACTTCCTTGTTTAACTGCAGCCCATAAATCGCACCTCTCATAAACTTATTTATATAGTAAATCTACAAACTATACCCCATCCCGCAATAGGTATAAATACCCATTTTCGCAACAATCCTTTAATTCTTAAATCCCCTTCCCACCGGGCAAACTTGCCGGTAAAATAATGCTTTTACGCTTCGGGATTCTTATCCTAATTTGCATAATACTATGCTACACATAAAATCGCCTGCCCAATCTATGGATTTTGGAATTTCATTTTTGGAATTTGAAATATTGAAGTACGTAACACCTCCCTCTCCTTCGGAGAGGGCTGGGAAGAGGTCTCATATTACAAAAATCACGCGTGATAAAATTGAGATATTTTCGAGACATTCTAAAGCATTAAAACATTGAAAAACAACAACTTAAGCCGTTTTAAATTTTTTTCGGAAAAGTGTGATATTTTCCATCACGTTCCTAACAGACAAATTAATTATTTTAAATGACGAATGATGGTATTTAGCAAAATCAACTTGATGCAGTATTCCCCCTTTTTCCAACTGCCATAGCTTTAGCGACGGCATGTTAGCGTAGGGCTTGTGCGCCAGCGAAGGGGACAAGGGGATGTTTTTTTGGACAACATTTTTCATTTGAAGGACAGCGCTCACTCTCCCCCACCCTCTCCCTCGGAGAGGGCCGGGGAGAGGTCTCCGTTATACATATAAATCCATCATCATGCAAAACCAAAAATCAACTGAAAATCGAAAAAATCAACTGAAAACATTTTTTCAGTCGATAATAAATCAACTATAAAATTTCACAAAACCTCCCAAACCCACTACCAGCTTACATCACTATCTAAAAACCAAAAAAAAATCAACATAGATCAACTGTAGATTTTAAAATTAAGAAAACAGAAAATATATAATAGACGAAACAAAAGCAAGCAATTATTTAAAAGAATGACAACATATTTTAGCACGGGACACTGTAAACTGCAAATTGCCAACTGCAAACTGAAAACTGCCAACTTTTATTATTTTTACTCCATTAAAATAATATAATGAATTATCGTAAAATAAACAACATTGCTGGTTGGATCACAGGTGGTATAGCATTCATTGTCTATCTCAAAACTATGGAGCCCACTTGCAGCTTCTGGGATTGCGGCGAGTTCATCTCCTGCGCCTACAAGTTGGAAGGCGGCCACGCCCCCGGCTTCCCTACCCTCATGATGTTGCAGCGGCTCTTTTCCCTGTTCTCAGGTGGTGCCGCCTGGACAGGCGCCCCATCCGTCAGCGATCTTGGGCAGGTCGGTGCAGCCACCGGCATCAATTCCCTTACTGCGGTAATGAGTGCCCTTACCATCCTCTTTTTATTCTGGACCATTTCTTATTTCGCCAAAAGGCTCGTTGCCCCCGATGTGGCTGAGCCCGATACTAACCAGACTACTATCATCATAGGCGCAGCACTCGTTGGCGCACTCGCTTATACTTTCTCTGATACGTTTTGGTTCTCTGCCGTTGAGGCCATTCCCTTCGGCACTTCACCGTTCTTCACCGCATTCTGTTTCTGGGCCATTCTCAAGTGGGAGCGTGTCGCAGATAATAAGTACTCCGATCGCTGGCTCGTGCTCATATCACTCATCATTGGCCTTGCCGTGGGTGTCCATCTGCTTATACTGCTGGTTATACCACCTATTGCCATGGTATATTATTTCAGGCGTTACTATGGCCGCACTTCAGTGTTGGGTATGGCGGCAGCTTTTGGCATCAGTGTTATTATCCTGGCGTTCATCATGTTTGGTATCATCCGCTATATCCCTAAGTATGCTGCCGTATTCGATATTACATTTACCAATAGCTTCGGCCTTCCGTTCGATGTGGGTGCTATTACATTCCTGCTCCTCGTTGCCATTGCCTTGCTGGCACTGGTGTTTATCGGCAGGAAACGAAATATTTATTTCCTCCACCTGGGCGCTATGTGCACCATATTTGTCATCCTCGGTTACTCCACTTATTTCTCTGCCATCATCCGCGCCCGTGCAGGCGTACCGGTGAATATGACCAACCCCAGCAACCCCAGCAGCTTCCTTGATTATGTAGATCGCGAGCAGTTCGGCCAGCAGCCTATCTTATTCGGCCCCTATTTCACCAGCCAATACAGCGATCTGGACACCTCCGAAAAGCTATACGCACAGACCACAGTCAATGGCAAAGACCAGTATGAGATCGTGGGAAAGAGAACGGAACCCATTTACTCCGGTGACCAGAGCCATTTCTTCCCACGCATTTATGAAGGCAATGAACCCAACCATGTTAACTTCTACAGGAGCTTCCTCAACCTCGGCAAGAATGATGAGCCTACTACTGCCGACAACTTTAAATATTTCTTTGGCTACCAGATGAACTGGATGTGGTTCCGCTTCTTCATGTGGAACTATGCCGGCCGGCAGAACGATATGGAAGGCCAGTGCGATCCCCAGCGTGGCAACTGGATATCGGGTATATCATTTATTGATAAAATGCGTGGCCTGGGCGACACTGATAATATGGGCGATGGCTACAGCACCCTGGGCCATAACAAGCTCTACTGCCTGCCGCTTATCCTCGGCATTCTCGGCTTCGTTTTCCAGTTCAACCGCAATGCTAAAGACGGCACCGTTGTACTCACACTATTTTTCTTCACCGGCATAGCTATTGCCATATTCCTCAATATGCCACCGTTGCAGCCACGTGAGCGCGACTATGCATTTGCAGGTTGCACCTACACATTCGCCATCTGGATAGGCCTTGGCGTACTCATGGTGCATCAATGGTTCACCAAAGCCACGAAAGATCCCGTTGCTGCATTCGGCTCTATAGCATTATGTTTCCTCGCAGTGCCAACACTGATGGCTAAAGAGGAATGGAAAGACCACGACCGCTCCAGGAAAACACTGGCACGCGCCGTAGCTTACAACACACTATCATGTTGCGCGCCTAATGCAGTACTATTTACATTTGGCGACAACCAGACCTACCCGCTTTGGTATGTGCAGGAAGTAGAAGGCTTCCGCAAAGATGTGCGTATCATCAATACCAGCCTGCTGGGTATCGATTGGTATATCGATGAGCTCAACTATCGCATCAACGATGCCGATGCCGTGCCCATGGTCTGGAAAAGGGAAGACTACATCGGCGACAGGCATAATTTTGTACAATACTATGATAATCCGGCACTAAAAATACCTAAGGATCAGTTTTTCAATCTTACCCAGGTATGCGATTTCATGATCAGCAAAGACCCTACCAAAATGGTGGGGAGAAGGAACGGAGATGAGGTAAACTATATGCCGATCAAGAATTTCTTTGTGCCCTCGTTAAGCAAGGAAGAGCTGGTAAAAAGGGGCTTTTTAAGTAGTGCCGATACCGGCAGCATCACTACCGAAATGAAATGGAGCTACCCTAAAGATGTGGCTGACAAAGCAGATCTTGCCGTACTTAATATTATAGCCGCTGTCGCCAACGACGGCTGGAAGCGCCCGTTATACTTTGATGCAGGCCTTCGCCAGGGCGACTACGGTGGCGCCGGCGACTTCTTTCATATGGAAGGGGATGTTTACCACCTCATACCTTTCAAATACACTGACTCTATAAGGACAAACGAACAGGTGCTTGGTTCTGTAAACACTGAAAAAAGTTACGACCTCTTTATGAACAAATTCATTTGGGGTGGCGGCGAGCGCAATGATGTGTATTATGACGAGCCCAACCGCCGTGAGTTCTCCACCTATCGTATGGATGC
>Ga0302185_10002170_pt1 | contig 13091 bp, 14 predicted proteins | sample II_Bog_E1_1_FD_200231 | JGI IMG/M metagenome (GOLD analysis project Ga0302185, IMG submission 200231) | Peat permafrost microbial communities from Stordalen Mire near Abisko, Sweden - II_Bog_E1_2 | ecosystem: Environmental > Terrestrial > Soil > Wetlands > Peat | place: Sweden: Abisko... | reverse complement strand
TTGATTAAGACTGGCGTTAATGTATGGTTGCTTGGGCCACCTTACCTGGCCCGGTTACCTGGAATTGACACAACTCCGGCGGTTGGGGGACTTTATTATTCGCGTTTCTGTGCAAAAAGCCAGTTCCATAATCCCGGTGTTTCACTAACCTTGCCCCAGATGCCGTGCGCTTCATTTGGGTATTCGGTGTACCGGGGGTGTCCGCCTGCTTTTTTTATCGCGGCAATCATATCCCGCGAGCCGCTTACCGGAACGTTCTTGTCTTTCGCGCCATGGAAAGCCCATACTGGTATCTTTACAATTTTTGGGGCAAGTTTAGGGTCGCCCCCGCCGCTAACAGGTATCGCGGCAGCAAACAGATCAGGCCGGGTACAAATAAATTGCCAGGTTGCATACCCGCCGCCCGATACCCCGGTCACGTAACGCCTTTTTACATCAATTCCCGGCTCTGTAAACGAACTGATGGTTTCATAAACCAATTCATCCAGCGAAGGAGAGCCGGGAATACTTCCCCAGCCTTTGACATCCTGACAATAGGGCACAAAAATAAAAGCCGGGTAGGTAGTTCTGTAGATACCCGTAGACAAAAATCCGGCGGGTGGCGCCTGGTAACCACCATAAGGCAGGCACACAACCAGGGGATACTTCTTTTTCCTGTCGTAACCCAGTGGTTTTATTAAAAGATACTGCAGGCTCGCACCCTTGCTGTTAACAAAAGTTTTGGTGCCCCCTGCTAAATTAACCAATTCCCGCGCGTTTTCAGCGCTCCAGTATACTGACGACAGGACTTCGATCGTAAGTAAAGTTCCAATTGTTGCCGTAAACAAAAAAGCTGCTGCCCAGGTAAAAACTACCAGGTCTTCTAAAGACTTCCCCTTTTTTCTGTCCACATTTTCCTCGTTTAACATCCTCAGCTCACTCAGAAAATTCATAATAAACAGAACGGGAACGAAGTAGCCGGCCAGCGAAGCCCACTGAGCAATTTTTACTGATATGCCGGTAACACCAACATCTTTAACATACATAAGTTCAATTAGTGTTAATAATAAAACTGCAGAGACGATAAAGGCATAAACTCCCGCCGATTTTAACCAGAACTTTTTGCGCGTATTGGAAAATATAAGGCTACCTGCGTATAGCATGGTGGCACATAAGTAAACAAGAGATACCGGCAAATAATAGCTTTCTAATTCCCTTGATATCACGATAATAAAAGCGACAGTAGAATAACCGAGATAGGTTATAATAGCAACAGTGCCTGTAAAAAAAGCAAACCGAAGGTCTTGGCAGTAATAATAATACAACAATAAAATTGATCCTATAATGAAAGTGATACTCACCACAAAAAACCACGTGCTATAAGCGTCGGACATGAAAATTTGTGGCCCAAACTGGAAATTAAATATGCTGTTTGCAATCCCCGACATAGCAGTGAGGCCCAAAAAAAGGATTAAAAAAATGTACAGGTTTTTAGTCATGGTTCGGCTGTTTATGGTCTTTTCAGGTTTGACAGGTGTTATAGTTAATGAATGTGCTGCCAGGCTTGCGGTAAAAATTGATAGCGGACGTTAAATATACGGGAAATATATAAATCTTAATTTGGCTTTTAAATATACTTACACTATATCCCGATAATTAAACGTACCTTGCCGACTTAACTAATAATATAATATAATACAATGGCAACTGGAACAGTAAAATTTTTTAATGAATCAAAAGGCTTCGGCTTTATTACACCCACAAATGGCGGCAAAGAAGTGTTTGTACACGTAACAGGATTGATTGATCAGGTACGTGAAAACGACCAGGTTAAATACGACGTAGAAGAAGGCAAAAAAGGCCCGAGCGCCGTTAATGTTAAAATAGCATAAGCAGAATTGGCAAAATCGACAGAAACATTTAGTAAAAAGGAAAAAGAGAAAGCCCGCTTAAAAAAGTCAAGGGACAAAAAGGAAAAGGCTGAAGAACGGAAAGCAAACGCGGGAAAGGGCAAAACCCTGGAGGATATGCTGGCATATATTGACGAGCATGGGAATATTACGTCCACTCCGCCCGATCCTTCAAGGAGGATTAAGGTCAATGTTGAGGACATCCGGATTGGCATAGCCAAACAGGAAGATGTACCCTACGAAACGATCAGAAATGGTGTGGTAAGTTTTTTTAGTGAATCCAAGGGCTACGGCTTTATCAGGGACCTGCAAACGCAGGATAGTATTTTTGTGCATATTAACGCTTTATCCGAACCGTTAAAGGAAGGCAACACGGTTACTTTTGAAACTGAGCAGGGCCCAAAAGGATTATCGGCAATTAAAGTAAAAAAGAAATAATTATGGTGGCCAAAACAACGGCGTCAGCAGTTCAAAAAGAGAATTTCAAAGCGAGGTTTGCTGAAATTGTAAAAAACAACTCAAATTTAAAAGATCAGTATTCCATACAGTTTTTTGAAACAGCCCAAAAAAGTAATTACGGGTTTACCGGTCGCGATGGAAAATCTTTAAATATTTTATCAAGCCTCACCTTAGAAGAAGCTGAAAAGTATAAGGTTTTGAAAAGCTCCTGGCAGAGTTAAACAGATATAGCACACGGAAATTGTTGGTTGTAAATTAAATACCGGCCTGCAATGCCATTGGCTGAAATTTTCGGTCCGTGGCAACTTTTTGGATAATATTTAGTATTCGATAAATACAAAATAAAAGCAGGGCCATTTTGATGCAGCCCTGCTTTTTTGTTTTGATATTAATTTTTCTTAATTGTTTACCCGGGGCCCTTTGCCTATAAGTGCCATAAACTGGTCAAGTTTTGGGGTGATAATTATTTGCGTGCGCCTGTTTTGTGATTTACCTAAATCTGAAGCATTATCTGCAACAGGGTTATACTCACCGCGTCCACCGGCTGTTAAACGTTTGGGATCAACGCTAAAGTTATTTTGTAATGCCTGCACTACCGATGAAGCCCTTAGTGCGCTTAAGTCCCAGTTATTACGGATATTGACCTGCGAGATGGGCACATTATCTGTATTACCTTCAATCAGCACATCATAGGTCGAGTAGTCATTAATGATCTTTGCTACTTTTCCCAATATTGACCCGGCGCTGTCTGAAATCATATAACTTCCTGATTTATAAAGCATTTTATCAGATAGTGATATGTAAACCACACCTTTAAGCACTTTAACATCAACGGCCTGCATCTCTGCGGAAGTTAACGAGCGGGTGAGGTTGGTGGTTAATATCTGGTTCAGCGAGTCGCTTTTGTTTTTCACATCAATAAGGTGCTGAATGTATTTATCAGACGCGCTTATCTGGTCCGCGAGTTTCGAAATATTCACATTTCCCTGGTTGCTGCCTGCTAAACATTTATTTAACGCGTCTTGTAAACCGAGCGCATTTGATTTAGCCAGCGCTATTTGATCTTCCAGGCTTTGTACCTGACCCCTTGATCCGGCAAGTTCCTGCTGTGTAATTTGCCAGCTTTGTTTCAGGTTGCGGTTCGTATCGAGCGAATTGTTATAGCTCGTTTGTAATTCAGCATATTTTTTGGTGCTCACGCAACCCTGTGTTACAGCGAGTCCCAATAATGCTACCGGTAACCATAATTTAATTTTCATGATGGATATATTTATTATATGATTATAACCATTTATAATCACTATAGCATTGGTAACAAGCCATAACCTATAAAGTTTAAGATATTTGAATTATAGTTTAATTGTTTTAGTAAAATATTAAGTGCAGCGGTAAATTATACCTTGTTACAACTACATTGGTAAGTACCTGGTTTTGCGTTGATCTATTAAGAATTCAGCAAACCATGCGGCGATGAATAACTGGAATCCGCTAAAAAACTCTGAAAACCGTTGAGTGCTGTTAATTTAAATAATATTTTATTTTCATTAAAACATTATCGTTGCTGGTTTGTAAACAAAAAGAAAGGAGTATAACCTCGTTTCAGGTTAGTTTTATTGTTTTCCTCATTTAGTTAAATCAATTTTCCTGTTTATTTTCGAAAAAATCATTTAATGTCCAAAATCATAAAACGGGAAACATGTAACCCTTCCGAAAATAAGGCCCCGGTACCAGGCGATTTCCCCTTAGAAATGGCTGATACCGTTATAAACCCTGCATGTACAGTTGGCGAAAGCAATAATGAAAATATTGACCTCTCTTTAAATACGAAGGATTTGCTTATATCCCGCCTGGAAAGTGAGCTTATGCTCGCCCGTATTGTTAGAGAAAGTGATCTCAGAAAGAAAAAAGCTTTGAGGGACGAATTGGAGCTGGTTACCCATGAATTAAATGACCTGTCGTACACCGAACGCATTATTAATACCCTGCGTGATCCGCTTATAGTAATGGATAAGGATTTAAGGGTGATGCGTTGCACGAGTGGGTTTTATAATAAATTTAAGGTTACCGAAAACGAAACTGAAGGGCGGTACTTCTTTGACCTCGGTAACCAGCAATGGAACATTCCTGAACTCCGGCATATGCTGGAAAGTATCCTTCCTGAAAAGAAAATATTCATCGATTTTGAAGTTACCCATGTTTTTCCCGAAATAGGCCGAAGGGTAATGTGTTTGAATGCCCGCCAGCTCGACAAAACGAACGGTGCACAATTGATTTTGCTGGACATTGAAGATATTACGGATAAACGTAAGATAGAACAGGGTTTGGCTGAAATAGAACTCTTGTTTCAGGAAAGCAAGGACAGGTTACAACGTGCGGTGGAGGCGGCGGGATTGGGAACATGGGATTATAATCCATTGACCGGAGAATTGATTTCGGACTCCCGCTGCAAGGAAATGTTTGGCCTTTTACCGTTTGCTGATATCGACTATCCTCACTTTATCCGGTTAATTCATCCTGACGATAGAAATCATATTGAGTTAGTATTGCAGCGGGCATTAAAGGGTGCGAATAATGGAGAATATGAAAACGAATTCAGGACTGTGGCAACAGGCGATGAACAAATAAAATGGATAAAGTCTAAAGGAAAGGCGTATTTTAATACCCAGGGTGTGGCCTATCGGTTAGTTGGTACCTCATTGGATATTACCGTACAAAAAATATTAGACCAGGCAACAAAAGAGTTATTAAAAAAGAAGGATGATTTTATGAGCATAGCCAGTCATGAACTCAAAACGCCTATTACTAGTTTGAAGGCCTCGTTGCAACTACTGAATAAGATGAAGGAGAACCCTAATAAGATGCTAGTACCCCTGATTGAACAGGCGAATAAGAGCATGGAAAAAGTCACTACCTTAATTGAAAACCTGCTGAACACCAATAAACTAAACGAAGGGCAACTGCATTTAAATAAAACCACGTTTGTAATAGCTAAAATGATTGCTGATTGCTGCCAGCATATACGGGCTGAAGGTGATTACACCCTTATCACAGAAGGCGACAAGGAATTAATGATCTATGCGGATCTGGACCGTATTGACCAGGTGGTGATTAATTTTGTTAATAACGCCATCAAATATGCCCCCGGCGGCAAGAAAATTCATGTAAATATTGAAAAGAAAAATAATATGGCGAAAGTATCGGTTAGCGATAGCGGCCCCGGTATCCCTCCCGAAAAATTGCCTCACTTGTTTGACCGTTATTACCGCGCGGATAGTAGCGGGATGCAATACTCGGGCTTAGGGCTGGGACTATACATCAGCGCTGAAATTATTAAAAAGCATAAGGGGCTAATAGGTGTAGATAGCGAATTGAGAAAAGGCAGTACTTTTTGGTTCACCCTGCCGCTACTACATTCTTAACTGAAAATATTTCTTGAAGAACCAACCAGCGTAAGCAGTTCTTGCTTGGGCGGGGTTTCAAATCCGCCATTTTTAAGCTGCTGCTGAAAAAAGAGGAAAGAAGGTAATTCATTGAGCAATTTATGGTCTTCGTCAGAATTAAAAAATGCGGTATGAATAAAGGTTTTTCCGTCGGGGCATAAACAGGCATGATAAAAGATACCCGGGCTATTTAATTGCTGCAAATCACTCATTACAGCTTTTATATTGATTGAATTTTGTGCTGCAAAATCCGGTTGCGCAGAATAGGTTACTTTTACAATTTTCATATACAATAATATTATCATTTAGTATTCAGTATGGGTTCAGCTTTTTTTAGGTCGGCTGCCTTCCTCATCGTTGAATGAAAAAACCCCGACGTCGGTTTATCAATCAAATGTAACATTAAAAAGGGCTAAGAGTTTACGGCATCAAAGAAAAAGAAGCGAATGCCTCCGTCTGATTTATAATTGTTAGTGCCATCTATTTATATATTTTATCTTTAATTTTAGCACTCAAAAAATTTCCTATTCGTACCTTCAAATTTTTTAAATGTCATTCCAGGCTTACCTTAACAACATTAAAGCCAAAACAGGCAAAGAGCCGCAAGATTTCAGGGAACTTGCAGAACAAAAAGGCTTTACCCAAAACGGAGAAATTAAACCGGCAGTAAAAGCTGGTGAGGTTGTAAAATGGCTTCAGGAAGATTTTAATCTCGGTCACGGGCATGCGATGGCTATTTATGCTTTACTTAAAGGTGTGAAGAACGAGGATGATGCTTAACTATAAATTTTGTTGATTAGCTTTTTATATTGACACAATTTTACCCTTAAATTGTCTTATATACCCCCGCAATTTTCGATGTCGGGTTATTAAATTTGTAAAGGTTCAAGTCTTTGGCAGGAAAAAGTTAATATTAATTGAATGCCGATAGTTTTTACCAACCAAAAAAATAAAGCATCATGTTTAAACAAACCAAAGCATACAGCGGTTTTGCGGTAAATGACCTGCAAAAGGCAAAAGAGTTTTATGGCGGTACCCTCGGACTTGAAGTTACCGACAGCGCCATGGGAATACTGACGCTGCACATCAACAGTGGCGGTAAAATTATCATTTACCCTAAACCAAACCATGTACCGGCAATATTTACTATTCTCAACTTCCCGGTAGCAGATATAGAAAAAGCTGTTGACGAACTTACTGCGCTTGGCGTTGGGTTTGAACAATATGGTGGTGAAATTAAGACGGATGAAAAGGGCATTTTTCGCGGGGGAGGCCCAAAAATTGCCTGGTTTAAAGATCCTGCCGGCAATATTTTATCGGTTATTGAGGAAATGCGAGTTTGACTTGGTAGTTACGTATTTGCAAAGGAAATATTTTTTAAAAGTTTATGGTTCATTGCAACCGAAACTATGTTCGGGCATTGTAGTAAAAACTTTTAAAACAATTTACGATGGCTACCCTTATTTTCCTGCTCAGTTTTTTAACTTTGTTTGTACTGATTATCAGGCTGCTGATTAAATTCATTCGGCGCAGACCGCTGTTTCCTGCATTTAAAATTATAATTTATCTGGTTTTAGCTTACACGGTGGTTTGGTTGATTTTTGACGTTGCCAGTTCCTTTGTGCCCGTTCCTTTGGGCACTGATGTTTGCTTTGATGATTGGTGCGCCACAATCACCGGGATTGAACAGGGCCCTGTAGTGCAGCAGCAATTTTCTCCATTGCATGCTGACAGTATATGGCTTGTCCTTAACGTCCGGATGTCTAACCACGCGCGAGGAATTGCTCAGAAACCATCCGAACCCCGCATTCATGTCATCGACGGCAAGGGTAATTCGTGGGCGAATTCACTGGAAGGCCAGCGATGGCTCGAAAAACAAATCGGTATTCAAAAACCTTTAGATCAAAAGCTTGAACTTCACGACTCAATTGAAACGAAAATGGTTTTCGCATGCCCGGCAAAAGCAAAAGGGCTGAAAATATTTATTGACGAGGGCCCTTTTATTACTAATTTATTGTTTCCTGAAGACAGAATGATTTTTGCGGTTAAATAGATTAGCCCAAAATATGACTGTTAACTTCGTTTTGAACATCGGTTATTGTAATGGTATGAGATTTTGATAAAAAAATTCCAAAAGTTTCTTTAATAAATCCCTAAACCTATATTTTTATCAAATATTGTTTAATAAACTATTTTTCATTTAAACAAAATTTGCAAACCACTTTAATTAAAGATACTTCAACGCTGCTGACCATTCTCAGGGGTGTACCCGGAAACTGCCTGATTCTTTTGCCCGATAGCCCGAAGTTTACCATTGTAGAGGTGAGTGAAGAATATAACGACGCTACTTTTACCAAGAGAGAGGAAATAATTGGACGTGGTATTTTTGAAGTCTTTCCCGATGACCCGCATGATCCGCAAGCCGATGGCGTTAAGAACCTGGGCGCATCGCTGAGGACAGTTATTGAAACAAAAAAAATCCATGAGATGGCCGTTCAAAGGTACCCGGTACCCATACCAGGCACTGATGATTTTGAAGAAAAATACTGGTTGCCTGTAAATAAACCGTTAATTATAGGCAACAATGTGGCTTACGTTATTCATTGCGTGGAAGATATTACTGAAAAACTGTCATTGAGGATCAGCGAGCAACATTTCAGGGCACTTGCAGACGAAACCTCCATAATGATTTGGCGCTGCGTAAATGGCTATTGTACCTATGTTAATAAAGTCTGGATCAATTTTACGGGCCTGTCGTATGAAGATAGCCTTGGCCAGGGTATCACCAAAGCCATACATCCCGATGATTTAGCCAGGGAATTGGACTCCTATGCAAGCGCAAGGGCGAACAATGCTGTATATGAATCAAAATACCGGGTTTTACGTAAGGATGGCGAGGTGAGGTGGGTGCTGACCAAAGCTTCCCCTCATTTTTTTGAAGGGCATAAAATTGAATATATTGGCAGCGTAATAGATATCACCGATCAGGAACTAGCACAACAGATTATTTCCCAACGGGAAGCCCATTTTCGCAATATGCTGCAAACACTTCCACAAATTACCTGGACGAACACCGTTGATGGAGAGGCAAGTTTTTATAACCAGCAATGGCATGATTATACCGGGCTTAACTTTGAACAAACCAAAGCATTTGAACTGCATAACGTTGTGCACCCGGACGACTTGCAGATTACACAGGACCAATTGCTGACGATTATGTTGAGCGGCAGCGGCGGCGAATTTGAAAACCGCTATAAGCGGCACGACGGTGTTTACCGGTGGCACCTTAACCGCATGTTACCCCTTAAAAATGAAGAGGGTGAAGTTGAAATGTGGATAGGAACTGCCACTGACATACAGGACCTTAAACAATTACAACAGCAAAAAGATGACTTTATAAGTATTGCCAGCCATGAACTGAAAACACCTGTAACAAGTCTAAAAGCGACATTGCAGATGTTGAAACGAATGAAAGATAAACCATTGACTTCGATAACTTTTGGGCTGATAGACCAGGCGAATAAAAGTATGGAAAAAATAAGTTCCCTGATCGAAGACCTGCTCAATATGAGCAGGATGAACGAAGGACAGGTGCACTTAATTAAAAGATGGTTTACTTTGGTAAAAATGATTGAGGATTGTTGTATCGACTACCGTGCGGCGGGCCGGTATGCCATTAACATTTCGGGAGACATTGAACTAAGCGTATTCGCTGATGCTGAAAGACTTGGGCAGGTTGTGGTTAATTTTTTAAACAATGCTCTAAAGTATGCCGCCGGATCGGACGAAATCTTTATCGTAGTTGAAAAAAAGGGTGACTCGGCGTTGGTTTCTGTTAGCGATTCAGGACCCGGGATAGCCGCTGACAAGTTACCTCATTTATTTGACCGTTATTACCGGGCGGATACCAGCGGCATGCAATATTCAGGCTTGGGCCTTGGGCTGTACATTTCATCGGAAATAGTTAAAAAACACAAGGGAAAAATAGGGGTTAACAGTGAATTGGGAAAAGGAAGTACTTTTTGGTTTTCGATACCAATTGATCCTGATTTTTAAACCTTCTGCATATGGTTTAATATTTTCTGAAACGGGACGGATACAAATTTATATTTGGGCATATTTGAACCCTATGACAGTTCAGGATTTGGGGGCATGCATTTTTTTACTTACCGGTATGGTTTTCAGCGTAGTTGGCGGCAAGTTAACTTTTGCAGGCGCGGTTTGTGGCGGAATAGTTGGTTTGCTTGTGTACAAAGGAGCTGGAATAACAGGCATCTTTATGCTGGCGATGTTCTTTCTTTCAGGATCGTCAGCGACAGCCTGGCAATTAAAGAAAAAACAACACCTCGGCCTGGCTGAAAAGGAGGGTGGCCTGAGAACTGCCTGGCAGGTGATTGCCAACGGCGGCCCTGCCGCTATTTTTGGCGCCTTAACCTGGTTGCTGCCTGCACAAACCACGCTGTTGCAACTCATTATGGCCGGCAGTCTCGCATCCGCAACTGCTGATACCCTGTCGTCTGAACTAGGTTCCATTTATGGTAGCAGGTTTTATGATATACTTTCCTTTAAACAAGCAGATGCCGGGCCCAATGGCGTTGTAAGTTTGGAGGGTACATTAATTGGTGTGGCAGGAGCCGCAATAATAGCTTTTGTTTACGTTACGGGCTTCGGTTTTAACGTTTTTGCATTACTGATTGTAGCAGCCGGGGCCATTGGTAATCTTTGCGATTCTCTGCTTGGCGCGACTCTTGAACGAAGAAATCTGATGGGGAACAATGCTGTGAATTTTACAACTAACTGCGCCGGGGCAGTATCCTGCCTTTTGCTTTATTTTTTGGTTAAGTGATCATTATCATTCCGCTGTTTCTCCCAACAAAATAAATTTGGTAAATTGTTTATTCCCAAAAAGGTAATGACTGAAAAAGAAAAAATGATAAGCGGAATGCCGTATCGCGCCAACGATTGTGAGCTGGTTAAACTACGCGCCGCAGTCCGAAAATTATTGGGAATTTATAATCAAACGGGATTGCATGAGCCGCTTTACTTAACAGAACTATTAAAAACAATACTGGGCAAAATGGGGGAGAGCTGCTGGATTGAACCACCATTTTATTGCGATTATGGATTTAATATAACTACAGGAAAAGATTTTTACATGAACTTTGACTGCGTTATTTTAGACGTGGCTCCTGTAATGATCGGCGACTATGTAATGTGCGGCCCTAAAGTACAAATATTGACGGCTACACATAGTACCGGGGCAGAAGAACGGAATTTCAGCGGAACCGAATTGGCCATGCCAGTAACAATAGGTGACCAGGTATGGCTCGGCGCCGGCGTTATTGTTTGTCCGGGTGTAACTATTGGGGATAGAGCGGTAATTGGTGCTGGAAGCGTCGTTACGCGCGATATTCAACCCGGAATGTTTGCCGCGGGCAATCCCTGCCGCATAAGAAAAGCGGTTTGAATTAAAAGCGATATCGACTGGTCCCGACTTGTCCCAGTAGAAATCGGGAGAGTATAAGGTGAGAAAAACGCAACACTTACTTAAGACTAAAGACTGTTGACTTGGCACTAAATGCCAACTATAGCCTTTACAGGGGAGTGTTTTATTAAATAAACAATAAAATACGTGGTCGCAAAAACTATTAAAAAAAAGGCCAGTTGCAGCAAAAGCGAAATTCCGATATGATTGATGTCGATTTGATTAGGGACTAAATGGTTTATAATTATTCTTAACTGACTGAAAACAATACAATGGGTAAGATAAATTCCAAAAACGTATGTACGCGGATTTAAGAAATTAAGCCAATTTAGTCTATCGGTTTTTAACAGCGCGAAGAATAAAAGTATTGAAACTATAATATTTGAAAACCTGATGGTAGAGAATGGATCTCCTGAATCCCTTTTCATTAACCCCATTGCTTCATAACAGGCGATGCAGAGCAAAACGAAAAGTAGCGGGATAATCATATTCCATGAAATCCTGGCGAGATAATCTCTGATTTTTATTTCATTATTCTTGACCGCGACACCCAGCCAAATAAAGAAGGTATATCCCATTACAGATTTTGTATGATTTGCAGGCACCCATTTATAGTATAAATTAACACAATAAAATAACGTCATTACAATTAATAAGGCTATAAACCATAATTTTTTGACGTAGTTTCTGCATATTATTAATACAACGATTGATAATAAAGACATCGGCAGGAACCAATACGCAGAATAAAAGATAAATGACCTGGCTAAAACCATTGAAAGATGGATGGTGTAGCCAATATTCCACGAAAAAATTAGTTTAATCGGGTAAACTTCAAATAATTCAATAAAAACATAAAGGAAAAGGAAAATGATCCAGGGAAGGATCAATGTAAAAAAACGATGTTTAAGATAACCCGGGACATTATATTTATACAGCCGGTCACTCAGAAAATATCCGGAAATAACAAAAAAACTTATTGTTCCAAGCTTTCCTGTTTCGAGAATGAGGGCCTGTAGAAATTGGAAGCCTGGCTGCACAAACCGTACATTTTCCCAACCTAAAAGACAATGCGCCCAAACAATAAATAGCATCGAAATCAGGCGGATAACGCTCATTTTTTCACCATAATAATAACTTACGTTATCTGATGAGGCTGCTGCGGAATCCAAAGCCGGGCTCCCGGAAATGTTTAGAGGCAATTCCCCCGTGCTTTGACGCAGGTTGCCGTCGGTAGCTTTTGGCTCAGCGCGTAAATTAGCTCTATTCGTGATATTTTCGTTATCCGAAATAATCTTTTGTTTGGGTACAGTTCCCATGCAAAGTTTAAATTTTTAACATTCGATGTCGCATATTAATTGCTCATTTAAAAAATAGTTCAAACGGTATATGGAATAGCTCCTATCGATCAAGTAATAAGTGAATTTTTAGAATTTGACTCTTGAACAAATAATTTCTGGTTTTTGTTATGCTATAGCCATTATTGATTTGTTTGCATAAACATAGTAAGACTTACAAACTTTAACAAATAAGTGACTCGTAAAATTTGTAACAGTCATGCTACACAATAATTTATGTATTAATAAAAATCCGAACTGATAGTTTGCCCCTGTTTTTTTCGAAATCTTAAAAAAATAAAAATTAAATCCGGAAATAAGTATTGTTGTTTCTAAGCGAGTAAAACTGATGAAGGTAAAGCAGGCTCTTATTCTATTAACTATCTATTTAGTTTTCTTTGTTATTTTAAATCTAACTGGGCTTTTCATTAACATTATTCCCTATCTTTTTACTTTATCTCCTTTTTTGATAATGATTACC
>Ga0302185_10002161_pt1 | contig 13106 bp, 15 predicted proteins | sample II_Bog_E1_1_FD_200231 | JGI IMG/M metagenome (GOLD analysis project Ga0302185, IMG submission 200231) | Peat permafrost microbial communities from Stordalen Mire near Abisko, Sweden - II_Bog_E1_2 | ecosystem: Environmental > Terrestrial > Soil > Wetlands > Peat | place: Sweden: Abisko... | reverse complement strand
GTGTCGTCATTTGGTCTAATTGGTGGGTTTCCTGATGCTTTTAATTCAAGATAGCGTGCTTTAATAATTTTTGGAATACTATATCCTCCATAAGCACTATTAATAACAATATAAGTATAACCTGTTAAACCAAACATATTTTCTAATGTATTATTACTTGACCAAAATAATACTTTATATGGTAATTTACGCTTTTGCCAAAGATAACATTCTCTAAAATTAGAAACTATCAATGTATCACATGGCCAGATAGGAATAGATAACTTATTAGGGATAGGATGATTTCTTGAAATAACATCAATTGAACCAATATGATCAATTACTTTTGGAGTTTGGATACTCGTAAATAATGATGAATGTAATGATTGATTTTCTACACCAACAATACGTTGATTTGAATAATTAAATATCCATTTATATGATTCATCTCTGCTTTCAATAGATATAATTTTAACTTTGTTGCCTTCTTTTTGAATCTCTACTTTATATGTAATATTATCTCTTAATAAATAAATTGTTGTATCATTTTGATTTAAAATAATAAATGGATATGGTGTATCCACACCGACAGTACCCTCGGTGAGTGTATCCACACCGACAGTGCCCTCGGTGAGTGTATCCACACCGACAGTGCCCTCGGTGAGTGTATATTCTTTAGGATAATCAGTAGAGTAATCACTAATAAAATTATTTGTTCCAGTTGGTTTATAATATCGTACATGAAGATATTCAATTGGAATTAATTTTCGAATGGCTAATGAAATAAGTTTATTTAAGGAAGACATATTTTTTTTTGTGTGTCGTGTGACTTGAACCAAATAATCCTGTAATATTGCAAAAAATATGGTATTGAACGGGTTGACAGAGATTTATTGTTATCTTAAGTTTAATAAACCAAAAGACGTACAACCAGGAAATCTGGCATTTGTTTTGGCCTGTATGGAAAGCTCCGCTGATACCGGGAAGCTAGGGACCCTAAAAAGGGCTGATGTGGATAAACTCCGTATTGATTTCGATCCTGATATAAGAGATATTAAAAACTCTAGTATGATTTGGGATACTTTGCTAGCTATAATCGAAACAGAAAGGGTGAAGCAAGAACCTCCTGATTTATGCGTAGTAATGTGATATGTTGTAGACTAGTAGGGATGAAAATCTTGTCCATTAGCTTTACACATTTCACATAATTTATTGGCCTTCAATTACCCTGTCATTTTTCAATTTCATTTTAGCAATATAATTTGAACCATTTACATGTTAAAACGTCTCGCATATCAATATAATCCATTTTAATTGTGATTGAAGCTTAACCGTTAGCACTGGGTGTCCTTCACAGTGGTGTAACACTCACAAATGGGAAGAACAAAACAAACTCCTCGTGTTCGTACTCCTCACCGTCGTGTTTGTGCGCCATCGTCGTCATCGATACCATTATCAATATTCCAATCTATTGTTCGTGAAATGTTTGGTACGAGTAAATTAGGTATGAGTAAAAAAGCATTAATGACATTACACGAAGCAACAGAATCATATATGATTGAATTATTTAAAGATGCAAATCTACTTGTAATACCACCTCTTATTACACTTCGTATACAAAATTTACAATTAGCTAATCGTATTCGTAATGGTTGATCATATATTATATAAGTTTGTGTTTCACGTTATTGTTCTATCGCCTCGTATACAAGTCCCAAAATATTTGTGATTGTCCACTCAAACCAGACTCCCTTTGACCCTTGTCCTTAGCGCATCTTACCTTGGCCCGGTCTTCATTTTGGCTGGTGCACCCAATATATTTTGGGACTTGTATACGAGGCGATAGAACAATAACGCATTAGGACGTGATTGGGGACACGACACCACTAAAATGAGCAAACGTAGTATTGTGGATAAAACCCCAACTGGACAACAAACAAAGATAGTTAAAGTACAATCTAAAACACCAGAATTACAATCTAAAGCATCGGAATTACAAGAAAATGCAAGGTTACTTGCTGAAGTAAATAAATTAAAATCTGAAGTTAAATTACAATCTATCATTGAATCAATTCAACGAGATGTTCATTCTAAATTAGGATATGAATTTAATCTTAAGGAAACATCATTGGTAGATGAATATAATCGAAAAGAAATATTATTGATGAATGAGTTTAATACAAGAAGATCTGAATTAGAATGGTTATTTGAAACAAAATTAACAGAAAAGGAATCTAGACTACGAGCAGAGCTGGAAGTAACCATGCGAGCAGAGATGGAAGCAAAAGAACGTGTGCTTAAGGAAACCATGCGAGTAGAGATGGAAGCAAAAGAAGTTGAATTACAATCCACCTTATCACTCGTCGTAAAAGGTTTAACTTCTAAAAATGCAAGTGATAAGACAATGGAAATGGAATGGAAAGCAAAGATCGACAAAATGGAAGCGGAACACATGGCAATGGAAATGGATCATAGAGCATCGGATATGGAATATGAAACAAAGATCAAAGCAATGGAAGTGGAACACACGGTAATGAAAGCAACAATCGATACAATGGAAGTGGAACACACGGTAATGAAAGCAACAATCGATACAATGGAAGTGGAACACACGGTAATGAAAGCAACAATCAAAGCAATGGAAATGGATCACAAAGCATCGGATATAGAATATGAAACAAAGATCAAAGCAATGGAAATGGATCACAAAGCATTGGAGATGGCAATGGAAACAAAGATCAAAACAAACATGCGAAATAAAGTGATTCGTTATTGTGATGCGATTAAATAAACTGTGATGCGATTAAATAAACACAAATGATTAGCTTATATATACTCTTTTTTCTTATTGGATTTATAATTGATTTTTCAGAAACAAGTGAATTAACTTGGTTACAGACATTTTCTATATTGATTGGTCAAATTATTATTGGTGTGAATTCATTATCATGGGGTGTTGTTAGAGTTCAATTTGGTTATTTTTCAGATCGATCTAAATATAGTAGATATAAACAATGTTTAATTGTATCTGTCATTCCATTTATTGCATGGGTTATCATAGCAATAGGATTTGATTCAATTAGTATTATTTTATGTTTATTAGCAATTGAAATGTCATTCGCAGCAATTAATACGATCATTGAAAGTGTTATGGTAATTGAATCCAATAGAGAAAATGATCTTAGTATTGTAGCTAAATGTCATCGTGCAAAATTAATTGGTAAAATGATAGCAAATGGGCTTGGTGGAATAATATTATCAAAAAGTGGTTCAATAAAATTGATATTTTGGTTACAAACAATATGTGTTGGTGGTTTATTTTGTTTTTTATTATTATTATCTTATCGTTCTGTGACATATGAAGTCGTCATAACAACTGATGAGGATGATGTATCCCCGATCGAGGATGGTGTATCCCCAATCGAGGGCGGTGTATCCCCAATCGAGGGCGGTGTATCCACAATCGAGGATGTTGTTGATAAGGACACATCCTCACCGATTAAACCAACATTATCTACATCATTAATATTATTTGTTACTTTATTTTCATCTGTACCATTAGGATATAGTCCATTATTTTATTTTATGTTTGGTCCATTAGAGATTACTGCAGCTGATATTGGATTAATTGAATCAATTACTGCTTTTACATCAATTATCTGTACATTCATCGCACCTCGTTATGTGGGTACAAAAATTCAATGGATATGTTATGTTGTTAGTGTATTATTAGTCTTAGTACATCTAGGTCGATATATTTGTGTAAGTAGATTAACTGTAATGGATGGATATTCAACTCAAAATATTGATTTTTATTTATTATTATTAACCTTCATCCTTTATGAGACGGCAGATGGATTAATTTGGCTTACGTATGCATCAAGATCATCAGCAAATGCAAAGGCTGGTGAAGAAGCTAAATCATATGCATATTATATTACATTACCAACATTTGGAAAATTTATTCGTATTGGAATAGATTCAATATTAACAAATGAATTACATGTAGATCATGATCAATATGGGTTATATCCAGATTACCTAACTATTTGTGTTTATTGTTCTTTATTATGTGTTATTTTTACAGTATTTATCAAGTAACAACACGACCAGTAACAACACGACCAGTAACAACATCGACCAGTAACAACACGACCAGTAACAACACGACCAGTAACAACACGACCAGTAACAACACGACCAGTAACAACACGACCAGTAACAGGATACCCAAAAAGGAACTCGCACCCAAAAAGGCACTCACACCCAAAAAAGGAGCTCGCCTCAGTTAACGTGACCAGTAACCAATGAGTATCCTACTTCCATGGTATGTCTGGAATTCGTAATGTATGTATTCCATTCATTGCATAAGTAACCCATGTTCCGTCGATAGGCAGCATCATAAGATATGATGTTACAATGAATAAAAATGTTACAATCATTCCAATAAATAAGATTTGATAGATTAAGTTTATTCCAGCAACAATTGCTTTTATTGTATTCCAAATACGAACGAAACAAGAACACAAATTTTTAATACAACAGCTCATCATATGTCACAAGCTTATTTAAATTCAATTGGAGATGGAATAATAAAGAATTCTTCCGGTTACATGCAAACGTGTGAAACAATCGAAGAATTTATTGAAATTTGTGAACAAGACGTTTTTCATCCACCACCACCTACTATAGAATTTATTGCTTTTGTTACAACACGATTATCATTTTCATTTGGTCCATTACGATCAATCATTCCACCATGTACAGACATGCAAAGAAGAGCAATTCTTCGTATAGTAGAAAAACAAGATGGTAAATCTTTATTAGCTTTACCACCAGGGGAAGGAAAATCATTTGTAGCATGTATAGTTAGTGAACATTATGGTGGTGATATATTAATTATGGGACCAGTTGCCGTACTTTTACCATGGAAAAAGGAAATATTAAAATGGTTAAAGAAAGATGCTGTAATTATTCATAAAATCAAAGACATTCCATTACTTGATCCTGGTGGTAATATTATTCTGGCTTCATATGGTGTAGCTAAAAAGAATTCATTTATCCTAAAACATAATTGGACTACAGTAATATGTGATGAAAGTCATCGATTAAAAGATCCATACACGGAACAATCACAAGTAATTATTCCAATTGTCCTAAGGGCTAGATGTAGATTAATGATTAGTGGAACACCAATGTTAAAATCAATTAGTGAATTATATCAACAAATACTACCATTAGTTGGATTAAAAGTTCTTGGTTCATATACAAAATTTATTATTCGATATTGTAATGCAATTGAAGTTCAGGGAAAAGGAAGAAGAAAATGGTATGAAATTGGTAAGGATCGATATACAGATGAAATTGGATTATTATTAGATCAAATTATGATTAGAGAGACGTCTAGTATCACCGTCGCCGCAGCATCAGTCGCGGTAGCGGCATCAGTCGCGGTAGCGGCACCAGTCGCGGTAACAGCACCAAAAAAAAATAGATATATTATTAAATTAGAAAATGATTCAGGTAAGACAATACAATCTATTCCACCAGGATGTGAAGAATTTGAACGTAATAGAATTATTATAGATAATTGGATGTTATCTGGTACAATAAAATTACCTCTAGTAATTGAATGGTTAAAACATTGGTTGAGTAGAAATCCAATGAAAAAAATTGCAGTATATGCACATCATCGTGATGTGTTGGTAGGATTACACGATGCATTTGGTTCGCCATTATCCGCATTAGTTTATGGTGATACAAAATCAGAAGAAAGACAACGTATATTTGATTCATTAGCCAGTAATGATATTGAACCACGAATTGGAATATTATCTTATGGATGTAGTTCTCTTGGTATAACTCTTTGTCCTGGTACATATAACGTTGCATTTGCTGAATTATTATTTGATAGTGCTGGGATGGAACAATCAGAAAATAAAGTATTTAGATATGGTGTAACACATGATGTAAATTGTTATTGGATGATATGTAATAAAACATCAGATGATATGATGTTAGGCACAATACAAAAGAAAACAAATAATACATCAGTAGTGATTGATAATAAGAGACGTAGATTAATATTTGATCGACTAGTGAACTTGATCGACTAGTGAACTTGATCGACTAGTGACCCATTGTTAATAAATATATCCTTTAATACCTATTATCCAATCATTCTTTAAACCCATACCGTATAACATCATATCAATAATGATAAAGGCGGCACGGTATGCGAGGTTGCATGGAAACTTTGATTTAGTTGCACCATATTGCATCAATAATAATTCTGTACTCGGAGAACAAGCATCTAATGCATATGATCCTCTTCTATTAGGTGAATTTGGAGCAGCTCCGTGATCAAGTAATGCTTTTACCATGTGATGTAGTACACCACGCCTTAATAATCGAGTGAAATTGGAATCAGTATGATCCTCTCGAGCATTTGGATCTGCACCAGCATCAAGTAGAAATAAGATCATATCATCAGAAATATTAAATAATAAGATGGATTGATCTAATACTGTTTGTTTGTCGGCCAACCGATCAATCATTAACCTTAGGATATCAACAGGTCCGTTCTTCATCACGAAATAATCAAATGCTGTATATCCACTCGCAAGAGAATGTGTTAATTCAATATAAAACATCTGTTCAATGATTTCTTTTACGCGACCAAATTCACCGTTGAAACATGCAAAGAACAGGTCGTGTTCAGTCAACAGTCTGCGTTCAGTCAACAGTCCGCATTCAGTCGCCAGTCCGCATTCAGTCGTCGTCATTCCCCTGTCGTTGAGTGAGTTAATGTGTCACACACACGTGACTCACTCACAAAAAATGAAAAGATTACATGAAATAAGAGAATGTTTAGATTGGTTTGACTGTTAATGTTAATTAGTATATATACTCCTTAATTTCTCTACACCAATCAGATTTCATGTGTAACATTATATCACATATAATAAAAATATTATTAATCATGCTATTCGGATAGTGTTTACTCGTGGCACCATATCTAAGGAGTAAAAATACTATATCATTAGAACAACGTAACCCTACATCAGTAGAACATGCCATATCTAACATTGATCTACCCATAAAATCACATGCTGCGTTTGGATTAGCCCCTGCTTTCAATAACATTTCAATCGCATGATGTTTCTCAATTAACCTCGTGCCCAATCTAATTAATTCACAGAGTGGCATACTCGACTCTGTGTATGGATCCGTATCAGGAATGTTTGGATCCGCACCCGCTTCTAATAATACTGCAATCTTATCAATCCAATCACAATCTGTTCGATACTCGCAAAATCGATGTAAGACCGATCTACATCCCCGATCATTGTGTGAACTAATATAACACAGATTTGGATTTGCACCAGTATCCAATAGTAATTTTAATACATCAACAGTTGAATTAATAAATGCAAAATATAACAAATCATCACGATCACAAAATTCTTTCATATCCATTGGGTACATTTTCATCCACGCACGACATGTATTTACATCTTCACCTTCACGTATTATAACTTTAAATATTTCTTGAGCAGTGATAATATTTTTGAACACTAACGTCATTGTGTGTGCGAGTCACGTCACGTCCACAAACATGTTGATGTTACCAGATGATCTATTATCGCATATATTTATGTTTTTGAAAGACGAAGAAATTGTAAGTAAATGTACTATGGTGTCATGTCGTTTTAATTTGATATCAAACAATCAACGTGTATGGTCTATACGTAATACTGTTGATCGATATCAATTTAAAAGAATATGGCAAGGGCATGATGATGCACAACAAGGTGAATCTAATGGTGATGATGCACAACAAGAAGCTGATCGTGTACACAGAGTTATTCATAGACCATCTGGTTTGGAGACGAATATAATAATTCACCCAAGATCTTTCATTGGTTGTGAATCGGTCGATCGATTATATCAACATAACTGTGTGATCATCGTGAACCAATATGAAATTATATGTATTGGGAGAAACCCAAATAAACAGAAGAAGGAGGAAAAAAAAACAGTTGTTGATGTTGATTATCTTTTAGGTGCTGTTAAATATATTTTACGTGAAACGGACTTTCCAATACCTGTTCAAGTAAGAATATTCATGTATATCTGTGGCTACATGAAGGAATGTTTTACCATAGAGGAAAAGGAAGAGGATGATAAATCCACAAAAAATGGAAAACAAAACATAGACATACATATCAATTGTATAATTTGGTGTATATTTATAATACTTAAAACGATTCCTTTTAATGCACTTGAAGGCCTGATGCGAGTTCAGGCAACTCGCTTTAAAGTGGATAAACTGATGGATAAACATTGGAAATCAATTGGTTATGTATTAACTCATCCCATCGATGTTATTCGTGACGAGTGAGTGTGAGTATCGCGAGTGTGATGGGGTATCCAGTGTCTTGTGTGTGGGGTATCGCGAGTGTGATGGCTTGTGTGTGAGTATCGAATTTGGCGTTTCATATCTTTCTTATCGCCGGGTAAAATCCGTAAGAATCACTAGTACTTTAACTAACGAGTGGTAAAATCCGCGAAAGGGTGGACTGGTGATACGTTTTTGATTGGTAACTATCAATCGGTATCGATTACGATCCATTTGCGATAATGGTGTAGAGGATGTGTTGATAGGATACAATCGTTTTATATCATTTAAGCCGTAGCGCATATTCCAAAAAAACAAAAAATAATTTCATTTCTCAGCTTGGCCCGTGGTGCGCTAAGAATTCTACCGGGTACTAAGACGCGCTACGCACACTAATCTAGTCTGAAACTGATAACACGTATAACAACAGGTGGACTCATATTGATTCCCGTCTTCTGATCGATTTCTGTCTTCTGATCGATTTCTGTCTTCTGATCGATTTCTGTCTTCCAAATCAAATCCTTGTTTGCTTGACGTATTAACGCAACCCCACATTGTGTCATTGGGTCGTGTGTATCTGTGACATCCATTTTTTGTGAGGACACGTGTGACGTGACTGGCCACACCACTCATTCCATGTTTACATTACATGATATCGACAAATTCGACGACAGTTGCTTAGAGAATTGGGATGCTGATATAAAGCATTTCAACTTAATACGTGTGCGGTTCACAAACGATGGATTTAGACGATTAAGTAATTCTCTGGCAAGGAATGATACAATACAACGGATAGATTTTGATAGTACTAAATTTACTACTAGTACTATTCGATGTTTAAATCTTCGTCGACCTAATATTAAGATAATAGAATTAGAAAATTGTGGAATTACAGATAAAATATTTCATATTCTTTTAACTGATGTATTATCATTAGAATCTATCGTTGAATTGTATTTATCTAATAATTGTATTACGGGTAAAGGTATTCAATTGTTTATTGATGTGTTACCAAAATGTGTACATCTAAAAAAGATTATATTGGCCGGTAACCAGATAACATACGATGATATGTGTCCGTTGATTAAAATGATTCCTCAATTATTATCTATTGAATCAATTGTCTATCGTCCTGGTTGGTTTGGTATGCATGAAATAGCGAAAGTAATTCGTATATCTCATTCAATAAAGACTAAGATCGTTGTATATCTGTTGGCAGAGAGTAGACACCGTGGACATCATATCTTTAATATTATATCAAAAAATCTTATAAGAGAAATTTTCATGAGGTTATGACCTCGACTGTCTTGTTCCGTTGTATGAGTTGTAATCGTCGACGTAATGGTAATCGTCTTATAGATAATCGATGTGTTAATGGCAATCGTCGGCGTAACGGTAATTGACGGCGCTGTTGTATTACTGTTGTCTTCATTGTGTCGACCCGGATGTGTGGACACGTTCACATGCGTGTCCTCACACACGTGTCCTCACACACGTGTCCTCACACACCATATAATGAAAAAAACAAAACTTGCATTGACTAATATCGTGAATACTGTTGCAGATGGAGATACTATACGATCGGAGTTAAGAGAAGTGATTAAAACAATGGACGACGATAGTGATGATAGCGATGACGATTATGATGATGAAATAAATGGATTTATGCAAGTATTGACTAGACTTATTCCTGAAAAAGTAGATGAATTGATTTCAAAAATGAAAATCAGACTCTATCATCATCATAAATATAGTCGAGGAAAGGAATATATTCTACATGAAGTTTATAATGATCATTCTGAAAATAATGCTGACAATTGGCGTGAACATTTCAAATCATTAGGATTAACTGTAAACCAATATAGTAGTGGTCGAGTTGAATTTTACATTAAATGTCGACCAGATGTTGGTGTTCAACCATTATCCGGATGGAAAGATATGAGTGACGTTATTTGTAAAGCAATTAATAGATATTTTGATGAATTTGAAATGGTTGATTCATTAGCAAAAGAAATGGTGAAATGGGATAGGGTGTATGGTCATTTAAAAGATTTAGGTTGTTATGTGACCGCTAATAAATATACTGTAGGACAATTGATAAAAGATGATGATTTCATTGATCTTTATTTCGATTTGGTTGTAAAATATCTTTATCCGTTATCACCAACAATATTCAATCCTATGGTAAATGATATTGAAGAAAATTGGAATGCTCGTAATACAACGAAGAATCGTCCACGTTTGAATGAATTGTTGTTTGTTGGAATGAAGAAATGTGAAGAATTTTCTCGTGATTATTTTTCTTTATAATTACTCATAGTATCATGAGTGATCGAAAATGGCGTTTCATATCTTTCTTAGCGCCGGGTAAAATCCGTAAGAATCACTAGTACTTTAACTAACGAGTGGTAAAATCCGCGAAAGGGTGGACTGGTGATACGCTTTTGATTGGTAACCATCTAACTGGATCGATTGATATCACCATGTGATAACGGCGGTGAGGATGAAGTGATAGGATACAATCCTTTTATATCGTATAAGCCGTAGCGCATATTCCAAAAAAACAAAAAATAATTTCATTTCTCAGCCAGAAGTCAAGTGCGCTAACACGGTACCGGGTAACTCACATACGATGCGCTAGGATGATGTCCAAACACCAACGCATGAATTGCTATGGATGTATATAATGTTTTAGGACCTACCTCTCCTATTGGTCGAATTAGTTCTAGCATTACTGTATAACTAATAATCATACCACATTCACTAATTATATATAGTAATAGATAACCATCAAGTAGAGAATAATTAATAATATATAAAATCGTAAAAGTAAAATATATCTTACTCATATCCAACATCCTATTGCGTGTGTGTGTGTGTGGTCTTACCCCTACTCGTCATCGTTGTTGCATCCACAATCACATATGTAATTACTATCTTTTGGTGATTTTTTAAATATAATACCAGCTTCAAAATAACGTTCATCTGGCATACAATGTTTTGATGAATTTGATTGATGTGGTACATAAGCAATTCCATTTGTTAATTCACTCCAACTAAACAATGATTGAAATTCTTTTCCATTAAATCTAGAACATAATAATGAAAATGAACATAAATTGATGTCCATGTTATCAAGACAGACTTCAAGACTACAAATTTCATTAAATGATTGTCTTGTTCTGCTGTTCATCATTGCATCACATACATCTGACGTGTCTTTATAATTCGTCGTTAGTAATTTTATTCTACTTGTTGTATTACCAAAATATAGATAATCTAATATTGTTGTACCACTAACCCATAGACGTCCTTTACATGCATCTAATAATGAAATGATATCATACCCTAAACATTCTCGTAAATAATGAATTACATTCTTCTCATCTGTTTTTACTTTAGGTGGTACAGGATGACACCATTTCACAGAAAAATCCTTTCTAATAAAATAATGAAATGAATTATCATCTCTATTATTTTTTAATCCAATCATTCTTTTACTTAAAGAAATGGATTTACTGTAAAGCCAAAATGATGTACGTGTTAACATGCATGGTCCAAGTTCTTGATAATCACACCAATCCTTTGTTTGGTATGTACAATGAGCATATGCCAATGGAGGAGAACTCATTTGTACTGTCTTTATTATTCCAAGTCCTTTTATTTCTTTGATTATTTCATTATCAATCTCTTTTGAATGATGAACACAAATTGATCTTATTCCCCATTGTTCTAATCCACGAATATATTGATATAGAAATTGACCTGATAATTTATATCCTAAATGAAGTAATCTAGGAAGTGGATCTGGCAATTTTGCGATTAATGCTAGATGAACTTTACATATCCGGTGCATGAAAGTATTCACGAGTCCAATATTAATAAACTCATCTAATGTTAAATAGCGTGAAATAACAAGATTAATGATAACCGGAGGTAATGATTCCATTTGAGTGTGACTCACACGGCTCGTATTGGTCTGAAAATCTATTTCTTATCGCAGGATAAAGTCCTCTAGTACTTTAACTAACGCATATTATTTCCGCAAAAAGGTACGATGCGATACGGCTCCACTTCCGACGACACAACATACTCGATGACACAACAAGCACGTTTGGTGGAATTTGAAATAATTGACAGAAACAACACTCGTATCACTGGCAATTTTAACCGGATCAATGGAAACAACAACACGATCACTGGAGATAATAATGAAATCTATGGACACAACAACAAAATTATTGGACACGATAACATAATTATTGGATCCGCCAACAAAACCACTGGCAGTGGTAACGATATCACTGGCAATTGTAATGAAATCATCAGTAACGATAACATTATCAGTGGCGAGGATAATATAATCACCGGCGACGATAATATAATCACTGGAGATAATAATGAAATCAGAGGGGATGATAATACAATCAAAGGAAACTACAATTTATCGATTGGTACAAATCGAATGAGAGGAATTCACAATCACCAAACAATCCGTTCTGTTGGTACTGAAGTTCAGATTAATGTCATTGGCGCCAATGACAATAATGCCAGTGAGAATGATAGCAATACCATTGGGGTTGCCAGTGAGAATGATAGCAATACCAGCGGGAGTGATAGCAATACCAGTGAGAATGATAGCAATACCAGTGGGAGTGATAGCAATACCAGTGGGAGTGATAGCAACACTGAGAGTGATAGCGAGAGCAACAGCAACGACGAGGAT
>Ga0302185_10002155_pt1 | contig 13135 bp, 12 predicted proteins | sample II_Bog_E1_1_FD_200231 | JGI IMG/M metagenome (GOLD analysis project Ga0302185, IMG submission 200231) | Peat permafrost microbial communities from Stordalen Mire near Abisko, Sweden - II_Bog_E1_2 | ecosystem: Environmental > Terrestrial > Soil > Wetlands > Peat | place: Sweden: Abisko... | reverse complement strand
ACAATTAGATTTATATTTTCATATCAACATTTATCAACAATTTGTTGATTAGAATGGCCAAATTGGCTGGTCAATATTTTTGATCTAAATCTAAAATTGAGTTGGAGGAAATCAGTAATTTTATCATTTCCTTATACGATACATCAATTATAAAATGTTATTCATTTCTATTCAATAATAAACAATTTCAAATGAAGAATATCAATATCAAATCAAAGGAAAAGATGGCCCAAACTAATCACAAACTGCTTCAGGAAATGCGGATCACAAAGGAATTTAACGTGTCCTGTCCTTCCGATAAAAGAGTCAAAGTTTGTTTCCTAGATACTGAATATCACATCGACGCGACTAATCTCACTAGCTTGCACCTAGCAGAGCATATTATCCACCATCTCGCATATTATGTCTGATTCAACCTTGTTTTTCAAAGATTCAACCAATATTGTAATATTCTTTACGACCAAAGCGGATTCATAGGGCACGTATTAATCTTGCGAGGAAGATATGAATGATATTTTAGTAAAATGACTGAGGTGTGGCTCGGCTGCCAGCTTGTAGAGGTAGCAGTCTCGTAAATTTTATTGATCTTGCATAGAAAGTTCCATTATCGAGTCGCATTTTTGCCAAGTATTTAGGAGCCAAAGTCCAGCTTGGACAAGTTTTGAAGGTGCGTAAAGATATCCTAAATGAGGACTACATATCGAGACATAAGCGTGAAGATGTTTCCAAAGGGGTTAAATGTAGGCTAAAGCACTTCTTATGATGATTCCTCCCATGGAATGACCGATGAAACTAAGTTTATATGGCTTTTTCAATATCTATGTATATCTTGTAACTTAAATGGCCAATCGTTTTCCCATATTTTTAAGATTCTACTACGTTTTGCCAATGTTCGAAGCACTTATATATATCCTTAAGGTTCGATGACGAGCCTACAAGCACTTCTTAAATTAGGCAAAATCCTTACTGTGGGCCTGAAAACCATGAACCAAAATGATGATATGCTCAAATTAATGTGGAACCTCTATACTGCAGGGCAGCATTCCAGTTTAATATATTTCCTCAAAAATTTTGATTGACTTACTCGTCTCTTCGTAGAAATGAGTATCCTATAAGGGAAATATATCCTTCCATAACTCATTCTCAGACTAGCCCTTCTTTCTAACAATTTCTGCCTGTTCAAGATGGAACTTTGGCTCATCATTATAGCGATTAAACGTCCAATCATGATTTTTAATCCTATGGCTAAAAATACTTGCCTTCATTCGTTCTCTTAATTGCTATTCATACTTGCTTTACAGACTGGCATTGATCTGTTGAGAGTGTTCTCGTAAGAAGATGTTAAACTAATTCCAGTTCTGGTAAATTAAAGCTTTAATGCTCAGAAAATCTTAGAGAATGGTTGAAATCACTCTATCCTTCTGAGTTTGAGTCAAAACGATAAAATTAATCTGATTTATTTCTTCAAGAATACTAATGATTTTTTTATTACGATTCAGTTTTATGTACTTTGGTCTTCTTTAGAGCTTATTGACTAACTTGCAGGCCTCATTGAATCTCTCCAGTAAACTGATCAGCTATTTTTATAGATTTCCCCGATAGTACTGATAAAGATTAAGGATTTCTCCGTAGCGAACTATCTAACAATAGTATTACACCCAAAAGTGGATGCTTAAAAATAAGCTTAGACATCCTCATACTACTTTTCGATGAAATTTGCATCGTCTTCGTTTTTCTAAAATTTATATTCCATAATAGTCCCATGAAAATTTCCACCCAATCTTAAAGTTCCATAATTATCAAAGGTAACAGGCAGATAAGTCAAAATATTGTGATAGACGTTCATAGCGGCATAGTACTAGTGCAGGATTTAAAATTTCTAGATAGGAGGGGATGTACTATTTTGTAGTTTTAAGAGAAGAGCAAGTCCACATTGAGAAAAACCTGTATCTTATCAAGAAGGGTGAGGTCTATGTATACTTTGAAGTAATAACTTGTGTTTTCAGCGATAAGGTCATTTAGATATTTTACTCTTATCTTTCGAGAATAACAGTAGTGAGAATTTTATGTGATGAAGGGTTAGTTATTTTTACGATCCGATGGCTATTCCGAAGGCGCAGCGATATTATAGGCCATAAAATGAATCTTCATTGATGGGAGTGTACATTTTATTTGCTATTTTTGGGGGTATAAAACATGCGGAGACGGTACTGCACCCATCCTATTTTATGAAATTCCTTGAGATCAAGAAAACCGACGTTAACAGCAGCCTAGATATTGGTTTTGAGAGACATACTAAATATAATATTCTCTATTCCTAATATAATTCTAACTAATCTATAGATGAATTTCAAGTTGGATCAATCATTCTCTTATATTTTTGACGACCAAGTTAAGTTATTAATTTTAGAGCCTAATTAAGTAATTAGACTGTTAAAGTTAAATTTAAATCAATGAGTTATAACCAGGAAGGGGTTGAAGCATGGACCATTCAAACCAGACATTCCAGCAGAATGTTTGGTCGCAATATCACCAACTGCCCTTCATAGTTGTTGGACCGCAAACGATCCCGCCCCAAAAGATCAAACTCCAGAAACTCACTATCTCTGTGCTGGTCAAAGCATCCTTAAGTGGCTCCCTACATGTAATAAATGTGTAAATACACCTGTTCTCTATAGCATGAATGCTATATTCGTGACAACTACATGTCCTGGCACTCGGATATAAACACAAGCATGCGTTAGATATTGGTCGGATGGCTGGTGCATCTAAACCACAAACTTTAACTTAAAAATCACACACTCTATTTGGCCGTTTTCATGCTGGACAAATACTGTCACAACAGATATATTTCGCGAGCGCGTTATCAACTCCTAGGAATTACTTCTCTGTTTGTTGCTGCCAAGTATGAAGAAGTTAAAACCCCAAAACTTAAAAACTATACCTGCTTCTCCGGAAATCAGTACTCTGGAGATCAAATCCTATAAATGGAGGGCGATATGCTTCTCACACTCAACTTTAACGTGAAGGCAACCACTAGCTCCTGGCATCTTGAAGAATATATAGAATTTGCCAAGATTGAAAAGGAAAACAAGCAATTATGCTTCTATATATTGGACCTTTCAATTGTTGAGTTCAATTTTTGCTTAATGCGACCTTCTCTATTGAGCTGGAGTATCATATTGTACGTATCTCGTATGCATAACAATCTAAATTGCAGCGAAGTTTAGATCCTTTAAAACAGCAGTCTAACTCGCTAATAGCTATCTGATTGTTTGAATTCAATAGTTTCGTTGTTCAAGAATCGAAAGCACTCCAAATTCTGTCAAGTGAACGAAAAATACTGCATGCAGCTGAGACATCTCATCTCCTGATATAATTAACTGCATTTTTAAGTTTGATATACTCCCATTGAAAAAATATATTATCTATCACTCACATGCGATGTGATTTACATTTTGATTTTGATGAACTACGCGCTTTCAGTTAGAAGCGCAAGAGATCTACGATGCGAACTTGGGGGTCAGGCTTTGATTTTTTATTAGAGAGGGAAGCCTCCTCGCGAATCAGAGGCACTGCTAATGTTTTTTATAGTTTTGCACGACCCAAAGTATTACCAAGTTTACCAGTCAAATCCTTTACAGTCCTCAAGAAGCTTTTTTCAGGGCCCAATTATTGCAATTTTTTTCTTTTAGACCTCTCTTCAAATCTTCCGAAAGGGGAATCTTTTTCCTTGGAGCTATTCAATATCCTCTTTAATTCTGATGGTTAATTTCTTGTTCTTTTGACAGGTTATTGTGGTTGGCTATCATTGAGCCAGGTATGATTTAGAATCTAAATAAAAGGCTATATACCCCGTCGGCAGTGATCCTTTCATCAGGATCGATAATAAACATTTTGGTTAATAGATGGGCTGCTCTTTTGAAAGATACTAACTATGTTTTGGGATAATCGGCAAGGTTGATTCTGCGGTAGAGCTATTCATCACTCGCACCCTTATAGGGAAAGTATCCAGTGAGCATAACGAAAAGCATAACGCCCAATGCCCAAATATCCGCAGCCTATCCACGATATTCTTTCTTTTGAACAATTTCCGGCGCCATATAGCTCGGCGTACCACAAAAGATCTTAATCTACCTCAATCAAAATATACCTTTTTGCCTTTCTAGATGCACGTACTGAACCCAAAGTCAATGAGTTTAGGCGACAGCTTCTCATCTAGAATCACATTTTATAGCTTTATATCACGATGAGCAATGTTTCGTTGATGAAGATACTTCAATGCACAAGCTAACTCTTTTATTATTTGCTTACAGGGTTGCTCTAGAAATCGCTGAGAGGGCTGTTGCTTTAGTGAAGTTCCCAGTGATATTCCAGGTAAATATTCCATGACAATGTTGACGTGATTGTTGGTCTATACAACATCAAAGAGTTTTACAATATTAGGATGATTTACCATCTGTAGGATCTTTATTTCCCGCTTTACAGTTTTCTTCCTTTGTGGCTAACGAATCTTGTTCTTTTAGTAAGCTTTAATGGCAATCTTGTGGTTTTATGGCTTATACACGGCTACTCTCACCGAAGCATAGGCACCCTCTCCTATAACTTTGCCTACCATGTAGTCCCGCTTGAATCGAATTGTGAGGTCCGCGTCTTCACGTTGAAGAGCTTTCACATTTTCTTTTCCATGCTATTTTGTGCATGGTATCCCCGTTAGCATCTTGTCGTAATCATCTTCCAATTGCAAAAATTTAATGGCAGTGAAGTCTTTGATTTTGGGAGCATCAAGATGTTCAGTACTGTCTTCCATAACCACAGCCTCTGTTCTCAACTGAACTTTTTCCTTAGATCTATTGAATAATCGATCTAGATCTTGCTCAGTCATGACATTGCTATATTTAGTTTAGGGACGCATGCATCCAGTTTTAGTCTTGTTAAATTTGTTGGAGCCCATCTTCCAAGAGGAGTTGAAGTTTACTTAGCGTAAGATGTCAAGCAGTTCTGCAGTGATTGCAAGGTGTTGCTTGCCCTTTTTGTTGACAGAATGGTCATTATTAGTTTTCATAACGATCAAATAAGTTAATAATAAATTTGCAGAGGGGAACAATATATAGGGATCTTATTTAAGAAGGCCATAGAGAGATAGCATGCTTCTGAGATTAAAAACAATTTATTATTGCAACAAGTTAGATAAGTTAGATGACAATGGAGTGGATCAAATGAAGTAACTGTTTAATTCAATCTCCTGATGTATGTTGTTTTTCCAAATTTGCTGCCAAGCATCGAATGAAGAAGGTGAATAAAAATTTTGTTAATAAACGATCATTATCAATAATTTTTTACCCAAGCAAACAATTTCCAAATTAACATTATTGATTTAATTATATTTAACTTTATTATTTATTTAATCATCTGAGAAATCAAGATTCATACTAACTTCAAATTTGCAATATTTTTCAAAAGTCTTAAGATTTAATAATTCCTACTACCTTTAATAATACTAATAATATTCTTAATTAGTGTTGAATTGTATTTTTTCATTTATGATCAACCTGCGCATAGTACTACTGGTAGTTGTGGTCAACTATACGATAGCTCAGGCTCTCTACAATCATGGCCACAGCACCAACGTCAACACCTCCTGGCTAGGTTTGCTTGACAATGGGATTCCAATTCGTCAGATGTCCATAATGGGATCGCACTCCTCAATGAGTCAAGGTACATGGGGTGATGCCTTTCAAACTCAAGGTAACTCGCTAATGGGACAAATGGTGATGGGCATGCGAGCTCTCGATATTCGCTGCAACCACAACCACAATTCTTTACAAGTATATGACAGATTTATTTATCTAAATATCGATTTGAGTGGCGTTCTGACCATTATACGCTCTTTCCTGCAATCTTATCCGACTGAGATGATTCTAATGCATATAGTATAGGAGAATTCTCCCTCTGGAAACACAGAAACCTTTGAACAAACTTTCATCAGTTACAAAAACAATTTTTTGGATATAATATGGGTTCCAACTTCGCAAGATCCAGTGCTAGGAGAAGTGAGAGGTAAAGTCGTGATCATTCAAGACTTTTCAGGGGCATCAATTCATGGATTACTCTATTCAACTTTTACAGTTCTTCCACATATGTGGATGACTACCAACTGGAATTTATATGACAAATGGACAGCAGTTAAAAGTTTTTTAGCAACAGCTAACACAGCAGGAGCCTCACAACTTAGCTTTTGGACTGGGCATGGGGGATCCTTTCCTTATTTTGTAGCCAGTGGAAAATCCAGTCCAGGTAACAATGCTGGGGAACTTGTTACTGGAGCCACATCCCCAGGATGGCCTAGTTCCTACTATCGTGATTTTCCGAGAGTTGCATGCTTTATTGGAATCTGTAGTATTATTTTTTAGGGCATTAATATATTAGGCTATAACTACATTGTGAGTCAAAACTATAAGTATCTAGGGATAATTTTTACAGATTTTATGGGAGATCAACTTCTAAACAAAGTAATCAGTGTTAATACGGGAAAGTTTGCGCCATGTCCTTCCATTCTTCTCACACAGGGGTGTACTTACTGTACATCAGTGGGTTTATGTCTGGGTTGCAATACCACTGTAAATTATGTATATTCTCCCAATACCTGTTCGGCCAAATCCGGATTTTATCTCAATTGGATTAATTCAACTTTAAATACTGTGGTATCATGCAGTATTGCTATGGCTGGGTGTCTTATTTGCTCCTCAAGCACAGTTTGCACTCTCTGTGATACTTTTTCTAACTATCAACTTGTCAGTGGCAGTTGTCAAGCAGCTCCTGGATTCTATTTGGACAGTTCAAGCATTCCAGTGAAGTGTACTTTGCAAGGCTGTTATCAATGCATTTCTAATACTATATGTGGAGTGTGTTCCAATGCTAATAATTATGTTTTGGATAATAGTACAAATACTTGCTTTTGTAATAGCAGTGAACTTTTTACACAATCTCCAACTGCAGCAGCTTGTATTTGCATACCAGGATACTACCTCGCTTCCAACGGTACATGTGAATATATACCCCTTTGCCCTAACAATGGTAGTGGATGTTTGAGCTGCGTAATTGGATCACCTTGTGCCTGTTCTTTGTGCGATACAGCTAATAACTTTTAAGTTGATTCACTCAATTCTTCTTATTGCATCTGTCAAACTGGATATTATTTCAACGGACTGGCATGCAATTTGTGCAATTCTACGCTTAATCCAGCCTGTACCAGTTGCGCCTCTACGTCCCTTTGTCTTTCTTGCGTAAATAATTTTACCCTTTTCAACGGAAATTGTATCTGCTTACCCCAATATTATGCCTTAAATTCCCATACTTGTCTTTAATGCCCCATTGGATGTTTATCCTGCGATAATTCATCAGTTTGCCTCATTTGTGATACAACCAATAATTTTACAATGTTTTCAACCATTTGCTTATGCAAAAATGGTCTATTCCTAAATGGAATATTGTGTATACCTTGTGGAGCCATGCCAGGATGCCTAACTTGCAATACTATGGGGTGCACGAGCTGTGATAATATTTTTGGTTTCAAACTTAATGCATCCACTTCATCCTGCTAATGCAGTTATGGCAATTATATTAACAGTATGAATGTCTGCGCCCCTTGCACCCAGCTTGGGTGCCTGGAATGCACTTCTCTCTCTTCTTGTATTACTTGTGATACATCTCACTTCTATCTTAATAATGGAATTTGCGATGAAATTTGCGGCGATGGGGTCCTATACAACCTCCCCTGTGATGATGGTAATCTAATAAGCGGGGATGGCTGCTCTTCTAGCTGTAATATTTAAGCTGATTGGACGTGCATCCCCGGTTCTTTGGCTTCTCCCTCTCAATGCTCCTACTCTGGGCCTGTTATAATAACAATTTTGTCAGTTTTAAAAGATCCTTCAGCTAATAAAGTCTATCTCTAAGCAAGTATTTCTCCATCTCTAATTTCTATGGCAAATCTGGATTTCAAAGTTGTATTTATTCCAAACTTTCCAATTTAATCTAGCTCTGTAACATTTGATTTAAACTCTGGAAATATTTCGATGATTTTTGATTATAACCAATCTCTAAATAATCAACCATTGTCAATCTCCTTTTAACCTCCAGCCACCCCTGTTTTTCATTTTATGAATCCTGTTTCTGTTTCTTTGCCGCAAACAACTGATAACAACTTAGCCTTAAAAGTTTATGATTCATCATTATATGACCTGACTCCTCTCATATACAACTTAGTCTTGGCTTTGGCTATATCGGTGACTGCGACCTTTGTCATTTGCTTTTTGTTTATTAGCAAACTCATGGCCATTGAAATGATCCTCATATATCAGTTATCCTATACTGCCCTTATGATGATTTTAAAATTGTAGCTATTTATGATTCCATTGAGAAATCTTTGGATAGTTAATGGATACAATCAACTTTTTGAAGATAGTTCTACTTAAAATGTACCCGGAAGAGTATCTGAAATATATTATAAGGCATAATTTTTATCTAATTTTAGTATCAACGCTGTTTTCTTTCTAATCCCCAGTATAATTGGCTTTTGCTATATTATCTACGGAAAAGTAAGAATCAACAAACCAATTCGTATTCAAGGCTATAGGATTATGAAAGAGTGGTTATTTAGTGCCTTATTATTCTTACAGATACACTTAAATGTCTCCACTTTGTTGGCAGTTAACTTTGGATTAAGCAAAGTCATTGGATGCGCGGTTGGAGCACTTATTTAAATATTCTTGATTGCGGAGCTGATTCTATATATCGTGCGACCTAAAAATTTTGGATAATATATAGAGTTCTTTCAATCTGGGGTGCTTTCACAAAAATGGTATCTAATTGTTTTCTTCTTTAGAACTGTCTTAGCAGTGATAATTGGAAATTTTGGGGAATACACAATTGCAATGTACTCGACTATTAGCTTGGCCACAATTTTTGCTATATTTGAGGTTATTGTTCGTCCATACATTTCAAATGTAAGGCCAATTGTAAACAGTTTCTTCCTGATATTGATATTCGGAACCTATACTTATGCAAAGATTAATCAAAACTCAGATGAGGCTACTTTTTCCACCAGCTATTTGTCCATTTTTTTGATAGGGCTTTTATTCATGGCTTTGATCTTCAACATTGTGTGTATGATTATGTACAAAGCCAGTAAGTGCAAAGAGATGAATGAACAAAAAATCGTGAATCACGTCTTAAAAGACAACGAACATGAATCAAAATAAATGGACATGCTTTACATCAATCAAATAAAGGAACAGCTGAAAGACTCTCTAATTAATGGTCAAAGTACGCTAATTTCTTCTCGGTAACACGAAATCCTGTCCGAAAAAACCCATATTAAAGACAAAATAATTAGACTTGATTCCCCTCAGTAATCAGCACGACATAGAATTAATTCAGAAACAGAAGAATATCTTGAACGGCTGGCATTATGATTGCAAAATAAATTAATGATATTTGTATTCAGAAGGTGGATATATTTATAGAATGGCAAAGCAGTTGTCTCTTTGAATTCAAACATAAAGATAAACATTTGGGCAATAAATCAATAAAATATTGAATTTGAATTGAATGCCTGAAATTAACTTAAAAAAAAACAATTCCTCTTTATGCATCTAATTTTTATGTTAATTATATAATTCAGATAGATAGATAGATAGATAGATAGATAGACCCCTTAAAATATATTCGTTATTATATTTGCTTATTAAATATCTATATGTTTCCTAATGCCTTCAAGGAAAAAGAGTATTGAAATATTATAAGATATATTTTTTATTTAACTTTAGGGCTGATAGTGCTTCCTTTCTAATAGTGATAATTGGAAATTTTGGGAATTATAAAATTGCAATGTAGATATATTTATTGAATGAAAAAGCAGTTGTTTCTTCCAAGTGAAACTTAAAGATAAACACTTCAACAACAAATTAATAAAATATTAAATTTTAAATTATTTTAGGTAAAAAAATTTAAACATCACATGATTAAATATTTAATTATAATTCTGAGCCACAATCATTCACCATTTGACAAAACACAATCCTCTCGAAAAGTAGAGACCTGAAATACAAGTCAGGCAGTTTCCGTTGGTAGGGTCATAAGTATTGCAAGTGGAGCTTACACCCGAACAAGAATTTTGGTTTAGGTAATATCTATTATTGCAAAGAGAACAATTTCCAGTTCCCATATCATAATTTTGGCATTGGGAAACAGGATTTACGCAGATTCCGTTGTAAAGAATATAGTTCTGTTGACAAGCAGTGCAGGAGCCACTATCAATGGTTTGACAATAATTAGTGAAAGTGGTATAGCATTGACCATTATTAACATAATATCCTGCAATGCAGGTCAAACAATTTCCCGTGCTAAAATCAACAGTATTGCATAGGGGATTTGTCGACTGAACACAAATTCCACCACTAAGATAATAGCCAGTTTAGCAGTTAAAGCAAACTCCATTGAAAAAAAATGAACAATAAGGATTCGAGGAAAAGGTTGCATTATCTGTGTCATTGCTTGTATCGCTGGAATTAGTAGTTTAAGTAAGATTCGTATTATTGGTATTAGTGATATTTGTAACTTCTGTAGTGTTGGATGTATAGGTGGCGTTATTTGTGGTATTAGTGTTATTTGTGACTTCAGTGGTATTGGATGTATTGGTGACCTCAGTAGCATTTGTGGCTTTGGTGGTATTAGCAGTATCTGTAACATTTGTGGTATTAGAAACCTTACTAGTATTGGATGTTGTATTTGTTTAAATGACAATTGGACCAATGTTTTTAGAAGGGATGACCACACAAGTTTCCTTTGACACTTAGTATCCTTTAAAGCAAGTGACACAATACCCATTTTATTCATTATAGGTCTTACAAAGAGGATTGAGAACTTTGCATTATCCTTGTATTAACAGATGATTGGGCAAACATTTGAGGCATTTAGAATTTAATCCTTCTAACTCACATCCTGGATTAGAAGTAGAATTTGTCAAGATTAACAATATTATGAGGCATAACGCCGAATTAAGTATTTTATAATACATTGTAAAAATAATTATAACTTTCACCAAGTAACCTTTAGCATTTATATAGTTTGCAAAGGCTCCTCCTTCTAGAGTTATATTAATTGCTGATTTTCTTGCGGATTATTCATAATTTTAAAAAGTTTTTACTTCAAGTTTGATATTGTATTTAAATCCTGTAGGCTCTCCAATTATGCTATTTTATATAATTATTTTTGCAAAAAGATATTTAGCAAATCAATATTGCCAAAATCATAGATTTGACATTTTTAATATTTTCTATCTTTAGTTATCCTTGAAAAAGCCAATTATTTGCAAAATTAAAAAAATAAATAAAATTCTTCTTACAAATAAATATTTTTGATATTATCGTCTTTCGTTGAGAGCTTGGAAGTTCAAAATCTTGAGATTTGCTTAAAGATAGAAATTGTGATGCGAATCTGTGAATCAAAGAACGAATTTTTTTTCCCTTTTTGAATTTAGTTTGCTGTTCAAATAATTTGCTAAACTACTACAGTTACATCTAAAACACTCACTGTATTTATCGTGTTCGTACCTATTCTTCTTTTGGAGGATTAGCCATTATAAATAGATATGCTTATGACTTGATCTCTAATGACTATTGACAAAAAATTTTTAAGGTAATCTTAAGTGATAAAAAATTGATAAAAATAAAAATGCGACTTTTTTCCTATTCTCAATCATTGAATCACTGATGGAGCTAATTTTATCATTTAAATCGAAGAAATATTTATTAATTCTAAAGAATATCTATTACGGATTATTTAAATATACTAAATTAACAATATATTGCATGATCTGCATGATATAAGCTTTAAAGGCTCAAATTATATATTTTAGTTAAAGTGGAGCAAATCATTCAGCTGAAAATGCATTTTCCTCCTTTTAGTACATATGATTGATAGCAGGTGAGGCAATCTCCCGTGTTTATATCATAAGTTTGGCAATATGGATCCACTATTACGCATAACCCATTGCTAATATAATAACCTTAATAACAGTCAGTGCAGTTATTATATTGATCAATTGCTTTGCAAAGAGCGTTAGCGACTGGACATTGCCCGTTACTAAGATAGTATCCTTGATAGCAGGAAAGGCAATCTCCTGAATGTTAATCATAAGTTTTGCATAAAGAGTTTGCTAATGCGCAAGTTCCATTCTTTAGGTAATATCCATTATAGCAATTTATACAATTTCCGCTAGAGGAATTAGAACAATATGGGTCACTATTCGAGGTTTGAGAAGAATTTCCAGAAGTAGAAGGAGAAGTCGGAATAATGCAAGAATTATTTATATTTTAGTATCCTTGATAGCAGGAAAGACAATACCCAGTATTAAGATCATAAGTCTTACAAAGAGGATTGGATAAAACGCATGTACCTGAGCTGTTCAAGTAATATCCATAATAGCAGTTAGAGCAACAACCATTGGAGTACTGTGAGCAATAAATATTGGTACTATTTGAACTATTAGCGCAATTGGTAGTATGAGTAGTATTGGTTCCATTAGTAAAGCCGGTAGAATTATTTCCAGTGGAGTTATTGCCTGTGGAATTATTGCCAGTGGAATTATTGCCAGTGGAGTTATTGCCTGTGGAATTATTGCCAGTTGAGTTATTGTCTGTTGAGTTACTTGGACCACTGTTACCGTTAGTGCTTGAACCGTTAGTGTTATTGGCTGTGCAATTGCCATTGTCAGTAGAGTTATTACCAGTGGAGTTACCTGTTGAGTTACTTGGACCACTGTTACCGTTAGTGCTTGAACCGTTAGTGTTATTGGCTGTGCAATTGCCATTGTCAGTAGAGTTACCTGTTGAGTTACCTGTTGAGTTACCTGTTGAGTTACTTGGACCACTGTTACCGTTAGTACTTGAACCATTAGTGTTATTGGATGTGCAATTGCCATTGTTAGTGGAGTTAACTGTTGAGTTACTTGGACCACTGTTACCATTAGTACTTGAACCGTTAGTGTTATTGGCTGTGCAATTGCCATTGTCAGTAGAGTTATTACCAGTGGAGTTACCTGTTGAGTTACTTGGACCACTGTTACCGTTAG
>Ga0302185_10002154_pt1 | contig 13140 bp, 14 predicted proteins | sample II_Bog_E1_1_FD_200231 | JGI IMG/M metagenome (GOLD analysis project Ga0302185, IMG submission 200231) | Peat permafrost microbial communities from Stordalen Mire near Abisko, Sweden - II_Bog_E1_2 | ecosystem: Environmental > Terrestrial > Soil > Wetlands > Peat | place: Sweden: Abisko... | reverse complement strand
TAAATCAGGTGAGCCCATTCATGCTTTACAGGGTCACTCCGGCTAGATCTCAAGCGCTCAGTTCTAATTTGGAGGGTACATGTGCGGAACGGCTTCGATCGACAAAACATGTAGGATATGGGATGTTGGATCAGGCAAATGCATGTCGGTGCTGAAGGGGCATACTGACGAAATTTTAGATTTTAACTTTAATGCTATTGGAACGAGTTTGGTCACTTCCAGCGTTGATACTACCATGAGGTTGTATAACGTCTCCACATTTGCATGCACAGCTGTACTATAAGGCCATGAGGGAGAGGTTTCCAAAGCTGTCTTCAACCCTCAAGGCACAAAAATCCTCTCTGCGAGTTTTGATCACACTGCTCGTCTTTGGGACGTATAATCAGGCAAATGTCTACAAACTTTATAGGGTCATGAGGACTAAATCTTCTCCTGCCAATTTAACTACTAGGGAGACACAATAATAACAGGTTCCAAGGACAACACCTGCCGCATTTGGCGCGACAGTGAGTCTTTCTCGAAGATGAAGTCTAAAAAATGATGCATATGGCCAGAATATTCTTTTATTAATCAACGATTGCATTATTAATTCAAGATTGATTCAGAAATGGGCTGTACACAATGCAATGAGCAGTCAAAAAGCGAAGATAACGTCACCTTTGTGACCACTATCAAGAGACAGAAGGTACGAACTGTACAAGACCAGGAGAATCTTAGGGAGACTGACGAAAAGGATGAGAACTATGTCAAATATGGGATAACCACCTTGGCAATACCCGCTTTTTCTACCATTGAGGATGAGAATTTGAATCTATCCCCGAGGCCCGCTTTAAAATCTTCTTACTCAAACATCGATATTTCCCCTGAGAGCGGTGACTAGATAAAATTGAAGAATAAGTCAGCCGAGGCCGAAAAGTTACGCCGATAAAATTGGAAATAACAAAAATTGACCTTCCTAAACCTAAAGCGGGTGTAGCAAAATCCCTAAAAAACGAAGCTTGAAGTGTGATATATAATCATTATTTTTTACAGCAGTTCTTCTATTTGCAAAACTATTATTACTGACTCTAGCAGCAGGGCTACTTTTAGAACTGCAATTTTAGCTTTGGCTCATTTTTGGGAAGCTTGGCACGGGATGCTTTTGGTTTGGGAGACTGCCCGTAGAAATTGGACCAAGGACCACCGTTATAGGAGTAGTAATCCATTAGGTACCCCTGATTGAAATCGAATTTATCCACTAACGCATAAAGCTCATATGGAGTTAACAGAGGTTTAGGAGTGCCAAAGGACCAGTCGATTGACAGCCTAGGGCAAGCGATTTGCACGAAGAAATCAACCTCAATCGAAGTAAGAAGTTCGACGTTAACCTCAGAGGCGATTAACACCATATACTCAAAGATTCCCTAGATTTTCTTGATCAATCGGTCGAGAATGCCAACATTACCCTGCCTCCCCAGAGCTCCAAAGATAAAGCATACTCTTCTTGTTTTGCCATTGAGAGCACGCGTAATTTCATTACTTCTCTGCGAGATCATAGTAGATAACGCATATTTTTACTCTGTCATTTCACGAGTATAAGGGTCATACTGGAAGAACTAGAACTCGGGATTAGCGATCATGGTAGCCTACATGTGGAATCTACCATCACATAGGAAAATTACAATATTTCTCCCATTTTTATTCACTTATAGTTTGGGGGAGGTACAACCCAATACTTCGCCTCCCGACCGTGGCTTTTATTGTGGTATAACTATATTAGTAAACCCTTGATCCATCAAGGCCTGTTTGGCTAAAAACAAGGAGTTATTGAATTGGATTGTTCCTAGAAGATAGATGATGTTAGTTTTGATCTATGAAAAATTGAACACCACTGTTGAGATGAAATGGTCAATGTCAATTTGAATCTCAACAAAAACGTAGAGCACCTTTTTATGAGTTGAAGTGATCGGAACGAGGCAGGAATGACCGTAGTGGACCAGTAATTCGCAGCTCATTTGCTCACTAGCGAGATCATCGATGCAGCAGGCCCCATATGTTACATCCGCCATAATGACTGTCTACAAATCGACAGAGGAAAATTATTTTAGAATATCAGTTATGATGCAAGCAAACAACATAAGCCCTTCTGGGAACTGAAGGGAGATGCGCATTGCAGATCGATTGAGTTATTTAGCGAGTACTTATATTCGATGAAGGGTTTTGTATATTTCGAAGTTATAGTGAGGGGGGAGGATCTTAATTGCTTCAGCCAATAATTGATTGTTAATAAGATGCTCGGGGATGCCAGCAAGCAGCATTTTTGTTTTGGCTTGGTCCTTGGGGAGAGAGTCTTGCTTTGTGATTTGAAGGTTGTCTGTTTTGATGGATGTCTCCTCGTCTTGCTGCATTGTTGTTTAATTATGAATTGTTAAATACCCACTCATTAATAAGTTGCCCCAATTATATAACATCAAATAAGGTCGACTTTATCCTCCTCCCTGCCATTCGTGATCATATTGCTGTTGCAACGTATACAATAATATAAAATACTCTTCTAGGAGCAGTCGTGATGCCTCCAATATAAATTAAACTCATTTAGGCTTTCCTAAATATTTTATTAGAAGAACAAAATCATTATAATTATCCGTCGACAATAATCAATTCAAAATTTAATAAGGCATAAATGTGATGTTTGGTTGGTTTATAAATCAGCTACTTTGCCAAATCATGTAGTCCCATGAGTACTGCTCATAAGAGTCTTATCTTATCCATCTATCGTCAATACTTTGTCTTGCGAATGCCCAATTAGTGGCATCTTAGGTGATAATTACAACAGTCCAAAATCCTCCGTAGGCTTCCTGCAATTTGGAGGAGATAAAATTGGCGTTGTTGAGTAAATCGGTTGAGTATATAGCTGCATTTTTAATCACATTCCGAATAAAAATTTCCATTGATTCTGAGATTCCAGAGCCCTTCCACTACAAATATTGAGTCTTCTGAATGGAGTCACTATTGAGTGTCTATTGCTGAAGATTGACGCTAATGGTTAAGCTCAACAGAGAGGCTACTAAGCAAAAGGAGACGATTTTATTCATATGATGGAGGTTTAATATCAAATTAATAGAGATATTATCACTCAAATCCATTATTAGTTTAGTCGTTAATTGTTATATGCAAAAATAATTAAATTGCCAAAATATTGGCCGTGGCCTATTCTTTAAATTATTTATAGGTAAAAATGGATATGAGTTGGGATTTATAAAGCGGCAGATGCAGCTGAGAACCATCTGTTTAGCATTATAAGCAGGATAGAGATGATGTTGATTTAGTTGCTCGATAAACTAACAAATATGTCACAACTATATTTATTACGATCTGGCTCTGTTTGGCAGTATAAAACAGGAAATGCGATTTGATAGCAGACGTGATTAAACCTAATATTAAAAAATGATTCACTTCGATTTAACTGAAAATTAATTTGCCTCGGCGTGGATAGATAATTGGTTCTCCATCCCTGCTACTTTGTTTCCCATCTTAGCCTTGACCGTAATTGTGATATATATTTAACTGGCAAATTGCGCTCACAACTAAGATCCAATAATATTGAATTATATTTTGCGCAAAAACAACATGAAAAGTAAATTCCCCAAAAAACTCAACTTCACTGACATCAAAGACCGTCTTACCCAATTCATCCTCAACTACGAAGATCCAGAACTGTAAGTCTAACAGTAGGAGTGCTACAGCCGACTCGGCAAGATGAAATATCGCATAATGCTGGTAACTTTCGACCCATTCAGCAGAAAGTAGCTAACTAGAAGATAAAAACATTTGAAATATACGTCGAGGATATTGAAGAAATGCTGAGGAAGGAGGAGGACAAACCCATCATCGATCAGATCAAATCCAATGTCAAACATTTCGTTGATATTTTCTATGAGATTGTGGAGAAAAACAAACCGCCTCGCAACATGCAAATCAACCCCGAAGACGTAACTTATGATTCATTCAGATTCTTCGATACGATTTAGAGAATGCACTCGAGAAACAGCGGAAGGAGAATCAACACTCACTGTAGGGCAATGTACCCGAGTAGAACGAGGGACTTCCCCCATCTATGCATCGAAAGTATAGCGTAATAATTACGCACAAAAACAGAAAGCCAGGCATGGTGAGGTCCATCAATCAACTCACCTCCGATTTGATTGGGTCACTGATTATCCTTAATGGTATCGTGGTTAGGACTGAGGAAGTTAAACCCAGAATAGCTGTGGCCACCTTCGTCTGCGATGTATGTGGATCAGAGAATTATTTGGTGGTAACCGATAGTAGTTTTCACCCCATGACTGAGTGCACTTCCAAAAAATGTAGGGAAAACAAAATTAATGGCAAACTGACATTCATGCCGCAACATTCTCAGTTCATCCCTTCACAAGAGATCAAAATACAGTAAACCTCAAATCAGATTAAACAGGGCAACGTTCCACGTTCGCTTAAACTCGTGCTATCCGAATCAAACATCAGAAAGGCTCAACCCGGCGACATCATTGAAATTCAGGGAGTGCTTCTTCCAAGGAGAAAGGAGGGCTATGCTTATGAGCAAGACCTTCTCTTCGATATTTGTTTGGAAGCGTTCAAAGTCAGCAGTCAAAAAAAGAAGTACACTGACATGGACATCTCGGAGGAAGACAAGGAGGAAATTAGAAAGATACGATCACTTCACACGTAGGATGAGCTCTTCAACCGATTGTCCAAATCCATTGCTCCTGAAATATACGGACTGGAGTTTGTGAAGAAAGCGCTGTTGCTGCAATTGGCGGGCGGAGTGACTACTGTTACTCATGATAGATTAAAAATTAGAGGGGAGATCAATGTAATGCTTGTGGGCGATCCAGGGCTTGCTAAGTCGCAACTCCTGAAACAAATCTCATATCTTGCGCCTAGAGGTGTATACACCACTGGTAAGGGCAGCTCGGACGTGGGATTGACGGCAGCGATTAAGATAGATCATACTACACATGATGTGAGTTTAGAGGCTGGAGCCTTGGTGCTGGCAGATATGGGGGTGTGCTGCATCGATTAATTCGATAAAATGGGTGAATATGATCAAACTGCCATCCATGAGGTCATGGAACAGCAAACAGTATCAATAGCCAAAGCAGGCCTCACCACAACTCTCAATGCGAGAACTTCAGTGCTTGCCGCTGCTAATCCTCTCTACAGTAGATATAATCCTAGATAAACCCCTCAAAAGAACATCAATCTTCCAGCCGCTCTCTTCTCCCGTTTTGACCTCATTTTCATCATGTTAGACACATCCGATCCTTAAAAAGACATGATGCTTGCTAACCATATCGGGTATGTCCACAAAAACGGTCTTTCTGAAAAAGCCTCATCCGAGTTTAATACTAAATTTTTACGGACCTATATTGCCCTTTCCAAGGAGTTTGAACCAAAGATCAGCGAGGATCTGACGAGCATGTTGATAGAAAGGTATATTCAAAGACGAAAAATTTACGCGGATAAGGTGAAGGAAGGCGATCGTTATATAACAACACGCAACCTGCTGGCCCTCATCCGCTTGTGCCAAGCCCGAGTAACAATTTTGTAATATAGGCTCGTCTCAGATTTTCCAACGAGATTACTCAGGATGACATTCTGTAGTGCGAGAACATAATGTAGTAGAGTATGAAGAATGTGGTAATGGAGGAAGTGAGTAAAAAGTAGTTGATGGATGATTCCTCCTGCATATATAAGATGATAAAGGATCTGTGCTAATACAAGTAGAATGGTAAGGTGGAGTACGACTTGCTGCAAAAACGAATACTGTCCCGCGGATTCACTTTGGAAATACTTTAAAACACACTCACTCATTATGAGAGGATGGATGTGCTGATGTGGAACAAAAAGAATAACAGTATTAGCCTTGTCCAGTGATAGATAAATTATTCGATTAATTAATAGTATAAATATCAGGGCAGAATGAGGGTTGTGGAGTTGTCGATTGGAATTACGATTAGGCCTGTAATGGCTTGGAGTAGGAACTTTAGGGAGTGAGCGTCTTTGGTAGAAGCAAAAACGACGACGTGTTACTTGTTGTCTTTCTTAATATAGATGGGAAGGGAGATACTACTGTGAGGATAATTGAGAACATAATAATTGTTAGAATTTTCTCCCAGAGGAAGGGTTTATTCTTTTAAGCCTAGTTTCATTAGTTTATTTGTTATTGATGAAGAAAGTTTGGAAATAACAGGTGATCTAAGTTTAATGAGAATTGCTTTATATTTTTATAAATCTTGCTGAATGTCAGCGCTTTTAAGATTGAGTGAGGCTGTCTGTTCTTTTTACTTTTTGGGCGTAAAATAACTTTTCTTCTTCGTTTCTTATTGTGGCTTCGAGAGCATGCTCTATTGAGTTGGCTGCAGTAGTAGTATGTTTGTATTTTTCTGGTAAAAATTTAAAAAATAACTACTAAAAAGATAGAATTTAAATAGGCTGATTTATCTAATATCCGATGATTGCTTGTCAAGAGTGCAGTATATGTCCTTGCCTGAAGCACAGCTAAATCTAAATATTTATAGGGTTGCTGCACTTGCCCACTTATTCCGTATCGCAAATGAAAAGTAAATGATGAGCTTACTTAAAAATTATAAAGTTATTGTGCCAGCAAAGAGAATCGGCTTTTACTTTACTAATTGTATACATTTTTGCAAATCGTTCTATATGTCTGCCATTATCTTATATAGCAGCTTTAGGGATTTAACAGGCAACTCCTAGTAGTAGTTATCCAAATATCGTAGTAAGAACAACTACTTCTTTTTAAGAAGTGGCAGGTTTGCCGCAATGTCAGCTATGAGTCGTTGATTTACAGTGCCCTTGCAGGCATATTGAGTCTCGCTTTCTATTTCAGTAATTCTAACAATTTGATAGGGGTGAAAGGGAGTCCTAGCCAACTAGACAAGGCAGATCTCTGCCATTTAAATCTATTTAAATCGATGAGCGAACTAAAGATAGTAAAAATAAAACTCTCTGCTTTGCTGTATATCCATATGTTGAATGATAAACCTCACGATCTCAATGATTGGCTTTGCCTTAGCCGAATTGATTCTATCTGACCCATCTATGAAGCAAGTGCCGAGAATTGTTAGCACCTAATTCGAGTCTAGCTTGTATTTCTCTAGCTCTAGCTTTATCTAGTCTTTGAAAGTGCTTATAGTTGGTTCATCAAGTAGAATTTCATCCATACTATAAAGTTTAAATATTGCAAGCATAATCCGGGACTTGTAGTCTATTTTGGCATTTGACATCAGGTGTTGAATCATTTTGTAGAGTTATTGTTTGAGGGAGTACTCATCCACCGCCAATTATCTTTTCAGCAAAAGTTTCAGTTAGATTTATGCAACTTTTAAGGACTTGACTTTATGATTTCCCTCCGTTATCTTTTACAAAATTGATTTAGTTCTGCTCAGATTAGAGTTGAAATCGCATCCACGAACCTATACACATAGATTGAGCAATTCAGCCACAAAGCTAAATTGACTTCCTATTTCTGTTTGCATATTTAATTCACTGGAACTGCTCTCAGCCACATCGAGCATCAATTTTATTATCATAACTGCGAACTATTTTGCATCATTGAAATACTTTCTACAGAAGCAAAGGACTCGCTGCAGTTCATCTATTGAGAATTCACTCATTTCATTGGGCTTTATAATATTATTTTTACTCTTTGGATGAGACTTAACTCCTTTAGAATTTATTTCATATGGTCAGTAAGATTGCCTTCACAGTCAGCAAAAAAATGACTCGGTACACCTGCGATGATCTTGACTATTGACCAGAAACCGCATTATCTCTTCCAAATCTGTTCGACGACTCTCTACGTAAGTCCAGCGCTCTTCTAATCATATGCAATAAATGTTTCCACAAAAGCAATCCAATTATCTTGTTATTTGACTCTATTATAAAAGGCACCAACTGCTGGTGCAAAGGCCATCCAATTTTCCGCCTCTTCTAATTCAAACACAAATGCTGCATAGATAGCATAATCAAAAATTTCGCACTCCCTGATTTCTCTTAAAATAAAGTTGTTGAGATGACTCACCATCGCCTGTTTTTTTGAGTTTTTATAGGCAGAAATGATTTCGAAGATCTGTGTGAAATGCTTGTGGGATTTCCAATTAAACCTAAACCTATTCATATGAAAAGCATTTATTCGCTAGAGAAACACCTTCTCGAAGGATACCTTATACTTCATTAGCCCTAATTCCAAGTTAAAAAACATGCAGTGAAAAAGAGTACAGAGGGAGGAGTTTTAGACCAACGCATATTACTTAAAGTTTGTAATGGCTAAGAGATGCACTTTAGTGATCATTTCGTTAATTTATTTCAGTTTTTCAGCGTCGTGGGAAAAGATGTGGACGAGAGCAGCGCCTGTTGAAATATACCCATTAAAGAGATTGATGTTCATATATTCTGGGGTTTGAATTGGTTGGATAAACTTTTGATAGACAAAATCGGCAAAAGCAGTGTCCTTCAATAGCTATTTGATTTTAGGATTGTTAATGATATAAAGGGTGTCGGAAATAGGGAAAGGTTTAGTGAGGAACTTCTTGATAGTTAGCTGACGCTGGTGAAAGTTCATATGTGAGATGGGCAACATGTGTAGAAACAAGGTCTATTTGGAAGCTCGTTCCATGATGAGGTTAAACAAAAATTTAAATTTTCGGTAGTTGTATCCGTGGGGCAATTTTTAAAAGCATTAGAAGGCTACCTGCAGTTGCAGCATACTCAGATTAGAAGATTCCTGTTCTATCCTGTCGTAAATCTGGTTGATAACGATCGGGAGGGAGTAGCCCATAAGATGCAGTTTCAACAACGTGAGTCTCTATATTGTTATTGATCTACCTCGAGTATGCTGACCATCATTTTGTTGGTTTTATCTTTTGGTAGTTCGTACTTATTACAAATGAACTTAAACAGTCGTTTGTAAGTCCTCAGATGGTACCATTGGAGCTCACCAATGCCTAAATTGACATAATTTTACGCTTGAGTAAAATCATCATTAATCGATTGAAATTGGTCTAAACATTCTCAAAGGAATAATTGCAGATAACTTCGAAGGCATGCCGTACAAGAGGTGTGAATTTGATACGTCTGTACATGATAATCCAATTGAGGGCGTCCACCATATCGAAGGGCGTGTGCTTTATGATATCCTCGATCCTTTTCTACTACCATTGGACCTCCTTTTAAATTTTATACGAATCTTGAGCGGCATACTCGGTTAATTTAAGCAGGTTACTGTATCGGAGTTGTTATTCGTATATGTTTAGATCTTAGAGCTACAGCACGTACAGGTATACTTTTAGCTATGACTACAGTGATTTGTAGGTATAGGCGAGAGGAAACTCATTCAAACACTCGAGGATGACAGTCTTCCCATAGCTCCTAATATCCTGATCATTCGTTTGTATATATTAGGTCAACTCCTTAAGACTGAGACACGATCTAACCTGTTTATTGAGTTGAAAATTGCGGACATGCTCATTGGGGAAGCGTATGGTCGAGAAGAGTGATCTTGCCCAAATAGAGTTAATTTTAATCATGACTATAATATATTATACCTCGTACATATCACAATTTCAACTTTTTATAACAAAGCGACGAATAACAAAAAATAGTCAACATTTTCGGACGGGAATCGCAGAATACATGGAGATGAATCGCTCGTGTTCCGCCACACCCCTTCCGATACCCATTATGAAAGGGTCTGATAGCAATTTCTTGACTGTTGCCCGCTCGTTTGGATCTTTCTTTAGGCAGAGACTCAAGAAATTTCGGAGTTAAGGAGAACGGCCTGTGACGAATTCCGGTGGCCTGCTGACAATCATGACCATGGCAACCACTGGGTTCATTCTTAGATATCTCGGTTCGCCTTAGCAAAGTTAAACTAAAACTATGCCTAGGGACCATATATCGACGCTCTCAGTATACTGCTACTTTTTGATGAGTTCAGGAGCCATCCAAGCGGGTGTTCCTGCCAATTCATTGGACGTGGTATGCTCCTTGGTCAATTGTAGAGCATATCCAAAATCACAAATCTTAACATTGCCATCCTTGTTAACTAGTATGTTATCACTTTTGAGATCGCGGTGTAACTGCCTCCTCTTGTGAATGGCCTCCAATCCCTTAAGCACCTCCCTGATGATATATGCAATGACTCCTTAATCGATTGTCTTTTTGTAGTGTCTGATGAAGCGAGTCAGTGATCCATTATGCATAAACTCTACAAACATGAAGAGAGTGTTCTAAAAGTAATAGCTAAAGTGGTAGTGGATTATGTTGGGAGATCGACAGATCAGCATCACAGCTATTTACTCCTTTATCTTCTATAGAAGATGTAGGTCCAGCACTGGAATGATGCGCACAGCATAAAGCGGATAAGTGGCCGAACGAGGGCAGGTCTGATAGACTCGACACGTACCTCCAGTTCCGAGTTAATGCTGAAAAAAGTAATCTTTGGCTGGTTGTGCCTCTATTAATTTAACTTGTTGGAGTTTAACGCTGAACTAAACAGTGGTCAGCAATTCTCTTTCATATTTACTTTCTGTCCTTTCCAGTCCATAGGTATAGGTGGTAAGTAAATCACCAACAGTGGTTTGTCGATCCAATTCCTCGAGCTCCGAAATATCGGAAGCACAGGATATGCTAATGATACTAGATTGCAAAAGGTTTTTGCAACCGAAATATTCAGCGGCCTATTGGATCTGTTTTTCCTTATCCTTTTCGCGTTATGTCTATAACTGAGTTAGAGGAGGACTACGATTGCACTGTGACGGGTGTGCAAACAGATGTATTTTTTTATTGTTTAGGGCAATTAGTAGGGAGGACGAATTTAGGATGGCAGGTTGATTGTTGGAACTGATTTGGATTCGTCTATCTCGAAGGGAAATTTGTATTTCTGACACCACTACTCGGGCATACCCTCTAATCTGCCAGTTTAAGGGTTTTTCCTCACGCGTAATCCTTCTGTAACATCCTTTATTCGAAAGAGACTGGCATCACTCTTCTCATCTCGTTCTGAAGGGATAAAATGTTCAGGTCTTCCATGACCATTCCTACTTAACCCCATCTGTACCCACTCATGCAACTACCCATCAATAAATGAATAATTAAAGAATAACTATAGTTTAACTAGACTGCCAACTTACAACATTATAATTACGGCAATGATTTTAGGCTATCTCGCTCGAGGATTCTTCTCGAATATCAAAAATTATACCAGTCAGTTCAAGGTACGCAGTCGACTGGCCGAGTTCTTTAAACATATCCATCCAGATCAGATGGCTCAAGCACCTGTACTTCTTCGTTGATCCAGACGAAAATAAAGGAGTAGAACTTGCGATCGCTAAAAAACTTTAACGCATACTTCGATGCCATAAATCAATAAAGGCCTATCGAGGGCAAACTGCTGAAATTCTATATCAGCGAGAAGACTAACAATAAAAGCAGGAAGTTCTTTTCATTTAACTTGGAACTGCCGGAACTCAACGCCCAACAGGTTGTACTCACGGATGCAAAGGCAGAAAGACTCATCGATGATATAGTTACGGCACTCAATACCAAGTTTAAGGAGTCACGTAGTGTGCTGGAGGGAAAGAAAAAGGATAAAATTACAATTGAGCCTGAAATTAAAGAGTAAACGCAGGAGGAGAGAGTGGAGCGAATGCAGTCAACTGTGGGGCCATACAAGAATACTTTCAAAAAGTATATTCAAGAGTAACAGCTAAAAAACGCAATCAATGCCAAATTCATGGAGAGTGAGAAGGAGGCCCTCAAATTAAAGCTACGCCAGAATATGTCCTTCGCCAATACTGCCACCAACAAGCCCATGATGTGGTCGCGCATCATCATGGATGAATCAGGCATCTATAATGACTACCAGAATATTTTAAATCATCTCATCGATCCCAAACTCATCTATTTCAGCGAGGACATCGGAATCGCCGAAATCGAGGAATGTATGTATGGGGTTACGCAGTCAAAAAGAAATTACTGCCAGGAGAGCTTGATCGATTGGGAGTGAGGGCCACGCAGGCAGTGCTACGAGTCTGTGAGGAGATGTAATCCTACACACCACCCATCTGCATGTATGTAACCACTCACTATTCTGCCACTGAAATACCCGGGTTCTTCTCAGTAATAATAAATCGATTTAGATTCCATTCAATTTCATGCCTCTAGACCTACTGTAGCAGTTTACAGCTTGCAAATCAATCTTAGTGCAGGAAAGAGCGAAGTATGAGTAGTTTTATGATTTTTTCCAAGAATTATCCAAGGAACTGCAACTAAAAAACAAGTTCAAAGTCAGACCACCTACTTTTAAGAACAACATGGACATATCTCAGAAAATATTAGTACTTCAGCGACTTGCCAGATATGTGGTGGATAAATCTACTGATGTGAATATTCTCGAGCCAGAATAAATGAGAATCTTCTGCAAGTAATATCACAAACCCGATAGCCAATCAGTTCATATCTACAATGACAAGTTATTCCTCTCTTTGTCCTTCGTTGAAAGCGAACTAAAATAAGCAGTGAACAGACTCAAGGGATCAGCAACGCAGGAGCCATCCATAAACGTTAGCGAATCCGTGTGATATGTATAAACTTATTTAACAAAGGTGGTAATGAGCTAAACCATTATTTGTGACGTGTTATATATTTAGTATAAGTCGCATGAGCAAATTCATTCTCTTGCTTACGCTTCTCCTCAGCGCGATGGTGTTCAGTCAAGCTGAAACCAATCTCTATGAGTTGCTGGAGGTGGACGAGAAGGCAAATAGTGACTAGTTGAAGAAGGCCTTCCGCAGGTTGTCAATCAAGTTCCACCCTGACCGTAACGCAGGTGACGATGAGATTCAGAAGAAGTACGTCGAGATCAAAAGGGCCTATGAAATTTTAATCGATGTTTCCAAAAGGATCACCTATGATCTGCATGGAGAGGCTGGACTCAAATAACTCGAGAAAAATCCATTGCAAAAGGGTGGTGATTTTAGGACGGAGATGTGGATACCCTTGAATAGGTTTTATACTGGTGGAGATGAGGTTTATAGCTTTAGAAGGGGAGAGATATGCAAGCACTGCAAAGGCACAGGG
>Ga0302185_10002153_pt1 | contig 13153 bp, 9 predicted proteins | sample II_Bog_E1_1_FD_200231 | JGI IMG/M metagenome (GOLD analysis project Ga0302185, IMG submission 200231) | Peat permafrost microbial communities from Stordalen Mire near Abisko, Sweden - II_Bog_E1_2 | ecosystem: Environmental > Terrestrial > Soil > Wetlands > Peat | place: Sweden: Abisko, Stordalen... | reverse complement strand
TTATAATAAAGAAAGAAACTTACAATTCCGAAATAATTGAAAGAAAATATCGAAAAATTGAAATATACATTAAATGAACAAACAAAATATAAGAAGATCATTGAAATTGAAATTGAATTAGCGAACTTAATTTTTCAATAGGTAAATAGAACAAACGATGGATATATGCCATCGCAAATTAAAAATGATCTTCTCGAATAATTTAATAATATTCAAAAATTAAGGATAGAATAAATTAATTAAAGAAAAGATAAGTAGTTGTAAAATAAACAAATAAATTTCAAATAAAAATAAAAAATGAACCGTGATAATTTTGAGTGCAAGGTAATATAACTTTTCAATTAATTGATTTATTAAACATTTAATAATTATACATCCTTATCTGGTAAATACGGAGCAAAAATGAAACGATACATATAGTAAAAGTAAAAAAAATAATAAAAATAAAACAGGAAAGAGCTGAAACTACTTTAAAAAAAGTTAAAAAAGTTAACAGAATTAAAGGAAAAATAGAGAATGTAATTAAAAATTTATTACGAAAAGTATCAATAATCTAAGGAAAGGTCATAAATAAATTTAAAAAATAAATTACGAAAAATGAGTTAATAGCTACAGGGTGCCAAAGCGGCCATTGCAGATTATTATCAAAAGTAGAAATAATAGAAAATTAGATAATAAGAAATAGATATAAATAATCGTAAATTGTTTATTCGTAAGACATAATAGCAGATTGAGAACAATTAGAAAGTTATGAGATAATTAAAAATGAATCCTGACATTAAAAGCCAAATAAAAAATATGCCAAATATGCTGAAACCGGATGATGAATAAATTAAAAAATTAAATTCCTAAAATTAATAATTAAAAGAGGAAATTAGAGTATAAGAAGATTACTTGAAATCAACCTCATATAATCTTTATGACATCTAACGATAATTATCAAAAAAGCGAAGAGCAGAAAATCTCAAAGCTTAATAGAAGTATTAAAATGATATCAGCATATAAAAAGAATAACAAAAAGAATAAATCAAGAGAATAATTTCTGATTATGAAGAAGTAAAAGCAAAAGCAAAAGAAAAAGAAAAAGAAATTAAATAATACAGATAATAAATATATATTAAAAAATAAAGGCAATATTACTACCACCGAAATTTTTTAAAAGATTGTCAAGCTTAAATAGAAATTTTCTTTAAAGAGTAACAAAAATTTAAGGAAAAATAACGTGATTTATACAATTCCTTCAAAGAAATATAAAAATAAATTGAGAAATAAAAAAAGAATGAAATTCTGGAGGTGTAGAAAGAACATTAAAGAAGATAACAATATGTCGATGAATATTATATAACTAATGATTTTGCAAAAGCAAAGTAGTTTAATTAACAATAATTAAAAATATTAAAACAAAATATTGAATTAAAGCAAAAATAGATCATTACGGAAAAGGAAAGGGAGAGATTATAAACAAATTACAACGCAGCAAACTAAGAACTATAAAATTTAAAAACGGAGATTGATAAAAGTATGAAGACATTAAATGGATATAAATATTTAATGACACAATTAAAAGATTCTTTAAATAAAAATTAAATAAACCTAGAAAAACTAGAAAAGAATAAAAAGAAAAGATACAAAAAATTAATCAAAGGTCTTTAAAAATCGAAAAAATGATTATCCATTGAAATTGATGATTTAAATTGTCGAATTTATTATTAAAAAAATAAAAAAATATTTATAAAGTAGTTTGATTCTATTTTTAGATTGCTTTATTGTCCTTTTGTTTTTAATAATATTCCTTAATTTATAAATAAACTCATTTTAGCATATCTTATTTAGCTTAATTTTATCGTATCAAAATTTGAGAAAATGATAAATCTGTAATTTTTCATCCTATATGACTAAAAAATAATTTCATTCAAAGTTCTAAATCAATGGGTCGAGTTAAAATTCTGTAACTGGTAAATATGTTGACCTTTACATAAACATCGACAGTTTTTAAAAAACGTTAAGATGAATAAACATCAAGATCAATCATTTGCTTCTCCTGATTATTAGAATATTTGGGATTCACCCTCTCCTTTAACTTTAAGATCATTTCCTTAGTTGTGCTTAATTTTCAGATGAATCTGGAGAGCAGATTCTTCATGATACAATTTGTTACAAAGTTTGCACTGGTGATCGTTATCCTTTCCTATCTTACCATATTTCATCTTGTTTATTTCATAGGGTCTTAATTACTATTAGCGTTGTGCAAAAAGAGTATCAATTTTCAGCAATCTTTTAGTAAAATGATCGATGCTATCCCTTAATTGCGAAATGGTTCTTTTTCCGATTTAGTTTACCAAAAATCTTTTCCAATATCTATCATAGTAGTTAATTTCCGGATTATAGTCTTCACAATCTTCGACTGGTATATCCAAGTGATGGCAAATTGACGTTTTACCAAGATTTTTCAATTTTTGAATTCTCTCAAGGACGTCAGTCTATATTTTAGTAATGCGATCATAGAGCTAAGTTTCTTATTGGTTTGGAGAACCACCTTTATTTAAGATTTTATGACTCATTTTCCCTTTTCTATTATAGAATGATTAAATAATAAATTTATTCCTTACTGGAACCGAATAAAAATACCTTTTATTTTAAAGATCAAACTTATAAAGTTTATATTTGTGCTATGGAGTTCTAGTTTAAATTTTATTGCAAAGAAAATCGTAAAATAATTTAATTTTAAACAAATCAATTCAGAAGATGGACTTCAAGGATGTTCGATATTATAAAAACTGATCATTGCAAGTGCAGTATGAGGATAATTTAACGCATCTTTGCATCATTCTTTATTATTTTTATATCTCAGAATACAATTTATTTGTATTTATTTAGCATTTTAAGAAATAAATGCACCAAAAATCCACAAATCTCAGTCTGATCTTTGTGTAGATAGTAGTTTGCTAATAAATATGATACAAAAATATCTTATACATAATAGTTGAAGTAAAAATCAATGGCAAAGCTCTTCTACTGTCTACAGCTACATCCATTTTTTTATAAAAGGATGTTTCAAGAGCTTAGAAGCTGAAGGCCGTTCTGTTGGATTTTTTTTCAAGCAAAATGTGATAAAATTGCACAGTTAAAGAGAGCCCGATTTCATTTAGAATGATTCAGTAACTATTCTTTTTAACTCCTACTTACTAGTGACATTAAAGGGATTTTAACCTGTAAAAAGTTAATAGCCCATCGCTCCAAGTGCCCAAATGTCAATCTTTTAATTGTATCGCTCCCCTTGCAGCATTTCAGGAGATAAATAAAGTGGAGTTCCACAAAGGGTTTCTCTCAGTTCTCCTTTTTATTTTATACAGATACTGGATTATCCGAAATCACAAATTTTTGGAAACCCCTAAATCGATATAAATTTACATGAATCAACACGATATTTTCAGGTTTAAGATCTCTATGAATAATATTTTTTTAATGCAAATTTTGTACAGCGGCCAATAAGGAACGGAATATGAAGGAAATTGAATCTTCCTTGAGAGTTATCTTTCTTTGAAGAATTTAAAAAAGTTGCCCATCAGACCCTAGCTCCATGAAAAGATAAACAAAACCTCGATCGCTGAAGATGGAATACACCTTGATGATGTGACTGTGAACAAGATAGGACTGAATTTTTAGTTATTTGATCAACTAGGACTCCATTTTGTTGCGCTTGGCTTGAGATTCTTTTTTAAAATCTTATTTTGAGAATACTTTCATTGCTCCTATAAATCCTGTTTCCCGATGTCTAAGTGGAAAATTATTTACATTGCGAGAAAAACTTTGCCATGGCGTCCTCTTCCTAGTTATCGTAGGCATTTGAAATCATGTATGCTAATCTCTTTCTTTTTCAGAGATCGACAGCTGTCATCCGTATCTCTTAATCCTTTATCATTGATTTTTCTAAATTGCTTGTTATCTTGAACCGGCACAGACAGAGTTAGGGGATGTTTAAAACTTTCATTTTTTTGTATTTAATACTCAGATTTAACCTCTTTATAACCCTTATCTTTTTAGGATGTTTCTTCAATATTTTGTATGGAGGTAGGCTTTTGTATGCTTCTTTTAATTTTAGGGGTTAGATACACATTATTTCTTTCTAAAGGCTTGTCATTCAAATAACCTTTGCTGAGGCAGTAGAGGGATTTCTGATTTAATAGCATTCAATTATATTTTTGTATTAAAATTAGAATAAAATCCGATATTTTGAATAAGCTACTACTGAACATGCAAATTATTAATTACTTGGTTTTGTCAAAGCTACTTATAGTTCAGAATACTTTATCAGAAATCAAGCAATTTTAATTTTTTGCAATTAAGGTAAAAAATCTAAAATTATAACGATAACCAAAACCGATATAGCTTATAGAATTATTATATATTTGCAGAGTTTGTTACGTATAAGTTTATTATGAACAAGCTTCAAGTCAGGTGATTGATTTCTTCTTGGTATTTCATGATTTCCGTGAAAAGACCTAAAGAATATTGAAATTTTATATATTTTCAATTTTTATAAAAATTGAAACAGTAAATATTAAACGGGTTTTTAAATGGTGATAGTAAAGAAAGCCTTTTAAAAATAAGTTAAGAATTTAAGTATTAATTTATGAAGGATGAAAGAAGAATTTATGAAATTAACTTAACATAGATAGATGTAGATAAACTTTAGAAACTATTTTTCACTTTGATAATTTATGAAAGAATCATTCTTTTTAACCTATTTAAAATTATATTACAGGAAAAATCAATTAAGCCTTGTATTGATATATGGCTACTGATTACTTGGCATAATTATATTGCTCTTAAACTTGTAAGCGTAACTAAAATGAACAGTATTTACCGTGCCATCAGTAGTCGAGAATAGAACAAGAATACTATCAGTTTATTTGGGGTTAAAACCTCTACAATTAAACATCGTAATTTCAGTAACTCAAGATTAATATCCCCGCATTATTTTATAGACATGGATTTTAATAAAGATGTTCATCCAATTGAAAAGAACCATCTCGTAGATAAAGATCACATGACGAATAAAAGCAGTGATCTCAAAAAATATTGTTTTAATCGCTTGAAAACCTCCCAGGAATAAAAAATTCAAGGGATCAGAAAAAACAGTAGTATGAAAGTTATTAGAAGAACTGACTCGCATACCTTTTTTAACAAGTCAAAAATACCGAAAGCCACCAATACAGAATGTTTGCTCATGAAGCCATAAGATAAGTATAATAATCAATCAGAGAAAGGAAAATCAATTTCAATAAAAAGAAGAGTTGAATTGATTAAAAAGAATCAGACAAAACTTAAATTGATAGAGAAATCAAAAGATAATCATCAATTTAAAGAGGCACTACCAAAAAGTGATGTTTCCTTAGGAGAGGGTTTCTAAAAATGTGCTCCAGATTTTGAAAGAACAGCCACAGGAAATAAAATTTGGAGTGAAAATGTGTTGGGATAAGGGCTTAAAAAAAGTTCTTCCTCTAAAATCAAGATATTAGTAAAAAATCCGTTTTAAAAGCTAATGAGGCAGGAATAATAAAAAAACTATTACTTAAAATATCCGTCTGAGCTACAAACTCCCATTGAGGAGATGAAATAATCTCAGATTCTTTCAAAATTATAGTAAAGTACCAGCATTGCTCAGAGATGCTAGCTTTAGGAAATGCTAGCCATGATGTGATTTCTGTTAATATTTTATTTGAATGACTTATTTTGATGTTAAACATCGGTATTGAAATTGACAAAATATAGGTTTTTCCTACAAGCTGTTGGGTAGGGGCTGAATTTATTTTCCTTTATATTTCTTATTCTTTGTTTTATAATAGATAATGTCACATTATTTGGCTCATGACTTTCAGCTGCTTGAGTTTAAATTCTAAAGGAGAGGAACAGTTAAGAGTTTATTGAGAGTTGTAAAATTAGAATGAATGCCTTAATTCTTTATTTGCCACTGCAAAAGATAAAAGTTTTCAGAGGTTAAAAATATTGTCACAGATAAATATTTTTAATAACGATAATAAATTAATTAGGATTCTTTTTCAGCAAGCTGGAGCATCTCGTCATTAAAGGGTAGATCGCCAGTCGGTGAATTTTAGCCCTAATCTTTGTCCTTCTTGTGCAAAATAGATAAGGATTATCTAAACTTGTTTGGACGTTTTTGGATTGAGCCATGCAATTATTTTATTTATATTTTATTGATATTATTTAAAGAATTTAAAATTAAAATATTAAAGACGCCCTTTGTTAACAAACAAGGTATAATGACATTTATTTAAAAAGAAAAAAATAATCAAACCAATTATGCTTTTTCCAATCATAATGATACTAATAATAAATGAACATTATGCTCTAATTTCATAACATATCTTGGTCAATCAATGAGACTCATCAAAGTAGCAATTTTGTTTATTTGTCTGACTTCTGCCCTAGCAGAGAACTATTTTAAAAAAATCATGGTTGAAGACGAGGATGCTCTGTGTTTGGATGGAACACTCGGTGCTTATTATGCTCATGAAGGAGTCCATCCCAACAAAATTATAATATTTTTTGAAGGAGGAGGATGGTGTGGAAGCGCCAATGGACTCAAATAAACTATATAAGATTGCTTAGGAAGAAGTAGGACTGATCTGGGTAGTTCTGCAAACTACCCTAATACATTAACTTATAGCTAAGGCATCCTTTCGGACAATTCTCACAATGAATTTCGGGACTATAGTGTTTTCTATCTTAAATATTGTGATGGTACAGGACATCAAGGATACAGCAAAAATCCCGTCAGTTATAAAGGCAGTAATTTGCATTTTAGGGGACATAACGTTACAAAAGCTCAACTTGAGTCTATTAACAAGTATCACGGTCTCTGGACGACAGCAACTGATGTCATAATTACAGGTCAATCTGCTGGAGGACTTGCTGTTTTTCTGTGGACAAATTACATATCTTAAAGAGTCCCTAAAACAGCAAAAGTGTGGTCTGTGGCTGAAGCTGGTATCTTCCTTGATTCGCCCAATTATTATACTCATACGAACATTTATAAGCTTCAATTCCAAAATTTCATGAAATTTTCAAATTAATAAGTCTCTCCTCCAGTTGATGAGTGTAATGATGCTTACAAAGGATAAGAATACAAATGTATGTTTGCGGAATATGTTTATGCCTTCATTAAGGTCCCTCAATTTGCCATTCAATCTCCTTATGACGCATGGTCAATTCCTAGCATTTTAGGTCTTAATTGCCAGGATGCTGAATTCCTGGCTGCATGCGATAATGATCAATTAAAATATATTGAGGATTATCATTCAAATACATCAGCAGTATTGAAAGCAATAGGTTAAAGACCTGGTAATGGATATTGGGCGCCTTCTTGCTCATTTCATATATATTCAACATGGGGTGCATTTTATCATGAAGCTTTTAGGGTTCCAGCCGAATCATAATTTTCAATAATGCATTCCATTTCCATTTGGATGGCGGGCACAAGTAAGAATAATAGGCATATGGATAATGGGAACTGGCCAATCAATAAGCCTTGTTCTGGTGTCAAGCAACTAAGCATATAGGCGTCAAATTAATAAACTTTGTTCTGGTGTAAAGCAACAAAGCATTGATTGAATTATAGTGATGAATTTTATCATTAAAATTAATAACTAAATAAAGATGAATCATATATTGAATTATTAATTTATGACATTGGTGGATTCGAACCCAATCTAATAGGTCGACCAGTTGCTATCCCCCACTTCAGCAACCCCTCCATCTGAATCATATATTAATTGTAATTTAACTTGAATTATTTCCTTTTTTTGATAAGTAATATTAACTCATGATTTTGGAAATAATTATATTTCTTAGTAGCATAAATAAATTTAATTGCCCCTACACAATCAGACAAATTTTTAATTTATTTTTACATTTTAGCATCTTAATTTAATTTATTTATTAAAAAAGCATTAAACCAAATTTCTTAATTCAACCTACTCCTTCGTTCTAAATTTATCTCTTAATGTTCAATTTATCATTCCTATCATTGAACATACTCAAACATCCCTTAAAGTTAACTGTTTTTTATTATTTCCATCATCTAGCTTTTAACATGATTCTTGGTATTGTCTTTCAACAAGAACAATTTTTATTTCAATTTTCTTATATACTGATACTGAAAATGATTAGAAATATTACATACAACTCAGATCATAACATCAGAAATTATCAGATTATATATATTAATCTTTTAAACTTCGACTCAATTAACCTTTACGGAACAAGCTATTCAAATAAGTCGGGTTTGAATAAATCATTTATTTTATAAATAAATCGTGATAATTAATATATGACGTCAGTTTTCAATCCCAAACTCTACGAAGGTAAATTAGTATTAATCAGTGGTGGTGCCACTGGAATTTGCTATTAAATTTCTAAACAGTTTTTGCTTCATGGCGCTTCAGTTTATATCATAAGTCGTAAGATTGAGAACATCAATAAGGCAGTCAAAAGTTTAGCTGAAGAGACAGGCAATCAAAATATTTGGGGAAGCTCTTGTGATGTAAGGAAAGAAACTTAAATTGAGGCAACTATCAAATTAATTATTGAAAAGCATGGACATATTGATATATTGGTCAACGGCGCTGCGGGAAATTTCTTATGCCCCTTTGAGAAATTGACCCCAAATGCTTTTCGCACTGTTTTGATGATCGATACCGTTGGTACTTTTCTGCTTTCTAAATATACTGTTCAACATAGTATGAAAAAAGGAGGAGTAATTCTCAATATAACTGCTCATCTACACTACAATGGTACTGCTTTACAATCTCACGCCGGAACTGCTAAGGCTGGAGTAGATGCACTAACTAAACATTTAGCTGTCTAACTTGGACCAAGAAATATCAGAGTTGTTGGAATATGTCCAGGCGCAATAGAAGATACAGAGGGATTTAATCGTCTTTCGTCAAAAGATGGAGGGTCTATGAATTAAATTGTTCCTTTACAAAGAGGAGGAAAAAAGGCAGATATTGCGAACTGCTGTCTATTTATAGCTTCTGAAGCTGCTAGTTATATCACAGGCACGACGATTATTGTGGATGGAGGAATTGTTTTAACCTTTCCCAATTTTCCATTCTTCAGTTCAGATTTTGTTAAAGGATATCCTTCTATGGGGAAGAGTAAGCTTTGATCAATGAGATTTAATTTAATTTATAAATCTAATAATGCTTGTTAAGCCATATAAATAAATTACGTATTGTTAGTTCATGGAAATAAAATAAATCCTTTGCACCCTGAGGGATAATGGCATGTTAACTATAAGTTCAATATTAAACAATGGATTAGTCTCCAATTAAAATTGAATTCAGTAGGTATATATCTTGAGATATTTCAAATCCATTACAACTCCAGCTCCATTATCGATAAAGAACATGCCTTCATTTATCTTGAAGTTATACTGCCTTTGGAATGAAAGTATTTCGATGTTAGTGTGAAGACAAATATTTCTTGTTTGATTATTCATCAAATGAATAAATAGAATATCAATTAAGGTGGTTTATTCTAATGTCTACTGATTAATGATCTTATTAGATGCAAAGAAATTAATGTTTTTAAAATTATAGATTTAATCATTCAAATTTGATATCTTTGAATAACATTTGGTGAAAATACGCTTGTTTATTCTCCAATCTGCTTGTTCAATTCAAAGGAGTTACTCATCTCGGTACTGTCTTGTTGGGAATCTCTCAGTTTACTTAACAGTAAATCAAATCTCCGGTTGCGATCGTTGCGATCAAGCCGTTAAAAGTTATCCTTCATATTCTCCATTCCCAGCAGACTTTTCTATTTGCCAAAAGTTCTTGAGGGCATGCAGCCGAAGGATAAAACATTACTTTTCTCTTATTTAGGGCCAATCTCTGAAGAATAAGATGGTTCATAAGACTGATGGTAACTATCTTGTTCGGACTCTAAAAAATATTGATTAATCTTTTTAGGTTTACTGGGAGATGGAGTGATTTTGGCTGGAGATACTTCAGCATTGAGATCATTTTTGTAAACCTCACTGTTCCTAGAATTGCGACGATATAACTATAAGTTAAGTTAGTTTATCTTATTGTTGGAGGCATTGGAGAGTCTGTTGAATTCCTCCAGCAATTTTTAATTTTTCAAGCGTAATTCAATTATCATTTTGTTGAGGATACCTTCGTTGTTTTGATATTCAGCTATTTTAGTTTACAGATGAGTAATTCTTGGGTTGAGAGTATCTGAAAACATTCTTTCGGCTTGAATTTGCTAACTGTCCTTGATGGTCTTGATGGAATGATCAAACTCCTCTGTTTTTGCAGTGGCTTTACTTGTTGAATTGAATTGTTCCTTGACAATTTCATTCATAATAATCACTATCTTTCTATCCAGCAGTTTGTACACTTCGTCAATATTGCTGGCAAACTCTTTGAGTTTTTCTTTGATCTACCCTTTGATAAATTAAATTTTGCGGCAATTGACCTCGCTCTAGTTGACATCAGTGGCCAGCTGACCAAGTTGTTTCGAAAAGGAGATGACCTATCTACAATTGAGTTAAATTTAACGCAGTTAATGCTGAGCCCGATTATAAAACAATTTCTTTCTTCTTTCAGTGTCTGTCATAAAAATTATTTGATGAGTTCAGATATACAAAATTATATTTAATTAAATTCCAAACTCCAAAATCGATTTAAATTAAATGTTCCAACTTATAAATTTTAATCTACCATAAATTTACTTCAGCGAAATGAGGAAACGCCCAAAGAAAATACACATATCTTCTCATATTAATTTAATTTCATAAATATAATATTTTACTGATAACTTTTAATATTCATATCTGATGTAATTATCTATAATTTCTGATATATCATTTTGGTTTTGGGATAAAGTACATCGGTAAATGATTTTTATTTAATTTCAAGAAGTCAATTGTTCCTTGACGAATCTAGTTGATAATTTCGGCTGGTAATAACTACTTAATTGATTTCATAAATGAAGATTCACAGTAGCCTCCCTATGATGCTCTTTCAGCAGCCCTATTATTGAATCTTTAAGCCACAGGATTTGAAGAAATCATCTTTTTCATGTAATGCCTAAACTCACTAAATAGTTCATGATAAAGACAGATGGCCCAATTTTAACTGAGGAATTCAACGATATCAGGAATGAGTCCATTATCATTTCTTTTGCAAATCTTATTTAGGTATTAGTAGGACAAACCGACAAAAGACATAAGAGAAGGCACGACTACTTGTTAACTACCCAAGTAGGAGACATACTCAATCATTCCGTTTGAATCAATCGAAAATTTAATATAGTGTCCTTTGAAATCCTTGATGTTCTTTGATATTAATTATTCGCTCCTCACTCCTTTCTACAAAACGATCTTGGGTAAAGAATTGTCAGTTTTCTTTATGTAATAATATACCATATTTCCAAACAAAGCACTTCCCATCCCAACAGGCATGTGTAGTTTCGGCAATTATTATTCTGTATATTTATCAGTCGTCAGATAGCCAAGATTCAAGATTTATAACACTTGCTTGCTTAAAATAGATCCTAATTATCGACCATTATATCGATCCAATCTCAAACTTTTACCAATTGAAAAGTTTTTGTAACGCTGACTAAACTCACATATTCTTCCGCAGGCAAATATTTCATTTTCAGTTGTTTGGAAATTAGATTTGATAATGAGTCTACCGTTGTAAACAAGACCATTTTAGTGAATTATATTAAAGATTTCGCGGTCTATATCAATGAGGCCAGATGTGATGAAAAAGGCGCAAGGGGTGTAAAGTTATTTCCATTGTTGCTGTTGCAATAACTCTATTTCTTTTTCAGGAGATATTTTTTCTTACAAATCATCTGAATCCTATTCTATCTATTCTGTCATTTTGCTGCCCATTTCTTGCAATTTTATTTGAATTTCAGCTCGCTTTTTCTTGATTAGTTCTTCAAGCTCTTCAAAATTATCTGCTTTCTTTCTAAATTTAATGCCTTCACAAGGATTTCCATGAATCTAATAAAACTCAAATCCTAATTAGACATGTACGCCGATTGTCCTGAGGTGATCAATAACAATCTTTTCAACGTTAATATCTTCAAATGTATCAGGATCAGTAGTGAGTTGAGCCTAATAATCAATTCTTTCCTGATTAGACTCGAATGTTTGAGTTCTTCTTCTATTCGAGCTCTGAGAAACATAATAAATTCGCTCAGGTGAAACTCCTCGAGAGATTAATCCGCTGATAAAGGCAATGGTATGAGGAGTTCGTCCATAAATTGTAATATTTTGAGGTTTCTTCTTTCTTTTTAGCAATTTAATGTTCTTCGAGTTGATAGCAAAGCTTTGATATAAGTAAGGATCATCAATAGAATATATACCTTCAACGAAATTTTTATCTTTGTAATAAGGTGATTTTGATAATCCGCAAGATATCAAGCCTTAAGTTTGAAGAAGAGTATCTATTAGACCAACGCATAACACCAGAATGTCAAAGGTAATAAAGGCATTTTTATCAATCAAGATTCTTTTTTATTTTTTATCCAATTTAACCATTTTGGCATCGAGTACTGTTGTCCTAGCATCAATCATTAAATTTTTAATCTCTTCAAGAGTATAGCTGGTGCTAGCTGCTCTTAAGAAGTCTTTTTGGTCTTTAACATGCATAGTAACAATTCCACCTGGGCTAAGGAGTGTAATATTGGTGAAATTTATGTCTTTTATCATGAGTAGAGATTATATAAAGGATATTCCAGTATCTGAAGCACCTACTACAACAATTCGAGTATTATTTTATATCTTGAGGACATTCAAATTTTTTTTGGTTATCATTGATAGAGAAAAGGGAGCTTATTCTTCATCAAAAGGATTTCTCTATAAATCAATTCCTCCTTTATTTTGTAAATTTCTTTCTTGATCTTCTTTTTCAAATTGAAAATTCCATTTTTTCTTTAGAAAATGTGGAAAAATTCTCATTCTTAAGGGTGTAAATTAATGAAAAATATCAGGTAACAAGGTTCTATTGTGGACTTCGAAATATAGGCAAGTCTTATTTGTCAGTCTCATGATTTATTTGAGGATGAATCTAACATTTTTAATGAATAAAGGATTGATAAA
>Ga0302185_10002145_pt1 | contig 13171 bp, 12 predicted proteins | sample II_Bog_E1_1_FD_200231 | JGI IMG/M metagenome (GOLD analysis project Ga0302185, IMG submission 200231) | Peat permafrost microbial communities from Stordalen Mire near Abisko, Sweden - II_Bog_E1_2 | ecosystem: Environmental > Terrestrial > Soil > Wetlands > Peat | place: Sweden: Abisko... | reverse complement strand
TACCCTCATAAGCAGCGCCTATTTCAGGAATAGCTACTATGCTGCGTATCCATGCCAGCGCCTTATCAATACTTTCTTTATTGGCAGAGAATATCTTGATAACGCCCTGGTCGCCTACTTCTTCTATATTGATCTTGGCACCTGTCTCGCGCTGTATCTCCTGTATTATTTTACCGCCCGGCCCGATCACTGCGCCTATGAATTCACGGTCTATGTTCAGTTGTTCTATCCTTGGTGCATGTGGCTTCAGATCAGCATTTGCTGCAGGTATACAAGCATACATAGCATCAAGTATATGCAATCTGCCACGTTTAGCCTGCTCCAATGCTTGCATCATGATGTCCATGCTAAGGCCGTCGCACTTGATGTCCATCTGTATACCACAGATACCGTCACGTGTGCCGGTTACTTTAAAGTCCATATCACCCAGGTGGTCTTCATCACCAAGGATGTCTGTAAGTACCGCGAATTTTCCGCCGTCTGCTATCAGGCCCATTGCCACGCCACTCACGTGTTTAGGGAAAGGCACACCTGCATCCATCAGCGCCAGTGAGCCTGCGCACACCGTAGCCATTGATGAAGATCCGTTGCTCTCTAATATATCAGATACCACACGCACGGTATAAGGATAATCCTGCGGCATCATCTGCTTCAGCGAGCGCATTGCCAGGTTACCGTGGCCCACCTCGCGGCGGCTCTGTCCGCGCATCATCTTTACCTCGCCGGTAGAGAATGGCGGGAAGTTATAATGCAGGAAGAATTTTACATAGTCAGATGTTGCAGCGGTTTCTGCCAGCAGCTCATCTTCTGATGTGCCCAGCGTTACCGATGTAAGCGATTGTGTTTCGCCACGTGTGAAAAGTGCAGATCCGTGTGGCGAAGGCAATGTGTTTACTTCTATTGTCAGCGGACGCACCACTTCCAGCGTACGGCCATCCAGGCGCACCTTTTCGTTCAGCATCATTTCACGTATCACTTTCTTTTCCAGGTCATGGAAGTAAGTGCCTATCAAAGCCGCGTCTTCAGGCTTTAAATAATTTGCCTCAGCTTCGTTCGAACTTTGGAACTGCGCTTTAAAATCTTCTTTTACCTGTTTGAATGCGTCACCACGCTCATGCTTGCCCAGTGCACCTTTTGCTATATCATAGATACGCTTGGTGCCAAAGGTTGCTATCGTAGCTTCAAACTCCGGATTAGTGTATGGTTTTGAATACTCACGCTTAGTGGTTACACCTGCTTTTTCACGCAGGTCGTGCTGCAGTTTCACCTGCGCCTTTATGGCTTCGTGGCCTACTTCTATGGCTTTGATCAGGCCGGCTTCTTCACACTCCTTGCCTTCGCCTTCCACCATCATGATGTTCTTGTCGGTAGCGGCTACTATTATATTAATGTCGGCATCTTTTATCTGGCTGCGGCCGGGGTTCACGATATATTCACCGTTGATGCGACATACGCGCACTTCAGATATTACTTCCTGTATCGGAATATCGCTCACGGCCAGTGCTGCACTTGCTGCCAGGCATGCCAGTGAGTCCGGCATTACCTCTGCGTCCGATGATATCAGCGATACCAGCACCTGTACTTCACACAGGTAATCGTCAGGGAACAGTGGGCGTAGCGCACGGTCTATAAGGCGCGATGTAAGTATTTCGTAATCGTTCAGGCGTGCTTCACGCTTAAAGAAAGAACCGGGTATGCGGCCTGCGGCAGCAAATTTTTCCTGGTAGTCCACACTGAGTGGAAAGAAAGATTGTCCTGGTTTAGGCTCTTTTGTGGCTACAACAGTAGCAAGTATCATGCAATCGCCAAGGCGAACTACTACAGAGCCATCGGCCTGGCGGGCCATCTTGCCCGTCTCAATAGTTATCTCGCGGCCATCAGCTAATTTCAGCGATGCGGAAATGGGATTTGGTGTCATAAAATATTGTATTAATGGTTAAAATAAAAGGCAAGGAGCAGACACACAAAAGCCACAATACTGTGCACAATTTAGTTCATCTCTCACCATCGTAAAGCACGCTCAGTGCCATTCGCACTTTTAAGAGCGCTACCTTACTAAAAAACAATTCCCAACCGGTTAGTTGGGAATGGCTAAATAATTCAGGCTTATTTGCGTAAACCGAGTTTTTCTATCAGTCCGCGATATGACTGCAGGTTGTTATTGCTCAGGTACGTAAGCAAACGCTTACGGCGCCCTACCATCGACATTAATCCGCGGTTTGTGGAGAAATCTTTTTTGTTATCCTTCAGGTGGTTGGATATGTGGTTGATCCGCTCTGTGAGCATAGCGATCTGTGCTTCAATAGACCCGGTGTTTTTTTCTTCGCCACCGTAAGTCTTAAAAATGTTTGCCTTTTTTTCAGCTGTAAAATGAGACATCTTGCATCAATTTTTGTTACCCCGCCCCATGCGGGATATGGTTATATATCTTTTTTCGAGCGGCGAAGATAGGGAAATAATACGAAAAAATGGAATAAACTTGATTTTTATCCACAACATGTGCATATTGGTTAGGTATAGAATAAAAATCATAAAAACACCCCGCTTAAAATAGGCTCAGCATAACACATTAATTAATATGCGTTATTTAAAATCATTATATATGTTTGCTGCCTGTTGTCCGTAAAGTCCAAAGTAAAAGGAATCGTTGGGCTTATGCTTAAGACTTTAATCCGACCCATTTGTAATTACAAAAGCTATTTTTTAATTATCTGGGATACACAAGCTTGAGGTATGCCCGTGTCCTTTACCCATCTATAGCGGAGATTTGTAGTTCCTCTAAAAAATAAAAAAACTACCTGTTAATGATCTCTTTATTCCAGGTGTTACTTGCAGTTTTTGCCGTAACAAAATAAACACCCGCAGGGGCATCAAGTAGTATCGGGATCGGGCTGTTACTTTTCCCGGTGGTTTTATTCATCACCTGCCCTATTATATTCGTAACAACGATCTCCACCTTTTCTTCATTGGTTGTTGTTATGTTCACAAAAAACTGCCCCGCATTTGCCGGGTTGGGGTACATATCTATATTTTCCCCGGTCGCTGTTTTCACATTATTTGTCGCAGTTGTACAATCCGTTAGCGAAACAACAGGATATATAGCGCTGGCGCTGCATCCTGTATAGGCGGTCACTGTATACAGTGCAGTGTCTGCACCGCCGGTCACCCCATACACCGTGCCGGTACTTGATACGGTAGCTATCAAGCTGTTACTGGTCGTCCATATACCTCCTGCTACTATGTCGGTCAGCATTATGCTATCGGCAGGGCATACAGTGTCGCCAATGCCGGTAATTGTGCCCGGGTACGGCTGTACATTACTTATACGCCTTATCCGGTAGTTGCTGCCATCTGCCAGGTAGAGGTTTCCTTGTTTGTCAAATACAAAGCCTGAGTTATTATAAATTTCCGACGCAGTGGCAGGGCCGCCATCGCCGGCATATCCTGCAACTCCTGTGCCGCAAAATGTAGAAATGATACCTGCTGCATTTACCATGCGTATCACATTGTTGCCGATGTCCGAAATAAAAATATCGCCACACTCGTCTATGGTAAAGTCAAATGGGTCATTTATTGTTGCTGCACTGGCGGGTCCGCCATCGCCGGTATATGCTGCAACCCCGGTGCCCACTACTGTAGTGATGATACCCGATAGATCTATCTTACGCACACGATTGTTATTGTCGTCAGTAAAGTATACTTCTCCCGCTTTAGTTACAAAAACGCAGGTGGAATAATTTATTTCTGCTGCAGTGGCAGGGCCGCCATCACCGCTATAGCCCGATGTTCCGTTTCCGGCTATCGTCCATATGGTGCCTGACGCATCTATCATTCTTATCGCACTGTTATAACCATCTGCTATGTAGACATTGCCGTTTATAGAATCCACAAATACACTGTACGGGTCCAGGAATCCAGCTGCCGTGGCAGGCCCGCCATCACCATAGTATCCCCCTGCACCCGATCCGGCAAACGTGGTGATAATTCCCGCTGTATCTACTTTCCGTATCACGTTGTTAGGCCCATCCGATATGTATAAGTTGCCCTTATTGTCCACTGTGATCGAATTGGAATAGTTCAATTGTGCATTCGTTGCTGCCCCTCCGTCACCGCTGTAACCCGGAATGCCGTTGCCGGCATAAGTGCTGATGATACCTGCAGTGTTCACTTTCCTTATGCGTGCAGGCCGGTCTACAATATATATGTTGCCGGCATTATCAATCGTTACATCATGTGGCTGAACACCTGCGGCTGTTGCTGGCCCTCCATCGCCACCGTACGTTGACGATCCCGTTCCGGCAAAGGTGGTTATGGTTTGGGAATTTGCAGAAAGAAATGCGAACAGGTAAATGGCCGTAATAAGTAAATGAGGGTATCTCATAAGGCTTTTTTTATGGTGAATAAATAACCATAATAAAATTACCGTATTAGCAGCATTTTTTTCAGACTTTCTTCCGAAATGCTCGGTTTATCTTCCGAAATGCAAAAATGAACCGCTATTTAATGATATTTCAATTGCAGTAATGATCAATACAACATCAATTGTACACCCATCACCCGCCATTGGGCATTCCGAAAAATTAAAAGGTAACCGTTGCTTGTCTCCTGTCTATTGGAAGAGATCAATATTGCCGCCATTATTTCCCCGTTGCCTTGGCTATAACAAATATGATCACAGCTATTATCGCTACAACAATAAATATCCCCACACCTACTCCGGCTTTAAAAATACCCCCGATCACCTCGCAACTGCTAAGAGATAAGAGTAGGAACATGGTCACAGCTACAAGTAAATTTTTCATAAAATCATATTTATGGTGAAATGATTATCAGTAGATCTACCCCATATAAAATAGTGCCACCCCTGCATTAACCCACATTGATTATGATCTTCCCCCGCACATGCCCTGCCTCACTCAGTTTGTGCGCTTCTTTAATGTCCTTTAGCACAAACTCTTTTTCTATGATCACCTTTACCTTGTTGTCATCTATCAGGCCACTTATTTCCTGTAGCCTTGCCCCGTTCGAGTTCACCATAAAGCTTTTGGCCTGTACACCATGCTGCTCGGCTGCTTTCTGGTCAGCGCCAACGGTCGATACCAGTGTGCCACCCTTCCTGGTCACACCCCACGATTTTTTCTGCGTCTCGCCGCCTATGGTATCTAGCACTAAGTCTGCATTCTTCACCATCTTGCTAAAATCTTCTTTTGTATAGTCTATCACCTCTTCAGCACCCAGTGCTCTTACAAAATCTTTGTTTTTTGTAGAGGTGGTGGCTATCACATGCGCTCCCGCTATCCGGGCAAATTGCACCGCAAAGCTCCCCACTCCGCCTGCCGCACCATGTATCAGCACCGTCTGCCCTTCATATAAGTTACCCTGTTCAAACAGGCCTGCCCAGGCGGTCTGCGCTGCAAGCGGCACCGCGGCGGCAAAGTTCAGAGGCACACTATCAGGCGCAAATGCCACTTCCGATGCGCGCACCACCATGTACTCAGCATACGAGCCATTGCGCGATGGGTCGGCGCGGGCATATACCTTGTCCCCTTTTGCAAAGCGGGTCACCAGCGCGCCTGTTTCTTCTACTACACCTGAAACATCCAACCCCAGTATAAAAGGAAAGTTGATTTTCATTCCCTCTTTCATATGCCCTTCTCTTATCTTCCAGTCCACGGGGTTCACACTGGCAGCTGCTATTTTTATCAGTATATCGTCTGCATGCATTTCCGGCATAGGCGCTTCTTCATATTTGAGCACTTCTGCGCCTCCGTAATTATGGATCCTTACAGCTTTCATACAGGGATAATTTTTGATTGGTGAATAACATTAAATACCCCATAAAAACTATACCATAAAATAACACAGGCCTATACGGGAAATCCTTTTCATGCGCACCGCAACTCGAACAAAAAAGTATGAAACCCTTACCAAACAAGCATTTCCGGGCTTTTAATTTTAGTTACTTTAAAAAAGGTGTATACACTTTTTAACCTTTCTGAAATGCCCGTCTGAAATTTGTACTAACCAAAAACAAATTTTATGTCAGTAAATCCAAACAGTTTAAAGAACCTCGAAAAGGCGGTTAAATTCACAAAAAGTGATAACCGTATCAAAAAGGGTCGCACAAAAGGCAGCCGCAACAGGAAAACCATTTTCCTCGAATTACTTGAGCACAAAACCGAGTGTACAGATCCTGCCGGTAATACCACCAAACTTTCCTTTGCCGACCAGATCGCACTGGCTATTATCAACAAGGCAACCGAGGGCCATGTCAGCGCCGCCAATTTAGTGCTCGACTGTGCATACGGCAAACTAAAAGACACCCCCGAGGCCGTGGAACAACCATTACCACACATCGATTGGAGCAAATACACGGAGGACGACCTGGTTGTGCTCAGTGACCTCATCAAAAAAGGGACGCCTGAATAACTGGTTTGCCTTTACAGAAGCCGCCCCGTGGCACACCTTTTTCGTAACTTTAATTAAGATTCATAAAATCAATCGCATGGAACATATCGTCAAGATCCTGGCAATACACCAGGTCACACACAATGTGAAAAGCTTTAAAATAGAAAAACCCGCCGGTTATGTATTCACTCCCGGCCAGGCCACAGACGTTTCTATAAATAAGCAAGGCTGGGAAAATGAGCTGCGCCCGTTCACCTTTACCTGCTTAAATGAGGATGCCTATCTCGAATTTACTATAAAAGGGTACAAAGATCATAAGGGCGTTACTAATCAGTTACATTTATTAGAGGTCGGCGATGAACTCATCATAAGGGACGTTTGGGGTGCTATCAGTTATAAAGGCGTAGGATATTTTATAGCAGGCGGTGCCGGGATAACGCCCTTTATTGCCATCCTGAGGCAACTAAAAAAAGACAACAAGATACAGGGCAATAAACTCTTCTTCTCCAACAAAACTACTGCCGACATTATCCTCAAAGACGAGCTACTAAACATGCTCGGCAAGGATGCTATATTTTTATGCACAGAAGAAGACAAACAACATATTGACGAAACTTTCATAAAAAAAGAAGTATCTGATTTTACCAGACACTTCTACGTTTGCGGCCCCGACAAAATGATCAGCGATATAAACGATATACTCAAAGGAATGGGTGTTTCGCCGGATACACTGGTTTTTGAAAAATAGCGTTCAGGAGGCCTTTATAGTTGCTACACCACCCAAATCAACAAAATACGTTAAACAGGAAATCCCGGTTCAGGCTACCTTTATCAACTCCACATCAAAATGCAGCTTTACCTCTTCACCCACTACAAAGCTGCCCGCTTCGGTAGCTATATTCCAGGTCAGGCCGTAATCCTTCCTGTTTATTTTCCCCTCCACTTCAAAGCCTGCTCTCGTGTCGTTATGCATGCCTTGACCCGAACCTGTAAGCTCAGTAGCCAACACTATCGATCGCATTGTTGAGCCTATGGTCAGTTCTCCTGCTAGCTGATAGGCATCGCCCTCCTTTTGCAGCCTGCCGTCAAACACTAGTTTCGGGTATTTTTCTGTGTTGAAAAGGAATGGCGATTTCAGATGGTTATCTCTTGCGGCATTCCTGGTGTTGATGCTGTCTGCATCAATTTCAAAATGCACCGCGGCATTATTGAAATCATCGTTTTCAGTTTCTACATTTCCTGCGAATTTGTCAAATGTGCCATTCACATTTGCAATACCCAGGTGCTTGATCTTAAAATTCACTGCAGAATGTGCAGGGTCAATGTTCCATGTTGTTTTGTTGTTGCTCATGATTTGTTTGTTTTTATACAGCAAAAGTACCTGGCACTACAGGGCCTGCCAATAAACCACATTTATAAATCAATGCAACTTTCTTAATCTAGGTTAAGTAATGGTAAGCCGGTATCCAAAGTATCAACAACGGTCATTGAGGGGGAAAACCTTCTTTTTGAATAGCTGCGACAAAAGCGATCTCACGAAATGCAATGCTTAAATGATGATCAGATTAGTCCGGATCATTCACTCAAAAATTCGGGGCTCCGGGTTAGGGTATGCAGCTATAAGTTTCTCGTTACGTTCTTCAGCAATTTCTGTATATAGCTTTTCACAAAACGCTTCTGTTGATAAATTATTTTACACACCCTGGCCGTGCTATCACACCACCCATGCAAGTGGCGGAAATTCTTAGCAGGCCTATTTAAAAAAAGCATTTATTGCTCTTTATAGTTAACAGCACCTTCTATATCTCCCAGCGATACGTCATTTTTTATGCTGTTCAGGATCCATACGTTGCCTTGCCTTATGAATTGATAATTATCCGAGAAGGATTCTTCCTCTTGTTTTTTGTTTTTAATAACATTCCCGGTTTGCTCGTTTATCGTGTAGTCTATTATTTTTCCGGCTATATACGCCGTAAAATTATCCTGGGTATCATCACGGTAATCCTGGCTGCTGATGATGCTCACATTAGTCACATTGATGCCCTCCAGCATATTTTTTTCATGGCTTGATTTCATAACGTCCAGTTGTGTCTTGTAGTCATTATACAATTCGTCGCTGATCAGTTTTTTTACTTTACTCAAGTCCCGTTCCATCCAGGCCTGTTGCATCTTAAAAAACATGTCTTTTGCCAGTGCCTCCATTTTGCCTTCGTTCCATATCGGGTCTTCAAGTGCTGCCTGGGCAATGATGTTTTCGCTTTCAAGTTTTTTCTTTTTCACCTGCTGTCCCTTATAAAGGGCATACAAGATCATAAATGGTGCCAGTATAATGCCTATGATGCCACCGCTACCATGCCCGCCGCCACCGCCAGCTCTTGCGTAGAGGCATTGCGTAGCAAATAACAATATCATTGTCAGAAAAAATGAACGGGTCAATCGGCATTGGGAATGTTTCATATGGGTTCGTTTTACTACGAAAATATAATTAAAAAGTAAACAACCAAAATATGATTAACGGAGTTTGAACACTCAATATAGTGTTTACACTTCCAAACCGGTAATACAACGATTTTAACCCCTCCTTTCAATGTATCCCATCATATCCCTTAGTATATCACTACTCCACTATGATTTTCGCAGTCAGTGTTCTGTTTTTTGTAATGGCAGTTACAAAATACATTCCCCGCGCATTATCCAATTGCATTTGCGTTTGCTGATTGGTATTAGTATTTGCTCCCACTACTTTTTCACCCAAGATGTTGACTACAGATATAGTAACTGTCTCTTTTTCCGGAGCAGAAACATTAATATTGAATACGCCGCAATTCGGATTCGGGTAAATAGAAAGGGCTTCAACCGGGTTGGAAATATTCTTTATAGCTGTGCTGGTATCCAGCGTCACCACTGTTGCTGCAAGGCCATCGCTATTATCACTATAAACCACATAAGGCGAACCATTTCTCCCTATAGCTATTGATGTCCAGAATGCGGCGGCAGGAGAGAAGCCCGCATTACCTGCATTTACCCAGTCACTACCGTTAAATTTCATTACAGTTGCCGCATAGTTATTTACCGAATCGCTGTATACCACATAGGGAGTGCCATTTTTTGCTATCGCCATAGTGGTATTCTCCGCCGCTCCCACTGAGAAACCTGCAATGCCCACTACCGTCCAGCCGGTGTCATTATATTTCATTACTGTGGCTTTGTTATCATTAGCCACGTCCATATATACTACATAGGGTGTGCCGGCCGTATCTATTGCTATATAGGTCCAGATGGCCTGCCCTGCCGAGAACCCCGCGCTCCCCACAGTTGTCCAGCCCGTGTCATTATATTTCTTTACCGTAGTCTTGCCGTTTTGGCTCACATCCGAATACACTACATAGGGCACACCGTTCCCGTCTATTGCAATATGCGGCCAGTGTGCTACTCCAGTCGAAAAGCCTTGTATGCCCACTGTAGCCCAGCCGGTATCTGTATACTTCATAACAGTTGCCATCGAGTCATTGCTGGCATCTTCATATGCCACATACGGTGTGCCTGCGGTATCTATAGCAATGGTCGTCCACCATGCCTGGTCGCCTGAGAAGCCCGCATTACCCACATTCACCCAGTGGGTGCCATTGTATTTCATTACCGTAGCCGGAAAGTTGGTCATGTTCTGGTCCTGGTACACTACGTATGGTGTCCCATGCCCATCTATCGCTATCGAGGTAAATTCCACCATGCCCGATGAAAAGCCTTCAGTATCTACATACACCCAATTGGTGCCATCATATTTCATTACCGTTGCTTTAAAGTTATCTCCGTAGTCTTCAAATGCCACATACGGCGTGCCACCGGTATCCATAGCTATGCATGTGTTCCATGCTGTATTTGGTGAAAAATCGGGGTTACCTACAGATTCCCATGTTTGGCCAAAGCCGTTATAAAAATGCAATACGCCCAAATAGGTGATAACCACAACCCTGAAAAATGTATTTAAATATGCCATGCGCTAAAATAGTTTATTACATAGACGAAAAAAATACTCAAATCCTTGGGTAAAGGTCATATCTATTTTTTGATACCGAAATATTCCGGAAGTAGATTTTTCAAATAACCTCATAAACATCATAAAAAAATTATTGCCCACCTTTGTGTATAATACAACGGTACAAATATGGAAATAGGTATAGATAGTTTTGCAGCGGCAATGGCTGAGAGCGCCCCTAAATTAAGTAACACAGATGCTTTAACCCAGCTCCTCGAGCGCATAGAACATGCCGACAAGGCAGGCCTCGATATCTTTGGTATAGGTGAGCACCATCGTAAGGAGTTCCTTGATGCCGCTCCTGCAATAATATTGGCTGCTGCAGCTGCACGCACTAAACGCATCCGCCTCACCAGCGCAGTAACGGTCCTCAGCTCTGCCGACCCCGTTCGTGTATTCCAAAACTTCGCTACCCTCGATCTTATTTCCAGGGGCCGTGCCGAAATAGTTGCAGGTCGTGGCTCGTTCACAGAAGCATTCCCGCTCTTCGGTTTCAGCCTCGAAGATTATGATGATCTTTTCACCGAAAAGCTGGAACTCCTCCTCCGCATCCGTGACAATGAATTTGTTACCTGGTCAGGGAAGTTCCGCCCTGCACTACGCAACCAACCCATTTATCCGCGCCCTTTGCAGGAGAAACTGCCCATTTGGCTTGGCGTAGGCGGTACACCTGAGTCATTCGTACGTGCAGGCGTACTGGGCATGCCGCTGATGGTGGCAATAATTGGCGGTGAAACACACAACTTCGCCCCCCTTGTAGATCTATATAGAAAAGCCTGGATAAAAGCAGGCCATCCCGAAGATCAAATGAGAGTAGGCCTCCACTCACTAGGCTATGTTGCCGAAACCACACAGCAAGCCCATGATGATTTTTATCCCGGCTATGCCGAAGCGTTTACCAAAATAGGCCGCGAACGCGGCTGGCCCCCCGTGCGCCGTTCACAATATGATGCACAGGTCGGCCCAAGGGGCGCTCTACTCGTTGGCGGCCCCGAAGAAGTGGCCGAAAAAATACTCCGCCACAGCAAATCCCTCGGTGGTATCTCAAGGGTCACCTTCCAGATGGATACTGCTTCGCTCACACACGAGCAGCTGTTAGCATCTATCACGCTATTAGGTGAGCGCGTATCCCCATTGGTAAATGGCAAAATGTAAATGAATATTACAATCCCCATTCGGGGCTATCTTTGCACTCGGAAACTAACGTCATGAAAAAAATATTAATAGCCGCTTTTATTTTTTTAGGGTGCGCCACCTTTTGCACAGCCCAGGATTTTTCGTTCGATGAACTCGTGAATTTAAGAACTACCGGCTACAAGGCTTTCAGTTCATATGTTCAAGGCAAAGGCTATAGTAAAAGCGACGCCGAAAAAGATCAGACTACGCTGGTATTCCGCAATGGCAAAAATGTGATCTCCTACAGCCACCGCAACTATGGCGATGGACTTACTTATCACCGGCACCCTTCGGTAACCTATGAAACCCCTAACAAAACTGACTTTGAAATTCTGAAGAAACAAATTGAAGCCGGCCTGAAGTACTACAGTACAAAACAGCATAAAAATAAGCGCATGCATTATACCGAGTATATCTATGCTAATGATAAAGTTGTTGCGCGCCTCTATGATATCTCCTACCGTGATGACGACAAACCTTATTACCAGGTAGTAGTCGCATCCATCTATGCCGGGCTGGAAGAAGAGTTGTAATTGGATTGGTTAATACTCCACAAACACTTGCGGATAGTTATGCATAATACCCACCTGGAAAGAAATATAACCCGTATGTAGCGCAGGATTACCCCGGCTTATGTCCCCGGGTATATAACTGAATTCCTGCGACAGCAAGATGTTCCAATACCGGTAAGTAGGCAGCCGTTCAGATATACCCAACGCTGTGCGAAATATAACTTTCGGTACGTTGTAGCTGGTATTGTAAGCTGTCGTATCAGCGCCATAACTGCTGCCGTTAGTAGCTGTCCAGAATGGCTGAAACTCGCTGGTATATTGGCTACCCCCCATATACACGCCCGGCCCAAAAGCCACATGCGCATGTATATATTTATGATACCCAAACCCAAAATCAATTTTCGGGCAAAAGAAAAGATAATTACTCTTTTGGCTAATATTCAGCACATCGCCATAGCTGAGGTTGCCGGTGTCCTTTATCAAAGTATTTTTGAACGAATACCGCTGGAAAAACAATGAACCCCCTATATAAAAACGCGGTGAGAGTTTTTTTAAATAGTACCCTTCCATTGCAGGGGTAATAGCAGATTTATAACCTGTTCCATAACCTACTCCGGCCAGGAAGCCATACATACCGCCTTGTGCGTAACTATCTGTGTAAACAAAAGAAAATAACGTGTAGAGCAAAGAAGACAAAATAAATTTTTTCATGCTTCTTTTTTTACAACACTTAATAACCGTAATTATTATCACGCAGCTTGTAATGACTGATCCCTATTTGCAGCGATATATAACCGGGTTGTAACCCATTGGTGCTATACTGCGTCCTGGATGGATCTGTAACGCTACCGGTAGTAGTAAGGGGCTTGGTCAAAAACCCAAAATCTTCAGTAAAAGTAAAACGCCAATGCTTACCCATTGCTGCATATTCGGTCATACCCACTCCAACCCGGAACAACATCTTGTTAATATTCTTCGACTTACCGATCACACTGTCGTACTGCCCGACCCCCGTACCTCCGGGAACCGTAGCGTAACT
>Ga0302185_10002137_pt1 | contig 13181 bp, 9 predicted proteins | sample II_Bog_E1_1_FD_200231 | JGI IMG/M metagenome (GOLD analysis project Ga0302185, IMG submission 200231) | Peat permafrost microbial communities from Stordalen Mire near Abisko, Sweden - II_Bog_E1_2 | ecosystem: Environmental > Terrestrial > Soil > Wetlands > Peat | place: Sweden: Abisko, Stordalen... | reverse complement strand
TCTCCCGAGGTTGCCGTGCCTGTAGCCGCCGTCATCAGGCTCAGGTAATTAGGCGCCGCCAGGCCCACCGTTGAGTTTTCTATCGACCTTGGCCCGATGTTTGGTGGTGGCACAGTACCGCCGGTTAAGATGGTTGTCCACGTTACCCCGCCATCAGTGCTCTTTTCACAGTTATACGTTGTCTTCAGGTTTTGCTTGCCCAGGCGGATATTGAAAAAAGTCGTCGTATCCTGGTCTGCCTGAAAAAACGTGAACCGGTAGGTAATATCATCTGCCGTTGTCGTCGCCTCGTTCTTGATGTGGATTTCATACCTTACGCTCGTGCCGAAAGTGTAGTAATTAGGCCCTCCTTCCGGCGACTCAAAGGGGATGTAGTTCGCAATGATCGTAACCGTATTAGGGTCGTCGGGGCTACGGAATACGTACAGGTCAGTATTGTCGGCCTGTGGGTCATTGGAGATCAGGGGGGCTTCCCTGTGGCTGGAGGCAAAAACCGTCGTGCCCAGCGTCATTACGCCCAGGAGTAAAGGTAAGAATCGCATTCTCCTGTAAAAGTTCATTTTTCGCATACATGGTAATTTTAGATTGAACAATAATTTTTCTTATTGCAATCATTTACGAGCCACTTTCCTTTTTAGATTTTAGTTAACAGAAATTAATTTCGTCAGAATCTAAAATTAATGGGGAGCGGAACGGAAGTTTCAAGCAGGCGGAATTATTAATGAGCTGATCAGCCCTGGCGCGTGCCTTGTAACGTATGGATAGTGAGGCATATACCTGCACTGTGTTAGAGGACTAATGGAACGAACAAGCCAGGTTATAGACGTCAAATGTCGGCTAGGGCTGCCTCTGGCTATGTTGTGTATGGCGCCTATAAAATCATTTTGCGCTCAACCGATCCAGGCACTTCAAGATATCAATCCCCTTTAGCAGCACGCCACCAAAAAGATCGCCCTTCTTGTCGACCCGTGCCAGAATATTTTTAAAAGTGAAATCCGTCGGCAGTAGCCCGGCCTTCACCTCGCGCCATTCCAGCGGGGTACTTACGGTGGCTCCGGGTTTAGGTCGCAGGCTGTAAGCGCATGCTAGGGTTTGCCCCTTGTTGTTTTGCAAATAGTCGAGATAGATAACGTCCTTACCCCTCTTCGCGAGGTTTCGTTCCAGGCTGGTGGTTCCAGGCAACTGTTCGTGGGTCATAGAGGCAATCGCATGCGCAAAATCCTTGGCCTGTTCATAAGTGTACTTTGCGCCCAATGGCACATAGATATGCATCCCCGTGGCACCCGATGTTTTCGGGAACGATGCCGCACCAGCCTTGTCCAGGATCTGTTTGATCACATTTGCAGTCTCTACCACCTGGTCATACGTATTATGTTCCGATGGGTCGAGGTCCAGTATCAGGTAGTCCGGATGATCGGGGCTTTGGATCCGGGAGTTCCATGGGTTTATTTCTATGCAGCCCAGATTGGCCATATACAGCAAGGTCGGCTTGTCGTCACACACAATATAGTGAATGTCCTTTTCTGAACTGTCTGAATGCACCACTTCCGTTTTGATCCATTCAGGCGTTCCAATCCCGGCATCCTTCTGGAAAAATCCCTTTTCGTTAATGCCGTTTGGGGAACGGAACAGCGACTCTGGCCTGTCCTTAAGGTACTTGATGATATGGCTATAGATGCTATTGTAGTAGTCTATTACATCGCCCTTCGTGTAACCTTCTGCTGGCCAGAATACTTTATCGGTATGGGTAAAACTTACCGTCTGTCCACTTTCGGTTTTTATCGGTTCCATATCATCTTTTTGGCGGGTGATTTCCAGTATCTTGTTTTTTTAGTCCGCGTTCATTATTTCGGGCCGCTGTATAGGCGAGTGAACTTTTTTTGGCATAGGTCTCGCTGTCATAATCTTCAGCCGTGGCATATTCGTCCTTATGTTTTATCAGCAACCAGGTTTTTTTATCCTTTTTTATATGCACCAAAGCGAAATCCCCCTTGAGCAACTTTCCGTTCAGCCGGAACTTTATACTTCCTTCATCGAGGTGTTTTGCAAATTCAGTCGTGCTGATAACATCGCCATTTTCGCCTATTGGTTCATAAGCCCCGTGGTCCCATACATCCACATGCCCCGCCCCATAGTTTCCTGCGGGTATGTCACCTGCAAATGTGGCGTAGTCTACCGGGTGGTCCTCAACCGCAATCGCCAGGCGCTTGTCCTTAGGGTTCATGGATGGCCCCTTCGGTACCGCCCAGCTTTTTAGCGTCCCGCCAAGCTCCAGCCTGAAGTCGTAATGCAGATTACTCGCGTGGTGCCTTTGCACCACAAATATCAAGTCCCTTCCTGCTTGCCCCACCTTCCCTTGTGGCTCAGGTGTACCTTCAAACTTCCGTTTACTATTATACGCTCTGAGTGACATTTTCAGGGATATTACTTTTTACGCGTCACCAATTTGTGCTACGTGATCCGTCTTGAACCATTCAAAAATCGAATGGACCAGATTATTGAGCACGTTTTTGCAAGAGTTTTAATGAACGATGATAAAAAAAACGTGCCTCCGTTACAACAAATATAAATAATCGGCAGCATTGCGTTGGGTTTGCGTTGCTTTGCGCCCATTCTAGAAATTGCCCGTTTAGATAAATCAAGGTGCAAATAAGTGCGCCTCACTTTTATCTCGGTTTATTTTTTTCAATATCTATTTGGGGTTAAACATCAGTTTAACTACCTTTGCCGACATTTCCGAATTCATGGATACTTCCGTTAAAATATTTTCAGGCAACGCTTCCAGTACACTTGCACATAAGATCGCAAAACATTTCGGTAAACCACTAGGTTCCATGTCCATCCAGAAGTTCAGTGATGGCGAGTTCCAACCGGTTTTTCAGGAGTCGATCCGTGGCGATTATGTATTTCTGGTACAGGCTACTTACGCCCCTTCCGACAATCTTATGGAACTGCTGATGATGATCGATGCGGCCCGCAGGGCCTCAGCCGGCTACATCACAGCGGTAATGCCCTACTTCGGGTATGCCCGTCAGGACCGTAAAGACAAGCCACGCGTGGCCATAGCATCGAAGCTCGTGGCTAACCTGCTCACAGAAGCCGGCGCCAACCGAGTAATGACCATGGATCTTCATGCGCCACAAATACAAGGTTTTTTCGATATACCTGTGGACCACCTCGATTCGTCAGCAATATTTATTCCCTATATTCAAAAACTTAAAATAGAAAACCTTACCTTTGCCGCCCCGGACGTAGGTAGTACCAACCGGGTGCGTGAAGTGGCTAAGTATTTTGAGGCAGAAATGGTGATCTGTGATAAGCAGCGTAAGCGTGCCAATGAGATCGCAGCCATGACGGTGATAGGTGATGTGAGCGGCAGGAACGTGGTGCTGATCGATGATATCTGCGACACCGCAGGTACATTGTGTAAGTCGGCGGCAATACTTAAGGAGCGTGGCGCTTTGTCTGTAAGGGCATTTTGTACACACCCTGTTTTAAGTGGCAACGCTTACGAAAACATCGCCAACTCAGAGTTGGAAGAATTGGTGGTATGTGATACCATACCGCTGAAAAGGCAAAGTGATAAAATAAAGGTATTGACCACCGGTGAACTGTTTGCAGTAGCCATTCGTAATACATTTGAAAATAAATCAATAAGTTCTTTGTTTATTCATAGTAACAGGAAGTAATAAGCCGACGAATGTCTTTTGACATTTTTTGTCTTTCTACTTTTACTTTAAATTAAGGACTGTTCATTAAATACTCAATAGTCTCGGCTATGTACAATGTAGTCTCGACTAAATACTAAAACATTAAAATCTGTTTATACAACAAAACCTGCCTCTCATTGAAACGGCTAATTAGAGAGCTGATCAATGGGCCAATGAGCGAAAAGCCATTGGAAAATTTTTAAAAATAATTCAACGACCGGATGTTCGGTGGGTATGCGACCGGCGCTGAATGAAAAAAACACTAAAAATGAAAAGTGTAAAAATTGAAGGAAAAAGAAGAAGTGGGCTTGGTAAGAAAGCTACGCGCCACCTCCGTTCCCAGGACATGGTACCTGCCGTAATATACGGAGGAGAAGAAACCATTCATTTCGAAGCGCCTGTTATGGCATTCCGTAGCCTCGTCTACACGCCAGATTTCCAGATCGCTGATATCAGCATCGATGGTAAGAACTACCGCACAATTATGAAGGACATCCAGTTCGACGTAGTTACCGATGAATTGAACCATTTGGACTTCCTGGAGCTCGTAGAAGACCGTAAGGTGATTGCTACGCTCCCTATTAAGTTTCATGGTCAGCCACAGGGCGTAAAAGACGGTGGCCGTCTGGAACTGAAGATCAAGTCGCTGCACGTGCGCACTTATCCCAAGTACCTCAAGGAACACATCGACGTAAATATCGATAACCTGCAATTGCATGGCAACATCCGCGTACAGGACGTAGCAGCTGAGAACATAGAAATTCTCAACTCACCCCGTATCCCTATCGCGTCAGTGGTTACCACCCGTGCGCTCCGTCAGGCGGATACTGATGCAGCAGCGGCAGCGCCTGCGGCCGGTAAGGCCCCGGCAGCAGCAGCCAAAGCGCCTGCAGCAGCAGCGGCTAAGGCTCCGGCAGCGGCTCCTAAGAAGAAATAAATTAAAAGCTTCGACCTCAATAAATGAAAAATCCCTGTTCCATAGCAGGGATTTTTCATTTATTGAGATTACATAATGCCGGGGTTCTTTGGTAGCTATTATTGCACCACCACTTTTTGTGTAAGTAAGCGTTGCGACGTTTTAAGCGTTAAAGTATACACGCCCGGTGGCAGGCCGGTGACGGTATAGGTATAAGTGCTGTATCCTGCGGGCATTTTACCGTTGTCCATAAATCGGCGTACCTCGCGGCCCGTAATATCCGTAAAGGTGATAGTACCCAAATCAGGAGATTCCAAAAAGCATTTCACGATCAGGTCTTTAACAGTCGGGTTAGGGCAAACGTCCAGCAATTGCTGGCCATGGTAATAATTGTTGAATTGCTGTGGGGTACCCAACAATACCGCACTATCTACAATAATATTCTCATCCCCCGCCTGGTATGGCGTGTATACAAGGAACACGAGCATCATTTCATCAGTCGTCTGCTCGCCTGCAGCTACGTTTCTCGGCGGGCTGTTCGGGTTGCTTGGGTTACTGGCTGTGTTATCGTAATAAGCTTCCGCACGTATCCTTGTGCCAGCAGGTATTTTTTTGAGTTTAGGGAACATGTAGAAGCCCTGCCAGTGAAAGTCCCACTTATCTATCCGGATATAATGGTCGGTATCGCCTGATGGCAGTATGCCATAGCTTTCTATATTTTGTCCCAGCAAGTGCATGTGCGGCGCCACGCCCAGTAGCGTAAGATCAGGCAAGCCGAAGGCCGCCGGTACTTCTTCCTGGAACGAACGCGTTGTATTGGCAGCAATGAATAACGTGGTATCTATTATTGGTGGTTCGTAAAAGAGCAACGGCTCTATGGTTACATTTCGTGGCGTATCAGTGATCGGTGTAAAGAAAAAGTGGATCTCCGTGCTGTCCACCATGCCTACCGTCCCTGCCGGATAGTGCACCTGTACCACTATGTCAGAACCGTGCGAAAGCTTCACCCCAAAATTATTCGGGTAGCTCATTGGCGAACTGCCCGGGACCCAGCCCCCAAGTAGTGTTACATTATTTGTGCCCACTCCGCCAAACGACGGATAGCCGGGTGGGGTAGTGCTTGCAGATTGTAGTGCTGCGCAGGCGCCTGTAGTGTCGGAATAAACCAATACATGGTGCACACATGCCGGGTTTCCCGGCACCGCTTCGAATGACGTAATATAACGGTCCGAGAGCAGCCCGCTGGGCAGTACAAAGCATTGATAAACATCGCTGGTGCTTGCAGTAGAAGTATAAGTTGGTATCTTCACGATCAGGTCCGGGGTGCCAATGATCATGCCATGGGCTGAGTATACCGGCATCGGTGGCGCCAGCGCCAGATCTCCTTGTGGCGTGCCGCCGGTCACCCAGTTCACAATTGTATTTATGTCCGTGGCAGAAAGTACCCGTTCATGCGCCATGTGCGAATAATTAGGGTCTGGCGGCCATGGTGGCATTTTATGTATGGTTATGTCGCCTTGTATCTGCGTCGCATAAAGCACCGCATTGTCATACGTCAGCAACGAAAACGGCGCGATACCACCATCGTGATGGCAGGCTGTGCAATGATTATAAAGGATTGGGGCAACCCCGGTAGCCCAGTCGGGCGTTTGTGCACCGGCAAAAACATGCAGGAAAAGCAAACATATAACAAGGAAAAATTTCTTCATAGAAAAAATTTGTCTGAAATATAAAAATAGTAATTATTTTGAAAATACCATAAGTATTTGGCCGATTTTTAAAATTAATTTTATCGTAAATTATATTGTATTGGTTGTATTGGGATAATGACATCCTGTGAAATCCAAAAATGAGCTCATTTTAGTAATTTGCCGTATTTTCAGGGTTAAATTAAACTAATTGGGACACAATTAGTCAAAATCCATTGGCGAATACGATAGATTTCACCCTAAAATATGTTCGCATTTATCTTCTGAAATAGCGTCTTATACGACGAAAAGCCCGCTGGTAGGGGCTTTTCGCAATAGTTCGTTGATAACGTCATTTTTAATAGGCCCTTGCAAACAATACCCGTTCCTTCGACGGCTTCCCGCTGAGTATGCATGAGCCCGCTTCCTGCTCATTATTGATCGGGATGCAGCGGATTGTGGCCTTTGTGAGTTCCTTTATTTTTTCCTCAGTCTCCGGCGTCCCGTCCCAGTGCGCTGAAATAAAGCCTGCTTTGTTTTCCAAAGTATCCACGAACTGTTGCCAGGTGTCTACCCTCGTCGTGTTTTCATTTCGGAACTTCAGCGCACGGTCATACATATTCGTTTGTATATCCGCCAGCAACTGCACCACATTCCCGGTCAGCCCATCCAGGCTGTAATTGCTTTTCTCCTTCGTATCTCGCCGGGCTACCTCTACCAGGTTTTTCTCTATGTCGCGTGCGCCCAATGTAATACGCACAGGTACGCCCTTCAATTCATATTCTGCAAATTTCCATCCTGGCCGTGCATTATCATCATTGTCATATTTCACCCGCACATGTTGTTGCTTTAGCTCACGGATCAGGTTGCTGGCGATCTCGTCGATCTTTGCCCTAGACTCGGGGTCTTTCGCATAGATGGGTATGATCACGACCTGTACGGGGGCCAGCTTTGGTGGTAGCACCAGTCCTTCATCGTCGCTATGTGCCATCACCAGGGCGCCCACAAGGCGGGTTGATACACCCCACGAGGTTGCCCACACAAAATCCCTTTTGTTGTCCTTGTCCTGGAAGGTTACGTCAAATGCCTTTGCAAAATTTTGCCCCAGGAAGTGCGATGTGCCTGCCTGCAATGCCTTGCCATCTTGCATGAGCGCTTCTATGCAATAGGTGTCTTCTGCACCGGCAAAGCGTTCATTGGCGGTCTTCACCCCACGGATCACCGGCATAGCCATGAATTCCTCCGCAAACGAGGCATAGACTTCCAGCATTTGTTCCGTTTCTGCTATTGCTTCTGCACGTGTGGCATGTGCCGTATGTCCTTCCTGCCACAGAAACTCCGTGGTCCTCAGAAATAGCCTTGTGCGCATTTCCCATCTTACTACGTTCGCCCACTGGTTGATCAGCAATGGTAGGTCGCGATAAGACTGGATCCAGTCTTTATAGGTGTTCCAGATAATGGTTTCAGACGTTGGCCTTACTATAAGTTCTTCCTCCAGTTTCGCATCCGGGTCCACTATCACGCCGCCGCCGTTGGGGTCGTTCTTAAGGCGGTAATGGGTCACCACCGCGCATTCCTTTGCAAACCCTTCCACATGCGCCGCCTCCTTGCTCAGGAAACTCTTGGGGATGAACAGCGGGAAGTACGCATTCTGGTGCCCCGTTTCTTTAAACCTTTTATCTAGCTCATCGCGCATGTGTTCCCACAATGCATACCCATGTGGCTTTATCACCATGCAGCCCTTAACCGCCGAATAGTCGGCCAGGCCGCTCTTCAATACTACATCATTATACCACTGGGCATAATCGTCACTTCGATTTGTTAAAATTTTTGACATAAATAAACCTTACGAACTTTTGGCGTTCTATATTATTGGTTACGTGAAACAAAAGTACTAATTTCACTAAAGATTTATTCAAAGGATACAAAAAGTAAATACAACATAATATGAAACGAATAATGTTGATCGGTTTATTGTTCTTGGGGATGGGTTCGGCTTCTTACGCCCAGACTGATGACATTTATGCCACCGGTAAAGATCAAAGGGGCACGGAAGACACCAGCCGAAACAACCGCGACAATTACAACCAGAATGGCAGGAATGGCCGTTACGATGATGCCTATGCCGGCAACAACGGTCAGGAGAATTATCAAAACGACAACGCTGATGATTACGTGGACTATGACGATGACTCCTATGGCACGCGTATCAACCGCTTTGACGACCCTTTTTATAACGAAGGATATTACAGCACCTTTTACAATCCTTACTGGTACAACCCTTATTGGGTTGACCCAATGTGGGGGTACAACCCCTGGTACGGCGCGGGTATAGGATTTGGCTGGGGCGGCTATTGGGGCATGAACTGCTGGTGGGGATATGGTGGCTTCGGCTATTGGAACTATCCTTTTTATGCAGGTCCCTGGTTCGGTGCTTTCTATGGAGGCTACTGGGGCAGGTACTATGGCGGGTTTGAAGGTCGCTGGGGCGGCGGCTATGGCGGGCACTACGGTCGCGGCTATGGCGGGTTCCGTGGTGGTTCCGGCATAGGCTACAGGGTAGCTACGCACACAGCAGGTAATAATCTCAGAAGCGCGGCAGGTAATGGCAACAGGTCTTCATCTTCAGGCATGGGTTTAAGGACGTCTACGCTCGCCGCTGCAACACATTCTACCAGCAACAGCATGCGGTCAGCCAGCAGCAACGGGTCACGTAGTGCAGGCAACGCAATGAGGAGTGGTTCTGCAAACCGCAGCGCTGGCGCGGCTGGTCGTAGCTATGGCGGTGCTAATCGCAGCTATGGCGGGGCACGCAACTATGGCGGTGGAAACCGCAGCTACGGTGGCGGCGCACGCAATTATGGTGGTGCGGCCCGCAGTTTTGGTGGCGCAATGCGCAGCAGCGGTGGCGGCGGCAGGAGTTTTGGTGGTGGAGGTGGCAGGAGTTTTGGGGGCGGTGGCGCACGCAGCGGAGGTGGCGGGGCACATGCATCAGGTGGGCGCCGGTAATATTTAAAAGTATATGTTTTATATATAAAGGCATTGTTACATTCTGTGATAATGCCTTTATTTTAGATACAGGTTCATCATTCAATAACGCTGGCTTGCGTCTTAAGACTGGTCCTTGTTCCAGTGCTTTTCGTACGTAGAAGAAAAAGTTAAAGGGTTTATTAAATACTTGCTCCGTTAAACAATTAATGCATTTATTGGTCTATAGAAAAAACTACGGGTATGGGCAAATTTAGATTTTTAATGTTCCCTGTCATGGTATTTGCTACTTCGGCGGCTTCTGCGCAGGATATCAATGAGGCATACAATCTTTCTAACACCACCGTTCAGGGAACCGCGCGGTCTATGGGCTTCGGTAACGCCCTCGGTTCAGTGGGCGGCGATTTTAGTACCGTGAGCGTCAACCCGGCAGGCCTTGGCGTTTACCGCAGTTCGGAATTGACTTTCACGCCTTCCCTGACCTTGAACTCCACTAATAGCCAATTTCAGGGAAATTCAAACGATGCTAATAATGCCAATTCAAGCATAAATAATTTTGGACTGGTATTCACGCACGCCCCCCGTGGGCCGCGCTATGATCACCGACGTTGGAAATCCGTTTCTTTTGCCCTCGGCATGAACCGTGAAGCGGATTTCAACCGCACCTACAATTATTCCGGGGTAAATCAAACCAGTTCCGGGTCAGAAACCTTTCAGTCCGATGCTAACCTCAACCCTTCAGGGGTTATCAATAATGCCAATACCCTGGGGGCGATGGGGCACAATGCCCACCTGCTTAATCTAAATTCCAGCGGACAGTATCAAACCATCGTGCCCGACGGCAACCTCAACCAGGTGAAAAGCGTTCAGGAGAGCGGCGGCATTAATGAAATGACACTTTCCCTCGGCGGCAATTACAAGGAAAAATTACTCCTGGGGATCACCGTCGGTTTCGACCAGTTTGATTATCGCGACCGATATTATTTCACTGAGGCCCTCGCGCCGGGAAATACCAGCGCTAACCCCGGTGGTTTTGATAATTTCACCTACAATCAAAATATCCACCTCACCGGGGCCGGTGTGAATACAAAGATCGGGGCCATCTATAAGTTCACAGATTTCTTCCGCGTCGGCCTCGCGCTTCATACGCCCACTTTCTATTCTATCCACGACCAGTCTGATCCGCAATTGGTAGTAAACAGTGATTCGGGATCAGCCTATGGGTTCAGAAACCGTTTCGATTACAATTTCACTACCCCATGGAAGGGTGTTCTGAGTGCCACCTTTGTAGTTAAAGATTTCGGTTTCATAACCGCTGACTACGAATATGTTGATTACAGCACTATGCGCTACGATTTCCCATCAGGCTTCGACAATTCCGGCAACTCATATCAGCAAGATCAGGACGCCATAAACCAGCAGATAAAGGACACGTACAAAGCTGCATCTAATATCCGCCTCGGTGGTGAGTTTAAGATCACAAAATACTTCATGGCACGCGTAGGTTTTGGCTATTATGGCAATGCCTATAGCGCCTATGGCGAGTCCACAGCCAATCAATATTACACTACCCAGCGCATTGACCTCAACTGCGGCATTGGGTTTCATTTCAGGCACTTCTTCACAGACCTCGCACTCGTGCACAGCATGTACCAGGGCTACGACCAGCCATATACCATCAATCCGTCAGGTTTGCTGGCAGGGCAGTCCACAGTAGTTCCACAAGCCAAAATTGACTACAGCCTCAATAATGTAGCACTCACAGTCGGCGTAAAATTCTGGTAACACGTTCGCTTTTATCTTCGATAAGTATTATACTAATAAAGCCCCGCAGGTAGGGGCTTTATTAATATAATACAGGTTTTGATCCGCTCAGATATGCGCTGTCAGACGCTCGCTTAGCTCGCAGCGTCCTTTCCGATGATCGTCCAGTCATCATGTCCGTGGCCCTTTGCAATCCATGCATCCATCACAGCGGCAACTGCCGGCACCACCATAAGTTCCGCCCCGGCTCCCTGTGCCCCTGCCATCATCAGCCCGGCGTCCTTACGCGCCATATTCAGTTCCCACGTTGGCTGGTCAAAATTGCCTTCAGTCATTTTCTTTAGCCTTGCTGGCAGCATATTCCCTGGGTTCCATGCGTCAAATAGCTGTGAAATTTCACCGGTCGAAATATTCAGGGCCTTACCCAGCATCAATGTATCGGCGATACCGCCTGTCATTGCGATCAGGAAAAGGTTGCCAAGCAGTTTCATCCCGGCAGCCTTATTGCTTGCCGGGCCAAAATAGACCAATTTGCCCGTCATCTTTGCGAGCTCAGCCTCAACAGTGTCTATAATTGCCCTATCCCCCGACACCAGCATATATCCAGTGCTTTCCAAAGCATTTTGCGGCCCCATGAATACAGGCGCATGCACATACACATAACCCCGAGATTTCCACAATTCTGTCCGTTCAGCAGCGCCGCTTGCTGAAGTTGTCGTATGGTCCAGGATAATAACACCCGGTTCAAAAGATTTCGAAGCCTCCTCAAGTATCTCATTCACACTTTGGTCATCCCGGAGTGTCAGGTGTATTCTGTTGGCGCCTTTTACCGCTGCTGCTGCGGTATCAAATGATTTGGCGCCAAATGCTTCCAGCGCCATAGCCTTGGCCGGGGTCCGGTTCCATACATGTACTTGCTCGCCTCTTTTGAGCATTGCCTTCACAAAGTTGGCCCCTAAGTGGCCCATTCCTAAAAATGCGATCATGATCTTGAATTTAAGTGATCACAAATGTAGTTGGTAACGTATTGAAAGCCAAAATTTGAACTCTGATGGGTTTCATCCGCAAAGCGATAATTTCTAAGACCAATAACTTACAGGGTAGCGGGAAATTTTTGTCTCCAATAATGAATATAAAAAAAATGAAATCGTAGTGGTTGATAAAAAGATGATATATTGTATTTAACTAATATTGATAAATCGATGATCCGTTCCGATAATTTTCCAAAAAATATGTTTCGGTAAACTAGCTGACGATATACGTATTTGAAACAGTAAATTTATAATACTTTTTATTTCAATCTAAAATAACCAATCCGTTTGTAGAAAAAATTGTACATTGCATCGCGAAAAATGGATCTGCATTTTCGGATTTCAACTTATCAAGTTTTGATTAATAAATTAAAACTCACCTATAATAGCAGAAGATGAAAAATTTGTTCATGACGTTATGTATGTTGTTTTTGCATTTATATACTAACAGTCAGGTATTGCCGGAGATGATGAAGGTGCCCGGTGGTAGTTTTGAGATGGGCAGCGATTCCGGCGCCACAAATGAAAAACCTGTACATCTCGTTAAAATAAAAACATTTAGGATGTCGAAATACCTCGTCACTGTCAGGGAATTTGCAGCTTTCGTGGTGGCTACCGGATACAAGACTGATGCAGAAACCCGCGGTATCAGCCTCGTATACTGGAAGGATAGCACTGAATGGCATTATGTTGCCGGTGTAAACTGGCGTGATGACGAAGTAGGCCGCCTGAGAAATGATACGGATTGGAACAAACCTGTAGTCCACGTGAGTTGGAATGATGCCGTTGCATACTGCCGGTGGCTGAGTGGCGATAAGCCAGGCCGCTTTCGATTGCCTGCTGAGGCTGAATGGGAATACGCAGCCGGTAATGGCGCCCGGCACACTACGTATAGTTGGGGAAATGATCTGCCGTCGTCGAGGCAGGCCGTAGCTAATGTTCGTGACCAGACTTCCGACCCCGAATATGGAAAATTAAGCAATCCTAAACTGCCCGACTATAAAGATGGTTATTTTTTTGCATCGCCGGTTGGCACATTCCCGCCTAATGGCCTTGGATTATGTGATATGACCGGAAACGTTTG
>Ga0302185_10002131_pt1 | contig 13198 bp, 12 predicted proteins | sample II_Bog_E1_1_FD_200231 | JGI IMG/M metagenome (GOLD analysis project Ga0302185, IMG submission 200231) | Peat permafrost microbial communities from Stordalen Mire near Abisko, Sweden - II_Bog_E1_2 | ecosystem: Environmental > Terrestrial > Soil > Wetlands > Peat | place: Sweden: Abisko... | reverse complement strand
TTAGATTAAAATGTCTAATAAAAATATACAAAATTTATATCAACATCCTTATCATTTAGTTGATCCAAGCCCTTGGCCTTTTTTCGCTTCTTTTGGTTGTTTATTTTTTACTTTTGGAACTGCTATGTGGTTTCATGGTTATACAGGTAGTATTTATTTAGTTTTTACAGGTTTAATTAGTATATTATTTGTTTTTTATACTTGGTTAAGAGATGTTGTAAGAGAAGCTGTTTATGAAGGTCAACATACCTTTAAAGTACAATCTGGTTTAAGAAACGGAATGTTAATGTTTATTGTTAGTGAAATAATGTTTTTCTTAAGCTTTTTTTGGGCTTTTTTTCATTCAGCATTAGCACCTACACCTGAAATAGGTTCTGTATGGCCACCTTTAGGTATCGAAACAATAGATGCTTGGGGTATTCCATTATTAAATACAGTTATTTTATTAACTTCAGGTGCTACTATTACTTGGGCACATCATGCTATTATAGTTGGTTCTAGAAAAAATATTATATTAAGTTTAATATTAACAATTTCATTAGCTGTTTTTTTTACATTTATACAGGCTTATGAATATGTTGAAGCTTCTTTTTCTATTTCAGATAGTATTTATGGTACTACTTTTTTTTTATTAACTGGTTTTCATGGTATTCACGTTATAGTTGGTACTATTTTTATTTTAGTTGGTACTATAAGAGCAATTAAACATCATTTTACTAGACAAAATCATTTTGGTTTTGAGGCAGCAGCTTGGTATTGGCATTTTGTAGATGTGGTTTGGTTATTTTTATTTATTGTTGTTTATTGGTGGGGTGGTCAATAAAAATAAATTTATTTTAAATATAAAATAGTGAGTCCTTTAGAACAATTTGAAATTTTACCAATTTTTCAAATACCTTTTATTTTAACAAATGCCTCTTTAATTTTAATTATAGGTGTTTATTTTATAATAGTTTACTTATTTATTCAAAGTAAATTTATACCAACCCATATTCAACAAATATTTGAAATTATTTATAATACTGCTTTAGAATTAGCTTATTCTAATATAGGAAAAAATGGTAGATATTTTTTTTCTTTAATTTTTGTGTTATTTTTTTTTGTTTTATTATGTAATTTAATTGGTATGATTCCTTATAGTTTTACTGTAACAAGTCATTTAATTATAACTTTTGCATTATCTTTAACTATTTATATAGGTTTTAATATTATAGGTATTCAAAAACATAAATTAAAATTTTTTGGTTTATTATTACCCAGTGGTGCCAGTATTAATTTAGTACCTTTATTAGTACCTATTGAATTAATTTCTTATATTTTTAGAGCAATTAGTTTACCTGTACGATTATTTGCTAACATGATGGCAGGACATACTTTATTAAAAGTAATTGCTGGTTTTGCTTGGACTATGTTAAATGTTAATACCGTTATTTTTATTGCACATTTTATTCCTTTAATTTTATTAGTAATTTTAGTAAGTATTGAATTAGGTGTTGCTGTAATACAAGCATATGTATTTACTATATTAACTTGTATTTATATTAATGATGCTTTAAATTTACATTAATTTTAATTTTTTATTAAAAAATATTAAAATATTTTTTAATAAAATATAAAATAATCCATATAATTTTAAATATATTATATGGATTATTTTATATTTTATTAATTAAAATATTTATTTTATAAAAATTATTTTTAATATATTTAAAAAATTATTATTAATATTTATGAAATTTTTAAACATTATTAACAAACAAATAACTTTATTAGATGCTTCGTTACCTTGGCAAATGGGTTTTCAAGATCCAGCTACCCCTGTAATGGAAGGTATTATTAATTTTCATCATGATTTAGTTTTTTTTTTAGTATTAATTGTAATATTTGTTAGTTGGATTTTAGCTAGATGTATTTTCTTTTTTAATGAAAGTACTAATAAAAAAGCTGAAACTTTTGTGCATGGTACTGTTTTAGAAATTGTATGGACTATTACTCCAGCTCTTATTTTAATTATTATAGCTATTCCATCTTTTTCTTTATTATATGCAATGGATGAAGTTATTGATCCTATTTTAACAGTAAAAGTTATAGGTAGTCAATGGTATTGGAGTTATGAATATTCAGATGCTATAGATGATTCTATTTTTTTTGATAGTTATATGGTATTAGAAGAAGATTTAGATAAAGGTCAATTTCGTTTATTGGAAGTAGATAATCGTGTTGTAGTTCCAACTAATACTCATATACGTGTTATTATTACAGCAACTGATGTATTACATTCATGGGCTGTTCCTTCTTTAGGTGTAAAATTAGATGCTTGTCCAGGAAGATTAAATCAAACCTCAATTTTTATTAAAAGAGAAGGTGTGTTTTATGGACAATGTAGTGAAATTTGTGGTATTAATCATGGATTTATGCCTATTGTTGTAGAAGCTGTTTCTTTAGATGATTATATTAATTGGTTCAATAAAAAAATTGAATCTAATTAGTTTTAATTAAAAAAAATATTTAAAATTTTTAAAAAAATTATTTTTAACTTAATATATATATAATATTTAAATTATTTAAATGAACTCAAATATTTATAATTGGTCATCAAGATGGCTTTTTTCAACTAATCATAAAGATATAGGTACTTTATATATGATTTTTGGTGCATTTTCTGGTGTAGTTGGTACTACTTTATCTGTATTAATTCGTATGGAATTAGCACAACCAGGTAATCAAATTTTTATGGGAAATCATCAATTATATAATGTTGTAGTAACAGCTCATGCTTTTATTATGATTTTTTTTATGGTAATGCCTATTTTAATTGGTGGTTTTGGTAATTGGTTTATCCCTTTAATGTTAGGTGCACCAGATATGGCTTTTCCTCGAATGAATAATATAAGTTTTTGGTTATTACCTCCATCTTTATTTTTATTAATATCTTCTGCTATTGTAGAATCTGGTGCCGGTACTGGTTGGACTGTTTATCCACCATTATCAAGTGTACAAGCACATTCAGGTCCTTCAGTAGATTTAGCTATTTTTAGTTTACATTTAGCAGGTATTTCATCGTTATTAGGTTCTATTAATTTTATTACTACTATTTTTAATATGAGATCTCCTGGATTAACTTTTCATAAATTACCTTTATTTGTTTGGTCTGTTTTTATTACAGCTTTTTTATTATTATTAAGTTTACCTGTATTAGCAGGTGCAATTACCATGTTATTAACCGATAGAAATTTAAATACTTCTTTTTTTGATCCTTCTGGTGGTGGTGATCCTGTATTATACCAACATTTATTTTGGTTTTTTGGTCATCCAGAAGTATATATTTTAATTTTACCTTCTTTTGGTATTATTAGTCAAGTTATTTCAACTTTTTCTAGAAAGCCTGTTTTTGGTTATTTAGGAATGGTTTATGCTATGATTTCCATAGGTATTTTAGGTTTTATTGTTTGGGCACATCATATGTATACAGTAGGTTTAGATGTTGATACTAGAGCTTATTTTACAGCAGCAACTATGATTATTGCAGTACCTACTGGTATTAAAATATTTAGTTGGTTGGCAACTATGTGGGGAGGTTCTATTCAATTAAAAACTCCTATGTTATTTGTGATAGGATTTTTATTTTTATTTTTAATTGGTGGTGTTACCGGTATTCAAATGTCAAATTCAGGTTTAGATGTAGCTTTACATGATACTTATTATATAGTAGCTCATTTTCATTATGTATTATCAATGGGAGCTGTATTTGGTATTTTTGCTGGATTTTATTACTGGATTGGAAAAATGACTGGACGTCAATATCCTGAAATTTTAGGACAAATTCATTTTTGGTTATTTTTTATTGGAGTTAATTTAACTTTTTTTCCTATGCATTTTTTAGGACTAGCAGGAATGCCTCGTAGAATTCCGGATTTTCCTGATGCATATTCTGGTTGGAATGCTTTATCATCTTTTGGTTCATATGTGTCATTATTCGCTTCTTTATTTTTCTTTTATATTATTTATATTACTTTAACTAAAGGCGAAAAAGTGAATGACAATAATCCTTGGATAAATAAATAAATTTTATATAATAAAAAATATAAAATTTATTTATATTATATATAAAATAAATTAATAATATATATTAATTATTTGTTTCAAATAAAAAATATAAAAATTTAATTTATTTTTTAATTATTATAAATGTTATCTCGATTTTTACAATTTTTTACCTCTAAAAAATTTAATTTTATTATTAAATTTTTTATTTCTATTTTTTTTTTTATTAATTATCATAGTTTAATTTGGTTATTAAAGGACCCCTTTGAAATTATTAAGTATATTTCTGATAACATATTTGAATTATATTTTAGTAAAGAAAATAATGAGTTCCTTAATAAAAATTTTGGTATTTTTAGCCCAGATGAACTTTCTATTGATAAAAAAGAAAATTCTACTTTTTCTAATAAACTTTTTATAAGTTTTGTTTGTATATTCATAACAAGTTTTATGTTTTATTATTTTAACAATGGTTCAAATTCAAGTGATTTTACAGCTGAAGAACTAAATTTTATTAATAGCAGTTTTGATATTCCTGCTGCTGACATTGCTATTGCTGGTACTGCTGTTGCTGGTACTGCTGTTGCTAAAACTGCTGCTGCCGCAAAAACTGCTGCTGCCGCAAAAACTGTTGTTGCTGCAAAAACTGCCGCTGCTGCAAAAACTGCCGCTGCTGCAAAAACTGCCGCTGCTGCAAAAACTGCCGCTGCTGCAAAAACTGCCGTTGCAGGTGAAGTAGCTTCTAATTTGGTTGGAATTAAAGATCATAATTATACTATTGAAAAAGTATCACAATTATTTAATAATGCTGTGGATAAAGAATGGAATGTAACTCATGATATGACTTTCTATAAAAGATTACCACACATTATGAAAGAGAGTGAAAAATTTATAAATAGCTATGATTGGGTTGATATGTCAAAATCAAAAATTGAAGCTATGATTTGTTATATTTTACATTATAGTGGTAGAAGAAGATAATAAATAATATAATATATTATTTAATCAAGGTCAAAGACCAGCAATTAGTGTAGGTTTATCTGTAAGTCGTGTTGGTTCTTCAGCACAAATTAAAGCTATGAAACAAATTGCAGGTTCTATGAAATTAGAATTAGCACAATTTAGAGAAGTACAAGCTTTTTCTCAATTTGGTTCAGATTTAGATGCTGCTACTCAACAACAATTACATAGAGGGGTTCGTTTAACTGAGATGTTAAAACAAGGATTAAATGTACCTTTAAATGTTGAAGATCAAATTGTTATTATTTTTTTAGGTGTTAGAGGTTTTTTAGATAAAATTGAAGTTAAAAAAATAGGACAATTTGAAACTGCTTGGTTACAATTTATTAAAAATAATCATAATGATATTTTAATAGAAATTGCAACTAAAAAAGAAATTAGTAAAGATTTAGAAACTAAATTACGTAGTTTAGCTACCGAATTTACTAATCAATTTTTAAATAAATAATATAAATTTATATTTATATTATTTATTTAAAATACGTAGTTTAATATTTATTTATTTATTTATTTGATTTAAAATACAAAAAAAGTTAATTTTATATAGTAAAGTCTATTTTAATATAATTTATAAATAGATTTTAATTTTTAATTATGATTCTACAATCAATTTTTTATAATAACTTTGAATTATTAATCCCCGAATTTTTTATAACATTAATTATTTTATTTTTTTTATTATTTGGTACTTTTTATAGAAATTTTAATAATAAAAAAATATTAATAATAAAAATAATTAATAATTTAATTATTTTTTTATTATTAATAACATTATTATTAATGTTCAATATACAAAACACATCAATAACTTTAATGAATGGAGCATTATTTACAGATAATTTAACTCAATTTATTAAAAGTATTTTAATTATTTGTACTATTTTATGTTATATTATTCAAACAAATTATATAATAAAACAAAAAATGTTTTCATTTGAAATTAATATTTTAATATTAATTTCATTATTAGGTTTAATGTTATTAGTATCTTCATTTAATTTTATTACTTTGTATTTAGCTGTTGAATTACAAAGTTTATCTTTTTATATATTAACAGCATCAAAACGTAAATCAGCTTTAGCTGTTGAGGCCTCTTTAAAATATTTTATTTTAGGTTCTATAGCTTCCAGTTTTATTCTTTTTGGCTCATCTTTAATTTATGGTGTATTTGGTTCTTTAAATTTTGGAAATATTTTTTTAATATTATCTAATATATATTATATTGAAAATATAGATTTAATTATAGGAGCTTTAAATGGATTTTTATTTATATTTATTGGTTTATTTTTTAAAATAGGTGCTGCTCCTTTTCATTTTTGGTTACCGGATGTTTATGAAGGTGCACCTAATAATATTACTGCTTTTTTTGCTATTGTACCTAAAATAGCCTTTGTAGGTATTCTAATTCGATTCGTATTTGATATATTAATTGATATTTCATCTTTTTTTGAAATTATTTTTTATGTAAGTGCGGTATTATCTATGTTTATAGGTTCATTAGCCGCGCTGCAACAAAAAAAAATTAAAAGATTATTAGCATATAGTTCTATAAGTCATGTAGGTTTTATATTAATAGGGTTTACATCAAATTTATTGGATTCAATTCCTTATATTTTATTATATATGATTATTTATATAATTATGAGTATTAATTTATGGACTTCATATTTATCTTTAAATATAAATAAAAAACCAATTAAATATTTAACTGATTTATCAAATCTATTTTCATATAATAAAATATTAGCTTTTATTATTATATTAAATGTTTTTTCTATGTCAGGTATACCACCTTTAGCTGGTTTTTTTTCTAAATTATTTTTATTTATTACTGCAATTAAAGCTAAATATTACGGATTAATTTTTTTTAGTATATTAGTTAGTATATTAAGTTCTTTTTATTATCTAAGAATGATAAAAATTATTTTTTTTGAAAAAATTTCTAAAAAATTATTTATAGATCAAATTTCTAAAATAAATGGTATTATATTAATAATAAATACACAATTTTTATTATTATTTTTTTTATATCCAAATTTTATATTAATAAATTTAAATAAATTATATTTATATTTATTAATATAATTATAAAGTTTAGATAGCTCAGTTGGTTAGAGTAAAAGACTGAAAATCTTTGTGTCGGTGGTTCGAGTCCGCCTCTAGACAAATTAATCATATATATATATTATAATTATGTATACATTAAAATTAACTATTAAATCTTTACAAAATTTAAAAAATATTAAAACATATTTATTTAAAATAAAACAATTTTTAAAAAATAAAAATATAATAATAAAAGGAAATATATCTCAAAAAAAAAAAAATACAATATATACAGTATTAAGATCACCACATGTATATAAAAAGTCAAGAGAACATTTTAATTATAATTATTATAAACAAACTTTTTATATATTAAATAATAATTTATATATTTTAATATATTTTTTAATTATTATTAAAAAAATAATACCTCAAAATACTTTATTGAAAACAAAAATTAAAAAAAATTAAATATGCTTATAGCTTAATAGGATAAAGCCTTAGATTGCGGATCTATTAGATGAAAGTTCAAATCTTTCTAAGCATATTTTTTAGAGTATGGCCAAGTGGTAAGGCATCCGTTTTTGGTATGGAAAATCAAAGGTTCGAATCCTTTTACTCTAAAATTGGTATAAATAAAGGGCCTATAACTCAGTTGGTTAGAGTATACGCCTGATAAGTGTAAAGTCAGTAGTTCGAATCTACTTAGGCCCATAATTATATTAAAAGGGTAATTAACTCAATTGGCAGAGTATTTCGTTTACACCGAAAATGTTAGCGGTTCAAATCCGTTATTACCCATTTATATACTATATTATATTATACTATTTTTTTATGACAACTATTAATCAATTATTTTTACAAAAACAAAAACGTTTAAAAAAAAAAAAAATAAATAAAAGTCCAGCACTTCAAAAATGTCCTCAAAAAAAGGGTGTATGTACAAAAGTATATATAAAAACACCTAAAAAACCTAATTCTGCTTTAAGAAAAGTAGCAAAAGTTAAATTAACTAATGAATATTCTGTTATTTGTTATATACCTGGTATTGGTCATACATTACAAGAACATTCGGTTGTTTTAATAAGAGGTGGTAGGGTGCAAGATTTACCAGGTGTTAAATATCATATTATTCGTGGTAAATATGATTTAACAGGTGTTTTAACTCGAAAAACTTCAAGATCAAAATATGGAACTAAACGACCAAAATAATCTTATAAGAAATTTATTTATTAAAATGTTATTAAAAAAAGGTAAAAAAAGTATAGCTGAGAATCTTTATAATAATATTTTAATAGAATTAAGGAAAAAAACAAAACAAAAACCTTTATTTATATTAATAAAAACAATTGATATTTTAGCACCTAAATTAAAATTAATAAATGTACCTGTAAGTAAAAGAAGAACTCGTAAAAGAAAAAATAAATATTTTTTAATGTTTTTAAATAAAGAAAAACAAATAAAAGATGCAATTAATTGGATGTTATCTTTTTCTAGAAAAAGAAAAACAAATTTTTTAAAAAATATTTTAAATGAAATTTTAAGTACTCTAAATAATAAAAGTAAAAGTATTGTTAAACGAGATGATATTTATATTGAAGTTCAAAAATTAAGATATAATATTAAATTTAATACCACTGTCAATTTATTAGATAAAGATGATAATTCTAATTTTTCTAAAAAAAAAAAAAATAAATATTTATTATTAAATAAATAATTTAATTAATAATGGACCCAAAATTATTTTTGGTATTTCCATTTAAGGGAATAAATTTCGACATTATTAATTTTAAAATTAATTAATTAACGTTTTTTAAATTAAATAATATATTTTAAATATATTATTTTAAAAATATTTAGTATGAATAAGCTACATATTTTACAATATTTACACTTTTCACCTATCAAAGTTTTAGTCTAAAACAATTTTATGAAAAAATTTTAAGAACGGCTTCTTGCTTAGATGCTTTCAGCAATTATCCAATATAAATTTAGCTACTCGGCGTTGCCCATATAGAACAACCGATACACCAGAGATTTATCCTCTTCGGTCCTCTCGTACTAGAATTAGAGTCTTTCATTTTTCAAAATATCTATAGAAGATAGGATCCAAACTGTCTCACGACGTTCTAAACCCAACTCACGTACCACTTTAATCGGCGAACAGCCGAACCCTTGGAACCTTCTTCAGCTCCAGGATGTGATGAGTCGACATCGAGGTGCCAAACGACTCCGTCGATAGGAGCTCTTAGGAGTCATCAGCCTGTTATCCCCGGAGTACCTTTTATCCGTTGAGCGATAATCTTTCCACAAAGAATTATCGGATCACTATGACCGACTTTCGTCCCTGTTTGATATGTCTATCTTACAGTCAAGCAAGCTTGTACCATTACATTCCACAATTGATATATAGCCAATTTGAGCTTACCTTTGTACACCTCCGTTACTCTTTGGGAGGTGACCGCCCCAGTCAAACTACCAACCATACATGGTCTATTTCATAAGAAATATTAGTTATTTATAATAATAAGAGTGGTATTTCAAAGAAATCTAAACAGTTCACTAGCGTGAAGGTCTAAGATTACCACTTATTCTACACATATTTTATAAGATAACAATATAAAGATGTAGTAAAGGTTCACGGGGTCTTTCCGTCTAACTATAGAGAATCCGCATCTTCACGGATAATTCAAATTCACTGAGTTTATGTTGGAGACAGCGGGGATGTCGTTACACCATTCATGCAGGTCGGAACTTACCCGACAAGGAATTTCGCTACCTTAGGACCGTCAGAGTTACGGCCGCCGTTTACTGGGACTTTCATTCAATGCGCAAACATCTCCTATTAATCTTCCAGCACCGGGCAGGTGTCAGACCCTATACATCATCTTACGATTTAGCAGAGTCCTGTGTTTTTATTAAACAGTCGCAACCCCCAATTCTGTGCCACCTAATATAAATGTCTATTTAAATTAGGTACTCTTTCTCCCGAAGTTACAGAGTCATTTTGCCGAGTTCCTTCAACATAATTATCTCATACACCTTGGTCTACTCGACCTATCCACCTGTGTTGGTTTAGAGTACGGTTGTTTTAATATAAATAATATAAACATTAATAAGTAAAATACTTTTTTAAAACTAGTTGGACTTTTTAATTATTTTGACATAAAATTAAATTGACTTTTATTCTTATTAAAAGAATTCTAGTATAGTTTTATATTATTTATATTTATTAAAAAAAGTTGTTTCTTGAAAATATTGCTATTTTGTCGCTTTTTATTAGAAATTTAATTTTAAAATTTTCCCATCACAGCTTGCTTTCGTCAAGTTCTGCTTAGGGGCCGTCTAACTCTATGTAGTTAATCTTAACATAGAAACCCTTGGATTTTCGGTGATAATGATTCTTGTCATTATTTTTTGTTACTAATGCCAGCATTTTCTATTCTGATATCTTCAATATATTTAACAACATATCTTTAGCAACATACAGAATGTTCCGCTACCGTTTATTATAAAAAATATAATAAACTTGACGCTTCGGTAAATTTCTTTAGTCCCGATACATTTTCGGTGCAAAAAAACTAGACCAATGAGCTATTACGCTTTCTTTAAAGGATGGCTGCTTCCAAGCCTACCTATTGGTTGTCTTTATTTTTTCACTTCCTTTATCACTTAGAAAATTATTTAAGGACCTTAGCGTTCAATCTGGGCTGTTTCCCTCTCGACAATGGACCTTAGCGCCCAATGTCTGTCTATTTAAATACTTATTTTTGTATTCGGAGTTTCTAAAAGTTCAGTAAGGTTTTAACCCCCCTAGCTTAATGAGTGCTCTACCCCAAAAAAAGATTTTTAAATGCTCTACTTCAATAGATTTCGCGGAAAACCAGCTATCTCTGAGTTTGATTGGCCTTTCACCCCTAATCACAAATCATCCCCGTATAATGCCACATACGTGGGTTCGATCCTCCAAATAGTTTTACCTATTCTTCAATCTGTTCATAATTAGATCACTCAGTTTCGGGTCTTATTTTCATAACTTAATAAAGCTTTTTAAAACTTGATTTCTCTACGCCTATTTTATTAATAAATTAAGCTTGCTAAAAAAATAAACTTGCTGGCCCATTATGCAAAAGGTACACTGTCACTTTATAAAAAAGCTCCAATTGATTATTAGCATAGAGTTTCAGAATTATTTCAAACTCGAAAGCTCTATTTCACCTTTCCTTTACAGTACTTGTTCACTATCGGTCATTAATTATTTTATAGGTTTTGAGGGTGGTCCCCCAATATTCAAAAAAGATTACACATACCTCTTTTTACTTATAAAAAAATAAAATAAATAATTATTTTATGAATGATATCCTACAGGACTATAACCTTTTAATGTAAATTTTTTCAAATTTTTCGGAATATATATATCATTTTAAACTTTTTTTATAACCTATTTTCCATTTTCACTCGTCATTACTCACGGAATCTCGTTTGATTTTTTCAATAGTTACTAAGATATTTCAATTCACTACGTTTCAAATTTTCACAAAGAAAAAGTTTTCTTTAGGAAATCTATATATATAAATAAATAATTATTCCATATAGCTTTTCGTTTTTATTACGTCCTAAAAATATTAATTAATGCCTAGGCATCCCCTCTATGCTTTTTTTATATAACTTTTATACTTTTACTAATAAAATAAAAATATAAATAAAATTAAAACGAAAAAATTATATTATTTTTGTTTTTTATTCATTTATGAAATTTAAATTATATAAATATTGTAATATTTATTTTTATAATTTTATCAGAGCTCTTCCAGCCACAGGTTCCCCTACGACTACCTTGTTACGACTTCATCACAGTTACTAAACCCTTCTTAGTAATTTCAATATATAAAATTATATTTAATAAATAAAATAAATAAATAATTATTTTTTTAAAATAATATTACACAAATAAACGGCTTTAAAATGAATTAACTTCCATGATGTGACGGGCGGTGTGTACAAAGTCTAGTAACATATTCACCGCAACATGCTGTTTTGCGATTACTAGCGATTCCAACTTTATATGGGCGAGTTGCAGCCCATAATCCGAACTAAGATAAATTTTAAAGATTTGCTCCAATTTTTTATTATTATTGCCTCTCATTGTATTTATCATTGTAGCACGTGTGTAGCCCAATTCATAAGGGCCATGAAGACTTGACGTAATCCCCATTTCCATTAATATGTCATTAACTTTTTTTAAAGTGCATTTATAAAAAGAGTCTATCTTTTATATAAATTAGCAACTAAAAATAGGGGTTTCGCTCGTTAAGGGAATAAACCAAACATCTCACAACACGAGCTGACGACAGCCATGCAACGCCTGTATTTTTTAAAAAATTTTTTAAAAATATTTACAAGAATTGGTAAGGTTCTGCGCGTATTATCGAATTAAACCACATGCTCCACCGCTTGTGTAGACTCCCGTCAATTCCTTTGAATTTCAATCTTGCGATTATACTCTTCAGGCGGAGTGCTTATCGCGTTAGCTTCTTAAAATATCTAAATTTCTCTAAATATGAGCACTCATCGTTTACAGCATGGACTACCGGGGTATCTAATCCCGTTCGCTCCCCAAGCTTTCGTTCCTCAATGTCAGTATATACCCAGATAATTGCCTTCGCCTTGAAAATTCCTCTTATTATTAAAAGATTTTATCCTTACAATAAGAATTCTATTATCCTCTATTTATACTCTAGTTTATCAGTTTTGAAAAAATAAATAAAGTTAAGCTTTAATCTTTTTTTTTCAACTTAAAAAACAACCTACAAACCCTTTACGCCTAATCATTTCGAATAATGCTCGCTCCTCTCGTATTACCGCGGCTGCTGGCACGAAATTAGCCGGAACTTCTTTTTTAAGTACTGTCTTTTTTCTTCCTTAATGAAAGAGCTTTACAACCTATTAGCCTTCTTCACTCACTTGGTATTGCTGGATCAAGCTTTCGCCCATTGTCCAATATTCCTCACTGCTGCCTTTAAAAAAGTTTGGGCCGTGTCTCAGTCCCAATGTGGCTGATCATTCTTTCAAATCAGCTAAAGATCGT
>Ga0302185_10002127_pt1 | contig 13206 bp, 15 predicted proteins | sample II_Bog_E1_1_FD_200231 | JGI IMG/M metagenome (GOLD analysis project Ga0302185, IMG submission 200231) | Peat permafrost microbial communities from Stordalen Mire near Abisko, Sweden - II_Bog_E1_2 | ecosystem: Environmental > Terrestrial > Soil > Wetlands > Peat | place: Sweden: Abisko... | reverse complement strand
TTCTCGTTGTTACGCATATTTCTAGAAACCCAAGTTGCTAGTTATAATGAAGTAAAAGAGCATTGCAAGTATTTGGTATTTTTGAGTTACCACACCTAAAAAAACCAATGCAATGCTCTCAGAGAACAAAGTTATAGCACTTTATTGTATAGTAGATGACCTTTTAAAGGCGATGCGTCACAATGAGGATATTCGGGTTAAAGTGAAAGACAGTGAGGTGATAACAACTGCTTTTGTTTCAGTTTTATACTTCCATGGGCACTTGGACAATGCAAGGATGTTCATGAAGATGAAAGGTTATATCCCTAACATGTTGGATAAGAGCCGCTTTTGTCGAAGACTACATCGGGTAAGCGAGTTACTTTATACAATGTTCAGCCAAATAGGGCAGAAACTTAAGGATATGGCTGGAGCAGCGGATTATTTATTGGATTCCTTTCCCGTACCGGCCTGTGATAATGTACGTATTTTCAAAGAGCGAAGACTTGGCAATGAAGGTTTCCGGGGGAAATGGTCTGCAATGAGCCGATGGTATTATGGTGTAAAGGTACAGGTGCTGACCCTTGAAGGAATACCTGTAGAGTTTTGTTTTATGCCAGGCTCACAAAGTGATGTACACGCCTTAACCAAACTCCCTTTGTCTGTGGCTCCGGAAAGTAATATTTGGGCTGATGGCGCATATAATGATTATAAGATTGAAGATATGATGCTAGAACAAGAAGGAGTGTGGTTGTTGCCTAAGCGTAAGAGCAATAGTAAACGAAAGGACGAACCCTGGATGGACTATCTCAAACAACAGGTCAGGAAAATGATAGAAACACACTTCTCCTGTATTAAAGCTAAAATGCCCAGAAGTATCCATGCTGTAACAGCTGAAGGATTTTATTTAAAAGTGGCCCTTTTTGTTATTGCTTATACCTTTGAGAAAATCGCTGCTTAACTAGCAACTTGGGTTAATAACAGTACCAATCGCATTCGCAAATTATATAGCCACTTAGGCAAAACCAATAGATAACAAAAGTAGTGCCCGCAAATACCAAGTACTTTTGCAAAAAATTAAAAACATGATAGCTACTAAAGGATACGCAGCCCAAAGCGCAACAGAAGCGCTTGGGCCATTTAATTTTGAAAGACGTGAGGTAGGGCCAACAGACGTGAAATTTGAGATCTTATTTTGTGGGGTTTGTCACTCCGACCTGCATCAGGCCCGCAACGAATGGGGCGGATCTACATATCCTATCGTACCGGGGCATGAAATAGTGGGCAGGGTAACCGCGATAGGCTCTGAAGTTGAAAAATTCAAGGTGGGCGATCTCGCTGGCGTTGGCTGCCTGGTCGATTCCTGCAGGGTGTGCGATAAATGCCAGGCCGGCCTGGAGCAATTTTGCCGTAACGGCGCCACCGGCACTTACAATGCAAAGGATAAACATACCGGGGGCGTCACCTACGGCGGTTATTCTAACCAAATAGTAGTAGACGAGGGCTACGTACTTAAAGTGTCCGATAAATTGCCGCTCAATGCCGTTGCGCCATTGCTGTGCGCCGGCATTACCACATACTCACCACTGCGACACTGGAAGGTGGGCAAGGGGCATAGGGTAGCAGTAGTGGGCCTCGGTGGCCTTGGCCACATGGCCATCAAATTTGCCGCGTCTTTTGGCGCTGAAGTGACCATGCTGAGTACCTCGCCGGCTAAAGAGAAAGATGCCAAACATCTGGGGGCGCACCACTTCGCGCTTACCACCGACGCCGCACAAACGAAAGCGCTGGCGGGTAAATTTGATTTCATTATTGATACTGTATCTGCTGAACATAATTACAACACCTTTCTCCAGATGCTGGACACCGACGGCGTAATGATCTGTGTTGGCGCTCCGCCAACTCCCTCCCAGATCATGGCGTTTAGCCTCATAGGTGGCCGCCGCAGCCTGGCAGGTTCTCCCATTGGCGGCATTGCAGAAACCCAGGAAATGCTGGATTACTGCGCAGCCCATAATATTGTGTCAGATGTGGAAGTAATAGAAATGGCCCGCATCAACGAAGCTTACGAACGCATGCTGAAAGGGGATGTGAGGTATCGCTTTGTGATCGATATGGCTACCCTGTAATTGATCAGCCTGAGACACTAAATAATTGCAGTAACCGTAAAGCCCATGCGCCAGCGTGGGTTTTATGTTTTGCGGATACCACGTGAGAATACCAACCCACAAACTATTAGAAATGCTGCTTATGAATTCTGCTGCCGTGCATTGCGTTTTGCAATCAGTTTCTTGAACAACATGTACAATAGCGTAAAGAGCAAGCCCGATACTACCGCGAAAATAATGTTACCGGTTATGGGCCTACCAGGGTTGATAAAAAACCGGTCCGCAAAAAACATAAATATTGCATAAGGGAAAAACAGCATTAAGAAGGACCTTGCGTTCATCGGTAAATCAATTTTGATGCAAGTTAATTAAAATAGGCATGTCACTGCTTATTGGCCATTTTCAGTTGTTCTATTTCCTTTTGCAAATGAAGTAGTGTGGCCTGGATGGAAAGCAAGATTTCTGCACCATTACGGTCAAGGTTCAGTTCTTCGTTTGTTTCCTCTTCATCGTCACTAATATCTTCCTGTATCTCATCTACGTCCTTTTGGATCACTTCCAGGTCTTCACCTATTTCGTCCACATCTTTTTGGATCACCTCTATGTCCTCACCAAGTTCATCAATATCTTCACCCAGTTCTTCGATATCATCTCCCAGTTCTTCAATGTTTTCGCCAAGCTCCTCAATGTCTTCCTGGATGATCTCGATATTCTGGTTATTCATATTGATCGACATCTGTATAAATATGGATAGATAGATCGCCTCCAGCGACACGATAGTGGTAAGGAACAGCAGCATGCGTTCAAAAGATACCACACCCAGATAGGGAAGGATAAATGAAATGACAAACAAAATGGTATGCAACACCACTGACGTCGTAGAACCGATCCACTTGGTCACATTGGCCGCTCCCTTTTCCATTATCAGCTTCTGTCGCTCTTTTAGCCCCATTTCACAGTTTTAAGTTGCAAAATTAAACTAAAGGTCCCATTAAAACAGGCAGCCTGGTAATGTGTTCCAACACAAGCCGTGAACATTTTATTATCTTTTCAGTAAAAATGAAACAAAGCCACTTAGCTCATACTGTCATCAATGGCAAACGAATGACTTGAACAAAATTAATTTTAATAGAAAATAGGGATATTTGCAAAGCTACTTTTCGCAGAATGGACCAGAAACTACTTGAGGACTCTATAAAAAAAGTGTCGCGGCGGATACCTGCTGAGGACATACCGTTACTGGTTAGCTGCGCAGAAACCTGCCAATTGAAGAAGGGTGGTATTTTACTTAAAGAAGGCGAAATCTGTCGCTCGTTCTACGTAGTGGAAACAGGCTACCTGCGCACCTATTACAATAAAGATGGCGTAACCATCAATCTAAACTTTACGTTTGAGGGGGAATTTGTCACAAACTATAAGAGCATCATTAACAGGCAGGCTTCAGAGCACTTCATTGAAGCGGGCGAAGACGCTAACTTGTGGGTGTTCAACCTCGACACGATCGCGCAACGGTTCAATGCCCATCCTCAAATCGTCCTTTTCATACGGCGGCTTGCCGGCCACTTGCTCGTCGCCTCAGAAGAGCACAGCAATTTCTTTAAAATGTATACACCTACGGAACGATATTTATACATAGAAAGGAACAATCCTAAGCTACTTCAGCGTATCTCCCTGTCCCAGTTGGCTTCTTATCTTGGCGTGACGCGCGAAACGCTCAGCCGTATACGGGGAAAAAGGGGCTAAGGGGTTGGATGAATTCATTGATTGTGACGTTTGTCACAGGTCAATCCCATTTATTGGGGCCACCTTTGCATCCTAAAATCATCTTCTTATGCAATGGTACCAATATCTCGCCGTGTTTTTTTCCGGCGCATTCCTCGCTAATGTCGTGCCGCACTTTGTTCACGGCATCTCCGGTAACAAATTCCCGACCCCATTCGCCAAACCTCCCGGTAAGGGCCTTTCATCCGCTACCGTGAATGTGGTATGGTCGCTCGTTAACCTCATTGTAGGGTACCTGTTATTTATCGTAGCCCCTATCGACCGAGACCATCCCCTGTGCCTCATTCTGTTTTTCATTGGTATTGCCGCCATCAGCATTATGTGTGGCATTAATTTTCAACAAAAGCACAAAGAATAATTCCCCATTTTCTAAAACATGAATATCACCACTTTCAGCGCTTTCAAAAACTATAATTACCGGCTCTATTTCGGGGGTCAATTTCTGTCGCTGATCGGCACCTGGATGCAAAAAACCGCAGTGGTATGGGTGGTATATACGATGACCCAATCAGCGTATATGCTGGGCGTCACTGCCTTAGCCACCCAATTGCCAATGACGATCTTTTCCCTGTTTGGGGGCATCGCATCAGACCGGTTCGACCGGTTCAAAGTGCTGCTGACCACACAGGTACTGTCTATGATACAAGCGGTACTCCTGGCTGTGCTCACCCTCACCGGCCACTACAAGGTTTGGGAAATACTCACACTAAGCGTCATACTCGGCACCATCAATGCCTTCGACATACCGGCCAGGCAACCACTGGTACATGAAATGATCACGGATAAAGAGGAACTACCGAATGCACTGGCGCTCAACTCGTCTATGAATAACCTGGCCAGGTCGCTGGGGCCGGCGCTGTCGGGGATCGTTCTGGCAAAATTCGGCGCGGGCGCCTGCTTTCTTGTTAATGCCGTAAGCTTTGTAGCCGTACTCACTTCTTTGTTGCTGATGAAGCTACCAAAACACATCCCATCCAAGACAAACAAAAAAGTAGTTCTTGAACTGGCAGAAGGTTTTATCTACATAAAAAATACACCTATCCTGTCTAATGTAATGCTTATGCTGGCATTCACCTGCTTGCTCGTGCTACCGTATAGCACGCTGCTACCCGTTTTCGCAAAAGTCACCTTTAAAGGGGATGCCGCAACATACGGTTGGTTGAATAGCTGCGTAGGCTTGGGGGCAGTGCTGGGCGCAGTATTCCTGGCATCGCTCAAAAAAGGGGCCGACCTTAAATTCATCCTGCTTATAAATACTGTTGTACTCGGCGTGGGCCTCATCCTTTTTTCCCACACCGCCTATTTTCCATTGGCCCTTTTATTTGCGGTGATGGCAGGCTTTGGCACCATGTCACAATCCACCATCGCCAACACCATCGCGCAAATTAATTCGGACAAAAAAATGAGGGGTAGGGTCATTAGCATATTATTGCTGGCAATAGGCCTTTTGCCCGTGGGCAGCTACTTTATTGGTGGAATATCCCAGCGAATCGGCGCCCCAAATACGCTATTGGCTGAGGGCATCCTGGCTTTGGCGGTAGCAGGTATATTTGCAAAATTCCTCAGCAGCGAGCGGCTCGATAAAAGGAAATTGGAGCGACTAAGGCAAGCCGACAATGATGCGGAAGAAATACTGATTGAAAATACCTGAGTAGAAAGATAATTTTAGGGCCGACAAAAATAGAATCAACAAAAAACAAAAAGTAGATATGGAACAGAACACACAACACACCGCCCTCCTGGTCATGGATATGCAGGTAGGCATTCTTGGCGGGTTTCCCGGCGCAACCGCGCTGATCGCTAAAGTGGCAAAAGCTATAGCGCACGCGCGCAAAATAAATATACCCATTATCTACGTGGTAGTCGGCTTCAGAAAGGGCGCGCCTGAAGTTAGCCTGAGCAATAAAAGCTTCGGGGCCGGAAAAGAAAGGTTCAAAAGTATGGACATGGAGCAATTCATGAAAGTGCATCCCGATCTGGCACCGCACGAAGGCGACGTTACCGTGACCAAGCGCCGCGTAAGTGCATTCACCGGCAGCGACCTGGAGGTCATCCTAAGGGCTTACGGCACACAGCATCTGGTGCTTACGGGTATTGCTACAGGCGGCGTAGTATTGTCTACCTTGATTGAAGCCGCCGATAAGGACTACCGGATGACGGTGGTCGAAGATTGCTGCGCCGATGGCGACGAGGAAGTACACCGCGTGCTCACCACCAAAATATTTTCAAAACGGGCAACTATAGCCACGCTGGAAGATTGGGAAAAAGAATAAGGCCCGAATTTTAAAAGGCGCAGACCGCCTCTATCGTCGTCTGCGCCTTCTTATGCTTATTACTCACCATCCGGCCTAGCCGTTGAACTGCCGCAAGTGGTGGTCGGCATGCTTGTAAGCCATGTACCCAATTTGTTCCCTGGTCATTTTACCGAAGAAAGCATGCACAAATTCCCGGTCTGAAAAATTCGCATAGCCTTCTAAATAGCCGATCCATTTCGCTTTTTCTGCTGCCACATCACCAATCACATCAGCCATCCTCAGCTGTGGGAGCGTGGGCATATTGTGCCCCAGTGGCTTGTCATCTTTCAATACATTTTTTAAGGCCATTTTACCAAATATCCGACCAATAAAAGCACGTCTATAGCTAACCTTCCCGGCAACCCATTCTTCCCACAACGTGCAATGCCGCAGCATCTGTAAAATATTCATCTTGCCCCAAAGAGCAACATTGTCCTTGTCCAGCGCATTGATCCTGCCGATCAATTCTTCCCGCGTTGCCTTATCGAAAACCGTTTTCATATCTATTCAAAAAGTTTTAAAACATTGGCTGTGGTCCGTTTAGGGTGCCTGTCCATCAACCGCTCCCAAAATTATCATTTTTGACTAATATTTTATTGCCCGGTCTTCGTTTTTGCATTGAAGTTGTTGCATGCTTTTATCGTATTTTTGGTATCCATTGTTATAAAAACAAATAGGACAATACCAGCATGAGCGAAAACATCAAGATAAAAGTAATCATCGGCAGCACACGCCCCGGAAGATTTAGCGAAAGGCCGGCCCAATATATCTATGAAGAGCTGGGGAAGGCGCCCGGGGTTGAGGTGGAACTACTGGACCTTCGCGACTACCCAATGCCCTTTTACGACGCATTGGTACCGCCAGCCAGGGCAGCAGGCAAGTACGATCACCCCGTAGTGCAGCGCTGGGCCGATAAAATAAAGGAAGGCGATGCATTCATAGTGGTGACCCCCGAATATAATCATGGCTATCCCGCTGTGCTCAAGAACGCCATTGACGTTTTGTTCCCGGAGTGGAACTACAAGGTAATAGGTTTTGTAAGCTACGGCAATACCGGTGGCTCCAGGGCTATAGAACAGTTGGTGCAGGTAGTTGTGGAGCTACGGATGGTGCCTATAGGCAAGTCGATCAATGTGCCCATCGATGTCTATCGCAAAGCAATGCACGAGCCGTCTATTGAAAACTCTGAAGCGTTTACTCAACTCAGGCATGGTTTCCGTGGCGATGATATAGAAGTCTTCTTCAATGCCCTTATAAAAATGGGAAAGTCGCTTAGGGCAACCCATCGGGAATAACGTTATCGGCCTGCGACAATGTCGGATTGCACACCATAACGAGTAGCGGTTGGACGTTTCAAGACAACAACTTTGGACGTTTCACGAAAGTGGCCTAAATTATTAATGCAGACATTTGCTTAATAATTTAAAGCAAAGAAATCATGTCGCAGACTGTTTTGAATAATCGTCCGGATCGCGGGGCCTACATTATCACCGGGCCTACATCTGGCATTGGCAGGGCCACCGCGCTTCAACTCGCCAAACACAACAAGCTTATCCTCGTAGGACGAAGCCGTGAAAAACTCGCCGAAGTACAAAAGGAAATCGAAAAAATGGGACAGCAAGCAGTATCTGTTGTGTGCGACCTGTCAGACCTGGTAAGTGTGCGGCAGGCTGCGGCAGAGATCATCGCGCTGCAGTTGCCTATCACCGGCTTGCTGAATAATGCAGGCATCTCCCCACTGAAACCAGGTAAGAGTGTGCAGGGCTGGGATCTGGCTTTCGCTACCAATTATCTTGGCCCATTTGTGTTCACAGAATTGCTTGCCCCGCATCTCCCCGATGGCGCAAATGTGGTATTCATCGCCTCCGCCATTGAAGACCCCGACCGCAAGCCAGTAAAAGCATTGGGAATGAAGGGCGCCCGGTTTATATCCATAGAGGCGAGCTCCCGTGGCGAGTGGAAACCCGGTGGCGCCAAGCTACCCGGCGCCGATGCCTACGCCACTTCAAAGCAGTGTGTGCTTGCTGCCGCTCTGGCGCTAGCCCGTGAAAATACGAGGTTGCGCTTCAACGCAATAGAACCGGGCATCACTCCCGGCACTGGCCTTAGCCGCGACAGCAACGCGTTCCTTAGGTTCATCTTTGGCCGGGTTATTATGTTATTTCCTCCATTCAATAAATACCGGAGTACGCCGCAGCGCGCAGCACTGGTGATCACAAATGTACTAACCGATGAGTGGGGCATGACCGGAACCTACTACGATGAAAAGGGGACGCCAATGCTTGGTTCGGCCCAGGTGCGCGATCCTAAGTTTCAGGACCATGTTGTTGCAGGGACACGCGCATTCTTATCGAAGGTGAAAATAGGATTAACTTTGAAATAACAATATGACTATCACCACGGCAACGCCTTCGTACCACCACGGCCCCGAAATTTCGCCCGAGGAGTTTATCTCCGAGCATACTTTTGCCTATATAATCAAGGGAGTAATGCGGTGCTATGACGGCGACAAAATTTATACGTTCAGGTCGGGAAGCGGCGGCCTCGCCCGGAAAAACCGCCTTGCCCGTTATAAAAAGGAAAAGGAGGATGGGGAACTTGAAAAAGTGTTTATTTTCTTTGATGAAAAGTTGCTCCGGACGTTTCAGGAGAAACACAAAATAGACGCACCAAAGTTCAATACTCCAGATACCATTATTTCCATACACCCTAACCCATTGATATTAACTTTCATCAGTTCCCTGCTGCCGCACTATCATGGCGGAGGAAAAATTGATCCAAATTTTGCCGACATCAAACGGGAAGAACTGCTGCTGATCTTGCTCCAGGAGCAACCTGAACTTGCAGGCATATTCTTCGACTACGGCCCACCGGAAAAAATAAACCTGGAGGAGTTTATGAACCGCAATTATAAATTCAACGTCACCGTTCAGCGGTTCGCTTATCTTACAGGACGCAGTTTATCCGCATTCAAACGGGATTTCAAGGCCATCTTTAATGAAACTCCCAACCGTTGGCTGGTACACAAGCGTTTGCAGGAGGCCTATTTCCTTATGGACAACAAAAATAAAAAGCCATCAGACATCTATCTTGACCTTGGCTTTGAGGCCTTGTCGCACTTTTCATTCGCCTTTAAAAAATTATTCGGCGTTGCACCAACTCAACTCGCGGGGCAAAAGAAAAATATTGTTTCGTAAAAGCGATTTTGTTTTCAATTGCCGTTCCATATCTATGTTCAAGGCTATGGAATGGCCTACTTCGCCTGCCAGATAATCGAGTTATCCTGATCTTCCCAAAGCGGGTTATCGGGATCCTTAGTCCAATTGCCGTCTACGATAAATTTATACAAGTGCTTGCCGGGCGAGAGGTATACGCTGTAGGTCCATTCATCCCCCTTGTTGGCCATAAGCAAAGTGTTCGGGCTCCAGTTATCAAAATCCCCCGCGAGGTACACTGTCTTTGCATCCTTAAAGCCTTTCTGGTGAAAAGTGTAATTTGGCTCCAGGATTATATATGAATTTGGCTTCCCGTCCGTTGTTACAATAAGCGGGTTCGCTGGGTCTGTGATCCAGTTGCCGTCAACTACAAACTTATATTCATAATTGCCGGGCCCCAGCACGTAGGGCAGTTCCCACCCCGTAGATTTTTTAATCATGTGCAACTGGTCTGGTTGCCAGCCATTAAAGCTGCCGGAGAGCACAACATCCTTTGCCTCAGTGTGTCCGCGGAGGGCAAACAGGTGTGGCGTTCCCAGAGTGATGGCAGAATTGAAGTCATTAAATTCGTTCGGTAGTTTTGAATCATTCTCCGGATCGGTCATCCACTTGCCATCAACCACAAAACGATAAGTATAAGTGCCTGGCGCCAGGTACATAGCTACACGCCATCCCTTGTCTGTCTTATCCATCACTATTTCATCAGGCGACCAATTATCAAAACTACCGGCCAAAACTACCTTTTTGGCGTCAGTGTATCCCCGGAGCTGGAAACCCTTATTGGGCTTATAATAAACCGAATTTTCATTGCCGTTGCCATCATTCTCCACAAGTAGATTGTCCGGGTCGGTCATCCAGTTCCCATCCACTATGAATTTATAATAGTACTTGCCGGGCGGCAAATTCACATCCGCTGCCCAACCGTCAGTTGTCTTATGCATGGCCAGTTTCCCATTTTGCCAATTGGTAAAGCTAGCCGCCAGGAACACCTCGCGGGCATTTGGGTAGCCCCGCAGGCTAAAGGTTGCCGACGAATCTACTACATGTACCGTGTGCTTATATCTGAAATGGTTTGTGCCCGACAGGTTACCATTGCTTGTACTGGCTGGTGGCGCGGCCTCTTTATCACCTAAGTTCATCACCAGCTCCATCAGCTCCGTAAACCCTGATTTTCCCTGCACTTCGGTTTTTTCCCGCGCTTCTGGCCTTTCTGGCCGTTCCGGCTTTTCATCCATTGCGCTTTGCAACTGGTTCAGCCGCTTGGATATTACTATCTGGCCATTACTTTTCCAGTCTATCTTCCATCCCTGGCGCCGCAACGGCTCGTCTATGTGTTTCTTTACGAGGTCCCTCAGGTCCATGTCTTCCAGGTTGTACCTATGGATAAACCCATTGAGGGTACTATCTGCTGTATGGACATTCAGGCGTATTACCATTTTCCCGGCGTCAATTCTGTACTCCGGCTTTAGCTGCTGCCCCCTCGATGCTACCGGCAACAAAAGCACAATGATGATACACCGCCATAAGCGTTGAATCATCAGCGATTGCCTGTGTTCCCTACTCATTTCCATATATACATTTTGCGCTTCATGAAATTGAAACCAACTTTATGTAACGAAAGGTAATCAAATCCAAGCATACCATCAATACAATAATTATAAGAAAAACACATTTTTTCAAGATTGGTAATCAATATAGGTACAGATTGTACATGCTGGCTGCCAATGGACATATCGTTCACTGTACCATACAACGCTTCCACTTTTTTATCGCCACTACCGCTTAGCAATATGCGCCGCGACACCGTCACATGGTCCAGTACCTTATCCGACAGCCTGCTGTCCAGCACATTCGTTTCGGCGCCGTAGTCAACAACAAAAAGAAGCTTTTTACTGCCGATAGACACATGCGCTATGATCTTATTTTCAATTACATCTATCGGCACGGTTGCATACGCTGAGGTATCACTCAAAAGCCCGCATGCCCCGGCAGGCGATTCCTTCCCCGCCATCAGATGTAACCGCAATACATTTTGCTTGTAATCGATCACCATCTCAAACCTTCCGAACAATTCCATACCCAAAAGCCCCAGGATGCGTACACCCTTTGCACTTTCTATATGCCCCAGGTTGATCACGTCTGCATCTATATGATGATAGGTAACACCATTAAACGATAGCTGTCGCACCCTGGCCCGCGCCACATCAGCTACAGCCCCGGTAATACCCCCCTGATCGCCAGTTGCTGTATTCACCGCATATTCACGAAAATAGGTGATATTCAGTACCAGGCCCGGCGCGCCCGTATCCAGCACAAAATTACCCTCTGTTGTGTCTACCTTGGCCCGGATCAGGATCAGGTTGCCTGCCCGTGTAAAGGGTATAGTGACACAGGTGGAGTCGCTGCTCACAGATACCTGGTTAAACACCGGAAGGGGAAACAATGGCGGGACATAATGACGATAGTAACCGAAACAGGTATTTGCCACCAGCAGCAGGGAGCAAAAGCAAATCCATTTTTTCTTCGTTACAAAACAAAAAAGGCGACTTGAATTAAAAATATGTCCGAGGATCGATCGCAAATATTTTGGTATTGAATTTAGGCTTTTACAAAGACGGCAGCATATTCACTGACGCGCTTTTTCAAATATACATCATTTATTTGTCCAGTTTATCCAATCCTGCAATACCCAATATTCCTCCTTTTCGAAGTCCCGCACCCGCTACAATCTGCATGCTACGCCTATTTCATTAACCCTCGGCGCGTAAATGCCCACTTTGCTTTGCCTGTGCGTATGATTGTTGGAAGACCCTGCAATGATCATTGCCAGGCCTGCCACTGCGCCCGCCACACCTACTATCTCCAGTAGGGTGCCTTCGTTCTGCTTGCCTTGGTTCACGAAGGTATATGGGCCGCCAACACTGGTGGCGCTCTTGTACTCCACTAACCCACAAAAGCCAATAGCTACTCCTCCAATGAGGGTCCAGGTACCCGCGTTGGCTATTTTACTGGTATGGTGTGGGCTATGGGTGCGGGCCCGGCTGGAGTCCAGGAAAAACGCAGGGGCAGCAGGGACATGGCCGGCAAAAGCCATATCCTGTGCCCGCGATAAAAACGAACTAAGGACCAAAGCAAAAAGTAGCATAATGTTTTTCATGCCAGATAAATTTGTTGTCTGCTGATGTATGCAAATTAGCATTCCTTAATGAAAATAAAAGCCACTATTCGGAGTATTTTCGCGGGCCGGTGCAATACAATTGTATCTGCGACCTTCCACCTATCCAGATGAGCATCATTATGAGCAATGGGTATATTGATTTCATAGTCGAAATCTTAAAGCCAGATCATAGTAATACTACAAATTTAATTTATTTTCTGATACTATTTATGATCTCAAAAAGACAACGGAGCGAACTATCAGGTTTACTGCTGCGTCGAAAATTAAGTTTACGCCCGTTGATCCCACGGCTACATCATCCAAAATAAATAACATTTTCGTTTTTTGATAAAAACCACTACTTTTGCCATCCTTTTGACGGTAAAACGTCATCGGTCCTATAGCTCAGCTGGTTAGAGCACCTGACTCATAATCAGGGGGTCCTTGGTTCAAACCCGAGTGGGACCACAAGAATAATGTTAAAAGCCTTGACTGTACACACTTTCAAGGCTTTTTCATTTTCCCTCTGGCGCGAGTCTGTAGCGTTGCCTTGAGCGAAGCCGACTCGTGTCAGGAAGTCCAGCCGGTTTTCTACCGGCATTCACCTCGAAAAAGCTTAACCGATGTAAAACCCCGGCAGAAGTGCATGACACGGGTTGGCCAACGCACGA
>Ga0302185_10002126_pt1 | contig 13208 bp, 12 predicted proteins | sample II_Bog_E1_1_FD_200231 | JGI IMG/M metagenome (GOLD analysis project Ga0302185, IMG submission 200231) | Peat permafrost microbial communities from Stordalen Mire near Abisko, Sweden - II_Bog_E1_2 | ecosystem: Environmental > Terrestrial > Soil > Wetlands > Peat | place: Sweden: Abisko... | reverse complement strand
ACCCATACTATTTTAGCATCGCGGAGCCTTTTAGGAATATGAATATCCGAACAATAAACTACCAGGTCATATTTGTTTAATTTAGCCTGGTAATCCATTTGCAAGCCATTTGCCTTGAGGTATTTTTCAGAGTTTTCCTTAAACTGGCCCGAAAATATAGTATTGTTAATCAGGGAAGTTTTATTGATAAAGAAGTTTATAAAAGGAGAGTCTGTAAAAAATTGGCTGTACCAACAATCATATTCGGTCAAATGCTGCGAAATCTGGTGCATTTGAGAGGTTTGATTCATTGAGCCGGTTATAAATAGTAATTTTTTTCTCATATGATAAGAGGGTAATCAATATTTAAAATTAAGATTAAGTAGCAATTTAATTACATACGAAATAAATAAATTCCGGTAAATTAAAATTCACACAATTGTAAAATTTACCATTTGACTAATACAGTACAGAAGTCAATCAATTAGGGCGACTAAAATGCAAATATACGCTTATAAAATCAAAAGCAGGCCCTGACTTTGCCCGAGCCCGCATTTCTTTTATCAACAACAATTTAACTTACCCGAATTTCCTGAGATGGGTTTTGGGCTTCCATATTTTTAGGCAAAGTAATGATCAACACCCCTTCCTCATGCTTTGCGCTGATGCCGGCGGTATCTACCTGGCCGTTTAGATTGAGCATTCTTTCAAACGATTTTATCGGGTACTCCTGTTTGCTGAAATTAGGAAGGTGTTCTTCATCAACTGTACGTGTGCCACTGATGTACAAAATATCATCCTGTACCGAAATTTTAATATTTTCCTTAGCATAACCAAGGGCATAAACAAACACTTCAAAATTTGTTTCGTTATCAGCGATATTAATGGGCAGGCTGTATTTTGGCCTGCGAAAATAACCTTGGTCCCTGAATTGGCCGTGTTTGTTATGTTGATGTACATAATCGTGTTTTCCGTGTCCCTGGCCGCAACCTTGTGCGCCCCTGGCTGAATTATTGTCTCTAAACATTTTTTTGTCTTTAATTGATGGGTTGTATCACTCATCTATAGTTGAAGACGGAGGACGGATACGAATTACTTTAGTGCAGCTTGGTTTTTTTTTATAAAAGATTGCTGAACGTTTAGTTGAACTGACCTACCGGGATATCGTGATACAAATGGCCGGAGATTGGAGCGCTTGCCCGGAAAGGACTATACGAACTGTTCATAATGTTTTTTTGCTATTTGCCCCGGATTGCATTTACGCAATCGAGTCATTCTGCTTATAAAAAAAATATCTGTTGTTGTCTAAAACAATTTTCCCGGTTAATTGCTATCCTTTTACATCTTCAAACTATAAAAGATATAATTAAGGTGACCGGGATTTAAGGTTAGCACTGGCCTTTGTTCTATTTACAAATCGAACCTGATTTGAGTCACACTTGATAAGAATTAATATCATCTCTCACAGCCTACATAATCAAAGTTATCAAGAAACCCAAAAGGTTAAGCAATTAACGTGATTTCTTAAGAAACCATCTGTTCAATTTATCTATCTGCCGAAAAACGGTTAGTAACCGTATTGCGGGCTTGCAATAATCCATCAAAAAGAAAAGCGTTAATCGCGCCCGGATCGAATATAGCTGCTAAACGAATAAAAACAAACAATCATGAATAAACAAGTTACCTCTTCATCTTCAATTTCAGTATTAAATAGATGGTTGCCAAACAGGGCCACAAACCAGGCACTATTGTGTTTTGCTGTGTTTCTCAACAACCAGCACTATTTATAACGAAACATGTCATATTTCTGTAAAAAGAACAACAGTAATTTGGCGAAAGAAAAAAACTAAGATAACCCGATTATAAATCTCAACTATGAAAATCTTTCAACACAAACAATTCTGGGTAATAACAACCGTGATCTGCATATTAGGATACGTTGTAAGTTGCACTAAGAAGGACCAGGTTATAATAAATACCCCGGCGACAAGCTCCTTAACATTAGTGTCAGGTAAAACAGGATCAGCGCCGACTATCGATGGCATAATAGACCCTGCCTGGGCTAACGCTCCCAAATTGCAAGTTACAGCGCAAGTTCCCGATCCTGGCAATGGCACTTTTGCGGGTTATATCGGCTTAAGTTATAATGTAACTTTACAATCGTTGTACGATGCGAATTTTGTTTACTTCCTGGTTCAATGGAACGACCCTGACCAAAGCTTATTAAACACCCCGATAGCCTATGAGCCAGCAACACAAACCTGGGTAAGGCAAGCCAGCAACTACACATTTGATATAAACGGGAATATTACAAGCATACCATTTAATGAAGATAAATTTGGTTTTCAATGGAATATAGCCAATTCTATCGCGCTTTTTCCCTCGTTAAGTTGCTATGCTACATGCCATATAAATACAGCAGCACAATCCATTAACGCTGCAGGTACCCTTGTTACAACTACGCCAAGCGCAGGAGGCAATCATTATACCAATGGACCTGAAGAAAAGGCTGACCTTTGGCACATCCATTTAATGCAGGACCAGGCTTACGGCTTCGCAGATGATGACTATATAGACTGGTCGGGCGGACAAATAAACACAAACGGCCGACATTCCGATGGTGTTTTAATTACTTCCACAACTGCCGGTGTGCCAACTTATTCAAAAGTACCGGGATCTGTCACCAATACACAAACTTTAAAAGTTAACGGCACCGGTGCTTCTGTTACGGTACCGGCATGGGTTGTTAAAGGACAAAGCAATGCCTATGCCCTGTTAACCCCGAATATTACAGTTGGCATCGCCGCAGCTGCGCTTCCAGGTGTAACAGCCGGGGATGGCACTACCGCGGCATTGCTGGTTACCGGAGTGAACACCGCAGGCGTATTAACATTATCAGACGGTACGTTGATTGACCCTACCGCCAGCACCGGCTATAATATTACAACTGACGCAAATGGGAATATTACAGGCGTTGGGCCCAACGCAATCCCGGGATTAATAATGCAAAAATACCAGGGGGGCCGCGGCGACATTCCTTTCAAAGCCATTTATACTAACGGTGGTTGGGTATTGGAATTGAAAAGAGCGTTAACTACCGCTGATGTAGCGGTAAAGCAGGATGTGGATTTTTCGCCACTTACCGACGTAAACTTTGGTATCGCCGTATTTAATAAGGCAAATACAGCCCACGCGATTATGCCTGGTTTAACCTTACACTTTCAGAAATAATTAATTGGCCTGTTCTTTTGTCACTTAAAATCAAGATCATGTCAAAGAAATATACAATAGCAGGACTAATAGTGGTGGTGATGCTGATACTCATAGTAGCCAGTTGTACCAAAACAACGACAGTTGTTCCCGTTACAAACACGGCTGTAATCACCACACCGGTTAGTTTTTCAACAGATATTCAGCCGATATTGACAAAAAACTGTGCTATAAGCGGATGCCATAGTGGAAATATTGCACCAGACCTGTCTTCTGCAAACGCCTATACTGCTTTAGTAAACGGAAACTTTGTTAATACCGCTACCCCTTCAAACAGTAGTGTTTATTTATGGCTCACCGGGAAAGAACCGATAACAATGCCTGACGGCGCCCCGAACAATCCATCAAATATCAATGCATTAATGTTAGCCTGGATTACGCAAGGGGCCCTAAATAATTAAACGAAACCAACATGAAAAAACTCGACATACATTCATCATCGATTCCGGGCATTGCCGGGTCCTGCCTGTTAATTGCGCTGTGCTTTTGCTTTTGCGATTTAATGGCACAAAAGAAAACAGTCAAAGACACCGCTAAAAAAACGACAGTAACCGCGGACACCACAGCCACACCAGTTTTACCAAAGAAATCGTATATAAAAAACACATTCGACGGAAATTATATAATCGATAACCAAACTGTTATGGTACCAATTAAGGGAACTTTTGAATTTGATATACAGCACCGGTTTGGGACAGTTGACAATGGCCTTAGAGACTTGTTCGGCATTTTTGCGAATGCGACCATGAAACTTGGGTTTAGTTATACGCCAATTAATAATTTACAGGTTGGGTTTGATGCCACGAACGAAAAAATGGAAGTCGATTTCAATTTGAAATGGGCTATATTAAAACAGACAAAAGACGGTTCGATGCCGGTAAGCATTACCTATTTTGGAAATGCCATGGCTAATACCCAGGCTAACAGTGTCGCATTAATATACGTTACTACCGGCGACCGTTTCGCATATTTTAACCAGATCATTATTGCCAGGAAGTTTACCGATAAGTTATCATTACAAATAAGCCCAAGCTATTCACATTTTAACGATCTGCAAGGTTATTTAAATGCAGCAGGAAACCCGATGCCAATATTCAACAACGACAATTTTTCGATCTCGGCATCCGGTAAGTATCAAATATCCGAAGGAATGGCCCTTATTGCAAACTACGACCAGCCGCTCACACAAAACCCGGCAGATAATCCGCATCCTAACCTCAGTTTTGGAATTGAAATGCGGACAAGCGGTCACGATTTCGAAATATTTATAGGCAACTATAGTTCCCTGATGCCTGAAAACAACGCATTTTTTAACCAGAACAACTACCGGAAAGGGCAATTTTTAGTCGGTTTCGATATAGCGAGGCTGTGGAACTTTTAATTTGAAACAAAAAGGTAGTATTATTCTTATATTGGTATATTGATTTATTAAAAATAGAAAACGTATGAAAAGGAAATTAATTTTAGTTGGTTCAGTATTATCCGTGTGTATCATGAGTTTTGCTTTTACCATTATCCAGCAGCCGAAACCATGGCCAGCTCCGGAAAAGGACGCAAAAACGCCTAACCCTGTAAAATCAAATGCAGAATCTATTTCTGCCGGCAAGGCTTTATGGAGCTTGCATTGCGCTTCGTGCCATGGGAAAAAAGGTTTAGGCGATGGCAGCAAAGCTGCCCAGTTGAAAACAACCCCGCAGGATATGACCCTTGCGTCTTTTCAAACGCAATCTGACGGCTCAATTTATTATAAAATCAATGCCGGCCGTGATGATATGCCAAGCTTCAAAAAGAAAATCCCCGATGCGGAAGACGTTTGGAACCTTGTAAATTATGTCCGGACCTTCAAAAAATAATTTTTTCGGGATAAAAAGGCCTGAATTTGTTCAGGCCTTTTTGTTTCAATTTTTTGATTGTTCAACCGATGGGTTTAACTTTTTGTGTGATCTTGATCACTTTTTAAAAAAATAGTGATCATAGACCATGTTATCCTTCTGCCCTACCTTCACCCCGATATATAAAATGAAAAACTCATGAATAGGATTGAAAAACTAAATCAAGCAAATACGCCGGCCCGTCGAAAATTTGTTGTAGGGATTGGCCTGCTATCTGTATTTACGCTGGTTTCAGGCATATTCAAGTTCCCATTTTCCGGAAAGAAAAAAGCACCGGTTTGCAAACCTGAAACAAAGAATAAAACCATCAAAATGCTAACCCAGGACGGCCGGCTTGTTGAAGTGGACGAAGCTTTACTAACAGCAAACCGAAAACAGGTAACTGATAGTGAACTGCAGAACTGGATCAAAAAATAAACATCGACCCATCTAACAAAATAATTGTAATGAATCAAGAAAATAATTCGAGACGGGATTTCTTATTATCGGGGCTAATGGCTGCCGGAATCGGTGTCGCTGCCGGGTGCGCCCCTAAAAGCCCTTTTGAAACTGCGGTTGGCGACGAAGTAAAAGCTTCGGGTAAAAAAATAAAACTGTTATCGGTCGACGGTGAAGTGATTGAAGTGGACGAGGCATTTTTAAAACCTGTTCCACACATGCCGCCTGTATCCAATACCGAAGCAAGAATTGGTATCCCGGGAAAAAAGTTTGTAATGGTGATTGATCTTTCGCGCTGTAAAAACTTAAAGAAATGCCAATCAGCCTGTAACCATGCGCATGAGCTAAACCCGGGGCAAAACTGGATAAAAGTTGATCCGATGCAGGAAGGGGAACATACGGCTCCCTATTGGGAACCAACTACCTGTATGCATTGCGATGAGCCACCCTGCGTTAAAGTTTGCCCGGTAGATGCCACCTTTAAAAGAGAAGACGGTATTGTTTTAATCGACAGCGACCGCTGCATCGGCTGCCGTTTCTGTATGGCGGCCTGCCCGTATTCTACCAGGGTTTTTAACTGGGATGAGCCTATGCTCCCGGCGGCAGTTGCCAGCCAGCCTTATTCTGCTGAAACCAGTATTCCTCAAAAAAAGGGAACCGTAGGCAAATGTGATTTTTGCGCGGATATGACCAGGATGGGTGATTTACCGCATTGCGTTTCAGCTTGTCCCAACGGGGTATTCGCTTTCGGCGATATGAATGAAGATACAGTTACCAATGGAGCTGAAACTTTCAGGTTCAGCGAACTGATAAAAGATAAGGCAGGCTACAGACTGATGGAAGACTTGGGTACTAAACCCAGTGTTTATTACCTGCCCCCGGTAAGCAGAAATTTCCCTTTTGAATCAGGGCTTGAAAACGACAAGATACAAAACAAATAAAAACAATAATTACGGTGGAAAATTCAGCTTCTATAGCAGATGAAAAAACAATCAATGACCTGTTGCCTCAAAAATTTGGCAAATGGGGTAAAATTTGGGTGGGCATTTTAGTGGCTATTTGTTTAGTCGGCATGTTTGCCTATTACCGCCAGTTGCGGTACGGTTTAGTGGTTACTTCCATGAGGGATTATGCTTCCTGGGGTATTTATATTTCGAACTTTGTATTTTTTGTGGCTATAAGTTTAGTTGGCTCACTAATAACGGCTGTGTTTAGACTGGCAGGCGTTCAATGGAGCACGCCGCTTACCAGGATTGCCGAAGTTATTGCCGTGGCAGCCATCATTTTTGCATCCATCATCATTATTGTTGATATGGGCAGCCCCGAAAGGTTCTATTTTTTAGTCCTATATGGTCGCGTACAGTCGCCTATTATTTGGGATGTAATCGTAATCAGTACTTATTTCTTTATCAGCATTCTGCTTTTGTACTATCCGCTATTGCCTGATATCAAAATATTACTCCGTTTTAAAGAAAACACAGGGAAGCGATTATATAAGTTTTATGGTTTTATCGGTTCGTTTTGGAAAGGCACTGCCCGGCAAAAAAAGATTAGTGAAAAAGCCATTAATATACTTTGTATCACTATTATTCCTGTTGCATTTTCAATCCACACAGTTACTTCATGGTTGTTTGCAACAACTTACCGCCCCGGTTGGGACAGTACCAACTTTGGCGCTTACTTTATTGCGGGCGCTTTTTTAGTCGGCGCGGGAGCTGTTGTAGTGGCCATGTACGTTTTCAGAAAAGCAGATCATCTCGAAAAGTATATCACTGAAGATCATTTTGAAAAAATGGGCAGGATTTTAGTGCTCCTTGCCTTGCTCTATCTTTATTTTAATGTGAACGAATTTTTGACCCCATATTTTAAAATGAAAGAATCGGAAAGGGCCTATTTAAACGGTCTTTTTACCGGAGATTTTGCCCCGGTTTTTTGGTTCGCCATCCTGGTGGGGATGATTTTGCCGATCATTATTTTATTGTTCAAAAAAGGAAGAAAGCCATTGCCTGTTTTTATTGTAGGGATTATGGTGGTTGTAGGCGCCTGGTTTAAGCGCTATTTAATTGTAACGCCAACATTGCTACATCCATTCCTTCCCATGCACGATGTCCCTGCCAGCTACCGGCATTATTTCCCAAGCTGGGAAGAATGGGCGATTACCATGGGTTCATTAGCCGGGGTTTGCCTGGTAATAACAGTACTTACGAGAATATTTCCAATCATACCCATTCAGGAAACTTTAAACGAACAACATGAAACCGCTGCATAAAATACTTACCTTATTATTATTTCTTACCCTGGCGCTATCGGGTTATAACGGCTTTTCGCAGGTAGCAGAAAAAGGTGACCTTAATATTACCATAAATTATTATATCATTAATAACCAATTGCCTCACCTCATGGTAAAAGTAACCACTAAGGTAAACGGCAAATTTCAAAACGTTGCAGGCATTGGCGTTAAACTATTTTTGGATAAAGATTCAACCGGTACCTTTATCGGAAACGCAGTCACAAATGAAAAGGGCGAAGCTTTCTCCTATATTCCCCCATCGGTAAAAAAGGAATGGGGTACTTCTGTAAAACACACCTTCCTGGCAACTTTCGGTGGCAATAGTAAATACAGTGCAGCGAAAGCAGACATGACTGTTGCCAAAGCAAAAATTTTAATTGATGTGAGCAGCGATAAAACAGTTACCGCAAGCGTCTTTGAAATGAAGGATACCACATGGACACCCGTAAAGGGTGTTGATGTGGTATTGGCAATGAAGCGGATGGATGCCGATCTCCTTATAAATGAAAAGCCAACTTTTACAACAGATTCCACCGGAAAAGCATCAGGCGACTTTAAAAGGGACAGTATCCCCGGCGGCGCGACAGGAAATATTACCCTCGTGGCTAAAATAGTCGACAATGACCAGTACGGGAACCTGGTAATAGAAAAAACCGTACCCTGGGGGGTTAAGTTTATTCCTGTAAATACGTTTAACAAAAGAACGCTTTTTGCCACCAGGAATAAAGCGCCAATATGGTTATTATTTGTAGCCTACTCCATAGCTATTTCTGTTTGGGGCATCTTAATTTTCCTGGTGTTTAGTGTTTTCAGGATTAAGAAATTAGGGGAAGAAGCCCACACATCCGGCAACTAAATGTTAGATTGACCGACGCAACACGGAGATAAGAATGATTCCGATAATTGAAAATAAAGAATTAATTGAAAATGGCGCGTATGAACTTTTTAATTAATTCAAAATACAACCATGAAGAAATTAATTAGTGAACGATTTGCGATAAACGGTTTATTAATGATCTTATCCCTATTTATACTGTTTCATTTGTTAGTATTACTTAACTTAATCCCGTTTGGGGTGGTGTGGGGCGGGACGATGAAAGACAGATCACAAATGCTGACCTTTGAAACTGTATCAATCACAATAAATATCCTCATGTTTGCTGTCGCCGGGATAAAAGCCGGCTATTTAAAAATAGGTATCAACCAGGTAATGATTCGGGTTATACTTTGGATAATGTTTGCGATTTTTGTTATGAACACGTTGGGGAACCTTCTTTCGGACAACCGATTCGAAAAAATAGTTTTTGCACCGGTAACGTTTATACTTTCAATACTTAGTTTACGGGTTGCCTTAACATAACGCATACATTACCCCATAGGTTTAAAAATAGTTTCATGAAAAAAATGCCATTGAATCTTAACAACAATGTACCGATATCAGACTTAAGACTTCCGGCTCAAGACTTTTGACTTTCATTTATGATAATTACCAAAGAACAAGTTTTACAGGCGCTGAGCAATGTAGAAGAACCCGATCTGAAAAAAGACCTGGTTACCCTGAACATGATACAGGATGTTTATATTGAAGGCAACCGCGTTAGCTTCTCTGTGATATTGACCACCCCGGCATGCCCCCTGAAAGCGATGATCGAGAATGCCTGCCGCAATGCCATCCTCTACTTTATAAGCAAAGAAGCGGACGTGCATATTAATATGAATTCCAGCGTCACCACGCAAAAAAACACTGGTGTTCCCCGCGTTAAAAATATTATAGCTGTAGCATCTGGTAAAGGCGGTGTTGGCAAGTCAACCGTGGCTGTAAATCTTGCTCTGGCTTTGGCAAAAACAGGCGCGAAGGTTGGTTTGATCGACGCGGATATTTACGGTCCATCCATACCAATTATGTTTGGCCTGGAAGGCGAACGGCCCAAAGCGAGAGACGTAGAGGGAAAAACCTGGATAAGGCCCATAGAAAAATATGGGGTCAAACTTTTGTCTGTCGGGTTTTTTACTGACCCCGACAAGCCCATCCCATGGCGGGGACCGATGGTTTCAACGGCCCTTAAACAACTTTTTAATGATGCCGATTGGGGCGAAATAGACTATATGGTGGTTGACCTGCCACCTGGGACCGGCGATATACATCTTACATTAACGCAAACTTTCCCGGTAACCGGCGCAATAATTGTTACCACCCCTCAAAATGTAGCGCTGTCTGACGCCAAAAAAGCCATTGCCATGTTTAAAATGAGCGCTATCAACGTACCTTTATTGGGGGTAGTTGAAAATATGTCGTATTTCAGCCCGGATGAACAACCTGAAAGCAAATATTACGTTTTTGGACAGGGCGGCGGCCAGAAACTTGCCAGCCAGTTCGACGTGCCTTTTTTAGGAGAAATACCCATCATAAAAAGCATAAGCGACTCGGGCGACGCCGGAGCGCCGATTGTGCTGCAGGATGAGAGCCCTATGGCCGCAGCATTTATCGCGATGGCCAAAAGCGTAGCGCAGCAAGTGGCTATTTGCAACGCGAAAGCTTTGGAAACCAGAAAGCTTGCTGGCGTTTTATAATATGATTAGAGAACAGGCTTTGTTTCCAAATTTAGTTTTTGCCCTTGCGTAAAACTGCGAACCACCCTACTCACTTCTCAAACTCTTTACCGGGTTCGCCACCGCAGCTTTTATCGATTGAAAAATTATCGTAACAAAAGCGATGATCACGGCAATTAATCCCGCAAGAACAAAAACCCACCAACCCATGCTGATACGGTAGGCATAAGCCTGTAGCCAACTGTGCATGGCAAACCATGCCAGCGGTGTGGCTATCACAATGGCAATAAATACCAGTTTTACAAAGTCCTGCGCCAGCAGCCTTACAATACGGCTTACACTTGCGCCGAGTACTTTGCGTACGCCAATTTCGCGGGTACGCACCTGTGCTGTATAGGCAGCCAAACCCAATAAACCGAGGCAGGAGATAAATATGGCTATAGCGGCGAAATAATTGAATAACGTGCCTTCGGTTTGTTCGCCTTTGTAAAGGTTGTTGAAAATATCATCCAGAAAACGGTAGTTAAAAGGATATTGGCTGTTATAATGTTTAAATTGTGCTTCGGCAGCTTTAATGGCTTTTGGTGCATCGCGGCCTGTGGTTTTTACATATATGTAAGGCAGGAAGTTTGACGTATAAAGAAAAATAGTCGGCCCTATTTTTTCCTTCATAGATGCAAAGTGAAAGTCTTTAACAACGCCGATGATAGTGCCATCGTTGCCATCTAATTTAAAGCGCTTGCCGACGGGGTTTTTCATACTGATTTCCTTTACAGCAGCTTCATTTAAAATAAAATGGGCCTGGTCGCTCAGGGCGCCGGTAAATGCCGAACCTGCTGCCATTTTCAACTTAAAAAAGGGTATAAAATCCTTGTCGACAATCATGGGATGAACGATGAAGGTTGAATTTGCGGGTTTGCCATCCCATTCGGGTGTACCATCCTGGCCGCCGATACTCACAATAGGCCCACTGGAACACGCCACATCCAGTACACCGGGCTGTTTCAGCAGTTCGGCACGCGCGGCATCATAATGTCGTCCAATAGCGCGCATATCGAACATAAAGACATTTGCTTTATCGTAACCAAGGTCTTTCGACCGAATGTAGTTTAACTGACCAGTGATCACGATGGTGCCGACGATGAGCACAATAGAAAATACAAACTGTGTAACAACCAGTATTTTGCGGAACAGCACATCGCCGATACCTGCGGATATTTTGCCTTTTAATGCTTTCAAAGGCTCAAACGAGGAAAGCAACAGCGCCGGGTAAATACTCGATGCAGCCAACGTACCGGCAATTGTCGCCAATATTACCAGCCAGATGTGGTAATCGGCAAGGTTAAATATTAATTGTTTACCAGATACCTGGTTAAACAATGGCATCAAAATAAATAAGAGTCCGATAGCGAGGGCTGCGGCTAGCAGGAACAATAACGCCGTTTCAGCAATAAACTGCATAAAGAGGTGCGACTTTGTCGCGCCGACAATTTTGCGCATGCTGATCTCTTTTGCGCGCTGCATAGATCGCGCCGTCGAAAGGTTTACATAGTTGATACAGGCTATAACCAGTATGAGCAGTGCAATGATAATAAATATCCTTACGGCGCCGATGCCTTTGTCGGTGAGGTCGGCGTTGTAGAGGTGCATTTTTGCCAGGGGCAGTAGCAGATAATCGGCATCGGTATCGTCGGGTTTATGGTCAAGGTGCACCTGTCTTATTTTAACGGACAGGCTCTTTAAATCGGTGCCGGGTTTGAGCAGCAAATAGGTTTCGTAGTTATACCACATAAAATTGGAATTGATATCGAACCCAGGGGGCATATGGTGGCTATAATAACTGAAAGGCATCACCATATCGTAATTGATGCTTGAATTACCCGGAAAATCTCTGATGACACCGCTTACGGTAAAATTTTCCTTGTAACTGGTTGTAATAATTTTACCAAGCGGGTTGCTCTTCCCAAAATATCTTTCGGCAGTCTTTTGGGTGATTACCATCGAATTATCATTCGGAAAAGGATTTGAGGGGTTGCCTTGTATGATGTGAAAATCAAAAACCGAAAAAAAAGAAGGATCTGCAAAGGCTGCATTTTCATCGTTAAAAACCTTATCGCGATACTTATAAAGTGGAGGATAAAGATCATTTTTACGGGTTATACGTACAAAATCTTCTATCTGCGGCAATGCCTTTTTTGAAAGGGGACCTATTGGTGCCACCCCAAGCGACCATATTTGCCGGCTGGCGCCTGTTCCGCCAAAAAGTTCGAGGCGGTAAATATTGGGTGTCTTTTTATGGAAACCATCAAAACTTAATTCGTCCTGCACCCAAAGCAATATCATGATGCCAATTGCAAGGCCGGCAGTTAATCCGGCAATGTTTATAAGCGAATAGAATTTGTTTTTTAACAAATTACGCCAGGCGGTTTTGATGTAGTTTTTAAGCATTCGTGTAATGTTGAATTGCTGGAATGTTATTTTGCAGCAACGCTAATGTAAAAAAGATATTTTACAATTCCTAAGCAATTAGTATAAATACTAACTAGTTAGTATTTCAATAATTTGAACTAAGGTACGGTAACTAGGAATGTAAGATTTTAGGTGTTTCCATATTAGTAGCCTGCCCGTTTAATCTTACAATCCTTTAATCTAACGAATCTTAGTCTAATTTTTTCTGTCTGTAAATCAATTATTTACAAAAATATCTTCACAAATACTAATCAATTAGTTGCATTACTAATAAATTAGTATCACCTTTATAAAAAAATTATATCGTTATGCAAAAACTG
>Ga0302185_10002121_pt1 | contig 13238 bp, 10 predicted proteins | sample II_Bog_E1_1_FD_200231 | JGI IMG/M metagenome (GOLD analysis project Ga0302185, IMG submission 200231) | Peat permafrost microbial communities from Stordalen Mire near Abisko, Sweden - II_Bog_E1_2 | ecosystem: Environmental > Terrestrial > Soil > Wetlands > Peat | place: Sweden: Abisko... | reverse complement strand
GCTCCCGGCCCTACGTTCTTCTCTGGGACAACGATGGTATCGCCGGGGTAAAGGCGAGCGTCCTGGAAGCCGGAATAAAAGATCGACTGTCCCGCGCTGCGGCCGGTCACCGATCCGTCCGCCCGCAGAACAAAGATCTGTCCATGGTCCGCATCGCGGTTCGGGCCGCCTGCCAGATGGAGGTACTGGCCAACGCGAGCGCCGTTGCGATACAGAAACGCATTCTGATTGAGCACGGCGCCAATCACCTGAATGGTGGCGGGAGCGGGCGGGACGATTAATTGGTCGCCGTCCTCAAGTTGCGTCTCCGGCAACTGGTTCTCGCCGGCGCTGTGCGGATTCAAATCAAGCACGATTCTTCCAGTGGGCTGCACTTGGCGCAGCCGTTCGATGAGATCGCGGTCGACGGCGGCGATCTGTCCTTGTTGTCCGTTCTCCCCTGACGCCCCGTTGGCCGCGTTTCCCATGGCGATCGAACTGCGCGCCAACTGATGTTCGAGGCGATCAGCGTACTCTTTCAAACGCTGCGCTTCAATCAACTGAGTGCTCTTGCGGGTGAACTCGGCTCCGTATAGATATGCCTTGTCCGTCAACCCGCCGGCGCGCACGACAAGGGAACGCAGAGTTTCGCCGGGCAAGACGCTGTACACGCCGGCATGGGCGAACTCTCCTTCCAGCCGCACATACTTTGTCTGCCTGTCCATTGGCTGATGAATGTCATCCTGCGAGAAGACGGTAACAATGTCGCCCGGTTGAAGTTCGAGGTCCTGGGAGGCATCATGGCTGAGCACCAGTTTGCCCAGATCGAACGGAAGCAGCGATGTGGCCATGGTGGCTGTGTCCAAACGCTCGATGACCGCGTAGTTCCAGTCGGTTTCAAAAGCTGGGCGGAGCAGCTCCGTCTCTTGTCCCATGGGGCTGCTTGCTTCAATACCACCCAGCGTGCCCGCCTCTGCCGAGGCGCGGGTGTCCGAAAGCTTCCGGAAGGCCGTGGATGGATTGCCGTTTGAAAATGGCTGTTGCGACTGCGCGTTGGAAACAGCGTTTGGAAGGCGCCCCGTTTGCCAAACTGGAAGGCCGCCGCTTTGCTGCATGGGAGAGTTGCCGGCTTGTTGCCGTGAAAGGCCACCTGTCTGCGGTTGCGGTTCACCGGCGTCGAGCGCGGGCACAAACTCCGGCGCCGGAAGGCCAAGCTGCGTACGCCGCCACCAGTAGTCCCGCGAGACCAGCGAATCGCGGTCGGGCATCAGGTCGCTCAGCTTCATGCCCTCATGCCAAAGAAAACGGCCTGGATTAGCCACTGATCCACGCAGCGTTACAGTCTCGCGATAGTCAGAGGCGATCGGATTGATACGCACAATGTCGCCGTCGGCCAGCGGCGTGGCCAGACCAGCCGCATCAGCCTTCAGTTCGAAGGCGCGGCGCCGCGCATGATCTTCGATGCGCTCGACCGAGATGCGCCCGCCGGAAGCCACCGCTGTTCTGCCGCCGGAGGCTTCCAGCAACTCTTCGATCGTCTCCTCGCCGCGCAACTCGTAGATTGCTTCCTGACGTACGCTGCCCACGAGCGCCACCTGTGGACCCACGGAGGAAATGTAAAGCACGTCTCCCGATTGCAGTTGTACGTCGCCTGTCTTGTCACCCTTTACCAACAGCGCGTAAAGGTCAAAGTCGGCGAGCGCCTTGCCTTCGCGCTTCAACTCAACGTGGCGCATGGAGCCGGCTCCGGAAGGGCCGCCGCTCAAAAAGACCGCATTTACCAGCGTGCTGAGCGCGCTCACCGTGTACTCCCCCGGCTGCCGGGCCTGCCCTGTCACGTACACCTGAATGGAATGAATCTCGCCCATATCGACGCTTAGTTCGAAGTTGCGATAGACCCGTTCGAGCGCCTGCCTCAGGTGAGCGGCGACTGCAGAAAACGCGAGTCCGGCGACATGCACGTCGCCCGCCTTGGGGAGGTAGATTTCCCCTTCGCGGCTTACGCGCAGGTCTGCGCTGAAGTTGACCTGTCCCCAGATGCGGATGCGTAATTCGTCCCCGGCGCCAATTACCATATCTTGCGGCGCGGGGGCGTGGTCGACAGGGCCGAAAGGCGCAGGCTGCGCGGCAAATATCCTGGCTCCGTAGATGGGCAGCATCCGCCCGGTAGTTGCATTGACAAAGCGCTGAAACTCGGTAAGTTGCTCGGCGGTCATCGGTCGCCCGCTGCGCGGACCAGCAACGCTCAGGCCATTGCGCGGCGCCTGCTCGGTGTAATTTGAGCCACCGGAAAGACTGCTGTTGGCCGAGGCGTCCGTGGAGATATCCGCTCTTGGCGTCCGTAGCTGCTGAGACCCCGGCATCGCTGGCATATCGGGCGACGCCGGCGATGAGGTTGTGGAAGACAGAGGCGCGGCCTGCTGCAACTGGCAGCTATAGGAATCGGGATTTTCCTCTGCTGAACATTGCGCGCGCGCATTAGGCACGCAGAAAACGAGAACGGCGACTCCGGCAAATGGCAGAAGCAGTATGCGACGAGGAAGTGAGCAGGAAGATGAATGGTTTCTCATAGACGCCCTATTGTTTTCACATCCGACCGTCGCGCCCGACGAAAAAATGCAAAACAAGTTCAGCGCTGTTCCGAAACTGAACAGGACCATGAGCGTTTTCCCATAATTGATTTAGCACAGGAGCATTTCTCTTCTTCTCCATTTCCGCGCATCCATTCGCAGGTAATCTGAACGCAGATTTCCGACGAGTGGCAGGTGGCTCACTCGCATCTGACCTCTCTACCGGAGGTGGCAGGCAGTCGTGATGGCTGTCAGTTTCCTCGCCGGAAGAGCCGGCAACGGAGAGCTCGATTGCGCACCGCGCGGCTCAAGGGAAAAATCGAATCGCTCAAAAGAGGATGCCCAGCGTGTCAACAGAAACTCAGCAACCCGCAATTGCCATATCACAGACTTGCACCGTCTCTCTCCCGCCCATCATCCGCGTGGCGCTCAAACGGAAGAAGCTGATCGGCATCGTTGCGCTTGCCGTGGTTGCGCTGGCCCTGGCAACCGCCTTATTGCTGCCCCGCCGCTACATGGCCACCACGGTTATTCTGCCGCCACAGCAAAGCGGTTCGGCGGGAGCGGCCATGATGGCGCAATTGAGCAGTCTGAGCGCAATGGCCGGCGCGGGCGCTCTGGGCATAAAGAACCCCAACGATCTGCAGGTGGCTCTACTGAAGAGCCGCAGCGTGGAGGATGCAATGGCGGCGCGCTTTCATCTGCAAGCGCTGTACCACGCAAAGTTCGCATCGTCGGCGCGCAAGCGGTGGGAGAAAAAGACATTCATCGATAATGGTTTGAAGGACGGATTGATTCGTCTATCGGTGACGGACAGTGATCCGCAGAGAGCCGCGGAGTTGGCCAACGGCTGGGTGGAAGAATATCAGCGCTTCTCGGCGACACTGGCGGTAAGCGAAGCGTCGCGGCGAAGGCTATTCTTCGAGCGGCAGGTAGCTGATGCACGCGAAAATCTGGCGCGCGCCGAAGAGGAAATGAAACAGACAGAGCAACGCACCGGCGTGATTGAACTGGACGGCCAGGCCCACGCCATGATCGCCTCGGCGGCCATGCTCCGAGCCCAAGTGGCGGCCAAGCAGGTCGAGATTCAGGCGATGCGTCAATTTGCCGCCGACGGGAATCCGGATCTCGAACGTGCCCGGCAGGAGTTGTCGGGCCTGGAAGGACAATTGGCCTCCATGGATGTGGCCAAAGATCGCCGCAGCGGCGACCTGGTGGCGCCCGCGGGCATGGTGGCCCAGGCGGGTCTTGATTATGCGCGTGCCTTGCGCGAGGTGAAATATCGCGAGGCAGTAGTGAACCTGCTGATGCGCCTTTACGAGATGGCGCAGGTGGACGAGGCGCAGAAAGGTTCCCAGGCACAAGTTGTGGATGCGGCCGTGGTTCCTGACCATCCCATTTCTCTATTCAGAATTTGGATTGTGTTGTCAGGGCTGTTGGTGGCTTTGCCGCTGGCCCTGCTGATCGCGCTTGGGACTGAAGCTGTCGAAGCTCTCCGCACGCTTCGCCGCCGCTCAGACTCGTGGTCAGAGGCGCTCGAAAATGCCTGGGGTGGAGAAGCGCAATGAAGATTCGGCGAGCTCTGGGCCTGGATGGCGCTGTCGCGTTTACCTCGCTGGCGAGGGCGGTGAGCATTGCGGGCAGCACTGTGACGGTCCTGCTGATCGTCCGCTTTCTGTAGCCCATTGAGCAGGGCTACTACTACACGCTGCTCAGTCTGGTTGCGTTGCAGATGGTCTTTGAACTGGGCTTCGGTTTTGTGATTCAGCAGTTGGCGGCGCACGAGTGTATTCACCTGGAGTTGCATAAAGACGGCAGCGTCAGCGGCGACCGGGTAGCTCACGCGCGGCTGGCCTCCACGCTTCAACTCAGCGTGCGCTGGTATACGGTGGCCGCCGTCGCAATGGGATTGATTCTCGCTCCACTCGGGGAGTTCTTCTTTGCGCGCCATGGCGCGCCGGGAGCGGCGTATGTGGCATGGCGTGTGCCCTGGCTGCTGGCCGTGGCGGCATCGATGGCCGGCCTGTGGTGCCAGCCTTTCTATTCCTTCCTTGATGGATGCGGGCAGGTGCGCGCTCTGGCCGCGCTGCGGTTGCGACAGGCGGTTGTCGGCATGTCGCTATCCTGGCTCGCCTTGCTTCTGCATAACGGACTTTACTCCCCAGCCTTGGTGGTCTTGGGTCAAGTTGCAGCCGGTCTTTCATTTCTGGCCACGCGCCACCGTCTGCTAATCGGGCTGCTTGGTCATCATACCCTCGACGCCTCCATTCACTGGGCCCGCGAAGTGTGGCCTTTCCAATGGCGCACTGCCGTGAGTTGGACCTGTTCCTACTTCACCTTGCAAGTCTTCATCCCGATTCTCTTTGCGCTGCGCGGGCCCGTGGAGGCCGGACAGATGGGCATGTCGCTCAGCATCACTGGTTATATGGCAGGCCTGGTGCTGCCATGGATTACGACCAAGGCAACGCCGTTCGGCAGATTGATTGCGGCGCGCCAGTTTCAGGGACTTGACCGGCTATTCCTGCGCACGCTGGGCCAGGCCCTGACCGCATTCGCCATGATAGCTCTGGTCGCCGCCTGCGGGGCTGCGATGTTGTCCGTGGTTGCGCCCAGGCTGGCGACGCGCATGGTTTCGCCGCAATTGTTCGTGGTGTTGGTGCTGGCTGCCGGCGCCAATTGCGTGGTGCAAAGCTTGGGCACGCTGTTGCGCTCCTTCAAGCGAGAGCCGTTTCTTGTGCAGTCAATCGCGGTCGCCACGCTCACCCTGCTGCTGGCCGCGCTGACGGCGCCGCGATGGGGTAACACCGGCGTCACTCTCGGCTATCTGGCCGTCTCGGCGGGCATTGGCTTGCCTTCCGCACTGACCATTTTCTTGCGCGCCCGCCGCGTATACCTGGCCATAAATCCACTGGCCGCGAATGGAGGCTCAGCGGCATGAGTTCGCTCTCTCCATGTCTCGCGCTCCCCACGCAGGCCCGCGAATCATCCTGTTCTCTGGCGTCCTCCGTCAGGCTCTTCGCCTTCCGCGCGACTCTGATCTTCTCCTTTGTGCCGGTTCCGATCTACATCAACCTCTCGCAGATCTTCCTGCTTTTGCTCTGTGCAATCGCTGTGTGCTGGTACCTTGTCCGTCTTGAAGCCGACATATTCGCTGCACTCTTTCTGATACCTCTCATCGCCGTCTCTCAGGCGATCGGCATCGCACACAGCCCGGCGGCAGATAAGAACTACTTGACGCCTGCTCTATTCCTGACCTCTCTGCTCATCGCTCCTGCCATGATGCTTCTGGCCAGACAATATCCGCCTGCCCGTCTCTACGTCCTGATGCCTCGCGTCATCAATTGGGTACTCGTCTTTCTGACTGTCGAGTGTGTCTCCCGGCTTATCTTCTCGCCATATCTGCCGGCTACGGCAGGTACAGATGTCTCAGATACTTTCTATCTCTACAAGGCCAGCCTCTTCTTCTTCGACTCCAACTTCGTCGGAATCGAGATTCTCTGCCTCCTTGCAATCATGTTCGCGTTCAAAGAGGAAATGGGACGGAAGAGATGGCTACTGGCTTACTTGCTTCTCTTCGCGACTTTGTCCAGGGCATCCATCGCCGCTGGAATATGCCAGCTTGTCATTTACAAATTGTGGCGCTGGAGGGTGTGGACGCTCTTTGGCCTTCTGGCAGCTCAGGTGATTGCTATTTATCAGCTATTCCTGAGTTATACCACGCAAGGTTCTCAAGCAATACACGACATGGACGGGAGCCTTGCCAGTAAATTTTTCATTCTGTCGCTGATGACGGAAACCTATCGCCGGGCAGATGCCGCACAAAGGCTATTCGGCATCGGCGTGGGCAATCTATTTAACCTCGCGGGAATATTCGCGCATAACATCGTGGCAACCTTCATTCTCGAGTTGGGCATCGGCGGCTCATTGCTGCTTGCCGTGTACGTATGGATTCTTTCGAGAAAATGTCCGGCGTCCATTTATCTTCTCATCCTTCCGTTGGCAATTAACGGATTTTCCCTGGTAAGCACTTCCATGCCGTATTTCTTCGTTGCGCTTGGCCTGCTCGCGGCGCTGCGCGGCTCTCCGCATGACAGGAATGCAACACGCGAAGGTCAAACGACAAGTTACGAACTTCAGGAAGGATGAACATGACCAGAATCAGCGTGCTGCTGCCTGTATACAATGTCGAGCCTTATGTTGCCGACGCGCTCACAAGCATTCAATCGCAGACTTTCTCAGACATAGAAATTGTGGTCGTGGACGATGGCTCGACGGACGGGACCTTGCGGATTGTCGAGCAGTTCGCTTCCACGGATGGGCGTATCAAAGTCGTCCGCAGTACGCGGAATCAAGGCCTCTCAGCCGCGCTTAACTTGGGTCTGACTTACTGCCGTGCTCCCTTCATCGCCAGAATGGATGGAGATGATATCGCTTTGCCGGAGAGGCTGGAGAAGCAGCTCAATTTCCTCGAGCAGACCCCCGGTGTTGCCCTTGTAGGATGCGCAAGCATTCAGATTGACCAGTCTGGCCGCCCCATTCCCGGCTTACGTATAGCGCGAAAACCTGAAGAGAAGGACATCGCACAAACCATCTTGCTCAACACGCCATGCCTCCATATATGGCTTGCGCGGCATGAGGTATACGACAAGCTCGGTGGCTATCGCGACATGTCTTTTTCTGAGGATTACGACTTTCTGCTTCGGGCCTGGACTGCAGGGTTCCGCCTAAGCAATCTGCCGGAAGCGCTGATGCATATTCGGATCCGTCCGGACAATATGTCCGCATGCGTCGAGCAAAGAAAGGCTCACTACTACATCAGGAACTTATATCGCGAGCGGGTGAAGTGCGGCCATGACAGCTTCAGCAAGGAAGCGTTCGATCGGCGTGTCAAACCTGGCAAACTCGAGAATTTGTTCTTTCGCCTGGCGCTTAAGTGTGCCCAGCGCGGGGTCCTGGTGCGGCACAGCCTCCGGCCTTTCATATTTCTTCCTCTTTCCGCTGTCCTGTCCCCATGGCAAGCAAGATATTTCTTCGACAGCATAAGACTAAAACTTGCCTGGCGGGGAGCTATGCATGCGCCTTAATTGCCTAGGAACAACCTGCCGCCGCGCAGCAACGTTGGGAGATTGTTACGAAGATGAGCCTCTCCCTTTCAATTACAGCGCCGCACCGAGCTACGGAGACCGCGGCAATACAGCCGCAAAGAAATGGGTCCGGGAAGGTCAGGAATGGCAAAGATCAGCGTACTTATGAATGTCTTCAACGTAGAGCCATATATTGCGGAAGCTCTCAAGAGTATCCAGTCGCAGACCTTCCAAGATATAGATATTGTGGTTGCAGACGACGGCTCAAAGGACAGGACGCGGCAGGTCGCCGAGCAAATCGCCTCCACCGACCGGCGAATCACGGTAGTAGGCACTCCTGACAATCGAGGCATACCGGCAGCACTGAACCTGGGGCTCGCACTCTGTCACACGCCTTACATTGCCAAGATGGATGGGGACGATATAGCCCTGCCAACCCGGTTGGAAGAGCAGCTTCGGTTCCTCGAGAATAACCCTGACGTATCGCTTGTGGGATGCGCCACCACCGCGATAGATCAATCCGGACGCCTTATCCCCGGATTAGGTGTTTCACAAAAGCCAATTACTCAGACAGCGGTAGCAGAGACGATGCTGCTCGCGCCTCCGTGCAGTCATATCTGGCTGGCGCGGCGTGAAGTATACGACACATTATCGGGCTACCGAGAGATAGAGGTGGCAGAGGATTACGACTTCCTGCTCCGCGCCATTTCCGCGGGGTTCCACGTGACTAACCTTCCAGAGGCCCTGATGTTGATCCGCACGCGATCCGGCAACGTCTCTTCACGCCTTGAACAGAAAAAGGCGCATTACTACATCGTCAAGTTATACCGCGAGCGTTTGGAGCGCGGCGTGGATAGCTTCAGTCCGGAAAGTTATGCGCGGGCTGTTCGGTCCAGCAAATTGGAAAGCAAGGTCTTTCGCGTGGCTACGCAGTGCGCTCGAAAGGGACTTAACTCCCATAGCAGGGCACTGCGCTATTTCCTCCTGATGCTCTCTGCGTTGATATCGCCATGGCAAGCGCGTTATTACCTTATTCGACTTCATCTCAAAATGGCACTGCGAGCGCCACGGTTCTCCGCCTGACGGCAAGCGGCGCGATTGTTAGTTCGGACAGAAGTTATTGGGGGCTTCAATGAACGTATGCTTCATTATTCATGATGTTACGGCGCGCGCAGGTTCGGAGCGCGCGCAGGCTAGTCTTGCCAATGCACTCTCTATTCGTGGCGAGTCAATTTCAATCTGGTCGATGTACGGCGCAGGAAAATCTCCTGGGTTTCCGCTGACAAGCACCGTCAAAGTGAGTTACGGCCTCAGAACGCCATTGCCGTGCTTCCTGGATTACCCATGGCTGGCATCCGCGTTTGCCGTGCATGTTATCCGCCAGCGGCCGGATTGGGTTGTTTGCACAGGCGCGAATCGATTGATTGTCGCCTTGTTGGCGGCCCTTCTACCCGGCGTAAAAGTCGCTATATGGGAGCACTTTCCGGTTACAAACAGTGTTACAAAGCCGCTCGGCAGGCTGACGAGGAAGATTGCATCTGTTGTCGCCTCGCGAATTGTGACTTTGACAAAGAGCGACAAGGACCTCTACGCAACCCTCTACGCCATTTCCGAAAGAGTTACCCATATTCCCAACATTGTGCAATCGCCACGCGCGACAGGGGAGGTTCGCCGCAAAGAAGTTCTTGCCATGGGAAGGCTTTCCCGGGAAAAGGGTTTTGATCTGCTGCTCAAAGCCTGGTCGCTTGCTGTGCCGCAGCTTCCGGATTGGTCACTGCGGATCGTGGGCGACGGGCAGATGCGCGACGAGCTAATGCGGCAAGCCCGCGGACTGGGAATCGACGGACAAGTAACTTTTGCGCCGTTTTCGGACGATCCGTTTTCGCTGTACTCGGAATGTGGAATCTTTGTCCTCAGTTCTCGATTTGAGGGCTTGCCATTTGTGCTGATCGAGGCAATGACATGTGGAACTGCCTGTATCAGCTTCGACTGCCCGAATGGTCCGCGCGAAGTGATTCGGAATGGTGTCAACGGCCTGTTGGTACCCGCCGAACAAGTCAGTGCTTTGGCAAGCGCAATGGTAAAGCTTGGCGAAGATCCAATGTTACGCCAGAGACTTGGAGACGCCGCACGGAGCGTTTCCAAGCCGTTTTCCGAGCCGCGCGTTGTGGCTCGCTGGCAGGAGTTGCTTTACGGCCAGATGCCTATCGAGGCAAAGGCAATTGCTGCAACCGCGCCAGACCACGCTTCCGCATCAAGGGCTGCCTGAAGACTAACTGCGCAGGGCGAAGCCTGAGCGGATTGCCCACGTGCTATCGGCCTTTAAGGCTTCGCCAGCGTATAATTTGGTTCATGGCAGCGCATACGCAATCGCAGTTACCGGGGATCGAAGGCGCTGAGAGCGAGCCGAATTCTGCGGCAGATCTGGCACTCAAGCTGCGTGCTCTGGAAACGCGCCTGGGGCAGTTAGGCAGCCTTATGGTGGCTTACTCTGGCGGCGTGGACTCCGCGTTTCTGGCCGCCACGGCGCATCGGGTTCTGGGCGGCCGCATGATCGCCGTTCTAGCCGATTCGCCCAGTCTGGCTCGCCGCGACTTCGAGCAGGCTTGCGAGTTTGCGCACGCGCAGGGGATTCCGCTGCGCATAGTCGCAACCGAAGAGTTGAACCGGCCTGAGTATCAGCGCAACGACGCCCATCGCTGTTTTCATTGCAAGGACGAGCTCTTTGGCGTCATGGAGACGCTGGGTACGAGCCTGGGCATCGAGAACATCGCCTATGGGATGAACGTCGATGACACCCGAGATTTCCGCCCCGGACAACGGGCGGCCGAGCAACACGCGGTATTGGCTCCGCTGGCTGAGGCCGGACTGACAAAAATCGAAATACGCGCTCTGTCCAAGGCCGCCGGTTATTCGCTGTGGGACCGGCCTGCAGCGCCGTGCCTTTCTTCGCGCGTTGAGTATGGCCGCGCCGTGACGCCCGAGATTCTCGGACAGGTCGAAAAGGCCGAAGAGAGCTTGCGGCAGTTGGGCTTTCGCGAGTTGCGCGTTCGCCATCACGGCGAACTGGCCCGAGTGGAGGTTGCGCGAACCGAGTTGCCGCGCGCGCTCACGATGGAGATGCTCGATGCGATCACGGCCGCTCTCAAACTGGCCGGCTTTCAATACGTCACGCTTGACTGCGCCGGTTTTCGCTCCGGGGCAATGAATGAGATTCTTGGAAGCACAATTCTACCCGTGGGCGCGCTAACCAAGCGCGGCACAGAGCGGACAGTTTAAAATCACCCTGTGATGCGTATTGGTTATCTGGAATGCTTTTCCGGCATCAGCGGCGACATGCTGCTGGGTGCCTTGGTGGATGCGGGCGTCCCCTTCGCTTGCCTGGCGGAGACAGCGGCTGCGTTGAACGTTGAGGCGCGGCTGGAGATGCGCAAGGTGAGCCGCGGCGGCTTGGCCGGAACCAAAGTGGACGTGATTACGCCGGATACTTTGGCCATTGAGCCGGAACACTCTCACCACGATCATCCTAAACACGCACATCACGAGCATGAGCCGCACGCACACACTGCGCACACTCACGCGCCTCACCGCTCTTTGTCGGCGATTCTCGAAATCATTCGTTCCGCGCCGCTCTCGGAAGCGGTGAAGCAGCGCTCGATCCGAGCATTCCAATTGCTGGGCGAGGCAGAAGCAGCAATCCATTCCGTTCCCATCGAAGAAGTGCATTTCCACGAGGTGGGAGCGGTGGACACCATTGTCGATATCGTCTGCGCCGCCGCGGGCGCCGAGTCGCTGGGTGTTGATCGCTGGCTTTCGTCGCCGCTTAACGTGGGTAGCGGAACCGTGGTTTGCCAGCACGGCACACTGCCGGTTCCCGCACCGGCCACGCTGGCTTTGCTGGGCGATGCGCCGGTTTACGCAGCGGGCGAGCCGATGGAGCGAGTGACCCCGACCGGAGCGGTCCTGTTGCGCATGTTGGAAGTGCAGTATGCAAAGCTGCCTGCCATGCGTGTGCTGAAAACCGGTTACGGCGCGGGCGGGCGCGAGACGGCTGGGCAGCCCAATCTGCTGCGGTTGCTGGTGGGTGAAGAAGATACCGCCGTGACCTCCGAAGGTGATTCGATTGCAGTGATAGAGACAGTCATTGACGATTGCAATCCTCAGTTACTGAGTTATGTGAGCGAGTTGCTATTGGCCGCCGGCGCATGGGACGTTTATCGCACAACTGCGCAGATGAAGAAGGGGCGCACGGGAGTGCAGATGACCGTTCTCTGCCGGCCAGCTCTTGTGCCCGCATTGCAGAGCCTGCTTTTCCGCGAGACCACCACCATCGGTTTGCGCTGGAGGCTGGAGAACAAGGTTGCTTTGGCGCGAGAGTTCGTTGAGGCGGAAACAAGCTGGGGCAGGGTGAAAATCAAAATTGCCCGTTGGCCTGACGGCAAGATTGCCAACGCCTCGCCGGAGTATGAAGATTGCCGCCAGCTTGCCGCCGGGCACTCGGTCCCGCTCAAGCAAGTGATGGAAGAAGCGATGCGATTTTACGCACTCACGAAGGAGAAACTCTGATGGACCGCGCATACATTGAATCGCTGCTGAACGATGTACGCGAGGGCCGCCTGAAGGTTAATGATGCGGTTGACCGGCTGAAGGATCTGCCATTCGAAGACCTGGGCTTCGCTAAAGTCGATCATCACCGCGCGCTGCGCACTGGGATGCCAGAGGTGATTTTTGCCGCGGGCAAGACCACCGGGCAGGTGGCGCAGATTTTTGTGCGCATGGTACAGGCCGGAGGCAATGTGCTGGCTACGCGCGCGACACGCGAGATGTTCGAAGCTGTTCATGCAGTTGAACCGCGCGCCGAATTTCATGAGATGGCGCGCGCCATAACGCTCACACAGGCTGCAACCGTTCCCGGCAAGGGAACGATCGCCGTGGTTTGCGCGGGCACCAGCGATTTGCCTGTGGCCGAGGAAGCCGTGGTGACTGCGCGGCTGATGGGCAACACTGTCGAGTTGATTGCCGACGTTGGCGTAGCTGGCATTCACCGGCTGCTGGCGCAAAAAAACTCGTTGCAAGCCGCGCGCGTGCTGATTGTTTGCGCCGGCATGGAAGGCGCGCTGCCCACCGTGGTTGGCGGACTGGTGAACGCGCCGGTTCTGGCCGTGCCCACAAGCGTGGGTTACGGCGCTTCGTTTGGCGGCATTGCGGCGCTGCTGGGAATGTTGAACACATGCTCGCCCAACGTTTCGGTGGTCAATATCGACAATGGCTTCGGCGCGGCCTGTATTGCGTCGCTCATCAATCGATTGTGAGAAGCAGCGAGTCAGCAAGTTAGCGAATTAGCAAGTTAGCGGAAAGGCCCTGGAGCGATGCTTCGGGGCTGTTTTTTTGGCAAAAACCGGATTTTTCCGGTGATTTTCAGGGGCCAAATCTCACGATGCGGGAGCATTTGGCCTCGAAAAGTTTTCAACAGGCATTGATTCAAAACGGGTTAAAAATAATCTGCAAGGATTTGAAGGGAATTTACACTCCTTGCTCGAGGGGGGGTGGACTCCCACGCTACATCATTTGTATCCCACCCTTCGCAAAAAGCGCGAAGGATGGG